>Ga0102938_10003915_pt1 | contig 11034 bp, 7 predicted proteins | sample SalPonR2_B_D2_MG_FD_84516 | JGI IMG/M metagenome (GOLD analysis project Ga0102938, IMG submission 84516) | Salt pond soil microbial communities from South San Francisco under conditions of wetland restoration - Salt Pond MetaG R2_B_D2_MG | ecosystem: Environmental > Aquatic > Marine > Intertidal... | reverse complement strand
TGCCACAAATCGTGTCGCTTGCCGTTGTATTGAATGCGATTCCAGCCGATGAAGATGCCCCTGTGATGCGGGAACCGACCGCCGGGCCCTTTGGTCAACGTGTCTTGACCGCCGGGTGCCATCACGTGGGCGTAGACCTTGGCGGTGTCAAACGTTCGCTCCGGGCTGGACTTGTCTCGCCCGTACATGTAGCGAAGCACCGGGTCCCCGTCGGGTCGGACGATGTCGGCAGACTCGCCTTCGTTGACCACGACTCGATAGCCGTCGTCGGCTCGCGCGGGCGACGATGCGAACGACAGGATGATCGGCCCGCCGACCAAAAGCCCGCCGACCAACAGTAAAAATTGACGTGTCAAGTGAAAACTCCAGTGGGGCACAATGGGAAAGGTACAACGTGGATCGTGATGGACGCGTCAGTCTATTTCCCAGCCGGGTCGATAGGTTTCTCGGATCAGATTTTGCGCGGCCGAGGTGCCCGCCCGCATCTGTTCGGCGTTCCAATCGAATCCGCCGGCACGGTAGGCCACGTTGCCCAGCAACACGGTTTCCGCCATCGGACCGGAATAATCAAAGTTGCAGGTGGCCGCTTCGCCACCCCGGCAGGCGTCGATCCATTCCTGGTGAAAACCGGGCGAATCGGGGACGAAGGGCTCCGGCGGCGTGTAGTCAGCGAACTCGGCTTCGGGCAGCAAGACTCGATTGCCGAAACCACACAGCAGCATGCCCTGATCACCGATGAACAGGGTGTTGTTGCCCTTGGCCGGCAGACCCTTTTGCTGCAGGATCTCCGGGGTCCCGTGGTACCAGTGCAACGTCACCGGACCTTGGCCGGGGCGCTGTTCGGCGAACCGAAAGGTCGCGTGCATCGACTTCGGCGTCCGTTCCGGATCCACTTCGGGGCCTTCGGCATCGACCCGGTCGGGATATCGCAAACCGAGCGACCAAAAGGGGATGTCCAAAATGTGGCAACCCCAGTTGCCGGTTTCGCCGGTCCCAAAGTCCCACCAAAAACGCCACCCGTAGGGACAAAACGACGGGTGAAACGGACGGTGTTCGGCGGGACCGATCCACAAATCGTAATCCAATGTCGGCGGCACGGCCGGTCGATCCGTGGGAATCGTGGGCATCCCGCGACTGCCTCCCACCCAGCTGTGGACCTCGTGAACCTTGCCGATCGCGCCGCTTTGGATCAGTTCCACGACGCGATGCATGTTGCTCCTCACGTGGCGTTGTGCACCAAGCTGGGTGGCCAAGCCTTGACCCTTGGCATAGTCGGTCAGGGTTCGCGTTTCCCAGACGTTGTGGGCCAGCGGTTTTTCCAAATAAACATGAAGCCCCAGCTGCATCGCCGCGTAAGCCGGATGAAAGTGCGTATGGTCGGGGGTGCTAATCACGACGGCATCCAGTCGGGTGCCCAGCTTGTCGAACAATCGTCGATAATCCGAAAACAACTGCGTGTCGGGAAACTTCTTCAATGTGCCTGCGGCGCGATTCTGATCGACATCAGCGAACGCAATCAAGTTCTGGCTACGCACGCCTTGCACATTCGCCGCGCCGCGTCCTCCGACGCCGATGCAGGCAATGTTCAGTTTCTCGTTAGGGCTCTCGGCGGCGGAAACGCGACGTGTCGACGCGCCGTGGTACATCCCCAATGTCGTCGCGGCGGCGGATTTCAGAACGTGACGGCGGGACAGCAGCGGTTGCATGGAAGAATTCCGACGGAGTAGGCGGGGCGTCCTGGAGGGACCGGATGAGATCCTCACCTTTCCGAATGCAGCGAGAATCCGAAACATCGCCGAACCGCCCGAGCGGCGGGTGCGGCGTCTGAATTGCGTCATTGTTAACCGTATCCGCCGCAAAGTCCAACGCAGCCCCGCCCGAACGAAAAAAGGGGTCAAACGAAAAAAGGCTCCTGCGCCCTTTTTCGTTCCTGACCCCTTTTTCTTCAGTTCGTCGGCTTGACGATGATTCGGCGGTATCCGGAAAGCCTGTGCGTGCCGTTGTCGGTCACTTCGCAGATCACGTGGAAGGACTTTCCCGCCGAATCGGCCGGAACCCTGATGGTCGCGGTGTCGGTGTCTTCGCCCGTGATGACCACTTCCTTGTCGTAGCGGCCCGCAGCGGTGAGTAGCCACCAGCGGAACGTCAAGTCGTCGCCGTCGGGATCGAACGACTGCGACGCGTCGATCGTGATCGATACGCCTTGTTCGGGTGCTCGGGTCAGGATCGTCAAAGACGGGTCCCCGTCGATGGTCACGACGGGGTTGCGATTCCCCGATCCCTCCTTTGCCCAATCCATCCGGGCCGCGAAATTGTTGAACGTCGCTTCGTAAAAATGTTTTCCGAGCTCGCGGCAAATCCCATACTCGGGGTCACGACAATTGGTGAAGCAAGAGGTCACGTCGTCTTCGCCTTTGCCCCAAGCGAAGTAGCCGCCCCAACCGCCGTGGGTCGGCGAGTTGGGATCATTCAGCCCCGTCGGCAACAAGTGCAAAAACGCGGGCGTGTCGCCTTCGACACCGTACTCGTACTTGGGATAAACGTCTCCCAATCGACCGTGGTTTTGAATGTGAGTCTCATACTCCGACCAGTTTTTCTTGCCGGTGCCGTTTTGGAACTTCCATGCACATTCGTCCCAGATAAAAAACAAGTCCTTTTCGAACTCCCTTCGCATCCATTGATGGGAGCTATCGCTAAACGGAGTCTTTTGGCCGCGGTCCTGATCCGTAATGGCGTAGACCCTTAATTTGTTGAGAAATCTTTTCAGTTCCGCTTCGCTGCGGTCTTGCCGGACTCGCCAAATCGCTTGAGCGAGCGTGTTGCCGCCGCCCCAAACCGTGACCCAGAGCGGACGGACGTCCTGTTCATCTGCCAACTCGATGATCAGCCGGCTGCCGGGTGAGTCGTTCCCCTCGCCGATGTGCTCGCCCCCGCGTTTCTTGCTCCCGAACATCGTTCGGTCCCTCAAGTACTTCGGACTGGGCCAGTAGCCGATTTTTTGTGGCGACTCGTCGTCGAGATGCCCTTGTTGTCCGGACCGCTTTCGGAGGTTGGAGAGATCCTGTTCGTAAGCATCGATCGCGACATGAATCAGATCAAAGAAATCGTCTCTCGTTGTTTCGAGACTCCAGCCGGTCGTGAAAATCAATCCTTCGATCTCGAGCAGGTCGGCATGCGCCATCAGCCGCACGAGCGATTCGCTGTCGTCCGTTTCCCAAGTCGACACGTCGGTCAAGACGACCATCCGCGGTTTCGGTTGCTCGGCGAATGAGTCTGTCGAAGCGATCAGACAAGCCGCGCCGAAGGCAACGATCAAACCGATCTGAAGAAGAATCGTCTTTGTCTTGAACATCGTGTGTCCCGTCAATGTTTCCGAAATCGGCAAGAAAGCGACGGGCACTTTTATAGTCGATGAAAAAGGTTCAGGAGCCGCTCCAGCCGAACATGGAGTTCGAATCGGCTCCTGGAACCTTTTTCGTACTGGAACCTTTTTCGTCCGGTGCTAACGGACGACGATCCGTTCGATTCGGGTGAACTTGCCGATTTCCATGTTGGCCCCGCCGATGACCAGCAGCGAGTCGGCCTGGGGAACGAGGCGATGGAAAAATCGGGCCGGATCGCTCTGGGCCACCGTTTCCCAATCGTCCCGGGATGCGTTCAGGCGGTGAACGAATCCGTCCATGGTGCTGACAAACAATGCCCCGTCACAAGCGAAGGCTGCGGAGCCGAAACCGGACATGCCGCTGCCGGGCAGCGACGGACCCTGTCGCCAAGTGTCCGTGGCGGGATCGTAGACGTCGACGCGTGTCGTCGGCCCGCCCACCGCTTGCATGCCGCCTATCGCGAACAGTCGGCCGGCGTGGGCGGCGACACTCAACGCACGCCGTCGGAACGGTGGCTTGGCGATCGACTTCCAAGCCGGTTCGGCCGCGGACAGATCCAGCGCCCAAGCGGTGTCGTGCCAGCGGCTCTGTTCGCTGTCACCACTGAGTCGCCATCCGCCGAAGACATACAGCGTGTCGTCGAGCACCGCGGCGTCCAGCGACGAACGAGGCTCGGGAAGGTCCGGCAAAGACGACCAGGTGCGGTCGGCCTGATCAAAAATCGCCACCGACGATTGCGAACGAAGGTCTTGGTCTTCACCTGCTTCGTTCATCGCCGAGAATCCACCGACACGAATCAGTTTGTCCCCGACGGCCACCAATGCCAGGCCCTGCAATCGAGGCCCGGTTGCGATTTGTTGCCATTTCGGCGCGTCCGCGGACAAATCCAAACGCCATAAACGATCCGACTGTTCATCGACGGAATACGAGTGAGCTTCGCCGGTGTGTCCGCCGTAAACGTAGAGCGAATCGCCAGCCATTGCCGCACCAAAGCTGGTCAATTCTTCGGGCAAGTCGGGAAGACCCGACGAGATGATCGAGACGTTGCTGTTGTCATTCACGCTCGGACGCCGGCTTTCGGTTGATGTCTCGGTCGACGGGCTCGGATCGCCGTGGAAAAAAGTCGACGTCAAATAGTCCGCCACTCCTTGGTAGGTTTCACCCTGGTAGTCTCCGGTGGCCTCGGGATCGTTGATTCCGACCATGACGGCGTTCAGCCCTTGCTTGACCACCGACGATTCGAACGTGACCATTCCGGCCGAGTCGGTCGTCTGAGCATCGCTTTCCTGGCCGTCGGCGTCAAACAGTTTGACCTCCACGTCGGGGATCGATTCGCCGTCTTTCAAAATTCGTGCCGTCACACCGCCGCCGGGCGACGGCGTGATGACCGACTGGATCGCCGCATCGTCGCGCGGCGCCGTCGGCCAGGCCGTAGCGTCTCGCTGCGGCAAGTGTTCGACGTAATAGGACAGCTTCATGCCGTGGTAAAGCCCGTAAGCAATGCCGCCGAAGACCTCTCCCTTGCCGTCGACTTTTCCGACGCTCTGGAGACCCACCAAGTCATCGCGGTCCACGGCTTCCATCGCGATCGGTTCGGCCGCTTCGGCACCCCGTAGTCGGATCCCGGCGACCTTCTCGGGCAAATGATAAGTACGGTCTTCGAGCGATTCGCCGAACCAGAAAACGGCCTTTCCGTCTTCGTCGCTTGCCAACCATGCCATGTGTGCGTGAGTCGATTGCGATGAAAGCCCGAACGCCATGATCGAGAGCATCACGACCCGAAACGATGGCCGCCATCGGAAAAAAGGTTTGGAGAGGGACACGAATTGCCTTTCACTTTTTGAGAAACGAGACCAAAAATTTGGATGGATTAAGGGACGGTCGCGTCGATCGCGTAGATCGCATCACCGCGACGCAAAAACAGACGGTCACCCGAAACGGCAGCGGCGTAGAGGGTGCCGCCGCCACCCATGCCCGCCCCCTTGCTTTCGCTTGCGGGCACCCAGCAGCGGTTCTCGGCGACCTGTTCGTCGTTGTCGAGTGAGATGACAGCCGTCGTTCCTTGGTACCCGAACAAGTAGATGTGGTCGCCGGTCACCAGCGGCGTCGCCCAGATGCCGCCCGCCGCGGTGCGTGCGACGCTGAGCTGTTTACCGGTTTGCAGGTCCAGTCGATAAAGGACACCGGCGCGATTCACGATCGCCGCGGTCTCGCCGGCCACCACGGGGCTGCCAAAGGTGCAGGTGGCTTTCTCCGCACGCCATCGATAGTCGACGTGGTAGCCGCCGTCGCCGTTCTTTTTGATTTCGATCAGGCCGTTGCTGGCCGCCGCGGCCCCGGATTCGGTCTCACCGCGGCCGTCGGAAGCGCCGATCAAAAACGCCCCGTCGCCGGCGGGCATGGGCGTACACGAATTGTTGTTGGCGACGGCGTCGAATTCCCACAGCCGGACTCCCGTGTCCGGTTCGAGCCCCACGATTTTTCCGTTGCCGCTCAACACGAGGTGCCGAGCATCGCCGACGGGAATCAACCTCGGCGATGCCCAAGACTGGGAACCCACGCCGGGACTCTTCCACACCTCGCCGCCGCTGCGGGGATCGATCGCCAGGACGTAAGGGGCTTCCGTTCGTTCGACCCAAACGTAGATCCGAGCCTCATCGGACTCGAGCGAAGCCGCCAAGCCGTGACGTGCCTCGATCGGCCCGTAGTCGTCCACCAAGTTCCGCTGCCAAACCGTCTCGCCTTCGGGAGAGATCGCTGCCAGCAAGCCGCCTTCGAAAAACGCCACAAAGCCGTCCTCGGTCGCGACCGCCGACGGGGCGGCTCGGGAAACCATCGGGGTGTTTTTGAAGGGAGACGGATTGGAAAAGTCGACCCGCCATCGCAATTCGCCGTCGTCACCGGCGAAAGAACTGACGTGGTAGGCGTCCTTATTGGCACCGCTGGTACTGGTCACGACGATCTGATCGTGAGCGACGATCGGAGCGGATTGTCCGTAGCCGTGAAGGGGCGCGGTCCAAGCGATGCCCGAATCGGGTGACCAGCGAATCGGAAGCTCGGCTTCGACGTGTCGGAGACTGTCACCTTGAAAGCGGGCCGGTGGCTCTGCGGGCAGACCGGTGGCAAACAAAACGCACGCCGCGACGCAGCACGAACCGTGCGACAAGGACTTGGCAATCATTGGAACTTGACCTCGAAACGGCGTGAGTTTTCTTGATCCGGAAGAATTTCCCAATTCAGCCGACTGTCCGAATCAAAATCGGAGCGGATCACGGCGTCCTCGGGCGGAGGTCGGACGTTCGATTCGACAGACAATTGTCGTCGCAATTCCGGCGGCATCATCGTGAACCGCACGAGGTAGGTTCCGCCGTGCAATTCGGCCGACCGAGGGATCTCGAACTTTCCGTCGAAAATCGGGGCGGTCGCCTTGGGGCCGGTCGTCGGTGCGATCGGCTGCAGCGTGATCACCGCGCCGACCAGCGGCCGGCCGTCGACGGTGACGCTGCCCCGGCCGGTGACGCCGGCCGGTTCCGAGCGACCACATCCGATCGGCGTGACGACGACGAGCATCAGCAAAGACGTCGATAGGCCGCGGATCACCATGACGCTTCATCGATCCGTTCGCCGTCGCGACGATTCGCCAAGCGGTCGAGCACGAAAGCGTCGATCGATTCGGTGACCGTGCGGACGCTGCCGTCGCACATCACGAACAGGACGCCACCGGCATGGGGACCCCGAAACGATTCCCAAGACGGAAAATCAAACAAGTCGATGTCGTCGGCATCGAACCGACCGAAGACGGTCGCGGTCGAATTGTACGGATAACTCTGGGCCCACCGGCCCGCGGCGACGCCCGCACCGCCCGCGAAGTGTGCCGAGGCGGGAACGTTGACCGAACGCCTTTGCACCCCGAATTCGCCCGCCAAGAAAGTCATCGAGGAACCGTCGGCGTTGGAGATGTGGTCGATGCTCGTCGCCTTCAACGTGGCCGCGGCGGGCTGCACGCCCGAGGCGACCCGGGAACTTCGAAAGACGTTCATCCAATCGACGATCGCGCCGTCGTGGATCTGACTGCGATACGTCTGGGTGCCCGTCGAGAACGCGTAACTTCCATAGCCGTCCGGTTCGCTGCCCGAATCGGGCAGCGTCATCGACGGGCACCGATAAACCGACGGCGTGCGGGACGCCGCCGCGGCGTTCGAATCGTGCCCGGCGCTCGCGGCGAAATTGAACGTCTCAAACAGCTGTTGCTGTTCCAGTTGCGGCAGGATGCTGACCCAGCCGGTCAGTCCCGCTCGGGTCGACGTCGGGCCGTCGCGGTTGACCGCCAGGGCGGTCGGCGGCAAGCGACGATGCACGTCGGCGTACAAGTGCATCGCCAACCCGATCTGTTTCAGGTTGTTGGTGCACGAGGTCCGCCGCGCCGCTTCGCGGGCCGCTTGGACCGCCGGGGTCAACAGACTGACCAAGATCCCGATGATCGCGATCACGACCAACAATTCGACCAACGTGAATCCGTTGCGAAGACGCTTGCGCATCGAAAAACCCTCAGAGCGAGATCAGGATAAACGCTTAAACCGACTGGGCCGAACCGGATCGTTTCACCCGTCGGCGTCGGCGGGCCAAGCCGAGTCCGCCGATCAGGCCCAACGCGACGAAGGTCGACGGTTCGGGGACCGCCGTGACCGCGGCGAAGGCCGAGCTTTGGGCGAACGTGTCGACGCGAACCGCGTCGAGCACCATGTGGTTCCCGACCGACGCGAAATCGACCGCATACTCCGAGGCCGCCGTGTTGCCGGTGAGATCCCAAATGGCCATGTGCGTCAAATCGGTTCCGCCGAAACTGCCGGCCGAATCGCCTTGCTCCATCGACACCAACAGATCCGGCGAAACGGTCGTCGCCTCGCCCACGCGATTCAGCGCGACACCGCCGGTATCAAACGCCGATCCGCCGGTCGACCACTGCATCACGACCCGCAAGAACTCCTGTCCGCTGTTCGGAAGAATCGTCGCGGTCGCGTCAAGCGTGTACAGCGACGCGTTGCCCGGATCGGCGAAGTTGAACGCGTAGGCGTTTCCCGAGTTCGCGATCGACGACAGGATCGTTTGAGTGTTATTGAACGTCAGCGTGCTGGCCGAACCGCCGCCGGAAAAGCTGCTGCCCGGTGCCGGTGAGGTTCCGGCGAAAAGAAACGATCCCGGCGTGCCGAAGACGTCCCAGTCCGCGAACGTGCTATCGGCTTGCCCGGCGGACCAAGTGAAAACCTCGCCGACGACGGCGGGCACGCTTTGGCCGGGGACAAACACGTCGGCCCGCAGCAAGGGCGAGGTCGACAGGAAAAACAGAGGCGCAAGCAGCGCCGAAGAAACAACAATGCGAGGCATCGCGATCACCAGGGAGTTACGAGGAACGGAAAGCAGTCCCGGTGGATCGTCAATCGATCGCCCGGCCGCTTCGGCTTCGTTCTCGCTGGCTGATGACCGCCGTCTCTCCTCGGGGGCGGTCGCTGGCTGGCTACGCTTTAAAGCTACTGAGAATCAATCTCAAGAGATGTTACGCGGTGATCAGGCCGCGATCAAGGGCCGCGACCTTTTTTTCGCCGGGCCCGGAGAATCACGGCTCGCCTCCTTTTTTGCCGGCCCGCTCGCGGCGAATATCGAAACGGCTGGACCGTTCGGCACCGGAGTGAATTTGTTTGGCACTTTTAGGGGATTCGAATACACTACGCCCTCGAAGCGTGCGCGTCGTCAAGACGATGTCGTCCGGAAGTCGGGTCAGAAACGAATGGTCGGCCTGGTTCTGAAATTTTTCGGCGGGTCGTGCCTGTTGGTAAACTTTGGGAATGCTATGAAACCATCTCTGGCACTCGGAAAGCGTTCCCTCGGCCTTTCGGTTTTGTTTCTTTGCGTTGTTCAGGTCGAAACCCGACGTGGCCTTGCTCAAATCCGATTGCCCTCTGCCAACGCGGATCGTACGCAAGGGACTGAAGTTGAACCTGCGACGGCGGCCGATTCTTTGGCACCGGCGACGCTTTCGGGGCACGGGGTTTCGGACACCGGCGTGCCGCGGCTGACGATGGAAACCGGTGGCTTCAGCAGCGAAATTCGGGCGATCACGTTGAGTGCCGATGGAGCCTACGTGGCCGCCAGCAGTGACGCCGATATCCGCATCTGGGAAATCGCCTCGGGTGAATTGCTCCACACGATTCGTGGTTTTTCATCCGATGAGTCCGGCAAGATCACTTCGATCGCTGCGGACCCGGCGGGTGATTATTTGGCCATCGCCGTGCAGACGTCTCAGGGGGCTTATCTGCGAACGTGTCACCTGAATGCACCGGAGATTACGAAGAGCTACTGGGGCGATCCCGTCATGATCGAAGAGGAACCGCTGCCCGGGATCAGCCTGGGGCCGCGTTCGGCACGCGAATTGACTTTCAGTCGTGACGGGAAATACCTCGGTTGCGTCGCGACGACGCTGCAGGTGGACGAGAACCATGCGCCGCAGCCACAGTCGGAGTTTTTATTTTTTGATTGGCAACAGGATGTTCTGGAACACTCGTTCGCCGTGCCGCCGTTACCCGACGGTCTTCGCGGAACATCACTCTTCGGGACACAACGACTTGTTCAGGCTGGGCGTTTTTTGGGGACCGATCGTTACTACGTGATGGCGAATCTGGGTACGATTTTTGACTTGAAAACGAAAACGGAAGTCACGGTGGATGCGGATCCCGATCTGCAATGGCTGGGGCGATTGTGGCCTCGATTGTGGGCACACTACAGGCGGCAACGGTCGATGCCCCAAGGCTATTTGGACGGAGATTTGCACAACCGCATGGTGGCCTTCGCCTACATGACCGAGCGTGATGGTCGCGATGTTTATCAGTGCGACATTTGGCGCGACGAAGCGGATCGTCCCGGCGCCGTTTGCAAAGGGCTTCGCTGGGCACCGTCGGAACTGAAGGTCTCCCGCGATGGCGAGTGGGTAGGCGTCGGCGACGTGCTGGGGAACGTCTATGTTTTCTCAGCGGTCAACGGCGAGACGCTGTTTCAAACCCGGTCGATCATTCGGCCTGTTTATGCCGCTTCGCTGGATCAAGAAACGGCGGTTCTGGCGCTGGGGAACAAGCCGCATCGCGGGTCGGCGTGGAAACTGAACGATTACGCCGACTTGGACCAAGGTTTTGATTTAGGACAACGTCGTTTGGTGACAACGCCCGTTGGCGATTTTCCACGGCCGCGAAACGCGATCGACTCGTGGGGAGTCACCTCCAGATCCGTGAGGGGGAACGAAGGAAGTTTTGTTCGCGTCGCGGGGGTTGGCGATGAACCCTACGCTTCCGAACCGATCCCCAAGCCGTTTTTCACATGGACGTTGACCCCCGGCCCGACCGGTCAAGACGTGCTGTTGCTCCGGGGAGGTTCGGGCTATTTGGTGGCCGATTGGATTCAGCGTGGCCCCGTGCAGTTTCGGTTCGGTCGACAGCAGCGTGGCTTTGTGTCCGCGGTGGCCGGTTCGGAAAAGTCCTCCGTTGCGGCCGACGTGAATGTGACGGCCGACGGCCAGTTCGTGACGGCGGCCTGGACCGATGGGACCGCGTGTGTTTACCGTTTGAAAGATTTTCTACCGCAAGCTTTGGCCGCGTTTCCCTTT
>Ga0102938_10003913_pt1 | contig 11034 bp, 6 predicted proteins | sample SalPonR2_B_D2_MG_FD_84516 | JGI IMG/M metagenome (GOLD analysis project Ga0102938, IMG submission 84516) | Salt pond soil microbial communities from South San Francisco under conditions of wetland restoration - Salt Pond MetaG R2_B_D2_MG | ecosystem: Environmental > Aquatic > Marine > Intertidal... | reverse complement strand
TGTCGTGCTCGAACTCCGCTTCTTCGACTTCGACGTACAGCTTGACTTTGTTGCCCTCGAGGGTCTCCAACGAACTCTTCACAGACGTGCGAGTGTACCGCTGGCCCGCTGGATCGTGACCGGGCGACACCGGGTCACGGCTCGCGCGTGGACCACGACCGACCGTCGTTGCGTCGCAGGTGGCGGCGCAAGTCGCGTCTTCGGTGCCGGAGCGGGCAGAATGTTGCCGATGGAGTTCTGGAAGCCGCACGCCCTCGCCAACCCGCACCCCGACCAGCTCGATCTCAAGATGGGCGACCGGGTGCGCTCGATCGTGGAGTTGCACGGCGTGCCCGAGGGCACCGAGGGCAAGGTGATCCTCGCCAACGGGTTCAACTGGCAGCGCTACCGGGTGCTGTTCGCCAATGGCGTCGAGGCCGGTGACCTCGACAAGCGCCAGATCGAACCGATCGGACGGACCGCCAAGCGTCTCGCCAAGGCGGCCAAGAAGCGCTGATCCTCTCGGATGCCGCGATCGGCCCGTCCGGGCCATCGCCGGCCGTCAGACCGACACGACGTCGGTTCGGTCGGGCAGGTCGACGAACTCGTCGGTGATCGACTCGATCAGGGCCTGGGCGATGTCGGAGCGTTCGCCGTCCACGGTGCGGATGATCTGACACGACCGCGGGAGCGGGTCGAGTTCTGCGGCCCGGCCCCACTCGACCACGTCGTCGCCGAGGAAGCGCTCGCCGAGCACCGCCACCCCCAGACCGGCCTCGACGGCAGCGCGCACGTTCGCCGACGTCGGCGCCGTGATCGTGTAGCGGTAGCGGACGCCGTACCGCTCGAGGATCGGTTCGCTCACCGGACGGTAGAAGCCGTTGGCGCCGTAGGTGATCAACGGGACGACGCCGTCGTCGTAGGGCATGTCCCGGTGCGTGGCCCAGCGGAGTTCCTCGGTCCACAACACGATGTCGTCGGGACGCACCTCCTCCTCGGTCACCTGGATCACCGCCACGTCGATCCGTCCCCGTTCGAGCTGCGGGGCGAGCTGGCGGCTCTGGTCCACCACGAACTCGATCGTGGCCGCCGGGTGCAGGGCCTTCAAGCGCCCGAGGATGCCGGCGAGCCGGCTCGCGCCGACCTCCTCGTTCGACCCGACGCGGATCGTGCCGGTGAACTCCGGGCTGGCCAGTCGCTGCACCGCACGGTCGTGGATCTCCACCATCGCACGGGCGTCGTCGAGCAGGGCCCGACCGTCGCGCGTCGGCCGCAGGTCGTGGCCGTCGCGGATGAGCAGCGGGCGACCGACGCGCTGCTCGAGCCGCTTGATCTTCCAGCTCACCGCGGACTGCGACATCCCGAGCTGTTGGGCGGCGCGGGTCATGCTGCCCCAGTCGAGCACGGTGATCAGGGTGCGGAGTGATTCGACGTCGAGCTGCACCATGACAGTCTGTCATGCGTATTCGCAAACAGTGTCGCTTGTGTCATGAGAGTGCCGGGCGGACAATGAGGTCATGAATCTCGTCTCCACGCACCTGCACCCGCCGGCCGGAGCACCGATCGGCACCTCCCCGCGCCGCGTCCGGCACATGGCGCTCCCGACCCTGCGTCGGCGTCCCCGCCTCGAGCCGCTCCACCGTCGTGACGCCCTCTCCAGCCCCAGCGAGCTGGCGATGCGGTCCGTGCACGGCGTGCACGGTTTCCACCGCTGACCCGCCCCGCCATCGACCGTTCACCACGGGCCGTCGGACGCCGGCGTCGGGCTGCGACCACCGCCCGGTACGGGCTGTTCGGGTCGGTCGGGATCAGCTCGAGAGGCGGCGGGCGAGGTCGTCGGCGATCTGGCTCACCCGTGGGGGTTCCATGATCGAGTCGAACCCCCGGTGACGCCCGTCCACGTCGATCACCGTCAGGTCGTCGGCGACGGCACCCCACGGCACCACGTTGCGAGCCGGATTCGTGGTGGTGGCGTGGTAGAGCCAGACGGGGGTGGCGACGTGCTGCAGGGGATGTTCGAACGCCTCCGCCGGGAACCCGCCGACCGTCCGACGCTCGGGCTCGAGCTGCAGGTCGGCGCCCGACCACTGCAGCAGTCGCCTTCCCGCTCGCGCCGCCATCGTGCGGAGCCGTCGGCCACCCATGATGCGCATCTCCGACAGCGCCTGACCGAAGGCGCCCGGCCGCATCAGTGACTTGTACTTCCACCAACGGTTGGACCAGAGGTGGTGTTGCTGGCCCGGGAAGTACGTGTCGACGAGGACGGCCGACACGACCGGCAGGCCCTGGCGCCGGAGGCGGTCCGCCAGCTCCGCGGCCACTACACCGCCCACCGACCAGCCGAGCACCGAGATCGCCGGCGCTGCCGGGTCGCCGAGCGCCGCACGTACCAGCGGTTCGGCCTCGCGCACGAGCCCGTCGACCGTGGTGACCACCGGAGCACCGGGTTCCTCGACGTGGGCGACGGCGACGACGGCGAGATGCTCGGGCAACGCCCGGGCGAGCGAGCGGTAGCCGAAGACGTCGTCCCACGCCGCACACATCACCACCACCGGTCCGCCCTGTCGGCCCTCCCGCAGCCGGACGACCCGGACCGACGACGGTGTGGCTGACGGGCCACTGCGCACGGACCGGTCGTCCGCCGTGTCGAGCAGAGCAGCCAGCCCGCGCGGGGTCCGCCCGCTCAGCAGTGCGGCAACGGTCACGGGGCGCCCGATGCGGTCGGCGACACGATTGACGATCTCCACGGCGGCCAGCGAGTCGCCGCCGGTGGTGAAGAAGTCGGTGTCCGCATCGGCCCCGGGGCGATCGAGCACCGCACGCCAGGCGTCCACGGCGACCCGCTCGAGGTCGGATGTGCGGGCCTCGACGTGGTCGACCACACGCGGCTCGACGGCGAGCGCAGCGACGGCGTGACGGTCCACCTTGCCGTGCACGTTGCGGGGCAGGTCGGCGTGGGCCACGAAGCGCCGGGGCACCATCGCCGACGGCAGTCGTCGCAGCAGCTCGTCGCTCAGTGCGGTCTCGTCGAGACGCACCCCGTCGTCGGCCATGTGCAGATGGGCGACGAGCCGTGCAGGGGTGCCGGCCGCGACCACGACGGCATCGCGGACGCCGGGAAGGCGGCGGAGCTCGTCCTCCACCTCACCCGGTTCGAGCCGGACGCCGCCCACGTTGAGCTGATCGTCGAGACGGCCGACGAACTCGATCGGACCGCCCGACGACCGGGCGAGGTCTCCGGTGCGGTACCAGCGGACGGAGGTGCTCGGATCGTCGACGAAGCGTGCCGCCGTCGCCGACCGGTCACCGAGATAGCCCGACGTGATGCCTGGTCCCGCGAGGAGCAGCTCCCCGGCAACTCCCACCGGAGTGGGCAGCAGCCGGTCATCGACGATGCGCGCAGTGGTCCCCGGGATCGGATCACCGATCGGCACCACCGCCGGCACACCGCCATCCCCACCCGGGAGCCGGTGCGCCGTCGCCCACACGGTGGCTTCGGTGGGTCCGTACTCGTTCACCAGCTCCACGCCCGGCAGCAGCCGGTGATGGGCGTCCACCACCACCGGCGGGCACGCCTCACCGGCCACGATGGCGACCTGCAGGCCGGTCAGCTGCGCCCCGGCACGGTCGAGCAGTGCGGCGTACTTGCTCGGCACCATCAGCAGGTGCGTGACGCCGTGACGAGCGATCAGGTCGCCCAGCCGGTCGACGTCGACGATCTCGTCGGCGCTCGGGAGCACGATCGTGCCACCGGTGGCCAAGGGCCAGAACAGCCCGACGACCGAGCTGTCGAAGCCGATGCTCGAGGTGAGCAGGAAACGTTCCGGGGTGTGCCCGTACCACGACGTGCGGGCTGCGTTGCTCGTTGCCAGATTGCGGTGCGAGACCTCGACTCCCCGGGGGGTGCCGGTCGAGCCCGACGTGAAGATGACGTAGGCGGAGTCGTCGGGTTCCACCTGCTCCACTCGGCGGCGCAGCGACTCGAGGGCAGATGGATCGTGGTCTCGGGCGGCGGCGAGGTCGCCGGGAGCGGTGACCTCCACCACCGGGCAGCCGGGGACGTCGCCCGGATCACCGGGCGCGACGAGCAGTGCATCGATGCGTGCTGCGTCGGCGATCCGGCGCCGCCGATCGAGGGGGACGTGCGGATCGAGGGGAACGTACGCGGCGCCGATGCTCTGGGCCGCCAGCACGGCGATCACCACGTCGGGACGCGAGCCGATGCCCACGCCGATGCGTGCTCCCCGCCCCAGGCCCGCGTCGGTGAGCCGCTGCGCCGTGGCCTCGACCGCTCGGACGAGGTCACCCCTCGACAACTCGCTGTGACCGGCCGCCACGGCGACCGACACCGGGGACGAGGCGCAGTGCTCGACGATGTCGGCGAGCACGGTGCGCTCCACCGCCGGCAGCTGCGGGCCACTCCGATCGTCGGCGCCGAGCATCTCCGCCACCGCTCGGACAGTCGTGGACGGGCCCGACGCCACCGTGTGCAGGGCGCGCCCGAAGTCGCGCAACAAGCGCTCGGCGTCCGCCCGCGACAGCACCGATCCGCGGTACTCGAGTCCGAGCTCGACGTGGTCGGGACGTTCGTGGACGAAGAACGTGACGTCGGTGACCGACACGCCCGACGGCAGGAAGCGCTGCTCGACGACTCCGCCGGCGAACACCGCAGGCGCGAGCTGTTCGTAAGCCAGCATCGCCGACACGTTCGGTGCCGGCAGACCCTCGGCACGTGCGTCACGCACGATGGACGCGAAGGGGTAGGTGCGGTGCTCGATGGCGGCGGCGACGAGATCGGCCGCGTCGTGGAGGAGACGCCGGACGCTGCGGTCGGCCGAGACGTCGAGAGCCATCGGCACCGTGTTGAGGTAGTAGCCCACGAGGTCGGCCGTGTCGGGGTGGTCCTTGGTGGAGAACGTGATCCCGAATTCGACGTCCGCTCGCGCCGTGTACGACGCGAGCGTCAGTGCCGCCGCCGCCATCGCCGCCGAGAACTTCGTGGTTCCGTCGGTCGCCAACGACGATGCGTCGATCGACGTCACCACCGAGAGGTAACCGTCGGGCTCTGTGGTGGCGGGCGGCGCCAGCCGCAACCGCCCCGTCTCCGGGCGCGAGCGGGCTCGGTCGAGCCAGAACTCACGGCCCGCGGAGGTGTCCGACGATCGCTGCCAAGCGGCGTGCTGGGCTGCGCTCACGGGCAGGTCGGGCGCCGAGCCGTGTTCATGGGCGGCCACCACCTGTTCCCACAGCAGGTCGAAGGTCGCGGCGTCCACGCTGATGTGGTGCAACGCGAGGAGTACCGCCGTGCGGGCACCGTGGTCGACGGCTGCCAGGTGGACGCGCACGAGCGGCCCGTCGTCGAGGTCGAACGGCACGGTGCGTTGCACGTCGGCGAAACGGTCGAAGTCGTCGCGGCTCATCGGGGGGAGCACGGCGACGTCCACCGCCTCGCCCGGGCCCAACACGTGTCGGTCGGGGGCATAGGACGTGTGCAGCGGAGTGTGCGCCATCGCCACCGTGCGGACCGCATCGCCGAAACGGTCGGGGTCGAGTGAGCCGTCCACGACGTACCGGCGGATCACGCTGTGACGGGCGCTCGACGGATCGAGCCGGTAGTCGAACAGCAGTGCCTCCTCCCCCGCCGACACGGGCCTCACCGCGTCGGGATCGAGTGGAGGGATCGCAGCCAGCCCGCCGGTGCCCGACGCGGGGGCGTCGATCAGGGCTCGATCGACCGCTGCGGCGAGTTCGCGGACCGTGCGGTGGCGGAACACCGCTGCGTCGGGGAGATCGGTTCCGAGAGCGACGTCGACGGCGGCGACGGTCTCCAGCGCGGCGAGCGACGCCCCGCCGAGGTCGAAGAAGTCGTCGGTGACGCCCACGGCGTCGAGGCCCAGCACGGCGGCCCAGATGTCGGCGACGCGGGCCTCGGTGGCCGTGGCGGGTTCGATGCGGTCGGCGTCGGAGCGGTGGAACCGGGTGGGGGCGGGGAGCAGCGACGGGTCGGCCTTGGCGCTCGCTGCGAGCGGTACCTCGTCGATGCGCACGAACGCCGACGGGATGGCGTGCTCGGGCAGCACCGCCCGCAGCGCGGCGCGCAGGTCGGCCGGATCGAGATCGTGGTCGGCCCGGTACCAGGCGGTGAGCACGCCGGTCGACTTCGGTTCGTAGCCGACGGCGGCGAGCAGGTCGGCGACCTCGGCGTCGTCGATCTCGTCGTCGAGTTCCTCGAGCGCTTCCTCCCGTGTCTTGTGGCCGAGCCGGACGTCCCAGCTGTAGGGCTCTGCGTAGTTGTGATAGCCCCGCTCGGTCGTGTGCACCTTGATGCCAGCGACGTTCACGAGGCAGTTCGTGGAGCGGCCGGTGTCGGCGGGCCGTACCCACGGCGCTCGGTGCTCGAGGAAGTCGTACAGCTCGGCGAGGTCGACGTCGACGTAACGGTAGAAGTCGACGAAACGCACCTCGTCGAAGATGGCGTCGTCGTCGAACACCCGTTGCTCGGGCAGCAGCTGGGTGACCGCGTCGGGAGTGTGGTGGTAGACCTTGCGGGCCTCGAGGACGGTGCGGTCGATCTCGTCGGCGTCGAACCGACCGGCCTCGAACTGGTGCGGAACCAGGCGGGTCTCGAAGAACTGGCCGCGCGACAGCCCGGTCACGATCACCGGGATCCCCATCTCGTGGGCGCGGGCGACGGCCAGCGTGTAGATGGTCTTGTAGCAGCCCTGACAGACGTTGGCGTGGCGGTCGAGACTGTCGCGGAAGATCTCGTTCATCGCCGGTGTCGTGGCGAACTCGTGGGTGATGCCGAGGTCGGCGACGCTGCGGCGGATGTTCTCCTTGGCGCCGTCGGAGATGAATCCGTTGTCGAGGGTGAACGCGTGGACGTTCCAGCCCTGCTCGACGAGCTGGTAGAGGGCGTAGGTCGAGTCCTTGCCGCCCGACAGCAGGTGGAGGCAGTCGATCCCGCCGCGCCGGCGACGGCGGGCCTCGCCCAGCTCGGTGTCCAGATCGTCGACCGTGCGGAACCACTGCTCCGCCTGCGGAGCGACGGCGTCGTAGGTGCGGCACACGTTGCACACGCCGTCGTGGTCGAGGGTCGTGCCGGGCACGTCGATGCCGAGACCGCAGCGACGGCAACGTTGGTCGCCGGCCCGATGCTCGGCCGGGTGCCACACCCGCACGAGGGCCGAGTCGATCCCGTCGAGGGCGACGATGGCTGCCTCCACCTCGGCGGGTTCGAGGCGGATGCCGCCCACCTTCAGCTGATCGTCCATCCGGCCGCCGTAGACGAGGACGCCCGGGCGCTCGACGCGCACCCGGTCACCGGTGCGGTACCAGGCGGTGCCGTCGGGCGATCCCGTCACCTCCGCGCGAAGCGCGACGAACCGCTCGGCGGTCGCCTCGGGCAGATGGAGATAGCCCGCCGCCATACCGGGACGCCGGACGTACAGTTCGCCCCAGGCGCCGGACGGTGTGAGGTGGCCGTACCCGTCGAGCACCACCAGCCGGGTACCGGGCGCCGCGTGGCCGATCGGCACGTCCGAGCCGGTGTCCACCTCGGGATCCCACTCGTGGATCATGCAGCCCACGACCGCCTCGGTGGGGCCGTACTCGTTGAAGATCCGCACGCCGGGTGCGCACACCGCCGCCATCCGCCGGGCGACCGGTCGGCGGAAGGCCTCGCCACCGACGACCACGGTGCGGAGCGGGCGGTCGGGCGGGGCGAGGCGGGCGTAGATCTCGAGCTGGGACGGCGTGGCCTTGAGGAAGGTGACGTGGTCGTCGGCTGCCACCTCACCGAGGGCGGTGACGGGATCGGCGTCGAAGACGACGACGCGCCCGTCGCAGAGGAAGGAGAGGAAGAGGCTGGTCACGGTGAGATCGAAGACCAGCGACGAGTGGAGTGCGACGACCGGGGACGTTCCGGGTTCGACGTACTGCTCCACGGCGAACGACATGTAGTCGGCGAGGCCCCGGTGCGGGATCGGCACCCCCTTGGGTCGTCCGGTGGAACCGGACGTGTAGAGGACGTAGGCGAGGTCGTCGAGCCCCACGGCGGGCCGCCGAACATCGCCGGGCCGATCGACGGGACCGGGGAGTCCCTCGAGGATGTCGAACAGGTCGGCGTCGGCGGCGATCGCCTCGTGGCGGGCTGCCGGGTCGTCGGGCGACAGCATCACGAACACGCCGCCGGCGCGGAGCACGCCGTGGATCGCCACCAGCACGTCGAGGCTGCGCGGCATCCGCAGCCCGACGGCCCGGCCGGGCGTGAGACCGCGGGCGAGCAGTGCGTCGCAGACCTCGTCGGCACGCCGGTCGAACGCCGCCGCCGTGAGCGAGTCGTGGCCGTGTTCGGCGACCACGGTGTCGGGCCGGTCGGCGAGGAGCCGGCGGATCTGCTCGTGCACGGGCAACCCGAGTGGCCTCGGTTCGGGACTCGGCTCGACGAGCGCGAGTTCGCTGCGCTCGGCAGTTCCGACCAGTGCGACCGCTCCGGCGTTGCCGCCGGGATCGTCGATCAGCGCCGCCACGACGGCCGCAACGTGGGCGGCCAGACGCTGCGGGTCCGCCCCGAGCCCGCGGTTCGCGTCGAGCTCCCAGTGGAACCCGTCGCCGGCCGGCCGTGACCCGGGGTCGGGGGCGTAATCGAAGATCTGCGATCGCAGGACGTGGTTCGGATCGACGTGGCCGGAACGCATCCACTCGGTGGTCGTGGGCAGCCCGGCGAAGTCGCCGTAGCGGGCCGTCAGCACGTTCAACACCACTTCGAATGGCGCGTCCGGGCTCTCGCCGGGCTTGGCCCGCTGCAGCAGTTGGGTGATCGACCGCAGGGTGCGCCGGAACATCTCCGAGAACGGCTCGTCGGGGTCGACGGCGACGGCCAGCGGATACAGCTCCATCACCGGTCCGACGAGCTTGCGGGTGTGGCGCGACGAACGGTGGTGCACGGGCACGCCGGCGAGCACGGTCCGCCGCCCGTCGAGCCGGTGCAGCGCGATCGCCGTGGCCATCGCCGACAGCGTGAGCAAGCCGAGCTCGCGACTGATCGAGCGGTAGGTGGAGCCCAGCAACTCGTCGAGCCGACCGTCGACGCCAAACCGCACCCGGTCGACGCGTGTGGTGCGGCGGCCGCGGGGCCCGTAGGGGGCGAGCGGCGTGTGCGGTGCCGCTGCGTCGACGACCGCAGTCCAGGCCGATGCCCGGTCGTCGGGCGTGTCGCGGGTGGCGCCCCGGGCGGCCGTGGCCCCGATGTCGGCGCCGTCGAGGAACGTCGGGTCGACGACTGCGCCGACCGCCTCGTCGAGGAGGGCTTCGACGTTGTCGTCGGAGCCGCCGACCCACGTGGATTCCGACGTGGAGTGGGAGGTCGACGCCGCGGCCGAGTCGGAGGTGGCGGTGGAGGTCGACTCGAGCACGACGTCCGAGCCACCGCCGGTGGCGGCGGGGACCACGGCGGTGAGGGCGTCGTAGGCGGCTGACGTGGCCTCGAAGACCAGTGCGGAACTCCAGGCGTCGGTGGCCACGTGGTGGAGGTCGAGCCACCACGTCCAGTCGTGATCGTCGTGACGCAGGAGCACCGAGTCGTACACGCAGGAGGTGGCGTCGACCGGCTGCGCGATGCGCTCGTCGCACCAGCGGTCGAGGTCGCCGGCGGGCAGGTCGATCACCTCGGTGGCCCGGGGAGGAACGTCGAGCACGCGAAGGCACGGCTGGCCGGCCGTGTCGGAGGCCACCACCGACCGCAGCATCTCGGTGCGCCGGGCGACGGCATCGAAGGCCTCGACCAGACGCGCGGGGTCGAGTGGTCCGTCGATGCGCGAGCGCTTGCCCATGTTGGCCAGCGGCACGTCGGGATGCAGCCGCTGGCTTGCCCAGATCAGGGCCTGGGTGCGTGTGAAACGCCGGCGGCGACGCTCCTCCCCCGGGAGCTGCAGCGACACCGGTCGGGCCGGGTGCGCGCGGTCGCCGGCCGGTGGGGTCATGCCGTGGCGGTCGGAGGATCGGCGTGGGCCGCCGGCGCCAGGGTCGCTGCGTACGCCACCATCTGGCCGACGGTCTGGAAGTTGTCGAGCACCACGTCGGCCGGGTCGATGGCGACATCCAGCTCGGCCTCCATCCATCCGACGATCATCACGACCCCCAGGGAGTCGACGAGGCCGGTGAGCAGCAGGTCGGTGTCGGCGTCGATCGGATCGTCGGCGAGCGCCACGGATCCGGCGATGAACGCGATCAACGCTGCCTGGAAAGCGCTGTCCCCCACAGAAGACGCAGCGCCGTCGGCACCGGTCGAGCTGCCGGCGTCACTCGAGATGTCGGTGTGGGGTGTACTCACGTGAGGTCATCTCTGGTCGGCGCAGACACTCGGGCTTCGATCATGGTGGCGACGGTCATCGGTCCGGGTGGGCTGCCCACAGGGTATGGGCAGCGCGGCGGTCGACTTTACCGCTGGCGGTGCGGGGAAGGCCGGACACCTGCACGACGGCCGTGGGCACGGCGTAGCGCGGCAGTCGGCGACCGAGGGCGGCCATCACCTCCCGGGGGTCGATCGGCTGGGAACCCGTGCCGTCGGTCACCACCAATGCGACGAGACGGTCCTCGCCGCCGTGCGACTTCGCGTCGTCGGTGGCGCGCTCGACCACCGTCGTCGCCTCGGCGACACCGTCGAGGCCGCGCAACGCGGCGTCGACCGCTTCGAGTTCGATGCGATGGCCACGCAGTTTGACCTGGTTGTCGGCCCGACCGAGGAAGTCGATCAGGCCGTCGGGTCGTTCGACGACGAGGTCGCCGGTGCGGTACCACCGGCCGCCGTCTGCGTCGTCGACGACTGTGGCGCCGGTGAGGTCGGGACGGTTCGCGTAGTGCGACATCATCGTGGGAGTCCTGACCCACAACTCCCCCGGCTCACCTGCGCCGGCGTCGATGCGGTCCGTCCCGATGTCGCCCGTCGCGATCTCGCCCGTCCCGATGTCGCCCGTCCCGATCGGTGTGGCGTGGCCGTGGGCCGACGTGCGCATCGTCGCCGGCTCCGGGACGGGTCGTCGAGGTGGAAGAACG
>Ga0102938_10003912_pt1 | contig 11036 bp, 7 predicted proteins | sample SalPonR2_B_D2_MG_FD_84516 | JGI IMG/M metagenome (GOLD analysis project Ga0102938, IMG submission 84516) | Salt pond soil microbial communities from South San Francisco under conditions of wetland restoration - Salt Pond MetaG R2_B_D2_MG | ecosystem: Environmental > Aquatic > Marine > Intertidal... | reverse complement strand
GGTCAGCATTCACACCCAGCCCATCTGTGGGCAGGCGGAAATATCCATCCGACACGATGGTGACCCGCGCATCCCCCACCGAAAAGCGGAAATACGACGGGTTGCCACCCTCGGGCGCGCCCAATTCGGCCCGCGCGGCCAGCGGCATGGCAAGCGCAGGCGCGGCTGCGGCCATTTTCAAAAGGTCGCGGCGTGTCGGTTTCAACAATGTCATGGAAAGCCTCCCTTGGTTTTGCCGCAAGGATAGCCGCCAGAAACATTTACGCAATACGTTTCATGAATATGAACTGGTCAGCCCCTTGGCTTGACCGTGGTCAGCTCATTTCGTTCAGCCGGGCCACGTAACGCGCCAACGTGTCAATTTCCAGATTGACGGAATCGCCCACCGCCACATCACCCCATGTCGTCACCTGTTTGGTGTGCGGGATAAAGTTGATGCCGAAATCGCGGCCCGACACCTCGTTGACGGTCAGCGACGTGCCGTTCAGCGCCACCGATCCTTTCGGCGCGATAAAGCGCGCCAAGTCATCAGGCGCGCGCAAGGTCACGCGGGTGCTGTCGCCCTCGTCGCGGATATCAACCACCTTGGCCAGACCATCCACATGGCCCGACACGATATGTCCGCCCAATTCGTCACCCACCTTCAGGGCGCGTTCAAGGTTGACGCGCCGCCCTTCGGCCCACTGCGCGAGGTTGGTCTTGGACACAGTCTCGGCGCTGATATCGACGTCAAACCAATCCTCGCCCTTATCCACAACCGTCAGGCAAACCCCATCGCAGGCAATCGACGCCCCGATATCGACCCCGGCCATGTCGTAGGCGGACGCAATCCGCGCGCGCAGATCGCCCAGCTTATCCAATTGGCGCACACGCCCGACATCGGTGATGATCCCTGTGAACATTGGCTGACCTCTGGTGTTATTGCCCCTCTGAGTTAGCTGTGCCACAGCGGCGTGACAAGGCACCACACGGCCCATCAGACGACTTATTTTTGCCCGAAAACTGCGTTAGTTGTAATTATCTGGTAGCGAATGCGTGTATAAGGTGCGTCAGCAATGACAGGCGACGGGCGAACATTTTTGTTTCTGCAAGGGCCCCATGGGCCTTTTTTCTATCGCTTGGGGCAGATGCTGACCCGCGCCGGTGCGACCGTCTGGCGTGTTGGCTTCAACGCCGGGGATCAGGCCTTTTGGCCCGACAGGCGCAGCTATATCCCCTATCTGGACACACCTGAAAATTGGCCCGCCACCTTTACCGCCCTGCTGTCGGACAAGGGCGTAACCGACTTGGTGCTTTATGGCGACACACGACCGATCCACGCGCAAGCCGTCGCCGTCGCGCGCACAGCCGGTTTGCGCATCCATGTTTTTGAAGAAGGTTATTTGCGGCCCTATTGGGTAACCTATGAACGCGGCGGCACCAACGGGCATTCGCGCCTGATGGACATGTCAGTGGCGCAAATGCGCAGCGCGTTAGAGAATTCCGACATGGACAGCGCCCTGCCCCCTGCCAGTTGGGGCGACATGCGCCAGCACATCTTTTATGGTGCGCTGTATCATGGGTTTGTTTTGGGGATGAACCGCCGCTATCGCAATTTCCGGCCCCACCGGGCGCTTGGCGTCGGCAAGGAATTTCAGCTTTACCTCAAACGCCTTTTGCTGATGCCGGTTCAGGCGATAGAGCGCCGCGTTGCCACCCTGCGTGTGACCCATGGCGGCTTTCCTTATCACTTGGCCTTGCTGCAATTGGAACACGACGCCTCGTTTCAGGCGCATTCGCCATTTTCCACCATGACCGATTTTCTGGACTGCGTGATCACCGGGTTTGCATCGGGCGCACCGCCGCACCATCACCTTGTGATCAAGGCGCATCCGCTGGAAGATGGCCGCGCCCCAATCCGACGGGAATTGCGCCGTCTGGCGCGCGCGCATGGCGTGGCAAAACGGGTGCACTATGTCCGTGGCGGCAAACTGGCCCAATTGCTGGACGAGGCGCGCAGCGCCGTCACCGTCAATTCAACCGCCGCGCAACAGGTTCTGTGGCGCGGCATCCCCCTGCGCACCTTCGGGGCCGCCGTCTATGCCAAGCCCGAGTTTGTGTCGCAAAAACCGCTGCCGGAGTTCTTCGCCAGCGCTGAACGCCCTGATCGCCGCGCCTATGCGGATTATCGCCGCTTTTTGCTGGAAACCAGCCAAGTGGCGGGCGGGTTCTATTCGGCGCGCGGACGCCGTCAATTGCTGCGCCAAGCGGTCGATATGATGCTATCCGAGGATGACCCCTACGATGCCCTGCGGCTTGGCACCGCGGCCCCACGGCAACAGTTGCGCATCGTCACGTGACCGTCACGCATTGGACTACTGGATTTTTTATCGCCTTTCCGATAGGTTGAGTGAAAAAACCGAGGCAGAATAATAACAGGTCGAGGAGACCGAGCAGTGAAACCCCAAAACAGTCGATGGGCAAAACCCGTCGCGGCCCTGCTTGTTGCGTCAATTGTCGCATCCTGCGGAACATTGCCGCGCATTGGCCCGAACAAACGTGAAATCTACGCAGGCTCGGTGCAGCGGCAGGGCGATGCCTTTGTCGTCACCGTAAATGACCGGGTCACACGCGCCACCGCCGTGCAGCCCGCGCTTGGCTTTTCGGATGAGTTCCGCAATGCGGGCACACTGGGCTCGGATACGATCCGACCCGGCGATATTCTGGGGCTGACGATCTGGGAAAACGTCGATGACGGTTTGCTGGCTGGCGAAGCCGCCAACCAGACCGTTCTGCAAGAAGTGCAGGTTGACGGTTCGGGCTTTATCTTTGTGCCCTATGCAGGCCGCATTCGCGCCGCGGGCAACACGCCTGACGCCATCCGGCGGATCATCACCGCGAAACTGGATGAGCAAACCCCCGACCCGCAGGTCGAGGTGCGCCGCCTTGCCGGTGATGGCGCGACCGTGTCCATTGTCGGCGCTGTCGGCGGTCAGGGTGTATACCCGATCGAGCGGCCCACCCGCACGCTTTCGGCCATGCTGGCGGCAGCGGGCGGCATCGCGCTTGAACCCGAGATCGCCCAGATCACCGTGATCCGCGGTGACGCACGCAGCAAGGTCTGGTTCCAGGATCTATACAAAGACCCGTCTTTTGACATCGCCCTGCGCGCCGGGGATCGTATCCTTGTCGAACAGGACACCCGCGCCTTCACCGCGCTTGGCGCCACCGGGGCACAGGCCCGCGTGCCATTTGAGTCCCAAACCCTAAGCGCGGTCGAGGCGCTGGCGCAGGTTGGCGGCCTTAATCCCAACGCCTCGGACCCGACCGGCGTGTTCGTCATGCGCAACGAACCGGCGGCGATTGCCAATCAAGTGCTGGGCCGGGACGATCTGCAAGGCGCGCAGCGTCTGGTCTATGTGCTGGACCTGACCAAGCCCAATGGCATGTTCATGGCCCGCGATTTCTCGGTCCGCGATGACGACACGATCTATGTGACCGAAGCGCCGTTTGCCCAATGGAGCAAGGTCATCTCGGCGTTGACCGGCACGCTTGGCGCGGTCAGCTCGGTCGCCACGTCGGCTGACGCTTTCAGCGGCAATTGATGCAGGCAACCCCTGCGCAAGATCCCGCCGCGACGCCCCATAACGGGCCGCGGCGGGTTTTCTATTTCAACGCAGGCTTTTTGCGTCAGCGCCGCCTGCGGCGGATCATGCATCTAGCGGGCTATAACCTGCGGATCGGGCGACCCACCGCTGATGATCTAATCGCTGTTTGGGGGCATAGCCCTTATGCCGCGCGGGGCGAGGCGATGGCCGCACGCAGTGGCGCGGGGCTGATCCGGGTTGAAGATGCCTTTTTGCGCTCGGTGCATCCGGGACGCAGCGGCGAGGGGCCGCTGGGGCTGGTCATCGACCATAGCGGCGTGCATTTCGACAGCGCGGCACCATCCGATCTGGAAACTTTACTGGCCACGCACCCGCTGGACGACACGCCGCTGATGGACCGCGCCCGCGCCGCCATCGCGCGGCTGCAAGAGGCACATCTGAGCAAATACAACGCCTTTGACCCGGCCCTGCCCTGCCCCGATCCGGGCTATGTGCTGGTGATCGACCAAACCCGCGGCGATGCCAGCGTGACCCACGGCGCTGCCGATGCCAATACGTTTCGCGAGATGCTGTATTACGCACAAGAGGAAAACCCCGGCGCGCGCGTGCTGATCAAAACCCATCCAGAAACCGTCGCGGGGCACCGTCGTGGATATTTCTCGGCCTCTGACACCTCGGACCGTGTCACGCTGTTGTCCGATCCGGTCAGCCCGTGGGCTTTGCTGGACGGCGCGGTGGGTGTTTATACCGTCAGCTCGCAATTGGGGTTCGAAGCGATTTTCGCAGGCCACAAGCCGCACGTGTTTGGCCAGCCGTTTTACGCGGGCTGGGGTCTGACCGATGATCGCAACCCCCGGGCCTTACCGCGCCGGGGCCGCACCCTTAGCCGTGCGCAACTGTTCGCGGGGGCGATGATCCTTTATCCCACATGGTATGACCCCTACCGCGACAGGCTGTGCCAGATTGAGCAGGTCATCGACACCCTAGCCGCCCAAACGCGGGCATGGCGCGACGACCAGAGCGGCTGGATTGCCTCGGGCATGCGGCTATGGAAACGCAAACCGCTGCAAGGGTTTTTCGGCCAGTCGGGCAAACGGGTGATCTTTCGCGACCCGCCAAGCGCGGCGCAGGCGTTAGCGGCCCGCATGGGCCGCCGCCACATGATCTGGGCGGCCAAGGCCGACCCCGAGACCACCGCCACCCGTGTCGAAGACGGCTTCTTGCGCTCAAAGGGCCTTGGGGCCGACCTGGTGCCGCCGCTGTCACTGGTCTGTGACGATCTGGGAATTTATTATGATCCGGCACGTCCCAGCCGCCTTGAACGGCTGATTGCCAAGCGCGCCACCCTGCGCCCCGATCAAGAGGCCCGCGCCCAAGCGCTGATCCAAATGCTGACCAAGGCAGGCCTCAGCAAATATAATTTGGGCGGCAGCATGCCCGATCTGCCCGCCGGCCATCGTATCCTTGTGCCGGGACAGGTCGAGGATGACGCCTCGATCCGGCTTGGGGCCGGACAAATCACGACCAACCTTGCCTTGCTGCAAACAGTGCGTGCCGAAAACCCGGATGCGGTGATCCTTTACAAACCTCATCCCGATGTCGAAGCCGGGCTGCGTCCCGGCGCGATTGACCCCAAGGACATTGAAAGTCTGGCGGATATGGCCCTGCCCGGGGCTGACCCGGCCTTGCTGCTACAAAATGTGCAGGAGGTCTGGACCATGACATCGCTTTTAGGGTTCGAGGCGCTGTTGCGCGGCGTGCCTGTCACCACCACGGGTGCGCCTTTTTATGCCGGATGGGGCCTGACCCAAGACGTGGGCGACATCCCCGCCCGCCGCAACACGCGGCCCGATTTGGCCGGGCTGGTCCATGCCACGCTAATCGACTATCCGCGCTACCGCGATCCCGCCACCGGCCTGCCCTGCCCGGTCGAAATCGCCGCCTTGCGTCTGGCCCATGGCCCGACACCCCGCCGCGGGGCGGCCAACCGGGTTTTGTCAAAACTGCAAGGGCTGTTGGCCAGCCAATCGTGGCTGTGGCGCTAAATCCGTAGTCAACGGCGGCGGCCCATTCGGCCAGTTGCAGTGCGCGGATGAAGACCGTGCTGACTCAAGGACTGCACGATTGGCAGATACCCGAAGACTTTTTGCAGCGTGAAACGCGATGCACTCACCACAAGAGCGGCAGGCATTGCGTTGATCCTGTGCCGCATCAGCCATCAGCCAAGCCGATACCGCACGGCGACCCGACAAAAGACCTCTGTCGCGACCGGCCTGTTTACCGCAATGATGCAAGCTTCGCCCAGATCTGTCCCTTGTGCCTGCAAGGCCTGACCCGTTCAGAGCCTATGCTTGGGGATGGTCGTCGCAAACATTTCGGTTCGGCGTAGGGCGCTCTCGCCGTTCAATCGGTTACTGCAACACGGCATCACGCAACGCGCGATTCATTTCGCGCCCGGCAATGCCAAAGGGCCAATGACCGGCTCGCAGGGCTCTTCCACGATTTTCTGGCCCACCAAAGGCGCTTGTTCTTATGGGCAAAGTATTTGACAAACACCAAGGGTGCCGAGTGGTGTCGATTTATAGAGTGGTTCTTCATGACCTACGATCAGGTTCTTATTTCTTGTATTCTTATCGCCACGGTCGGGCTGTTCCTGTGGGGGCGTTTTCGACACGATGTCGTTGCTCTGGCCGCACTGATGGCTTGTGTGCTTGGCGGGTTGGTCCCCACTGAAGATGCGTTTTCGGGCTTTGGCCATCCCGCCGTCATCACCGTGGCTTGTGTGTTGATCCTTAGCCGGGGCTTGCAGAACACCGGCGCCGTTGACTGGTTGGCGCGCCGCAGCTTGCCGCGCGATGCCGGGCGCCTACCAAGCATGCTTGCACTGATGGGGCTAGGTGCGGTTCTGTCTGGCTTCATGAACAATGTCGGCGCAATGGCGCTGTTGATGCCGATCGCGGTGCAAGCGTCCGAACGCTTGGATCTGACACCTGGTCAGGTTCTGATGCCTTTGGCGTTCGGCACCATTCTGGGCGGCATGACGACGCTGATCGGCACACCTCCGAACCTGATCGTCTCGGGCTTTCGCGCCGAGGCCGGGCTTGGGCATTTTGCAATCTTCGACTTCGCACCTGTCGGAGGTGCGGTTGCAGTGGTCGGTGTCATCTTTGTCGCCACAGTTGGCTGGCGGATGGTGCCCGCGCGCAAATCGGCAACAGCCACCGGGTTTGACACTGGCGCATATTTCACAGAGCTACGCGTTCCCGAAAGCAGCACAGCCGTCAGCCTGACCTTGCGTGCGTTTGAGCGTGAGATCGAAGACAGCGATGTTCAAGTCGTCGGTCTCGTGCGCAATGATGTCCACCTGACCGCGCCTCATGGCGGGCGCCGGATCCGCGCCGACGACATTTTGGTGCTCGAAGCAGAGGTCAATGCCCTTGCCGAGGCGCTATCGCGGTTCGACATCAAGTTGGAGCACTCCATCGTTGACCCCGAAGAGGACGGCGCCCCAGCCATTGCCGATGACATGGATGTAGCAACAAAAACGGATGCCCCCGAAAATGACGGGCCAGCCCCACAGCCCAACAGTGAAATCGTGCTGCGCGAACTTGCGGTGCTTCCCGGCTCAAACATCGTGGATCGTTCGGCAAAGGATATGCATCTGCGCACGCGCTACGGGTTGAACCTGCTTGCCATATCGCGTGACGGTCACCCGCCCCGATCCGGGTTGCGGACGGTCAAGATCAAATCCGGCGACCTGATCCTTGTCCAGGGTCCGGAAAACGCAATCGCCGAGTTCATCAATGACACAGGCTGTGTGCCACTTGGCGCGCGCGAGCTACGCATCCCGGACAAGCGCATGGCCATAACCGCTACCGTGATCATGCTGGGCGCGATTGCTTTGGTGACCCTTGGCCTGCTTCCGGCTGCTGCGGCCTTTGCCCTTGGCGTTTTAGTGTCAATGGCGCTGCGTACCGTGCCGTTGCAACAGGTCTATACCTCAGTCGATTGGCCGGTCATCGTCTTGCTGGCGGCGCTTATTCCTGTTGCTGGTGCGATGCAAGTTACAGGAACCGCCGAATTGCTGGCCCGTTTCCTGGTAGAGACGGTTGCCCAAGGCAATGCGGTTGCGGCGCTGGTGGTGATTCTGGTCACCACGATGTTCCTGTCAGACGTTATGAACAACGCCGCCACCGCCGCCGTCTTGTGCCCCATCGCGCTTGGCATCGCGTCAACATTGGGCGTCAATCCCGACAGCTTTCTCATGGCTGTCGCAATCGGAGCCTCCTGCGCGTTCCTGACGCCAATTGGCCACCAGAACAATACCTTGATCTTGGGGCCGGGCGGCTTCCGTTTTAGTGACTACTGGAAACTCGGCCTGCCACTTGAAGTGCTTGTCGTCGTTGTCAGCGTGCCTTTGCTGCTGGTCTTTTGGCCATTGTGACATGTGAAGGGCGGAGACGGAACTATGAGGGTCTCGGCCCTGAACGGGCTTCAATCGCGAGGGCGTTGAACTGGAAAGTTGTGGCCGGAACGGACGTTGCCGCAAATAAGACGCGGCGCAGCGATCCACCGCGAGATCGGCAAAGCTTGATCCAAACCACTGTCGCACGATGAATAGGCTGCGCACCAAGGCCACCGTAGACAGCCGCAAGGTACTTGATCGTTTGGGTGACATGTTTGGGCTGATTGGCGGGTTTCACACTCGCGACGCCCATTCCCCATTGAGAACAAAAGATGAACAATGTAACCTGATCCGTATGTCCGCCCATGTCTTGACCCGTCACAGCCATACCGCCCGCCCGGCTCTGCCGGTGCTGGGGGACATGGCCCTGCCGCTGGCCCGCCTGCATGAGATCTGCGGCCCCGCGCGGCGCAGTCTGGCGATGCGGGTGGCGGCGGCCACGCGCGGCCCGGTAATCTGGATCGCCCCCACATGGCTAAGCGACAGGGCCAATCCCGACGGGATGCTGCCGCTTGTCGATCCGGGGCGGTTCATCTTTGTCAGCCCACAGCGGCCTGAGGATCTGTTATGGTCACTGGAGGAAGTGCTGCGCAGCGGTCAGGTGCCGCTGGCGGTGGCCGACCTGCCTGACCCGCCGCCGCTGACCCCGGTGCGCCGCCTGCATCTGGCCGCCGAAACGGGGGCGGCAGACGGCGCGTTCGCCCCACTGGGCCTTATCCTGACGCCCGGCGACGGCGGCGCGCCGGGGGTTGAGACCCGCTGGCACATGGCCCCGGCACACAGCGCGCATCACAATGGCTGGCAGTTGGAACGCCGCCGCGCCCGCACCGCACCGCCTGCGGCGTGGCATCTAAGCGAAACCAACGGCCAGTGGCAGATGGCCCCGCCTCACAGGGATTAGCCGCGCGCCTCGTTTTCGGCGGCCTCAGCCTCGGCGGCGGCTTCTTCGGCCTGTTCGACATACCATTCCTGCGCGGCCTCGATCGCCACCGGCGACACGGTGGGCGGCACATTCAGGTAAGCGCCGGTTTCATCCACTGGCACGCCTGCGCGCCGCGTCATCCGCCATGCCGCGTAAAGCGATGTCATGGTAAACAGCGCCGACAGGAACACCCAAAACCCGTGCGGCCCGATCATGTCCATCAACTGGCCGGTGGCCATTGGGCCCACAATCGCCCCAAGCCCGTAAACAAAAACCAACGCCCCCGAGGCGGCGGCCATATCCTCGACCTCCAGAAAATCATTGGTGTAGGCGATCAGCAGGGAATACAGCGGCGAGGCCGCGCCGCCCATCACAAAGCCCAGCACCAGCAGCGTTTTGAAATCCACGCCAAGGAATATCCCCACCCCGGTGCTCAGCGCGCCCATGGCCGACACCCCAAGGATCAGAATCCGCCGGTCCATCCTGTCGGACAGCCAGCCGATGGGCAATTGCAACGTCACCGCGCCCATGAAAATTGCCGCGACAAAGCCGCTGATCTGCGCCGCGTTCAGCCCCGCCGCCGCGCCATAGACCGACGCCATGCCGAACTGTGCCGCAAACACGCCGCCCATCAACAAGATACCGACACTGGCCAAAGGCGAGCTGTGATAAAGCTCGCGAATGCTCATGGGTTTGTTGGTCTCGAACGCCGGGGTTGGCGTGATCGACAAAAGGATCGGCGCAAAGCTGAGCGACACAAGGATAGACGGAATGACAAACAGCAAATAACCTGCCGCCTCGCCCACATTCATCAACCCTTGGGCAATGATGATCCCGGTGGTCTGCGCGATCATGTAGGCCGACAACATCGTGCCGCGCGTCTGATTGGTGGCCGCGTTGTTCAACCAGCTTTCAGCGGTCACATAAACGCCTGACAGGCAAAAGCCCAAGATCACCCGGATCACCGTCCAGCTATAGGGATCGGTGAATACCGGAAAGGCCACCAGCCCCGCCGAGATGAACGAGCCAAGCGCCGCAAACACCCGCACATGCCCGACCCTGCGGATCATGTCCGGCGCAACCCGGCTGCCGATCAGGAACCCAAGGAAATAGGCCGAAGTGATGACCGACAATTGCAGGGTGCCGAATCCTTCCAACGCGCCGCGCACCCCCATCAAGGTGGCCTGCATCCCGTTGCCGATCATGATCAACGTCATGCCCAGCAAAAGCGCCCAGACCGCTGCCAGAACCTGTATCATCGCACCTACCTTTTTGCGCGTGGCGCAGCGCGGCGCCGGTGGTTTTGTCTGCGCCTAGCAACACGCCTGCGACCGCGTCAAACACAACCGCGACAGACCGTCGAAAATTCCCGGCGCGCTGCATATCGGCCCAAAATTCAGGCAACGCCCTGCGCGGCCTCTGGCCCTTTGCGGCGCGGGGTATTACACGGGGGCATTATGACAGCAGACAAGGCGGGACCAAAACTCATGGCACGGCACCTGATCACCTCGGCCATTCCCTATATCAACGGGATCAAGCATCTGGGCAATCTGGTGGGCAGCCAATTGCCCGCCGATCTGTTCGCCCGCTATCAGCGTGGTCGCGGCCATGAGGTGCTGTTTTTGTGCTCCACCGACGAACATGGCACCCCGGCCGAACTGGCCGCCGCCAAGACTGGCGAGCCGGTGGCCGAGTACTGCGCGCGGATGCACAAGGTGCAGGCCGATCTCGCCCAAGGTTTCCGCCTGAGTTTTGATCATTTCGGGCGGTCCTCCAGCCCGCAAAACCACAAGCTGACGCAACATCTGGCCGGCAAGCTGTACGAGGCCGGGCTGATCGAGGAAGTGACCGAAAAACAGGTTTATTCCAACGCCGATGGCCGGTTTTTGCCAGATCGCTACATCGAAGGCACCTGCCCCAACTGCGGCTACGACAAGGCCCGCGGCGACCAATGCGAAAACTGCACCAAGCAGCTGGACCCGACCGACCTGATCGACCCGCGCAGCGCCATCTCGGGCTCGACCGATCTGGAAGTGCGCGAAACCAAGCATTTGTTCCTGCG
>Ga0102938_10003909_pt1 | contig 11037 bp, 10 predicted proteins | sample SalPonR2_B_D2_MG_FD_84516 | JGI IMG/M metagenome (GOLD analysis project Ga0102938, IMG submission 84516) | Salt pond soil microbial communities from South San Francisco under conditions of wetland restoration - Salt Pond MetaG R2_B_D2_MG | ecosystem: Environmental > Aquatic > Marine >... | reverse complement strand
TTATATCCCGACTCGAAAACAACCTCCGGCAAATTCCACCGGAGGTTGTTCTGTTTTATTGATCCGCTATTGATTCTTTCATAGAAATCTATACCTTTAAAAGCTTCTAAACAAATATATCCTCGTCCTTCAAATCAGATATGAACATGTAGCCCGGTGCATGGGTTATCATTATATTGGGTTTTGCATTTATAGCAGCATTTTGAGGTGTGACTCCGCAAGGCCAAAATACAGGTATGTCTCCCTCTTTGAATTCAACCGAATCACCAAAATCAGGCTTATCGATGTCTTTTATTCCAATAAGGGAAGGATCGCCCACATGCACAGGTTCTCCATGCGCAAGAGGATAGTGCATGGTTATTCCTATTGCCTCCTCAACTTGCGATTCCGGAATCGGACGCATGCTCACAACCATTGTTCCCTCAAACCTACCCGCAGATTTGCATGGGATTGATGTTATATACATCGGCACATTTCGGTTTTGTTCAATTTGCCTTACTGGAACACCTTGATTTAAAAATGCATTCTCGAACGAAAAACTGCACCCTAGAAGAAATGTAACAAAATCTTTTTGCCAAAGCTCTGAAATAGACTCTTTATATTCCATGAATTTACCGTCTATGAAGACCTTGTACTTTGGAACATCCGTCCTTATGTCTGCTTCATCGGCAATCTTTCTTATCAGAAAATCTCCCATTGGCAATTCTTCCAGCACAGGACAGGCTGTAGGATTTTTCTTGGCAAATTCCCTGAAATCGACTGCATAGTCTTCCGGCAAAATAACAACATTGGCCTGTACAAATCCGCCGCAAATCCCGCTTGTGTTTCTCTGCAACATATTTTGCCTAATCATATTCCGCACTTCAGCAGGTGTCTTATTGCTATGCATCTGATAATCCCCCCTTATTTTATTTCAACGAACTCACTTCATTGATTTTCACTTCAAAACTTTGACTGTTGATGTTTAATCTGAAGTCCTTGTCGTCTTTCAGCCTTTTGTGACTGAAGCCCTCAATCATTTCTAATATTTTTTGTTCTCGCTTTCGAAAAATTTCATGTGCATCCGAAATGTCAATTGCTTCGAATCGAATCGTGTCTCCGGTTTTCAGCTGAGCGACTTTCCACAAATCGGTCGTAATTACATGGGCAATCTTGGTATACCCGCCTGTCGTTTGGCAATCCGCCAACATGATAATTGGATTTCCATGGCCGGGAATCTGTACAGCTCCCTTTACAATTCCATCCGAGATAATATCTGCCGACGACTCATGCTCAACCTTCTTTCCTTCCAGTCTATAACCCATTCTGTCAAATTCCTTGGACACTTTATACGGCAAACTAAAGAAATCAGCAATTCCTTTTCTTGTGAAATAATTTTCTTGAGGGCCAAGCAAAACTCGCAAATTGACCGACTTTTCATATTCTGGTATGTCGCCGGCTGATATAAATCTACCATTCAAATTTTGATCTTCCTGCTTCTTTTCGTTAACTCTTATCAGGTCATCTTTCTTTAAAATGCGGCCTTCAAGCCCACCAAACCTTCCCCTGACATAAGTTGCTTTGCTGCCAAGAACAAACGGCAGATCAAATCCTCCAGAGACTGCCAAATAGCTTCTGCATCCTTTTTTAGCTGCTCCAAAAGTCACTTGATCGCCTTTTTTGACAAATACAGACCTCCACATTCCGATTTGATTTTTATCGTTCAGCTTTGGATTCATGTCAGCACCTGTGACAGCAATGAACAAATCTTCGTCAAAAGCATATGTTCCGCCCATAATGGTCATTTCTATTACAGCCTCATTCTGGGCATTTCCAACAAGCAAATTTGCCACTCGGTGGGCAAAGTGATCCATGCTTCCTGAAACCGGCATACCGTATTGCTGGTAACCTGTGCGTCCCAAGTCTTGAATCGTTGTATACATTCCGGGATTTATCACTCTAACGGAAGTCATATCAAACACCTCCCCGAGCAATCGATTCGGTCTCGCAAATGTAGTTTGATTCTTTCACTTCTTTTTCTATTTTCCTATATTTCTCTTCATTAATCGCCTGAAACCTTATATAATTCCCGGCTTCGAGCAGTATCGGAACTTCTCTGTTTATATCAAACAACTTCAATGGAGTTCTTCCAATTATCTGCCAGCCCCCAGGGCTGTCAATAGGATAAATCCCCGTCTGCTTCCCTGCTATGCCAACCGATCCGGCAATGATTTTAGTACGTGGCTGTTTTAGCCTTGGCGTGGCAATCGAATCACTCATCCCCCCAAGATATGGAAAACCCGGAGTAAATCCCAACATATATATGCGGTAGTCAACGGATGAATGGATTTCTATAACTTCTTGATGTTTCAAATTGTTTGCAGAAGCAACATTCGTCAAATCCGGTCCATACTCGCCCCCATAGCATACTGGTATAATGTAAACCTTGGCTTCCGTTTCATTGGACGAACCTGATTCATTCATGAATTTTTCTATTCCATCTTTCAATTCATCAAAACTTATTAACATTGGATTGTAGCATATTGTAATCGAACGGTATGTGGGTATGCATTCCAAAACACCTTCGATCTTAGCATTTTCAATGGAAGATTTAAGGGTCGCCACATTATTATTGATTTCCTCTGAAATTTCGTTTTTAAACTCGATAGCAATTGCACAATCCCCAGCAGGTTTTATCTGAAAATAATTTTCCAATATATTTCACTCCTATTAAAACATAGTCAACAATCTCGGCAACGACATAGCGCCTGCATAACCAGCGATAAGAACAATCAAATAACCGAATGCGAGCATCCAAGTCGGATGTTTGTAGTCGCCAATAATATCTTTTCTTTTTGAAGCTATTAAAACAACCCCAATTGTAAGCGGCAAGATAAGGCCATTAAGAGATCCTGCCAAAATAAGAAGCGCAACCGGTTTTCCAATTATTGTCATTATGAGTGTTGATGCTGCGATGAAACCTATTATCCATATTTTTTCATTCTTTTGAATCGACGTATTCAAGGTTTTCAAGAAAGAAACTGATGTGTATGCCGCGCCAATAGTGGATGTGATTCCCGCTGCCAAAAGTACAAAACCAAAGAACTTGTATCCAACCATTCCAGCTCCATGTTGGAATGCAGAAGCTGCCGGATTTGAAGGATCTAGAGTGATTCCCTTTACAACAACGCCCAAAACAGCCAAGAATAAAAGTACACGCATAATGGCAGCAATGACTACGCCCATTACCGCGCTTTTCTTTATTTCATTCAAGTTTTCCGTTCCTGTTATTCCTGCATCTATCAATCTATGACCTCCGGCAAAGGTAATGTAACCGCCAACCGTTCCACCAAGCAATGTGATTGTGGGAAAAACAAGATTTCCAGGATTTTTTGGTGCGAATGTACGAATAAGCGCTTCTCCTACAGGAGGACTTGTTGTAAACGCCATGTAACCAACAACCGCAATCATCATCATTCCTAAAACCTTAGTTACTTTATCAATTATAGGTCCTGCATCTTTATTTAAGAAAACCGCCAATCCGAAAGCCCCGGCTATAAGGACACAAATTTTTATATTTAAGCCTGTCAAAACATTTAATCCAAGAGCAGCTCCGCCAATGTTTCCTATGTTGAATGCCAGCCCGCCGAGAGCTACAAGAATTGCTACAAAATAACCAAGTCCAGGAAGAACCCTATTGGCAATATCTTGACCTCTCATGCCTGAAACACCTATGATTGTCCACACATTAAGCTGCGCTCCAATATCCAGTACGATAGAAATGAAAATTACAAAAGCAAAACTAGCAGCAAATTGTTGAGTAAAGGCTGCCGTCTGTGTCAAGAATCCCGGACCTATGGCTGATGTTGCCATGATAAATGCAGCACCCATCAAAGCACTGGCTTTACCCTTTGGCAATTTTACTTTTTTCTTGCTCTCAACTTTTACTTTTTTTTCTGCCATTTAAAACTCCCCCTTATTATTTGTCAATGATCGGCTTAATATCAATATTTTCCATTGTCAAACGTTTTCTGATTTCAGTCACGAATTCAAGAGCCTTTGGGTTGTCTCCATGGACGCATATGGATTCCGCGTTTATTTCTATGACCTTTCCCGTAATTGTTCTTACGCGCTTATGTTTTACCATTTCAACAACCTGCTCAATGGCTTTCTCTGAATCGTGAATGACTGCCCCTTCCTGGCTTCTCGGAACAAGCGTTCCGTCATTCTGATAAGCCCTATCTGCAAACACCTCGCTTGCAGTCTGCAGTCCTTTAACCTTAGAGCATTCTATCAGCTTGCTTCCCGAAAGACCCATGAGAACAAGATTTGAATCCACTTCATAAACTGCCTCTGCTATTGCGTTTGCCATCGATTCATCTTTCGCAGCCATATTGTACATTGCTCCATGCGGTTTTACATGTTGCAATCGGCCTCCCTCGGCATCTACAAAAGCTCTCAAGGCTCCAATTTGATATTTCACATAATTCTTCAATTCATGCGGCGCCACTTGCATGGATCGCCTGCCGAATCCCATCAAATCTGGAAATCCCGGATGACAGCCAATAGCCACTTTGTTCTCAATTGCTTTTTTTACAGTCCTTGCCATGACATTGGGATCCCCGGCATGCCATCCACAGGCAATGTTTACAGAACTTACAAGTTTTATGATTTCATCGTCCATACCCAATTGATAATTGCCAAAGCTTTCGCCCAAATCGCTATTAATATCTACTCGCATCTGTTCACCTCCCTTTTTAGTCATTTTTGATTCCACCCGTCTTTATTGCAATCCTCATGCCAATCTATAATCCTGATTTTGGAACGCATCCACACAATCTGCAAAAAAACAAACGAGCGAATTCGCTCGTTTGTGGGAATTTTCGCACATTTATATACAATTCAACTATTCTCTTTTATCCAATCGCCTCTTAAGTGCAAATCGACTTATGTTCAACATTTCGGCTGCCATCGATCTGTTGCCATGGCAAATTTCCATTGATTTATCTATACATTCTTTTTCAATATCAAGAAGCAAATCCGGCAAATCGATATTCTTCCCCTTTTCAAGCATGCTTAAAAAGTCATATTTGTCATTCGCCGCCAAATTATAGTTTTGCTCTTGTGCTTGGATAGGCAAGTCCACAATATCGATCCAATCTTCAGTCTGCACAATGCAAGCCCGTTCTATTATATTCCTCAATTCTCGAATATTCCCCGGCCAAGAATATCGATTCATATTTTGTATTGCATTATCGGTAAAACCGCTAAATTCCTTATTGAACTTCTTACAGTAATGCTTCAAGAAATAATTTGCCAGCAAGGCAATGTCTGTCTTTCGCTCACGCAATGCAATAAGCCTTATTGGAACAACATATAATCTGTAATACAAATCGGCTCTGAAAAGTTTCTGATTGACCATATCCATAAGATGTCTATTTGTAGCTGCAATTACTCGTACGCTTACATCGATTTCTCTGTTTCCCCCCACGCGTTTTATCCTTTTTTCTTCAAGAAACCTTAGCAGCTTGGCTTGCTGATCAAGAGGAATCTCTCCCACTTCATCAAGAAAAACAGTCCCTCCGTCAGCTATCTCAATAAGCCCTTTTTTAAGCTTTTCAGCACCGGTAAATGCGTTCTTTTCATGCCCGAACAATTCGCTTTCAAACAAATCCTTTGGAATTGAAGCACAATTGATCTTTACCATGGGAATATTCTTTTGCGAACTGTTAATATGTATGTAATCTGCCATCAATTCTTTACCGGTACCCGTTTCCCCGGTCAAAAGAACCGTTATGTCATCCTGCTCGGCAATCCGTTTAGCCTCATCCAAAAGACTTTTCATGCCTTTATCTCGAGTAATTATAGATATCTTTTCATTCTTCTTTTCTTCTTCAAAAATTTGCACCTTTCGATTCAATTTCAATTGCTCGAAAGCCCGATTTATCTGAACCTCTATTTCATCCAAATCAAAAGGTTTGGTTATATATTCAAAAGCTCCCGCTTTCATGGCATGGACGGCAGATTCTATGTCCCCATAGGCTGTGATGATTATAACCAGTATATCTTCATCCAATGCTTTTATGTGTTTTATGTATTCGAGTCCGTTGCCGTCTTTAAGGCGCATATCCAGCAATACTATATGCGGCCTGAAGTCCTCAATTATAGGTCCGGCCTGTCTTAAAGATTCAGCCGTTTTAACTTTGTATCCCGCATCCAACAGTCCCTCGCCAAGTGAAAATCGTATGGATTCCTCATCGTCTATAACCATGACTCTATTGCTCATATCCGTCTCCTCCCGTCTTGAAACGCAGAATCATTTGCGTGCCTTCGTTTTTGACTCCGTAAACATCAATTTCTCCATCATTTTGTTGAACAAGTTCGTGGACTACAAATAAACCAAGGCCTGTTCCATCTGCTTTTGTTGTAAAAAACGGATCAAAAACTTTTTCAATCAGATTTAATGGAATACCCGAACCATTATCGCTTATTGTCAATTCAGCTTTGATCCTTGTTTCATCGGTATACCTTCCTTCAATTCTTATGACTCCCGCATAAGGATTCACTGCATCCATGGCGTTTTTAATCAAGTTCAATAATATTTGATTGAAATGTGCAGGATCAATAAAAAAATTCATGCTCTTGTCTTTTAATTCAATCGATGCAACGATTCCCTTGCTCTCCATCTCATCGTCCAAAAGCGCCAAAATGTCAGTAACACTTTGATAAACATTGACTTCTGCCGGCTGATTGTCACCCCTCGTCGAATAATCCAACAAGTCGGATACCAATTTATTCATTCGATCGATTTCCTTTATCAGGCGGTTAAGCATGATTTCATTGTTTCCGGAAAGCACATTCTTTAAGCGTTTTTTCAATACTTGTATGGATGTGCGCATTCCCGTAAGGGGATTCCTGATTTCATGGGCTACCCCAGAAGCAAGTCTGCCGGCTGTAGCCAAGCGATCCAATCTTTGAATTCTGCTCTCAAGTTTTCTTCTTTCCGTAATATCGTTAAAACTGCATATGTATCCTCTGACATTGCCCTTTTGTCCCCACATTATCGACAAATAAAAATCCAGAACTTTTATATCCCCATCGCTGCTTCTAACAAATTCAAAAAGTTTATTTTTGCTTATTTGCTCAACATGAGTCAAAAAAACTATTTGTTCAATAATGGAAATCAGATCCTGGCTTTCATATAAATAGCCATCGAATTCTTCTATGATTTGATTGGCGAAAGGATTCTTGGAAAGAATGTCTCCATTGAAATCAAAAATTACAATCCCTTTTTCAATATTGATCAATATGTCTTGGTTGTAGTTTTTCACGCTAATCAATTCATTAATTGACGCATTCAACTGGTCAATCATCTGATTGAAAGCCAATCCCAATTGTCCGATTTCATCTTTCCGCTTGAATACAATTTTTTTCTCGTATTCTCCCTTTCCAATCAATTCACAAAACTTAACGAGTTTCTGAATGGGTTTTGTGATATTCCCTGCAATAAGAATGGTCATCTGCAATGATAAGGTCAAGAAAATAATGCCCGTAAGAAAATTGTATTTGTATGACTCATAAAAAAAAGAGAGCAATTGCTTTTTATCTTCAAGTAATAGCAATGTCCATTCGAATTGTTCATAATAGCGGCTGGTCATGATGTATTGATCATCAACATAATGAATTTCAGCGGTCGACTCATCCTGCAAATCCCATTTTTTGTCTGCAACAGAATACTCGGAACTATTCAACAAGACATTTCCGTTTTTAAGAATAATCAGATCTCCAACATCTACGGCCTGCATTTCCTTAATAACTTCTTGTTCTATCAAAATTGCATTATTATTGCCTTCAATGCTGTAATCAAAACTTCTTTCCAACTCGTTCATTCTTTCATCCATATATCTGAACTGATTGTCAATTATGAAATTATAGTCATTTCTAAAGGAAGTTGCCAATAACACCGTCATAGAAATAAAGAAAAGGATTACAAATGGAATCAGAATTTTATTTTCTATGTTAAGCTTCATAAGATTCCAGCCCCTTCCAATCTGCTTACTGCATAAAAGACACAGGCTGAAACAATAACACCCGGCATGGCGGGATTCAAATCAAAAATGCTTTGCGATTCATAATTGCAAACAATCAACACAAGCATAACCGAAAGCCCCGAAACCATGCTGCAAATAGCGCCCTTCTTAGTTGCCCTTGACCAAAACGCTCCTCCATATAAGGGAATTAAAAAAGAAACCGAGAACATCCCCCAAATGTACCCTCCATATACAAGCAGGCTTTCAGGAGGAGACAATGCCAAAACAAGAGAAATGCTTCCTGCCGCAAAAACAACAACTCGGCTTATAGTAAGCAGCACCTCGGCTGAATGTTCTTCTTTTGACAAAATCTCCAAAACATCATAGACAAAGCTGCTTGCCGCCACAAGCAGTTGTGAATTCGCTGTAGATATTGCAGCCGCCATAATCGATAAAAATACAAGGCCGCTGATTTGTGAAGGCAGCAATGAGTTGAAAATAAATGGAAATATTGCATCTATAGATTCGACACCTTCCACCATTGGCATAATTACCCTGCTGCCCAATCCAATGATAATGATACATGCATAAATAATTATAAGAAGAACAATAGCGGTCTTAATCATATTCACCGCCGTCTTATCATCCTTCGCCGCAATTATCCGTGCAGTGTACTGAGGATTTGTCGAGATCCCCAAACCCCAGCCGAAAAATGCCGATACCAAGCTTAAAAGAGGCATATTCCCGCCTGCCAATGGATGCAACAGCGAACCTTTCGGGGTATAATAGGAATACCCCTCAATGGCAAAGCCTTCAATCATTCTCGCTTTTTCAAACAAAAGCTCAATTCCACCCACGCGCTCGAGTATCATTACAACTGCAATCAAAACCCCCATGCATACTATGAACATATTAAAACCGTCACTTCGTGCAATCGAAAATAAACCTCCAAAGGTAGTGTATAAAACAAAAATATATACAATCAAAATTGCAAGTGTATATGGTATCTCTAAAAATTCAGAGATGACAATCCCAAATCCTCTAATCTGAATAACTATGTATAAAATAAAATTAAGCAAGACAATCAAACCTCCAAATACTTGGATTGTTTTGCTTTTATAACGTAAATTCAAATATTCCGGTATTGTCATTGCGCCGCTTGCTCTAAGTTTTGGAGCCAACAAAATAAGAAAACTCGCTCCAATAAACCAAGGTATGACAGAATAAAACACAAAAGCATAACCATATGTATAAATCAAACCCGGAAGTCCTTGCATGGACGCCGCACTAAACCAAGTGGCTACAAAAGTAGAAACACACGCAAACAGACCCAATCTTTTTCCGCCAACAAAAAAATCATTTATCGTTTCAGTTTCCCTGTAACCCGATTTTCCAAAATAAAGCAAAGCAATCGAATACAAAAAGAAAAACAGCAAAAATATGTATGATTTCGGCATCCAAAACCCCTCTCCCAATTCAAAGGTGAACAACAAAAAACCATCGCTTTTCAATTCCCGAACAAATTATTTGATCATCTCTATACGGTTCTTTATCTCTTCTAAACTCAATCCATAGTCTTCCGAAGACAGCCTTATGCTGTATACATGCCCATCCTTTTCATATGACATTATGATTGCTACAGCCTCTATTTTCCTTTCCTCTAGTCTGTTCAAAATGACCTCTATGTCTTCAGCATGGTCTTTCTCGTCGGCAAGATAAAAATTGATCTGATCGAAGTCCGGGTTTCCTATATAAGGCGTTTTGCCGCTCCCCGTCACACTTTTTATCTCGCTTTGTATTGGCATGAACATGAATATGCTTCTTATCATTTCATTGTATTCGTTCTGGTTTTTGTTTTCACTGTAGCTGTCCGAAATTTTTTTGGTATTCCAGCTCTTGTAAATGCCGAAAACCGTATCGTCGTCAAGGCATGTGCCGCGGGAATAAAACTTCTCATATATGGGATCAATCTTTGTGAATCCGATCGAGAAAGTCTTGTCCGGATACTTTGCCTCAATATAGTCCGACAATTCATTCCTTACAAGCATCAAGAAACCCAAAAATGCGATTAAAACCGCAACAAGAATCCAAAGCAAAATCGAAATTATTTTCTTTTTTTTCATAGTCACAAGCGCCGCCCCCTTTTCATAAATGAAGTATTAGAAAGCAAATCTGCCGCCCAAACAGCCTGTCAGCAAAAATGGAGACTAAAATGTCTGTCCCTTTTTAGTTTTTATTGCGGACGTACTTGAGGGTGGTATTGGCCTTTGTCCTGACGGACCGTATCTCGAATTTCTTGAGTGATGACACGAAGGGAGTAAGCTTTGTGAATCCATAGTTCCTGGTGTCAAAGTCCGGATAGCGCTTGTTGAGCACGCTTCCTATCTCGGCCATGTAGGCCCATCCGTCCTCGTCTGATATTTCGTTTATTATGGTCTTTACGGTCTCGACAAGTTGCTCCTTGCTGGTCATTCCATTTTTGACCTCGTCCTGTTCCGGTTTTTTCTTGCTGTCGCTCTCTGTAGTAGTCTGGGACATTGACGCGAGAACCTCAAGGTACTTGAATTTTTCGCAGGCGGCTATGAAAGGCTTGGGTGTCTTCTTTTCTCCCATTCCTATAACAAGCATTCCCGCCTCTCTAAGCCTTGCCGCAAGTTTTGTGAAGTCGCTATCGCTCGAAACTATGCAAAAACCGTCGACATTGCCCGAATACAGTATATCCATTGCATCGATTATGAGGGCCGCGTCTGTGGCGTTTTTTCCCGTAGTGTAGCTGTACTGCTGTATAGGGTTTATGGAATGCTTTAATAGTATGTTCTTCCAACCACCAAGCTGGGGCTTGGTCCAGTCCCCGTATATTCTTTTATATGTAGGAATACCCTGGTTTGAAATCTCGTCAATTATAAGTTTGATATACTTGTCCGAAACATTGTCCGCGTCAATCAATATCGCTATGCGTTTGTCCTTCTGCATGATAATCCTCCTTTGCCGATTCTATTGAGAAACTCGTCTAGGCTTGCTCATACTT
>Ga0102938_10003906_pt1 | contig 11041 bp, 3 predicted proteins | sample SalPonR2_B_D2_MG_FD_84516 | JGI IMG/M metagenome (GOLD analysis project Ga0102938, IMG submission 84516) | Salt pond soil microbial communities from South San Francisco under conditions of wetland restoration - Salt Pond MetaG R2_B_D2_MG | ecosystem: Environmental > Aquatic > Marine > Intertidal... | reverse complement strand
GGTCACTTGCCGCCGCTTGGAAATCTCCCATGCGATCCGGTTGCGCAGCCAGAGAAACGGATACAATGGCCCTTTTTCGCGCACCTGATGCCATTGGATGATCAGCCGGTCCCGCCGGCTCAGCGGTCGGCGCTGCGGCAGCGGCGTGTCCAGCATCACCACAAGCGATACCTCTTCGCCAGCGGTCTCCAACTGCCGGGCCACCTCATAAGCGGTGATGCCACCACCTGAGAAACCACCCAGCATGTAGGGTCCGGTCGACTGCACCTGCCGCATCTCTGCAATGTAGTCGCGCGCCGCCTCGACGATGGTCTCATGCGGGGTCTCCCCCCCATAAAGCCCGCGCGCCTGAAGTCCGTAGAATGGCCGGTCGCTGCCGAGCAGATGCGCGAGGTGCCGCAGGTTCAGCACGTTGCCAAACATCCCGGCGATCAGGAAGAACGGCTGTTGCGCACCACCGTCACCGTCATGCATCGGCACAAGATGTGTAAAGCGCCGTTGCGGCGCCTTGGGCGCATCCGGGGTCTCCGCCGAGACAGGCCCGATCTCCGCCTCGATCAAGGCGGCGCATTTCCGGATCGTCGGGGCCTCGAACAGCACGGAGATCGGGAAATCCACGCGGAAGGCCTTTTTCACCATCGCAAACAACCTGACCGCGATCAGCGAGTGGCCCCCAAGATCAAAGAAACTGTCCTCTGCACCGACATTCTGCACGCCCAGAAGCTCGGCCCAGAACCCGGCGAGCCGTTCTTCGATCTCGCCCTCGGGCACGACATAATCGCTTTCAAGCTGTGGGCGCTCAAAGGATTGGCCTGCCGTGGTGTCCGCGGTCGACGCCGCGGTCTGGCGCCTCAACGCATCCAGATCCATCGACGATACCACAATCTGCCGAGCGTTCAGCGCCAACGCCCTGTGAAACGCATCAACACCCTCCGCAGGCAGGATTCCCTGGCTGAGGTTATGCGCCAAGCGTTCCTCCGCCGGCGAGAGGGGCTGCGAGGCGTCGCCCTCGTCCACCTCAAGTTCGGCCGCGGTAAGCCGAGGTGTCGCCTTGAGTATGTCCGCGCTTTCCAGCTTGCGAATGGTAAAGCCGGAGATTTCGACCAGCACGGCGCCGTCCGGCGCACATAGCGTCACGTCAAAGCTCGCCGTCTCACCGTCAGCCCGGTTCTGCGCCGCATTGCGGACCCAAGACACGACATGGCCTGTCAAAGGGGCATGCACGCGGACGCGGCCATATCGCACCGGCACCCATAGATGGGTCGGCTGATACCCCGCGATCAGATCCATCGCCCAACCGGTCGCGATATCCATCAGCGCCGGATGCAGCGGCGTGTCGGGCGCAGCGGCGTCGACCGGCAGGGACAGATCAGCAATCCCCTCGTCCGTGCCAAGCGCACGGGTATCAAGCACCTTCCAACTGGGACCGAAGGCCAGATGCACCTCCTGTGCCGCAGTCAATTTGGCGCCCTGACCGTCGACCTTCGCCGGACAGCGTGCCCGGATCGCCACGAGATCCAGAGGCGCGGGCCGCGCCATGGGCATCAGGGAAAGCGCGCCTTGGGCAGCGAGGGCAAAGCCGTGCCGCCCGTTCAGCGTGGCATCAGCCAGAAAATCTATCCCGTAACCCTGATCGTTGCGCGTCAAACGAAGTCGGACATCCCGCGCGCTGTCCCCCGCCACACGCAACGGACGCAGAAAGCTCAGATCGCGAATTTCGAAAGCACCGGATTCCCCATGCGCGCTTAGCGCCTGAGCCGCCAGCGACAGATACCCTGTGCCCGGCATCAGCGCATCCCCCGCCTTTGTCCGGTGCTGGTCGATGAACCAGTCCGCGGCAGAATACCGGTCCGAAAACAGCCGGTTGCCGTGATCGTCGAAGGTCGCCTCAGACAGCATCGGCTCGTCCACAGGAACGACCAGCGGCTTGGGCAGATCGCCGATCCGTGCGGCCACCGCCTCGGCGGCCATGCCAACTTCGTTCCAGATACCCCAGTTGACCGCGATAATCCGGGTCTTGCCGGACCGCGCCCGCGCGAAGGCGTTGAGAAATTCGTTGGCGGCCACGTAGTCCACCTGGCCGGCGGGCGCCGTAACGGTCGAAGACGAACTGAACAACACCATCCAGTCAAGCGCCCCGTCCGGGAAGACCTGCCCAAGAACCTGCGCGCCATGGATCTTGGGGGTAAAGACATCCTCCACGCTGGCCGGCGATTTGGACAGCAGCGGCGCATCGTCGATCACGCCCGCACCATGGATCACGCCGGTGATCCGACCGAAACGCTCCTCCACCGCGCGCCGCACGTCCTGCATCTGGCCCAGATTGCAGACATCCGCGTCCAGCACCATGACCTCGGCGCCTGCTTCTTCCAGCATCCGAACAGCACGTATGCGCTGCGCGGTGCGGTCAAGGGGCGCATGGCGGCGCAGGTAGTCTTCCCAATCCGCCCGTTCCGGCAGCTTTGTGCGCGCCAAAAGCGCCAGCCGGGCGCCGCGCGTGGCAAGATCCTGCGCCAGCGTCAGCCCGATCCCGCCAAAACCACCCGTGAGCAGATAGGCCCCGCCCGCCTCGGCAGCGGGAACTTCGGGCAGGGTCACGGGCTTCATCGCACACTCATACCGTCGATCACCCCGCAGGGCGGCAATCCGGTCTCCCGGCTCACTGACCAGTTCTTCCAGTAGCCTCAGGGCCAGCGCATCCATCGCGGCATCGCGCGCGCCCCGTGCCTTTCCCCGGTTCCAGAAGGGCACATCCACCGGCGATGGCAGGTCCACATCCAGCGTCGATACGCTGACGCCCGGCAATTCCCTTGGGATCACCCTGGCAGGCCCCGCGATCGTGGTTTTTTCGGGATAGGGCAACGGTTCATCGCGAAGTTGCGCAGCACCGTTGGTCACGACTGTCAGGTGCAGCGGACGCGGCAGGCCCTCGGCCTCGATCGCCTGCGCAAGGAACATGAGCGCGTAAAATCCCTGCTCCTGCAACCGGTGAAAGAAACTCGACCCGGGCCGGTGATGCTCCCCCTCGGTGATCAGCCAGAAATGGCCGATCCGCGAGGGCACGATGCCCCGCGTCCCAAGGTCCTGCAACAAGAGGTCATAACCCTCGCGCCCCCGTTCCGGGGCCAGCACGTAGCCCGCGCCGACGCGGGCGAATGAATCGCCCGGGCGCACCTCGACCACCTCATGCCCGGCGTCGCGCAGGCGCCCGGCCGCACGCGCCGCAAGCCCCGTCTCATCCATGAACAACAGCCAGACCTGCGGTTCGGCATCCTGCAGGCCGAGGGACACATCGACCTCCACCGGTGCGGATCGCGGGCGCCAGACCGGTTGCCAACCCCAGTCCGCCACCGCATCGTTGCGGGTCAGAAAGCTGGGCGCGCTCTCGTTCTTGGCCTTTCCCGGCGCGATGAAATATTCGCTGCGCTGAAAGGCGTAGGTGGGCAGCGGCACACGCAGCCTGCGCGCCTCCCCCCAGATCTGGGCCCAGTCGATCTCCGCACCCAGCGCCCAAAGCCGACCCAGAACCTCGAACATGTGCCGGTCATCGGCGATATCGTCGTCGCGATGGCGCAGGCTGGAAAGAACCTGGTTGCCGTCGACCTGCGGATGCTGTCGGGCCAGCGAAGACAAGGCTTTCCCGGGACCGACCTCCAGAAAGATCCGGTTTTCCCCGGCCAGCGCGCGGATGCAATCGGCAAAATGCACCGTCCCGCGCAGATGCTCGACCCAGTAGTCCGGATCCATGGCCTGCTCCGGTGTCAAAAAGGCCCCCGTCCGGTTTGACGTCAGGGGGATCCGCGGCGCCGAAAGGCGGATGGACCTCAGATAAGCACGAAAATCCTCAAGGATGGGCGCCAGCATCCGGCTATGCGCCGCAATGTCGATGCCGATGCGCTGGCATTCGACATCCTGCGCGGCCAACTCTTCCGCCAAACGGTCCAGTGCCGCCCTCGGACCGGAGGCCACCGACAATTCCGGCGCATTCACGGCCCCCAGGTCCAGATCCGCTCCCAGCATCGGGCGCAGCGCCTCCGCGGACAGCCCCACGGACAACATGCCGCCAGCGGGCACCGAGTCGAACAGCCGCCCGCGCAGATGAACCAAGCCGATGCAATCCTCGAAACCGATCACACCCGCGATGCAGGCGGCGGTATTCTCGCCCATGGAATGACCGGTCAGGGCGGTCGGCGTCACCCCCCAGCTCATCCAGAGCTGCGCCAGCGCGTATTCGGTGATCATGATCAGGGGAAGTTGCAGGGACGGCCGCAGCAAGGCGGCATCGGCCGCTTCCTCCGCCCCGCGCTCCGGCAGCCAAAGATCACGAACCGCCGGCTTCTTCTCTCCTGAAATACTCGCTTCCGACCTTTCGGCCATCGCGGCGGTCAGCCGCTCCAGGTGCTCAAGTCCCCGGTCCATCCATTCGGCAAAGACCGGCTCTGTTTCATATAGATCGCGGGCCATACCCGCGTATTGCGCGCCGCCGCCGGGGAACATGAACACCATGTCGGGCCGGTCCAGCGCTGTATGGCTGTGCATCCGCCGGGGCAAATCCCCGTCGAGGATCCGCGCCGCCTCTCCATGCGTCTCCGCCACCACGATGCGCCGCTTTTCAAAAGCCCGGCGTCCCTGCTTGAGGGTAAAGGCGACATCGGCCAGATCCTGTTCGGGATGCGCGCGCAGATGCGCAGCCAGCCGCTTGCAGTTGTCCTCCAGCGCCCCTTTGGACCGGCCCGACACGCAGAGGATCTGAAAGGGCCAGTCGCTCTCGTCGCTTGCGCCGCGCTCTGGCGCCTCTTCAAGGACCACGTGCGCGTTTGTTCCCCCTACCCCCAACGAGTTCACACCCGCGCGGCGGGGATGCCCGGCATGCGGCCAGTCAGTCAAACGGTCGTTGACCCGGAATGGCGATGTTTCGAAATCAATCGCCGGGTTCGGCGCCTCATAACCCAGCGATGGCGGCATCTGCCGGTGATGCAGCGCCAGCGATGCCTTTATCAGGCTCGCGGCCCCGGCCGCCGTATCCAGATGCCCGATATTCGTCTTGACCGATCCGATCCGGCAATGCCCCACCGCATCCGATGTCTCTGCAAAGGCTTCGGTCAGCGCCGCCACCTCGATCGGATCGCCCAAATAGGTGCCGGTCCCGTGACATTCGACGTAGTCTACAGTGTCCGCCGTCACGCCTGCCATCGCCTGCGCCTCGGCAACGGCCTGCGCCTGTCCCTCGACCGAGGGGGCAAGATAGCCCGCCTTTTGCGCGCCATCGTTGTTGACCGCGGATCCCTTGATGACCGCCCAGATATGATCGCCATCGGCCACCGCATCCGCCATGCGCCGCAGCACCACGACGCCCGCCCCGGACCCGAAAACCGTCCCCTGCGCCCGATGATCGAAGGCGTGGCATGCACCGTCCGGGGACAGGATCTCGTTTTCCTTGTAGAGATAGCCCCGTCCTTGCGGCAGTTCGATGGTCACACCGCCCGCGATCGCCATGTCGCATTCACCGTTCAAGAGCGCCTGACACCCATAGTGCGTCGCCACGAGGGAGGTCGAACAGGCCGTCTGCAGGTTGATCGACGGTCCATGCAGATCCAGCACGTGACTTAGCCGGGTGGTCATGAAGTCCTTGTCGTTTCCGGTATGTCGCAACAGGAACATGCCGGTATTCTCGACCAGATCCGGGTTCGAACAGACGTTGAAATAGAAATAGCTGCCCATTCCGCAGCCGGCGAAAACCCCGACCTGCCCGCCGAAGGTCTCAGGCACATGTCCGGCGCTTTCCAACGCTTCCCAGGCTGCCTCGAGGAATTGACGGTGTTGGGGATCCATGATGGCGGCTTCCTTCGGGCTGAACCCAAAGAATTCGGCATCGAAATGGGCAAAGTCTGCCAATGGCGCGGCAAATGGCACATAGTCCCGGTGACGGATCAGGCCCGCATCCTCTCCGGCGGCTTGCAGTTCTTCCTCGGACAGACGCCGGATCGAGGAAACCCCGTCGCGCAGGTTGCGCCAATAGGCCGCAATGTCCGGCGCGCCCGGCAGATGGGCCGCCATGCCCACGATCGCTATGTCGTTTTCAGCAAACTGCGATGCGTTACCTGCCATAATGCTCTCCGTGAAAGACAACGCCGAAACCCGGAATAACGTCTGGTGCAAAACTGTGGCGATATTTAGGATAAATAGCCAAATCTCGCCACAAACGAACGGATGACTCGCGATGGATCAAAGACATGAGTGATACTCGATCATAACCGTTAAGTTTCTTTTCGAAAATAAAAATGGCAGTCTATCGAAAAAACAGACCGGTTTTTCGATTGCCACGGAGGCGCCACAACCTTTAATTGTAATTTTCGGTTCATTGCTGCGCCAATACAAGAATCGAATCGAGGTGCAGCCAGATTGCAAATGCTGCCAGGGCGACACCCAACGCACCGAATACGATGTCGTGCAGGGGATCCCAGGCCCCCGACAGCCGCGCCAGCCAGACCACCACAGGATAAGCAAGCATATAGGCTACGGCCTGTCCAAAAAGCGCGCCCAGAAGTCCGGCACTTTGCAATCCGATGAGAAGGCAACCCACGATCAGCGCAGCCCGCGCGAAAGCGAGGAAAAAGTAACGCCGGGAGTCCCCGGACGCCAGCGCCGCCTGGTCGTAGGTCAGGGCGATCAACATGGGAATCTGCGCACAGGCCAGCATGACAGCCACACCCCCGGATGCATAATACCGGGGATCATAGAGCATCTCGATCAGCCAGACCCCCAGAAGTGCGAAAAATCCCACCGCCGCGAACAACATCCCCGACACCGCAAACCGCATCTTGCGCAGCTTGAGGAAATTCGCCCGGCTTTCCGCTGGCGGCCTCTCGCGGTAGATCGGGATCAGGATCTTGTGCGTGACCATATTGCCCAGCATCAAAGGAAAGGCCGCCCAGAAAAAACCGATATTGTAGAGGCCGAACAGATCCAGCGGAATGAATTTGCCAATCAGCATCTTGTCGGCCTGGGTGATGAAAAACCCGCAGACCGTCGCCAGAAAGACCCATTTTCCAAAGCCGATCAATTCCTTGGCTGCGTCGCGTTCCAGACGCAACCGGTCCGCCTCACCGGGCAGGAAACGCCAGTACAGCAGGACATCGACAAGCGCGCCGATCACCCCGGCGAACACCAGCGCCCAGACGGATTCCAGCCACCACGCAAGAAGAACAGCCGCGACGATGCCTGAAAATTGCGTTGCCATCTCCAGCAGCGTCGCCCGCCCCATGAGAAGGTGCCGGTTCGCTGTGATCACCCGCGTCGGGCGAAAGCCGGTTATCAGCAAGGTCAACGCCGACACCGGAAGCATCTGCGCCAGAATCGGCTGATCGTAGATCCAGGCCATGGGCCAGGCCAACCCGCAGGCCACTAACCACAAGCCGACACCGCGGAACACCTGGATCGTCCATGCGGTGTTCAGGAAATCACGGTCGTCACCGCGTTTGGATTGCAGGATTGCCGGCTTGACGCCCACATCCGAAAACTGTCCGAGGCCCATCAGAAAGACCATGACCAGCGCCATCAGACCGAAGGCCTCGGGAAACAGCAAGCGCGTGAGGATCAGGTTGGAGCCGAGGCGCATCAATTGCCCGAAGGCAAAGCCACCCGTCGTGAACATCGACGACCGCATGACCCGGGCCGACAAGGACTCACCGCTGAACGCGGCAACCCCTCTCATCGTCCCCGGCTCCAGCCCTGCGCGCGGTGTGGCGACGCCTTTACCGCGACGGCGACAGCGGCATATACCGTAAACCCCAAGGGATCGCGCAGGGCAAGGCGGATCTTCTCAGCCAAGGGAAAGGCAGGTTTGTCTTCGTTCCGGATCAGAGCGGGATACCGCTTGGCAATCTCGTCCACACCGGCATTCTGGCGGCGCCGCACCTTGACAAGGTTGCGCCAGCCCTCCGCGATGGGCCAGCGGTAGGTGGCAGGGACGCCCCTCCGCTCGGTCGGGGCGAACAGCAGACGCACATAGGTGTCGTCCGCAATGATCTTGGGAAACCTTTCCCACCGCCTGCGCCCTGCTGCGTTCACCGCAAAAAGGCCACAGCCCGGCACGACATCGCGCATGAAAGGCACCTGCCGCCAGATCCGCGCATAGGCCCGGCTTACGGCGCCTTGGGCGGTGATGTCCACGGCGCCGCTCGCATAGCAGGGCGCCTCGGCCTCCAGCGCGGCAACCAACTGGGTCAACAGCGCAGGGGATATCGTCACATCCGCATCCAGGTAGATCCGCAGCGCGCCCTGTGCGACCGCATCCCCGGCGTTCAGCGCACCGGGCTTGCCGGCCTCCGCACGGTCGATCACTTGCAGGCGCCAACCCCGCGCACCGGCACGGGCGGCGTAACCGCCTGCAACACCGGCCGTGTTGTCGTGGCACCCATTGGCCACCACGATCACCTCGACATCATATCCATCAGGCTGTTTCGAACGCAAAAGCGCATCAAGGCAGCCGCCGATCAGCGCCGCCTCATTGCTTGCCGGCAGGATGACCGAGACCATCCTTTGGCGCGCCTGCATCTCTGTGTCCATTCCAATCACCCAAGGGCCGTACCCGACACGCCACACCTGTGAAAAATACATGGCGTGTCGCGGTGGAAAGTCCTGCGGAACTGTGGCCAAACGATGAAATCGCCTAGGTTTGTTCAGGACCGACGCTCGCCGGGTCACAGCCGCCATTCAAGGATTATCAGGTGACGCAAAGTTTGCGTATCGGATATATCGTCCCGCAATTTCCGGGACAGACGCACATCTTCTTCTGGCGCGAAATTCAGGCGCTGGAGGCAATGGGCCATGACGTGCATGTCTTTTCCACACGCAAGCCGCCCCGTCGGCTGCGTGCTCACCAATGGTCGGAGCAGGCCATGGCCCGCACGACCTATATCGGCCGGATCGACCCGATCCCCGCCACCGCCGCGTTCGCAAGGCTCGTGGCGCGGGGCCTGCCTGCCTGGATCCTGCGCGAGGGACCGAGATTTGCCGGTGAAGCATTTCTCAGCTTCACGGCGGCCGAACGTCTGAGAGCAGAGGCCGCCATGCGCGGGCTGGACCATATCCATGCCCATTCCAGCGGCCGCGCTGCGCTGATTGCCGCCTTTGCCCGTCTCATGGGCGGCCCGCGCTATTCGCTGACCCTGCACGGACCTCTGTCGGAAAACGGTCCCGGACAGCGGATCAAGTGGCGACATGCCAGCTTTGGCACAATCATCACGCAAAAGATCCTGGGCGAGCTGGAGCAGTCCCTGAAAGGATATCTGCCGGACCGCCTCATCGTCCGCCCCATGGGCGTCGACCCGGAAGCGCTCCACCGCACGACCCCCTATCAGGCGCCCGAACGCGGCCGCCCCGTGCGGCTGTTCAGCTGCGCGCGGCTGAACATCGTCAAGGGCCATCAGGATGTCATGGCGGCGGTGCGCCAATTGCTCGACCTCGGCGTGGATGTTCGACTGGAAATCGCCGGAGAGGACGATCAGGGCGGCACCGGATATCGGCGCGAACTGGAGACATTGCTCAAAAAGCTGCGCTTGCAGGATCATGTCAGGTTGCTGGGCGCACTTGACGCAGAGGCCGTGAAGGCAAAGTTGCAGGAGGCGCATCTGTTCGTCCTTGCCTCTTGGCACGAACCGCTGGGCGTCGCCTACATGGAGGCAATGTCGATGGGCGTGCCGACCATCGGCACCGATGCTGGAGGCGTATCTGAACTGATAACCGACGGCTCGACCGGCTATCTGGTCGAACCGAGGAATCCCGGCCAACTCGCGCGGACGGTGCGCACGCTGGTCGCAAATCCTGACGCCTTGATGCGGCTGTCAGACGCAGGCCGCGCGCATATAGAGGCCCATTTCCGCGCCTCGCAGAGCGCAGAGATTCTGGTAGAAGAGATCAAGCGGCTGGAATGACCCGCAGACCGGAAAGCCCACTCATCTTGCCCGGACGAGACAGGCAGCTCGCCTCCGTCCGACTTCGGGCCAATCACCGTGGTTTGCACCATGCACCCGCAAGGCGCTTAGAGGCGGTGGCGATGCTTGACGGGACCAAAAGGCGGGACGGACTCCCCAGGATTCACAAAACGTGACCTGACCTCATCCAAGAAGGGCAAAACGCCCGTCCGAAGGGAAGGCCCGGGCGGAGTTTCCTCCGCCCGCGCCGACTATTCGGCCGCCTCTTGATAATTCTCCATTGGAGGGCAGGTGCAGACAAGGTGGCGGTCGCCGTAGACATTGTCGACGCGATTGACAGGAGGCCAGTATTTGTCGACCCGAAAGGCACCCGGCGGGAAACAGCCCTGCTCGCGCGTGTAAGGACGGTCCCATTCCTTCACCAGATCCTCCATCGTGTGCGGGGCAAGCTTCAACGGGTTCACATCGCGGTCCACACGCCCCTCCTCGATCTCGCGGATCTCATCCCGGATGGCCAGCATTGCGTCGCAGAAACGATCCAGCTCGGCCTTGGTTTCGGACTCCGTAGGCTCGACCATCAGCGTTCCGGACACCGGCCAGCTCATTGTCGGCGCGTGGAATCCGGCATCCATCAGCCGCTTGGCGATATCCTCCACTGTCACGCCCGCCGATTTCTCGAAGGGACGCGTATCGAGAATGCACTCATGCGCCACCCATCCTTTGCCGCCGCGATACAGCACGTCATAGGCCCCTTCCAGCCGCTTGGCGATGTAGTTGGCATTCAGGATCGCCACCCGCGTGGCCTGTGTCAGACCCTCACCGCCCATCATCAGGCAATAGGCCCATGAGATCGGCAACAAGGAGGGAGAGCCAAAAGCCGCCGCACTGACCGCACCACTGTCACCCTCCTGCGGATCGCCCGGCAGATGCGGTGTCAGATGCGCCTTGACCCCGATCGGCCCCATGCCGGGTCCCCCGCCGCCATGCGGAATGCAAAAGGTCTTGTGCAGGTTCAGGTGACTGACATCGCCCCCAAGATCGCCGGGCCGGGACAGCCCCACCATGGCATTCATGTTGGCGCCGTCGATATAGACCTGCCCGCCATG
>Ga0102938_10003902_pt1 | contig 11048 bp, 13 predicted proteins | sample SalPonR2_B_D2_MG_FD_84516 | JGI IMG/M metagenome (GOLD analysis project Ga0102938, IMG submission 84516) | Salt pond soil microbial communities from South San Francisco under conditions of wetland restoration - Salt Pond MetaG R2_B_D2_MG | ecosystem: Environmental > Aquatic > Marine >... | reverse complement strand
TCGGCGCGGATCGACCAGATCATCTATGTGATGCGTGACGGTCACAAGGGGATCATCCTTGGCAAGGGCGGCGAGACGATCAAGGCCGTCAGCAAGGCCGCCCGAGAGGAGCTGGAAGAGTTCCTTGGCCGACGGGTGCATCTGTTTTGCCAGATAAAAGTACGGCCCAACTGGCTGGACGAGGCCGAACGCTATTCCGAGATGGGGCTGGATTTCAGGGACGGCAACGCGTGACGCGACTGACGGCGGAGTTCTGGGTTCAAGCCTATCTCACACGTCTGCGGCTACGCGATATCCCGGCCTTCGTGACGGCGCATGGCGATGACACCGCTGGCGTGGTTCTGGTCAAGCTGAACACATTGAACGGCCGGGCCGCGGCCTATCATCGGTCGTTCGATGTGATGAGTGGCGCGCGGCAATGGCTGGTGCTGGCCGAGGGCGAGGAAACCGCGGTGGATGCCGCGATCGCGCGGCAGCGCGGGTTCGATCCGGATCTGTGGGTGATCGAGGTCGAGGATCGGACCGGTCGGCATCTGCTGGACGAAGAGGGCTTGGCCGACTGAGCCGCGTTGATACGCGTCAACGCAAGGGCGGGGGGTGGATGTCTATTCTGCGGGGTGAGACCTGACAGGGAGACAGACCCATGAAAACGCATATTTTCGTAGCGACCGATGGTTCGGACACGGCGGCCAAGGCTGTCGATCTGGCCGCCGATCTGGCGGCGCGGTATGATCTTCCTTTGACCATCGGGCATGTGCTGCATTTCGGGCGCCCGTCGGAGGAATTGCAGCGCATGGCCCATGTCGAGCATATGGTCGAAGAGGTGCGCGCCAAGTCGGGTGTCGATTTTCCCAATGTGCCCGATACGATGCTGAGCCTGTTCGCCGATACCAGACCGGGGGACGATGCGGTGCGTCTGGTGACGCTTGTGGGCGATGAGATCCTGCGCCGTGCCGCCGATCAGGCCGCGAACATGGGGGCCAGGAAGGTCAAATCGGTATCCGCGCAAGGGGACACGGCCGATGCGATTCTGGACATGGCCAAGGAGGCCGGGGCCGATATGATCGTCATCGGCCACCGGGGTCTGGGACGGTTGAAGCGCGCGTGGCTGGGCAGTGTCGCGCAAAAGGTGCTGAACACCGCCGATTGCACGGTCGTGTCGGTGCGCTGAGCCGCAATGCGCGCCTGGTGCTGGGCCGGGACTTGGCAAGGGGCGGCTTCTGGTGTCGTATGGCCGTCGGCACAGGCAGGAGCGGGCGCGACAGCGGACATGGAATGGCGCGATCAGGGCATATTGCTGTCCACGCGGACGCATGGCGAAACTTCGGTCATCATCGAGGTGTTCACGCCCGAACACGGGCGTCATGCGGGCGTCGTGCGCGGTGGCACGTCCCGCAAGCTGGCGCCGGTGCTGCAACCGGGGGCGCAGCTTGATCTGAGTTGGCGGGCAAGGCTGGAGGATCATATCGGCACCTTCACGGTGGAGCCGGTCAGATCGCGCGCGGCGGCGTCGATGGGCGACCGTCTGTCGCTGGCGGGGCTGAATGCGGTCACGGCGCTGTTGCTGTTCTGCCTGCCCGAGCGCGAGGCGCATGCCCGGCTGTATCGGCGGACCGAGGCGCTGCTGGACCTTCTGGGGCAGTCGGATGTCTGGCCGCTGGCCTATCTCAACTGGGAGATGGCGCTGCTGGACGAGATGGGATTCGGGCTGGACCTGAGCGGGTGCGCGGTGATGGGACCGCAGGCCAACGATCTGAGCTATGTATCGCCGCGCAGCGGGCGGGCGGTCTCGAGGGCGGGTGCGGGCGAATGGGCCGACCGGCTGCTGCCCTTGCCGGCCTGTCTGCTGGGGGCGGGGCCGGCGCCGGATGCCGAGGTGGCCCAAGGGTTCCACGTGACAGGGCATTTCCTGCAGACCCATCTGGCGCCCGAGCTTGGCAACAAGCCATTGCCCGCCGCGCGCCAGCGTTTCGTGGATCGGTTCCGGGCGCGGCTGGACGGGTAGCGTTCAGCGGAGCGCCAGCACCAGATCGACCAGCGACCCCATGGCCGAGACATTGCGACCGGGGTGATCTTCGGTCAGGTCCGCGATGCCGATGCCGGTGGCATAGATGATGCGCGCCATCTCGGGATTGGCGATCCCGATCTCGGCGAGAAGCCGCCCGATCAGGTCAAGCCGGTGCGCATCGACCCGGCCCAGTGTGGCACGCGCGGCGGCATGATCGCGCGCCCAGGCCCGGATCGCGGGCTCGCCGGTCATGGCATTGCCGCATTCGGCGACCATCTGCGCGGTGGCGCGCAGTTTGCCGACGGCGGAGGCGTTGGTGTCGAGGGCCGAATCGACCGCGGCGGTCGCGCGTTGCTCCCAGAGGTCCAGAAGGGCGGCGTGATAGGCGGGAATGTCGTCGAAATGCCAGTAGAACGACCCTTTGGTGGTCTTGAGCCGACGCGCCAGAGGCTCGGCCTTGAGGGCCGAGGGGCCGGTTTCGGCCAGCGCCTGCAGGCCGGTTTCAAGCCAGTCCGTGCGCGCGAGTCTGCGGGTCTTTTGTGTCATGCAGGAAGGATAGGTCGCGCCCCGGTTTCCGGCAAGGCCGATCACCCGTTACAAAAGCTTCACCAGAGTGTCACACGGCTTTCGAGAAACCGGCCTAGCACCGTCCCACGACTGCTGTGGGGGATGATACGTGCTGAAGATTACCAAACTGACCAGAAAGTTCGGCCCGAACACGGCTGTCGATGCCGTGTCGTTCACTGTCGAAAAGCCGATGATGATCGGAATCATTGGCCGTTCGGGCGCCGGTAAATCGACGCTGCTGCGGATGCTGAACCGGCTGACCGACGCAAGCGATGGCAAGATCGCGTTCGAAGGTCGGGACGTGACGGCCCTGAAGGGGGATGCCAAGCGCTCCTGGCAATCCGATTGCGCGATGATCTTTCAGCAGTTCAATCTGGTGCCGCGCATGGATGTGGTGTCGAACGTGCTGCATGGCACGCTGAATCGCCGCTCGACGCTGGCGACGATGTTCAACCTTTATCCGCAGGCCGATATTTACCGCGCCATCGAAATCCTGGACCGTCTGGGGATCGCGGATCATGCGCCCAAGCGTGCCGAGGCGCTGTCGGGCGGTCAACAACAGCGCGTCGCGATTGCCCGAGCGCTGATGCAAGATCCCAAGATCGTGCTGGCCGACGAGCCGATCGCCAGCCTTGATCCGATGAATGCCCAACTGGTCATGGACGACCTGCGCCGCATCCATGAAGAGGATGGCCGCACGGTGATCGCCAACCTGCACACGCTGGATACCGCGCGGCGCTATTGCGACCGGGTGATCGGGATGCTGCATGGCCGGATCGTGTTCGACGGCACCCCCGAGCAACTGACCACGGGTGCCGCGCGCGACATTTACGGCGCCGATGCCGGGTTTTCCGAGGCCAGCACCTCGACCTCGATCGAGGCGCTGGAGCGTGCGGACGACCGTGCCATCCGCGAAGCCGAGGCCGCAATCTGACGTTCTCCGCTCTGCCGTGGCATGCGGCAGAGCTTTCTCTGAAACAGCTTCAAGACCGAAACCCGAAAGAGGATATCATGAAGACACTGCTTGCTGCCATCGTGGCCACGACCGCCCTGACCGCCCCTGTCATGGCGCAGGACATTACCGAATTCCGCATCGGCATTCTGGGTGGCGAAAACGCCCAGGACCGGATGACATCGAACGAGTGCTTCCGCGCCAAGGCCGAAGATTTGCTGGGCGTTCCGGTCAAGCTGTTCACGCCCGCCGATTATGACGGCGTGATCCAGGGCCTGCTGGGAGGCACCATCGACATGGCGTGGCTGGGCGCATCGGCCTATGCCAAGACCTATCTGACAGACCCCGAAGCGGTCGAGCCGGTTCTGGTGAAGGTCAACACCGACGGGTCGTATGGTTATCACTCGATCGGATTTGCCCGCAAGGACAGCGGCATCGCGTCTCTCGAGGATATGAAGGACAAGAAATTCGGCTTCGGCGATCCCAACTCGACCTCGGGCTACCTGATCCCGTCAATCGAGATCCCGGCGCTGACCGGCGCGTCGATGGACAACGGCGCCTATTTCGGCGAGGTCGTGTTCACCGGCGGTCACGAGCAGACCATCGTTGCCGTGAGCAATGGGGATGTGGATGGCGGTGTCACATGGGCCGACGGTATCGGCGAGTGGGAAGACGGCTATAACTCGGGCGCGCTGCGCAAGGCATCGGATGCGGGCCTTGTCGACATGAACGAGCTGGTGGAAATCTGGCGCTCGAAGCCGATCCCGGAAGGCCCGATCGTTCTGCGCAAGGACCTGCCCGAGCGCGTCAAGCTGGACATGGTCGCGATGACAGGCTCGCTCAAGGCACTGGACCCTGAATGCGCCTACAACTTCATGGCCGGTGACTCGCTTGGTGTGATGCCGATCAACCATGACGCCTATCTGTCGATCATCGAGGCACGCAAATCCAAGATGTAAGCCGCACGGCGGATGCCTCGACCGGTCCCTTGCGGGGCCGGCTCGGGGTGGCGCCGTTTTCCTGCCTGTCATCTCGTCAAGGAGCCAAGCCGCATGGCCGATACGTCGCTCGCCCGGAACAGGGCGGCGCCCGAGAGGGCCGCCATTCAGGACGCCTATATGGCCATGACGCGCACCAAGCGCATGTATGGCGGGATCATGCTGGTGATCTTCATCGCGCTGATGACATCGGGGTTCATGCTGGCCGATAGCCGCAATGCGGGCGGGTTCTGGGACGGGATTCTGAACATCTTCGCCTTTCCCGGCGAGGTTCTGGCAGAAGCCCGCGAGAAACTGCCTCTGATCCCGGCGCTGATGGTGAAATTCTTTCCGTCGCTGATCGAGACGGTCAATATCGCGGCGGCGTCGACCCTGATCGGCGGGCTGATGGCGGTGGTGCTGTCGCTGTTGTCGACACGCGGGCTGGCGCGGTTCCCTGCGCTGGTTGCCCCGTTCCGCCGCTTGATGGACGTTCTGCGCGCGGTGCCCGAGATCGTGATCGCGCTGGTGCTGATCTTCATCCTGGGCGGCGGGCCGGTGCCGGCGATGATCGCGATTGCGCTGCATACGGCCGGTGCCTTGGGCAAGCTGTTTTCCGAGGTCAACGAGAATGCCAGCCTCAAGCCGCTTGAAGGGTTGGAATCGGTCGGGGCGACCTGGGCCCAACGGATGATCCTGGGCGTGGTGCCACAGGTGGCGCCCAATTGGCTGAGTTATGCGCTGCTGCGGTTCGAGATCAATATCCGGGCGTCGGCGATCCTGGGTTTCGTGGGGTCGGGTGGGATCGGTTACGACCTCAAGAACGCGTTCAGCTGGGGGCAGGGCCGCTACGACGAGGTGGCGGCGATCTTTATCCTGCTGTTCCTGACGATCGTGTTTTTCGACCAGCTATCGAGCCATTACCGCAACAAACTTGTCGGAAAGGTCTAAGCCATGAGCGCAACAGCAGGGATGGTGACAGGCGGCGACCTGCGACAGGACGCGGTGGCGCGGTTTCGGCGCAAGCAGATCTTGGGCTTTGCGATGCCGGCGGTGATCCTGGCCTATTTCGTCTATCTGTTCTTCGCCTTCGACATTGCAGGCCTGGTGGACCGTGCCCGCATGGACAACGCGAAAATCCTTGTCGCCGACAGCTATAGCTACAAGACCCATATCACCCACGACAACCGCAATGGCGGTCTGAGCTTTGCCATCGAGGGCGAGAACAAGGGCACTTATCCCGATGGCATGATGCCGGGGTTCGTCACCGCCACGGGCGAAGATGCCGTGACGATCACGCTGGACGCGGGCGAGGTGGCCGACATCGAAGGGTCGACCCTGCGCTATACGCTACCGGATTACGGAACGGTCGTGGTGACGGTCGAGGGGCGGGATATTTCGGTCGAGACCCCGGACGGGACCATTCCCGACTGGATCAGCGCCAGCAACGCCCGCGTCAACATCACCGGCGAGGGCGGCCGCGCGACCGTGACCCGCGCCCGTACCGAGGTCTATGTCTATTCCTATGGCTGGGAGCTGTTCTGGTTCACGCTGGACAGCCCGTTCTATGGCAAGTCCTTTGCCGAACTGGCGGCATTGGCTGTATCGGGCGAGCAGATGATCGAGGGTCAGAGCAACCTTGCCGTCATGGTCGGCGAGGTCTGGAACAACAGCATGTGGCGGCACAAGGATGTGATCTGGGCGATTTTCGAGACGGTGCTGATGGCCTTTCTGGGGACGATGGGGGCCGCCATCGTGGCGCTGCCGATGGCGTTCATTGCGGCGCGGAATTTCAACCGTCTGGCAAGCGTGCGGTTCGCGATCCGGCGGGTGTTCGATTTCGTGCGCGGTGTGGATGGTCTGATCTGGACGATCATCCTGTCGCGCGCCTTTGGGCCGGGACCGATGACAGGCGCATTGGCGATCCTGATCACCGATACCGGCAGCTTCGGCAAGATGTTCTCGGAGGCGCTTGAGAATGTGGATGACAAGCAGATCGAGGGCGTCACCTCGACCGGGGCCAAGCCATTGCAGCGGTACCGCTTTGGCGTGATCCCGCAGATCACCCCGGTTCTGCTGAGTCAGGTTCTGTATTACCTGGAATCCAACACGCGCAGCGCAACGGTCATCGGTGCGATCACCGGCGGCGGCATCGGGCTGTTACTGACACAGGCGATCATCACCCAGAAGGACTGGGAAGAGGTGAGCTATTACATCGTGCTGATCATCATCATGGTGATCTTCATGGACACGCTGTCGGGCTGGCTGCGGCGCAAGCTGATCCGGTCCGATGACAGCGGCGTCTGAGCCGGGATGCATGAAGCGCCGGTGGCGATGCGGACTTGCAGAGGGACAAGCGGATGAAAAGGTTGAACGCGGCGGCGCCCGTGATCCATCCAGAGTGCGAAATCACCGACAGCGACATGGGCGCCTATACCGAGATCGGGCGCGGCAGCCGTGTGGCACAGTCCGTAATCGGGGATTATTCCTATTGCGACAGGTATTGCGATATCGCCAATGCCGACGTGGGCCGGTTCAGCAATATCGCCAGCTTCGTGAGGATCGGCGCCACGGATCATCCACTGGATCGGGCGAGCCTGCATCATTTCCTGTACCGCTCGGCCAGCTATTGGGACGATGCGCCGGATGATGCCGCGTGGTTCGATCATCGGCGGTCCCGGCGGGCCAGCATCGGGCATGACACATGGATCGGGCATGACGCGCAGATCAAGCCGGGCCTGAGCGTGGGGCATGGTGCGGTTGTCGCCTCGGGGGCGATCGTCACGCGGGATGTGGCGCCGTACACCATTGTTGCGGGCGTGCCGGCACAACCCGTGCGCCGCCGCCAGCCCGCCGCCTTGGCCGAGCGGCTGATCGCCCTTGGCTGGTGGGACTGGACCCACGAGCGGCTGCGCGGCGCGCTGGAGGATTTCCGGGCGCTTCCGGTCGAGGCGTTTCTGGAGAAGCACGGCGGCTGACGGGACGAAAAAGGGCGGCCCGGTCAGGGGCCGCCGCCGATACGTCATCAAAGGTTCGGGGACAATCAATACCCTTCAGGCTGCACGCCGTTCACGACAGTCGTGCGACGATACCACGAAAGTTTCGTGACGGTTCATTCCGCTGCAAGGGCCATCCGGTTGCCGATGGACACGAAGCGCTGCGCGGCCTCGCCGGTCAGATGGGTGATGCGGCCTGCGACAAGCGTGGCCTCGATCTCGCGGGTGTCGGCGTTCACGATGGTCAGGTCCGCCCGGCGCCCGTAGTTGATCGAGCCACGGTCGGGCAGGCCCATGATGCGGGCCGGCGCCGCAGAGATCAACGCCCAGGCCGAGGCCAGATCGAGAATGCCGTGATCGGCCAGATAGAACGCCGCCTGCGCCAGCGCGGGGTAATAGTAATCCGAGACAAGCGCGTCACAATGGCCCGATGCGATCAGGTCGGCGGCCGATATGTTGCCCGCCTGCGATCCGCCGCGCACCACGTTGGGCGCCCCCATGATGACAGGATCGTTCACCGCCTTCGCCAGCCGTGCGGCGGCGCGCGCCGTGGGGAATTCGCAAATCCTTGCGCCGATCATGGCAAAGGTTTCGCGGGTTTCGCCATCCGGGTCATCGTGGCTGCCGTAAAGCACGCCCAACGCATCGAAGGTTTCGGCCAGACGGCACAGATAGCGCGGGACGGCGCGGGCCTGCTTGCGCGCCTCTTCGACCACGGCGAGGTGTTCTTGCGGGCTGCGGCCGGCCTCTTTGGCCCAGCCAGCCAGAACCTCGGGGCGGCTGTGCGACAGGGTGACGGCCTCTTCCAGGTGATTGTTGAACACGACATAGCCGACGCCATGCCGCTTGACGGCGGCGATCAGCCGGTCGGCGGTGTCGACGGTGTGGGTCTCGCAGCGGATCTGCACCCGCAGATCGGTTTTCATCCGGGCGCGGTAGGCGGCATGGGCGTCCAGCATCGCCTCGGCGTGGTCGGGGCTGCGCCGGCCGCCTTCCCATGACCAGCATTGCGCAAGCCATGCGGTTGTCACGCCGTTCGCGGCGGCGTCACGGTCGGTGCCGATCAGACCCTGTTGAATGGAGAACGGGGCCGTGGGGCGCGGGGCGGTGTGCCGCTCGAATGCGTCGCCATGCAGATCGATGATGCCCGGCAGGATATAATAGCCGGTCAGATCGACCTCGGGGAAGGGGCCTTTGCTGATGCAACCGGATTCGATCGCGACAGAGCGCATCTGAAGTTCGCCGTCACGCAGGACGGTCGCGCCGGTCAGGCGGATATCGGGCCATGGCATGGACATCGGACTGCTCTTGTCTGCGGTTTTCGTCAGCTTAGAGCCGGATTGTATCGCCTGCATGACACACCCTTGGACGGCTTCATGAATCCGAATGGGTCAGGGTGACCCTGTCCCCGGCGAACCATGTGCGCCCGTATTCCACAGGTTGCCTGTCCGGATCGACGTTCAGCGACACCGAGCGCAGGATTGGCGCGCCTTCGGTAATCCGCAGGTGCAGCGCCTGTGTCGGGTTGGCCAGTTTCGCGGTCAGCCGGGTCCAGGCGCGGGTGTAATCGGTGACGCCCTGCGCCTTGAGGGCATCGGTGACCGAATGCAGGCGGGCCAAGGCATCGGGAAGATCGGGAAAACGGTCGGCGGGAAAGACGCTGCGGAACAGGGCGACAGGCGCCCCATCCGACAGCGATAGCCCGTCATAGACATGCACGGCGGCGCCGGATGGCAGGTTCAGGGCCTCGCCCTCGCGTTGATCGGCGGCGCGGGTTTCAAGCCCCAGCACCGTCTTGGCCGGCATGCGCCCCGCCGCGCGCAGGTTCTGGTGAAAGCGCACGCGCCTGCCGATGGGGTATTCGGTGGGCTGGTGGGTGACAAAGACGCCCGCGCCCCGGCGCGCATGGACCATCCCATCCTCGGCCAGGTGCGCCAATGCGCGGCGCACGGTGTGGCGGTTGACGCCGAACCGTGTCGAAAGAGCAGCCTCGGTCGGCAGTTTGTCACCCGGCATGTAGCGGGCCGCTGCGATATCGGCGCTGAGCGCGGCATGGATGGATTTCCAGATCGGGGTGCGCGGCGCGCCGGTGGTGGTTTTAGATGAGGTCTGGGCCATGTCACGAAAACTTCACGCTTGGGGGGATTGTGCGACTCGGCATGTCGGCGTAATGATTTGTCTAGTTGTATAGAGATATAGACAAATCCGCAAGGTGTCTAGATGACCGAAATCGAAGAGAGAAAAAGTTGGATGAGCCTGCTGGCCAAGGCGCCGGCGGCAGACTTGGACCGGCTGTGGTCGGCGCTTGGGCTGGCGCCGGACTATGGCTATCTGCGTGCGCCCGAGGCGGGTGGCGTGATGGTGCGCGGACGGGCTGGGGCGACCGGCGCCCCCTTCAATCTGGGCGAGATGACGGTGACGCGCTGTTCGGTCAGGCTGCGTGGGGGCGAGGTGGGACATGCCTATGTCCAGGGCCGCGACAAGACCCATGCCACGCAAGCCGCCCTGATCGATGCGCTGATGCAGACCGGGCAAGCGGATGCCGTGCGCGCGGCGGTTCTGGATCCTTTGACGGAGGCGCTGCAAACCGCCCGCGCCACCCGCGCGGCCAAGGCGGCGGCGACCAAGGTGGATTTCTTCACGATGGCACGGGGGGAAGACTGATGCAGGCCGACGCACTGGATGGCGGGTTTGCCGATGCACCGATCGAGGCCGCGCGCGCCTTTCGCGCGGCGATGTCCGCCATGGCCCGGCCCGGGCGGATCGAGCGGCTGGAGGGCGCGGCGCCGCCCGCCCCGCTGTCGCCGGCGGCGGGCGCGCTGATCCTGACGCTGTGCGATCCGGAAACGCCGGTGCATCTGGCGGGGGCGCATGATGCCGCCGCGCTGCGCGACTGGATCACGTTTCATACCGGCGCGCCGCTGGTCGGGCCGGACGGCGCGGTGTTCGCGGTCGGTGATTGGGACGCCCTGCAACCGCTGGACGCCTACCGCATCGGGACATCGGATTACCCCGACCGCGCGGCAACGCTGATCGTCGAGATGCCCACGCTGACGCCGCAGGGCGCCCGCCTGACCGGCCCGGGCATCAAGGATGCGGCGCAACTGTCGCTGCCCGAGACGGCGGCGTTTCGGCGCAATGCGGCGCAGTTTCCCTTGGGCCTGGATTTCTTTCTGACCTGCGGTGACAGCGTCGCGGCCCTGCCGCGCAGCACCCGAGTGGAGGATCGCTGATGTATGTGGCGGTAAAAGGCGGCGAGCGCGCGATCGACAACGCCCATGCCTGGCTGGCCGAGGAGCGGCGCGGCGATCTGTCGGTGGCGGAAGTGTCGGTGGCGCAGATCCGCGAACAACTGAGCCTTGCGGTGAACCGGGTGATGGTCGAGGGGTCGCTTTACGATCCTGATCTGGCTGCGCTGGCGATCAAGCAGGCACGCGGCGATCTGATCGAGGCGATTTTCCTCATTCGGGCCTATCGCACCACCTTGCCGCGTTTTGGGGCGTCAAGCCCGGTCGACACCGCGCGGATGGCCTGTGATCGGCGCATTT
>Ga0102938_10003897_pt1 | contig 11053 bp, 9 predicted proteins | sample SalPonR2_B_D2_MG_FD_84516 | JGI IMG/M metagenome (GOLD analysis project Ga0102938, IMG submission 84516) | Salt pond soil microbial communities from South San Francisco under conditions of wetland restoration - Salt Pond MetaG R2_B_D2_MG | ecosystem: Environmental > Aquatic > Marine > Intertidal... | reverse complement strand
GGGCGGTTGGCCCGCCGGACTCTGGCGCTATGCGGAATCAGTGGGGGCGATAGTGGCTGCTGTGGCGATAGTGATGACGCCGGACGACGCGACATTCCCGCAGCTGATCTTCTCGTCGATCGAGTTCCCGGCGGAGCTCTCGCGGGCGTGCGTCCAGCGCCCAGAAATAGTGATCATCCCAATCCGTCGACCAGCGCGGGCTGGAGCTTGCGCAGCCCAGGCGCCAGGCCGTACTGGCCTGTGCCGTGGCCTGGCTGGCGTAGCGACGCGCACGTTCTACTCGGCGGTGGGACTCTCCGCGAGCGTAGTAGTGTCGATGTGCGCTGTGTCCGTGACCAGAACGATAGTAATCACCTTGGCGGTGGTGCCCCACTGAAGTGACGATGACACCCCCGCGATGGCTGTCATGGGGCGAGGCGTCGGCCACCGAGGGAGCGCCAAGAAGCGCTGCCGCCAGCAGCGCTGCGCCGACAAGGGCCAGGATTCCTGCAGGGCCTGTCTTGCCGGTGGAAACGGGGGTCGATGCTTGATGTCTTGAAAGGGTCATGGCGATGTCTCCTGGTTTGATTGATCGCAGGGCTATCGTGCATGCAGGGCGCTAAATCGGATCTGAATCGAGTCTTCAGGGGCGGTTCAGCTCACGCGGGTCGAGGGGCCCGCCGCCAGCGTGCCCTGAGGGTGATCCACAGCACACCGAGCAGGATCAGGCCGCCGCCGATCAGCAGGCGCGGCCCGGGCCGGTCTCCCCAGACCGCGATGCCCAGGAGCACGGAGAGCAAAGGAACCAGAAGCAGGAAAGGCGTGATCCGGTTGACTTCGTGGCGCTGGATCAGCCAGTAGAAGCCGCCATGGCCGATGATTGATGCAGCGATGGCCGAGTACGAGACGGCCACCCAGGCCATCGGCGTCTGAATCGGTGCGGTCAGCCCCGACAGCGGCGATTCGAGCAGGAAGGTAGCGATCAGGAGGAGCGGCAGCGACAAGACGGCGTTCCAGGCCTGGAAACTGAAGACGCCGATACCCTTCAGGTTACGCATCAGAACCGTCCCGACGGCCAGGCTGAGTGCCGACGCCAGCACCAGGACCAACACATCGAGCTGGGCGAGCACCAGCGGGTCGAGTCCCATCAGCATGACGCCGCCGAACGCGATCACGATCCCGGAGGTCGTCCGCCAGCCGATCCGCTCGCCCAGGAACAGCACGGCCAGCAGTGTCGACAGCGGGATGTAGACCTGCATCAGCAGGGCGATGGAGGACAGATCAGCCGAGCGTTCGAGCGCGAAGAACACCAGACCGAAATGGATCGCACCCATGGTCCAGCAGCAGCAGATCAGTCTGAGCCACTGATCCTGAGCGGGACGCCGCAGCCACGGCAGCAGCAGCAGCAGGACCAGCCCGAAGCGAAGGACAGTGAAGGTCATCGGCTCGAAAAACCGCACGGCATAGGCTGCCGCCAGAAAATTTCCGGCCCAGAGCAGGCAGATCAGCAGCAGCAAAAGCGCGTGAGGTAGCGGCATCAAGGTTCGGGAGGTGCCCGAAAAGCGTGAAGCATGACGCATTTTGACCTGAATGCCATGAATTCATGACCATATCTGTCACTTTTCTTCCCGAATCCGTGACCAGGGGCTTGGCAGCGCAGCAGAATTTCGGGTCGTTCCGCCCAGGCCCGGAACCCGCGCCCGGTTCAAGATTGCTCGGTCGGTGGCAGATGCCCAGCATCGCTCGATCAGATCGAGCGTGAAGGCGGCCTGCTAAACCATACAAAACAAGGATATGGAAGTGTTTCTAAGCTGTTCCTCAGTGGTTTTTCATTAGCCATTCCGGTGTTCTGTGTTTCCGGTTCGCAGGCGGCATTTTGGCGTTTTCGACCGTTTTTGGACGACAGCTTTCATCATGCCGATCTCTGACCGACCAGCGGTTTTCGACAGATCGGAGCGTTCGGCCTCGATCAGGCTGGCACGTTTCCTGCATTGATTTTCCTGAATCGAAATCAACGCAAACAGGTGAAAACGATGTCTGACTTCAATGCGAACTTTGATGAAGACCAGGATCAAGTCCTTCTGGCGACGAGCGAGGACGCCAATCTCAACAGCCTGCTTTCCGACGAAGTCGTCATGCAGTGGCTGATGGACCTCGACGGGCATTCGTCTACCGCTACGGCGGACATCGATAGCGAATTTACCGTGCGAAGAATGCACGCCTGATTCGATACAGGAATTCTAGGGAAGGGGAACCCAAGAGGATGGCCGTCTGAACCGCCATCCGACCCGGGGTCATCCCGGGAGTCAGACAGCAGAGCGCGTCCACTGCCAGCAGTGGGCGCGTTTTGCTTTTTCAGCGCCCGCCGGATCGGCAATCGGGCCGTCCGGGCTGGCTCGCTCAACGGCACAAGGACTTGTCGAGACTGGACAAAATCCGTCAAGAACCCGTCTCATGAGGCGGCTTATGACTTGATAAGTGATTGATTTGTAAACATCAAGCAATTTCTGGCATAAATCATGCATTAATCTTCCCAACAGCGCCCGCAACCCCGGCGCAGCACCAACCGACATTCAAAACAAAGGGAATGACCATGGACCAGATTGCATACAACAACGACAGCCAGTTCAACGCACTCCTGTCAGACGAAGTCGTCATGCAGTGGCTGATGGACCTGGAAGAATCCGACCGCGCCGAAGAGGCGCTCAACGAAGAGCGCGACCTGCACGCCTGATTTCAGGTTCGCTCGCCTGGCAGATCGAGCCGATCGCCCGGACAAAGGAATGGGAAGGGGAACCCTGAAAGACGGTGCCTTCAGGTGAAAGAGCACCCGCCCGGGGCCTGACTTCTGGCCTGAAGGGAGACCTGAAATCAATGCCCGCCTCGTACTGCGACGGCGGGCATTTTCTTGCTTGAGAGTCCACTTTTCTTCTCACTTTCTCAATGCGTCGATATCGCTGGCCTGCGCCTCGTCTCAGCCCATGCTGTTGGCAGACACTGGCTGACGGTTACTCGACGGTCACGGATTTGGCGAGATTACGGGGCTGGTCGACGTCCGTACCCTTGAGAACACCGACGTGGTAGGCGAGAAACTGGAGCGGCAGAACCTGCAGCAGCGGCGAGATCACCGAATGCGGTGCGGGCACCCGAATGAGGCGAACGCTGGGGTCATCGGCCATCGTGACGCCTTGATCGGCGAAGACGTACAGCATGCCCCCGCGCGCCCGGACTTCCTGCAGATTCGAGATCAGCTTGGTCAGCAGGGCATTGCTCGAGGCGGTGACAATCACCGGCAGGCTTTCGTCGACCAGCGCCAGCGGGCCGTGCTTGAGTTCGCCGGCAGCATAGGCTTCGGCGTGGATATATGAAATCTCCTTGAGCTTCAGCGCGCCCTCCATCGCGATCGGGTATTCCTCGCCACGCCCCAGGAACAGCGCGTGCGGTTTGTTGGCGATTTCTTCTGCGACCTCCAGCACGGCCTGATCCATCGCCAGCACTTCACGTGCCTGCTGTGCGGCCTGTCCAAGCGCCTCGAGGACCCCGCGATTCTGCTCGACAGGCGCGCCATGGGCTTCGGCAAGGGCCGTGGCCAGCAGCAGCAGGACCGTGAGCTGGGTGGTGAAAGCCTTGGTTGAAGCAACGCCGATCTCGAGCCCGGCCCGAGTCATCAATATATGATCACAGGTTCGGGTCAGGGCGCTTTCCGGGACATTGCAGATGCCCACGGTCGCCAGGTATCCAGATTCTCTGGTGTGTTCGATGGCCGCCAGCGTATCGGCGGTCTCGCCGGACTGTGAAATCGCGACCAGCAGGGTATTGTCAGGGATCGCCGGCCGGCGGTTCCGGTACTCGCTGGCGATTTCAACACTGACCGGAATGCGCGCCAGCTTCTCGATCCAGTAACGCGCGACCAGCCCGGCGTGGTAACTGGTGCCGCAGGCAATGATGTGGATCGCCTTGACCTGCTTCAGGAGCGTCCGGTCCAGACTGGGACACACTCGGGTGCCGTCGAGGTGGGCTTCAAGGGTGGCCGCAATGGCCTCCGGCTGCTCGTGGATTTCCTTTTCCATGAAATGCCGGTAATGGCCACGGTCTGCGCTGTCTGCCGGCAGGCTGGAGATCCGGATCGGGCGCTCGACCGTCGTTCCGTCCAGACGACTGATCCGATAGGCATCGCGCTCGAGTTCGACCAGGTCGCCGTCTTCAAGAAAGACCATCTGCTGGGTCACGGGAACCAGTGCGGCCGCATCGGAGGCCAGAAAATGCTCCCCTACCCCGACTCCGATCACCAGCGGGCTGCCCAGGCGCGCCCCGTAGATCCGATCCGGGTCGTCCTTGATGAAGATGGCCAGAGCATAGGCTCCCTGCAGCTGCGACATCGCGGCACGAACGGCCTCCAGCGAATCGTCGTGTCGATCCAGCTCGCTTTCGATCAAGTGAGCGACGACTTCGGTGTCTGTTTCGGAATCGAAGGCGTAGCCCTGATCGAGCAGAGACTGCTTGAGCTCGAGGTGGTTTTCGATGATGCCGTTGTGAACAACGGCGACTCGCTGCGCGGACAGGTGAGGATGCGCGTTTTCTCGCGAGGGTGCGCCGTGCGTTGCCCAGCGTGTATGGGCGATACCGATGTGACCGACAAGGCCCGCGGGCAGACCCTCCACCATGGAGGCGACCTTGCCGACTTCGGCATGCTTGATCAACTGCCCGCGCTCGTTCAGGCAGGCGATGCCGGCCGAATCATAGCCTCGATATTCGAGGCGCCGGAGCCCGTCGATCAGGATCGGAAGGATGTTGCGCTCGGCGTTGGCCGCGACGATACCGCACATGGTGATTGGCGCCTCTTCGAGGTCCGATTGAAAGCAGGCTAGTGTAACGCGCCGGACCGTGCCTTGATATCCGAAGCGCCACCTAGGCGGCGCCTCGGATCAGAGCAGTCAGGCCGACGTGAAGATGAATCTTGGCCGGTTGTACAGTGTGCCTGCGATGGCGGCCAGGATCAGCGCCAGCAGACTGGTCGTTCCTATCGACAGGCCGAACCACAGCCAGTTGACCGGTTCGCCACGGACCAGTTCAAGGATCAGGACGTTCTGGCTGAGCAGCGGAACCAGCGTCATCCAGGTCTCAGTGCGGGTCGGGTCGACCAGGATCCACAGACTCGGGATCATCGGAATGATGATCACCATGCCCATGTAGCTCTGGGCTTCGCGGAAACTCTTGGCAAAGGCGGCAAGAATGGTCAGCAGGGCGGCGGCCAGCAGCGCGGCAGGGGCAACCAGAAGGAAGGCCAGCGCGGCCAGGCGTAAATCCAGGCTCAGCGCCATATCCATCTCCTCGACCGGAAGATAACCCATGGCAAAGACGAAGGCGATCAGACCCAGCGCCAGGGTCAGCAAGGCGAAGCTGGTGGTCGCCATCAGCTTGCCGGCCATGATCTTCCAGCGCGGCATTGGATTGATCAGCAGGGGTTCGAGCGACTTGCGCTCGCGCTCGCCGGCGGTGGTGTCGATGGCCATGTGCATGGAGCCGACGAATACCGTGATCAGGATGAAGTAGGGAAGGAAGGCCAGCACCATGCCGCCGCGCGATTCCGGCGTCGACAGATCGTCGATCTGGATCTGGATCGGTCGGGTCAGTTCCGGATGGACACCCCGGAGCTGCAGTCGCAGATGGCTGATCTGCCGCCCATAGGCATCAAGGTAGTTGCGAACTCGACTGACCGTGGTGCCGGCATAGCGCAGGGACTGGTCGACCATCAGCTCGACCGGTGCCGGCTGGCCGGCGCGCCAGGCTTCACCGAATTCCGGGCCTATTCGTACGATGACCTCTTCTTCTTCGGACAGGATCGCCGCTTCCGGATCGGCGGGTGGTTCCTTGATGACCACCCCCTGACGTTCGAGGAAGCCAACCAGTTCGGGCGCGTGCTCCGGACCGATGATCGGCAGCTCGAGTGTCGACTGCAGCCGCTCGGCGGTCTGACTGGCCATGAAACCGATCAGGGCGACGAAGATCACCGGACCGATCAGCGGCCCGATGATCAGGGTATTGATGACCACCCGCCGATCGCGGAAGTTATCGAGCAATTCCTTAAGATATACCGCCATCATGCCAGCAGTCCCTCGTCGCTACCGATCAGGTGCACGAAGGCATCCTCAAGGTTTGTCTGACCCGATTGCTCGAGCAGTTCCGCGGCCGTGCCCTGGGCGGCGACGCGGCCCTTGGCGATGATCACGATTCGATCGCACAGGGCCGCGACCTCCTGCATGATGTGGGTCGACAGCACCACGCAGCGACCCTCGCGCTTGAGCTGTTCGAGAAACAGCCGCAGTGCCCGGGTGGTCATGACGTCGAGACCGTTGGAAGGCTCATCGAGCAGCACGGTGCGCGGATCGTGGATCAGCGCGCGGGTGATTGCAACCTTGACCCGCTGGCCCTGGGAGAATCCGTCGGTCTTGCGGTCGATGAAACTGCCCATATCGAGCACGTCGGTGAAGTGATCGATCCGTTGCGAAATCGTGGCCTCGTCCAGACCCTGGAGCTTGCCGTAGTAGCGAATATTTTCACGCGCAGTCAGGCGGTCGTAGAGCCCGCGCGAATCGGGCACGACGCCGAGCGCCCGCTTGATCCGGATCGGGTCGGCCTGCGGGTCCACACCGTCGATGCGCATCTGCCCCGAGTCGGGTTCGAGCAGGGTGTAGAGCATGCGCATGGTCGTGGTCTTGCCGGCACCGTTGGGGCCGAGCAGGCCGGTGATCTGACCGTCCAGGGCCTGGAAGGTCACATCGTCGACGGCCACGACCTTGCCCTTGTTGAAGGTCTTTCGGAGTTGCTGTGTTTCAATCATGAAGAGTCAGGGCTCCGGTCCCAGCAGGTCAACGAAGAAAGGGGCATGGTCCAGCGTACTCAGGCATTCGGTGTCCAGGGACTCGATGCTGGCCGAATCGAAGAACTCATCGATAATGCCGCTGAAGCAGGGGTGGCTGGTGACGGTGTGGCCGAGCCCGCGTCCGATCAGGTGCAGACTGTTGCTGAACTGGACCGCGGCTTCATCACCGTAGGCCGGCGGAGTCACCGGGTCGAGCTCGCCGGACAGGATGAGGACCGGCACTTCGCTGTCGAACGGTGCATGGAAGTCAGTGGGTACATTCCCGGCAGGCCACCACTCGCAGATGCTGGCATAGAGCTCGACCATGCTGTCGCCGAGCAGCGTATCGCTGTTGTCGATGTCCTGCGGCCAGCTCGGCCAGTCCTCGCTGCATCCGACCGAAAAATTCAGGCCGAAGGCCAGCTGGCCGGCGATCTGGTCGGTCATGATCAGGGCCTGGGCCGCGATCCGATCGGGCTGACCGGTGGCCGATGCCTCGTGGACCAGATAGGGAATGATCATCTGGGTCTGCGGGCTGTAGGCCAGAAAACGCAGCGCCCCCCCCAGCGTCTGATCATTGAACTCGATCGGCGTGCCCTCACCGGTGCGGGGGTGACTGATCGTGATCGACTGCCCGTTGTTCCGATATTGCTCAATCAGATCGCGGAAGGCCGCTTCGACACCGGGAAAACGCTCGCTGCAGGCCTCGTCGGCTGTGCAACGATCGAACAGCAGTTCGAGCGCCTGGTCCAGCATCAGGCTGTGTTCGGAACCCAGTCGCAGGCGGGTCGGAACGACCGCGTCCAGGACCACGCTTCGAACCCGCCCGGGGTAGTTTCGCAGGTAGACCTGGGCCATGCGTGTGCCGTAGGAGCCGCCGATCAGGTTGATCGCGTCAAACCCGTAGGCCGCGCGCAGGGCCTCCAGATCAAGCGCATAATCGGTACTGGTGAAATGACGGACATCGATATCCCATTCGGCCATGCAGTCCCGTACTGCCTGATTGATACGCTCGAAGTCCATCTCGATCATGTCGTCCAGATCCTCGGGTTCGCAGTGCAGGGCATGCGAAGCGCCTGTACCGCGCTGCTCGAGAAAGACCAGATGCCGGTCACGATTGACGTCGCGCAGGGCCATGCTGATCAGGGGAGCCACATCGATGGCCGACTGGCCCGGGCCACCGGCGAGAAAAAAGACCGGGTCAGGCGCCGGATTGCCGGTGCGAGCCGGGACGACGGCGTAGGACAGGCTGAGCTGGCGCCCATCGGGCTGGTCTCGATCCTGGGGCACATCGAGCGTGCCGCAGCGTGCCGCCACACTCAAAGGGCCGGGGCCGGACAGCTCACAGGCCCTCAGATCAGCGAAATCCTGCGCGGCCAGACCGGGAGCGGCCAGGCAGGCCAGCAGACCCAGCGCCAACGCGCTACGATTGATTAGCAAGGTACATACCCCAAAGATAAGCTGCTTGGACTTGCACCATTCTGCCCGTCTGCCGCATCAATTCCAACAGGCCAAACGTCATGCATGCCCTTGAAGTCAAGGATCTGAGGAAAACCTACAGCAATGGCGTGGAAGCGCTGCGCGGTATCGATCTGATCGTCGAGGAGGGTGACTTCTTCGCCCTGCTCGGTCCGAACGGTGCCGGCAAGTCGACCCTGATCGGCATCATCAGCTCCCTGGTCAACGCCAGCGCGGGAGAGACGAAGGTATTCGGTACCAGCGTTCAGCACAATCGATCCCAGGCCATGGCCGAGATCGGGCTGGTGCCGCAGGAAGTCAATTTCAATCAATTCGAAAAGCCGTTCGATATCGTCGTCAACCAGGCCGGGTACTACGGCGTTCCCCGGCGAATCGCCAGGGAGCGGGCCGAGTTCTATCTCAAGAAGCTCAGCCTCTGGGACAAGGCCCACAGGATGTCACGCAGCCTGTCCGGCGGCATGAAACGACGGCTGCTGATCGCTCGCGCGATGGTGCACGAACCGCGTCTGCTGATTCTCGACGAACCCACGGCCGGGGTGGATATCGAGATCCGCCGTGCGATGTGGAAGTTCATCGAGGAGATCAACCAGGCCGGGACGACGGTCATTCTGACCACGCATTATCTGGAAGAGGCGGAGAACCTCTGCCGCAACATCGCCATCATCGATCAGGGCCGGATTGTCGAGAACACCAGCATCAAGACCCTGCTCGGCAAGCTCGATGTGGAAACCTTCGTGCTGGATCTGCGCGAGCCCGTGACGTCCCTGCCGCGCCTTGAGGGGATCGATATCATCCAGCGTGATCCGACCTCGCTGGAAGTCAGCCTGCCCAAGTCGAGAAGCCTCACCACCCTGTTCAAGGCCCTCGAGGAGCATGGCGCCGAGGTCGTGTCGATGCGCAACAAGGCCAATCGGCTCGAGGAATTGTTCGTCCGCCTGGTCAATCTCGATGATCGGGAGGACGCGGCATGAGCGAGAAGGTCTCTGCGCGCAGCTACTGGATCGGCTACCAGACCATCCTGATCAAGGAGCTGACTCGAATCCTGCGAATCTGGGCCCAGACCCTGATTCCCCCGGTCATCACCATGAGCCTGTACTTCGTGATCTTCGGGGCGATCATCGGCCGCCGCGTTGGTGAGATGGGCGGCATGCCCTATATGGATTTCATCGTGCCCGGCCTGATCATGCTCAGCGTGATCACCAATTCCTACGGCAATATCACCAGTTCGTTCTTCGGCGCCAAGTTCGGCAAGCACGTCGAGGAGCTGCTGGTCTCGCCGCTGCCACCGTGGATCATCCTTGCCGGCTACGTCTCCGGTGCCGTATTCCGTGCCGTGATGGTGGGTCTGCTGGTCTGGCTGATCGCCGGAATCTTCTCCGGGTTCCACATGCACAATATCTGGGTCACGCTGTCGATCCTGATTCTGACCTCGGTGGTCTTCGCCCTCGGCGGCTTCATCAATGCGATCTTTGCCCAGAAATTCGATGATATTTCGATCATCCCGACCTTCGTGCTGCAGCCGCTGACCTATCTGGGCGGGGTGTTCTTCTCGGTCTCGCTGCTGCCGGGAGTCTGGCAGAGCATCTCGATGATCAACCCCATCGTCTACATGGTCTCGGCCTTTCGCTACGGTCTGCTTGGCGTCAGTGACATTCCGCTGTGGATCGCCTACGGGCTGGTGCTGGCTTTCGGCGCGGTGCTGTTCCTGATCTGCATGACCCTGCTCAAACGCGGGGTCGGGCTGCGCAGCTGAAAGGAGTGGACAGGCAACTTGCCTGCTGGTCAGGATGTACGGATCCGGAGCTCGATTGGCTCGGGTCATGGCGGGCTTACTTCGTTGATCGCAGTGTTGTGCAGCGGCTTCGCTGAGCGGTGATGACACTCGGGGTTTGCCGAACATGTTCCACTAGGGCCTGTAACTGCAGGATTTTTCAAATATCGTTCAGGTATTTGACCTTCACGCTACCCTGCCATTACACTCCGGGGTCGGACTGGGCTGCAGACCCGCTTCCCGCGTGGTCGATTGAGCAGTTCGGGCGGACGAGGGATCGCCGCTTTTGGCAAGACGATAACCACCCATAAACCCCATAGAGAGGGCAACATCACAATGAGTGCTAACGCATCACCTTGGACCATGGTTCAGCGCGCAAGCGTTGTTCTTGGCCTGCTGATGCTGGCTAGCGGCCTGATGGCCAATACGCTAGTCAGTTCTCAGACTGTCACCTTCGACCCGCAGGCGGAATATTCCCCGGCTGACGAACAGGGTCGTTTCACCTACATGATCGACTTTGTCGAACCCAGTGTGATCGATCAACATCGCTCACGATCTGTCGGCGAATTCCAGCGCAGCGCACCGGCCAACACGGCCTGGCGTTCGCAGCTGCAGTCCCTGCAGGCGCAGCGCATCGATCAGATGTCGCAGTCCCTGGGACGGTCGGTATCGCCCTCTCACTACTTTCTCGACCTTCGCAACGGGATCGCGCTGAAACTGACCCCGGGTGAGGCCCAGCGAGTCGCGTCGCTGGACGGCGTGAAGTCGGTCGAGCGCGAGCGTCTCTACAGCATCGAGACCTTCCGCGGCCCTGATTTCATCGGCGCGCCGGCGATCTGGGATGGTTCAGCTACCCCTGACGGCTCGCCTCTGCGCGGTGAGCTGATGGTCGCTGCGATCCTGGACTCAGGTATCGGTGACCCGAGCATCCACCCGTCCTTCGACAATGACCCGGCCTGTGG
>Ga0102938_10003894_pt1 | contig 11056 bp, 11 predicted proteins | sample SalPonR2_B_D2_MG_FD_84516 | JGI IMG/M metagenome (GOLD analysis project Ga0102938, IMG submission 84516) | Salt pond soil microbial communities from South San Francisco under conditions of wetland restoration - Salt Pond MetaG R2_B_D2_MG | ecosystem: Environmental > Aquatic > Marine >... | reverse complement strand
TCGATAACGATCCTCGACAAATGGATAGAGGTATCGAGTATGGATCGCCTGACTGAAATGGAGGCCTTTGCCACGGTGGTGGACCAAGGCGGGTTTACCGACGCGGCTCGCAAAATGGGGATTTCGAAATCTGCCGTGTCCAAGCATGTTTCGTCGCTTGAGGCACGTTTGGGCGCGCGTCTTCTCAATCGAACAACCCGCCGGGTCAGCCCCACGGAAATCGGCCTTGCCTATTACGACAGGGCCTTGCGCGTTCTGAATGACGCAGGCGAAGCCGATGCCTTGGTCAGCTCCATGCAATCGGCCCCTTCGGGCCTGCTGCGCATCTCGGTGGCGACGGATTTCGGGGTGAATCACCTTAGCCCGGTGTTGGGCGGTTTTCTGGACGAATTTCCTGATATTTCGGTCAATATGGTGCTGAACAACCGTTACGTTGAACTGATTTCAGAAGGGTTCGATATGGCGATCCGTATTGGCGAGCTGGAAGACAGCACCCTGCGCGCCCGCAAGCTGACCGAAACCACCAAGCGCATGATCGCCAGCCCCGACTACCTGAAACGCAACGGGCGTCCGGCCAAAATCGATGACCTGAATGAACACAAGCTTTTGCACTACTCCAGCCAATCGGGTGGAGCGGTCTGGAAACTGACCGCCCCTTCAGGCGAAAAACGCCAGATTCGCACGGCTGGCGGGCTGTCTGTGAACGACGGGCAATCGCTGTTGAATGCCGCGATTTCCGGCCTTGGCATCGCCTATCTGCCCAGCTTCCTCTACGCACAAGCAATGGCGGATGGTCTGATCGAGGATGTGATTCCAGATCTGCCAACCGAAACCCAAGGTATTTACGCCGTCTATCCACCCGGCCGCTTTACGCAGCCAAAGGTCCGGGCCTTCATTGATTTCCTCGTTCATGCCTTTGCCGAAAAGGGTCCGAACGACTGGTAAGACTTCCTCGCAGCCAATGACTGGCCAACTGCCCCGGGCGCCTTTGTGTGACCGGGGCTTTTTCCGTCAAAGCCGCCACGCACAGGTTTTGTGCATATCACCCGGTTGTCAGACACGGGTGCGGTGCCAGATAGAGGGGAAGCACGATAAGGTGAAAGGAACAGTCTATGGCGACCCCAAAACTGGTGACGATTTCAGGCTCTTTGCGCAAAGAGTCTTATAACCGGAAGCTGCTGAAAGAAGCCCAAGCCGCATTTGGCCAAGCCGAGGTGATTGAGACGAATTTGAATTTGCCGCTTTACGATGGTGATCTTGAGGACTCTCAAGGTGTGCCAGAGGCCGTTAAGACACTTGCCGATCATATAAAAAATGCCGATGCGGTGGTGATTTCGTCGCCCGAATACAACAAGGGTATCACCGGGGTTCTAAAGAACGCACTGGATTGGATCAGCCGGGTTGACGGTATGCCGTTCAAAGGCAAACCAACCGTTGTCATGTCGGCCAACATGGGCCGCACGGGCGGCGAAACCGGCCAATTTATGACGATCAATTGCCTGATCCCGCTGCAAGCGCAGATCGTGCATGGCCCGATGTTGTGTGTCGCCGCCGCGCAGAACGAGTTTGACGACACTGGCGCGCTGACCAACGACCACTATAGAAAGGTTCTGTCCGGCAAGATGGAGGCTCTGCGCGCCGCGATTGGCTAAGCCTTGGACCTGTTGGATATTTCCAGCAGGTTGCCATCGGGATCACGCAGATAGATTGACACAATAGGCCCGGTCGCGCCGGTGCGGGCAACTGGGCCGTCTACTAACTCGATTGCATTGGAGCGCAAATGCGCAATCCAGTCTGAAAGCTTGATCTCCGATAAAAAACAAAGGTCAGCACTTCCCGGCGCGGGCCGTGCCGCCTTCGGCTCAAACTCGGCCCCGGCCTGATGCAGATTGATTTTTTGCGATCCAAAGGTCAGCGCCCAACGGGTCGATCCATCGGTCGGCGTGAATTTCTGCGCCTGCATGCCCATCACATCACGATAGAACGCGACCGTTGCGTCGATGTTGCCAACCGTCAAAACTATATGGTCAAGTGCGAAAACCAATGGCTGCATTTTGCAATTGTTCCTGCCTTGTCAGCGCCTTACCATTGCGGCCATGAGCGATCCGATCCAAACCATCACCGATGTCATCGACCCGATGCGCGCCCGCGCGATGCAGGCAAGTCTGGGACAGGAAATAACCCTGACCCAAGGCGATGCGCTGCCGCCGTTTTACCATCAATTGTATTTCTGGGATCCGCAAGGCCCGGAAAACCTTGGCCGGGATGGACATCCCAAGGTCGGGGGCGTGATACCGGACATGGGATTGCCAAGGCGGATGTGGGCCGGCGGGGGGATGGAATTTCATCACCCGCTGGTCGCCGGGCATCCCGCGCAGCGTCTGACATACATCGAAAATTCCACGCACAAAGAGGGCCGCAGCGGGCCTTTGGGCTTTGTCACGTTGCGCCATGACATCTGGCAAGAGGACAAACTGTGCCTGACCGACACGCAAGACCTTGTGTATCGCCAAGATCCCGCACCGGACGCCCCAAAACCCGCCCCGCCACAGGCCGCAACGGATGAGGATGTTTGCGAAACGCGCAGCTTTGATACCACCTTACTGTTTCGCTACTCGGCTTTGACCTTCAACGGCCATCGTATCCACTATGACATTGAGTATGCCAAGCATGTCGAAGGCTATGCCGGGCTGGTCGTGCATGGGCCGTTATTGGCGCAGCATTTGATCCTGCTGGCCGAGCGGCAATTGGGTGACCTGACCCGTTTTCAGTTTCGCGCCACCGCGCCCTTGATGCATTTCGAAACCGCCGAATTTTGCTGGAAGGCCGATGGCACAGCATGGGTGCGCGGCCCGGACGGGCGGCAATGCATGACCGCCAAAGCAAGCTGAGGTGTGGAAGCCCTGCGCCCACCAGACGGCTCGCGCGCCCAAACAGTTCAATAAGACGCTTCGGGCCGGAACGCCGCGGGAATATGATCGACCCCGTCAAGCACCAGATCGGCCATGACTTGGGCCACCTTGGGGGCCATGCCAAAGCCGATCTTGAACCCGCCATTGGCGATGAATTGCCCGTCATGCAGCGGATGCGCCCCCAACATCGGCGCGCGCGAGCGGGTGCGTGGCCGCACCCCGGCCCATCTGTCGATCACCGGCGCATCGCGCAGGGCAGGCACAGCGGCACGGGCTCGCGCGATCACATCATCAAGCTGCGCATCGGTGCTGGTGGGGTCGTCATAGTCCCGCTCCGAGGTCGAGCCGATGGCGGTGGTGCCATCACGATGCGGCACAATATGGAGGGTGTCAGCAAAAAGCTGCGGCAGGTTGGGCGCGGCATGCGCCAGCACCGCGCCCTGCCCTTTGACCCCATTGCCAACGATACGGCTGTGATGGGCTGTCAACTCTTCCAGACCAGCAAGGCCGGTGGCATGAACAACCGTGCCCATATGCTGGCCGTCAGTCAGCACCTTGCCCCCCTTTGCGCGGATCGCGGCAACAAGCGCGGCGCAGGCTTGGCGCGGGTGCATCCGGGCGGTCAGGGTGTCATGGATCAGCCACCCTGTGGGCGTCACCGGCGCCCATTCCAACCCGTCGGCGCGGATCACCTGCCAATCGGCCTGCCCCTGCCAAAGCGTCCGCGCCGAGGCACACCGCGAGCGCGCCAGTTCAAGCGCGTGATCGTCGGGCACGGGTTGCAACCGCCCAAGGCGCGCATAGCCGGGCGACAGGCCCGAAACCTCTTGCACCTCGCGCCAGAACCCTTCGGCCATGATCAGGCTGTCAAATTGAAACGCCTTCTTGTCGTTCCAGTTTTCCGGCACATGCGGGGCCAAAGCGCCCACCACCCCGCCCGAGGCCCCCGCACCCGGACCGTGCGGATCGATCACCTGCACCCGTGCACCGCGTTGCAGGCAGACCCATGCAATCGACAGGCCGAATATCCCTGCGCCCAGAACAGTTACGTCGGCCATTGTCATTCCCCTGTCTGCCCGGCATTGTCGGCGGCGTTATGGCACAGGCTGCGCCCGGTGCCCATGGGATGCGTGCAGCACCACAAGGCCGTTCCAGAACAGCGCCTGATACCATCAGAGGGCACATGACAGAGACCGCGAAACTTGAATGGCGTGACGGCGAGGTGCCGGTTTCAACCCGGTTCGACGATCCGTATTACAGCCTTGAAAACGGGCTAAACGAAACACGCCATGTATTTTTGGCGGGCAACGACCTGCCCGCGCGGTTTTGCGGCGGGTTTCAGGTGGCGGAACTCGGGTTTGGCACAGGCCTGAACCTGTTGGCCTGCATTCAGGCGTGGCGGCAGGCGAATGTGCCCGGCGTGCTGCGCTTTACCAGCTTTGAGGCGTTTCCGATGGCGGCCGCGGACATGATCCGCGCGCAGACCCGTTTCGCAGAACTGTCCGGGATCGCCCAAGAGTTGGCCCCGCATTGGCAGGCAGGCGCAACCGAAATATCCCTACCCGATCTGGAATTTCGCCTGATGATCGGCGATGCGCGCCAAACGGTGCACGATTGGGCGGGGCGGGCCGATGCGTGGTTTCTGGATGGGTTTTCCCCAGCCAAGAACCCCGAGTTATGGCAAGACACTTTGCTGGCCGAGGTCGGGCGGCATACGGGCCCGAATGGAACAGCAGCTACCTATACCGCAGCGGGGTTCGTGCGACGGGGGCTAGAGGCCGCAGGGTTCAAGGTGGAACGCATACCGGGCTATGGCCGTAAACGTCACATGACCCGCGCGGTGAAAGGCACAGCATGATCGAACAGAACACCCGCCTTGGCATTTGGCTGATGGTCACGACCACGTTCATCTTTGCGGTGCAGGACGGCATCAGCCGCCATTTGGCGGGTGAATACAATGTGCTGATGGTGGTGATGATCCGCTATTGGTTCTTTGCCGCCTTCGTGATGACCGTGGCGGCGCGCAAGGCCGGTGGGCTGCGCGCGGCGGCGGCCACAAGCCAGCCCTTGGTGCAGGGCTTTCGTGCCGTGTTGCTGGTGACGGAAATCTGCGTGATGGTCTTGGGCTTCACCCTGTTGGGACTGGTCGAAAGCCATGCGGTGTTTGCCTGTTACCCGTTGCTGATCGCGGCCCTGTCCGGCCCGGTTTTGGGCGAAAGCGTGGGCTGGCGCCGATGGGCGGCGATCGGCGTTGGGTTCATCGGGGTAATTATCATTCTTGAGCCGGGCTTTGGCGTGTTCCAGCCGCAGGCGGTGGTGCCATTGATGGCGGCATTGATGTTCGCGCTATACGGGCTGCTGACCCGCTATGTGGCGCGGCGTGATTCGGCGGCGACCTCGTTTTTCTGGACGGGCACCGTGGGATCGGTGGCGATGACCGCCGTCGGAGCTTGGTTCTGGGAACCGATGAGCGGCCCAGACTGGAGCTGGATGGCGCTTTTGTGCGTCACCGGCGCACTTGGGCATTTCACCTTGATCAAATGCTACGAGGTGGCCGAGGCCAGCGCGGTGCAGCCCTTTGCCTATCTGCAACTGGCCTTTGCCAGTGCACTTGGGCTGATGGTGTTTGGCGAAACGATCCGGCTGAACGTGGCGCTTGGCACGGCGCTGATCGTGGCGGCTGGGCTGTTCACCCTGTGGCGGCAACGCCAAAAGGCCGCGCGTTAATCCAATACCGGGCGCTGGGTCGCGCCGATCAGTTCCTGCGAAAACGGCACCGGGTGCGGCGGCTTGCCCAGCCGTGCGCGGTAGACCGGCAGGCTTTCTGCAACGCGCATCACATAGTTGCGGGTTTCACGAAAGGGGATGTGTTCGATCCAGTCGACCACATCCATGTCCCCGACGCGCGGATCGCCACGGTCGTCCATCCATGTCAGGGGACGGCCCGGCCCGGCGTTGTAGCCCGCCGCCATCATCACGACATTGCCATCGAAACGATCCTCCAATCCGGCCAGATAAGCGCTGCCAAGCTGCACATTGTAGGCCCAATCGTTGAACACCCGCGCGCGCGAATGTTCTGACGCACCGATGGTGCGGGCCATATCACTGGCCGTGCCGGGCATCAGCTGCATCAACCCCATGGCACCGGCACCGCTGACGACGCGGTGATCAAACTCGCTTTCGCGGCGGGCGATGGCCAAGGCCAGTTCCATCGGCACGGGCAAGTCCATATCGGTCATCGGGTGCAAGGCATAATAGGGGCCGGGCACAACAACACCGTGCCGCGCGCCCGCCTTGCCGATCATGACTTGCAGGTGCGGTTGCTCCATCCGCTCCAACAAAAGGCCCAGTTGCGTCAGCCCGGTGGCGTCCAGAGTTTCAGCCAGATGCACGAAAAACCGTTCGGCGAGGTTCAATTCCTTCGCGGCAAGGGCCAGAACGGCGGCTTTGTAGACCGACTTTTTGGTGAAATCAGCCTGATCGGGCGCAGGCACCGGATTTTGGCCCGCAAGATCGGGATCAGACGGTAAGCCCGCCTTTTCCGCTGCCAGCAGGCCATAGAAACTGGTTTGATGCGCCGCCCCTTGCGCATATGCAATTTGCGCCCCCTCGGAATCGCCAAGCGCCTCTTGCGCGCGGCCGATCCAATAACCTGCACGCCCCAGTGAAATCGGCGTATCTACAGCGCGACGAAAGCGTTGGAAATGATCCAGTGCCAGTTCAGGCTCGTCCAGATAGGTTAGCGCCAGATACCCCGACAGCCATTCCAGATCGGCAAAAGAAGAGCCATCGACCAGCCCATGCCGCGCGGCCAGCGCATAGGCGGTTTGCGCATCACCCTCGCGCATTTTCGCGCGGGCCAGATACCGTCGCCACCCGGCCCAACGGTCCGGCTCGCCCAAGCCCGCATCAGAACTGCTTTGCTGCAGAATCACGGCAATCGCCTGATCGCTGTCGTTGGTTTTCAAATGCCGGTTAAAGATCGCATGCGCAACCAGAGGGTCCGATGCCAGATCTTCGGACACATCATCAGGCGACAGTGCGCCCGATTCGATCTTTTGACGGGCCTCAGCCACGGCGCGGCGGCCGTCACTGGCAAGCGGCAACATCTGAGCCACATCGCGCAAGCCGCGCCAAAGCGCCATCGAAAGGCGGGTGTCATGGTGCCGCGCCAGAAGATCGCCGTGCCGGGCGATGAACTGATCATGCTCGTCGCTGGACAGGTCCATTGTCAGCCATGCCAGCACCAGCGTCGCCTCAGCCTCGCCTGCGCGGTCCGCGGCCAAAAGCGCGCGGGCATGCGCCAAGGCGCCCAGACCAGTTTGCGGCAAATGACCATCAAAAAAGGACAAAATCTGTGTGTCCGTGCCAGTTTCGGCCAGTGCCCCCTCGCTTTGGCGGCGTAGATACTTCAGCCCCGCCCAATCGTCATGCGCCGCCAAAAACGCCAGCACCTGATCTGGCGTGCCCTGCCCGTCGCTGAGGCGATACCATTCGATAAGGCTTGAGGCGGCGGGGCCATCGCGCGCGGCCAGACGCGCGGCCACGTCCCATCGCCCAGCCTCCATCGCATGAAGCGCCGAGGCCAGAGGGCGCGGCGCAATGCGCGCTGGATCGACGGCCCAAGCGGCGGCAGGAACAAACGCCGCGCCGACAACAAGGCCGATGAGAAAACAGAACAGGCGCATGATCTCTTGCATTTCTTGCCAAGGCGAAGGATAGACAGCGCCAGCCTATGCGCGCGAGCGGGCGCCGTCCAATCACAAACCGTCATGGGCGGCGGTCTGTTGCCGCAGCAAGGCCGAAACCAAAGATCGCCGGGGTCGTTCGCGCCCCACCGCGTGACGACAAGAAAGGAGCGTGTCATGTTCAAAGGATCTTTTCCTGCCCTGGTCACGCCGTTCAAGAACGGCGAGCTGGATCTGGACACGCTGAAAAAACTTGTCGAATGGCATATCGGCGAAGGCAGCCATGGACTGGTGCCGGTGGGCACGACCGGCGAAAGCCCGACACTGACCCATCAAGAACATGAAACCGTGGTTGAAAAGGTCGTGCGCGCCGTGAATGGCCGCATTCCCGTGATCGCCGGGGCGGGCAGTAACAACACGCTGGAATCAATCCGTTTCATGCAGCACGCCGCAAAGGTTGGGGCCGATGCCGCGCTGGTGGTGACCCCCTATTACAACAAACCGACGCAGGCCGGGCTGATCGCCCATTTCACCGCGCTGCACGATTGCTGTGAGTTGCCAATCGTCATTTACAACATCCCCGGCCGGTCGGTCGTGGATATGACACCGGACACCATGGGCGAGCTGGCCAAGCTGCCGCGGATCGTTGGCGTGAAGGATGCCACCGGCGATCTGGCCCGCGTCAGCCAGCAACGGATAACCTGCGGCAAGGATTTCGTGCAAATTTCCGGTGAGGACGCCACCGCGCACGGCTTCAACGCGCAAGGGGGTGTTGGGGTGATCTCGGTCACGGCCAATGTTGCCCCGAAGCTTGTGGCGCAGGTGCAAGAGGCCACGCTGGCCGGTGATTATGCCCGCGCGCTGGAATTGCAGGATCGGCTGATGCCGCTGCACCAAGCGATTTTCACCGAACCTGGGCTGGTGGGCGCAAAATACGCGATGTCAAGGCTGGGCCTGTGCAGCGAAGAAGTGCGTACCCCGCTGATCGGCCTGACTGAACCGACCAAGCAATTGGTGGATGACGCGATGCGCCATGCCGGGTTGATGAACTGATACCGGGTTAAATGGGGGCGCTGCCCCCGTCGCCGCAAGCGGCGACTCCCCCGGAGTATTTTGGGAACAATGAAGGGCAGGATACTGCAACGCCTGCCCGGTCAATCAACCCGGCGCACATACAGGTGATTGCCCTCGCGCCGGGTTTCGAGAACCTTGATCGCCGCCACCAGATCGCTGAGCTTGCGGTGCCCGTATGACCTTGTGTCGAAATCGGGGTTGGCAGCTGTGACCTGTTGACCAAGACGGCCTAGCGCATACCAGTCACTGTCTTGGTCAATGCTGTCCATTGCCTTGAACAAAAGATCGCGCGCCTCGTTCGTGTTTTTCGGGCTTTTCGGGGCGGGCGCGTTTGCAGTGTCGGGGCCGGGGCCGAGGTTTTCAAGGTAGATAAACCGTTTGCAGGCTTTGCGAAACGCCTCGGGGGTTTTGCGCGCGCCGATGCCGTACACATCCAGCCCCTGTTCGCGGATGCGGCTGGCCAGCCGGGTGAAATCACTGTCGGAGCTGACCAGAACGAAGCCATCGAACCGGCCCGAATGCATCAGATCCATGGCGTCGATCACCAAGGCGATATCACTGGCGTTCTTGCCGACGGTATTGGCGGGCTGGTGATGCGGGACAAGGCCAAACTCGGCCTGCACCTTGTTCCAGCCGCTCATCAGTTGCGAGGAAAAATCGCCATAGCAACGGCGCACGCTGGCCTCGCCGATGGCGGCGATCTCGTCAAAGATGGCCTTGGTCCATTTCGGCGAGGTGTTATCGGCGTCGATCAGGACGGCCAGAAGGGGTGTTTGGTCAGACATGGCGCGTCCTTTCCTGCGGGTCAGTCGGCGGCGGTGCCAAGCTTGTCTTGGGTTTTGGTCTGAAAATCGCTGGCCGCGTGGCGTTCATGCAGTTGCGTGGCCGGGTCGCCAAAGGTTCGGTTAACCATACGACCGCGCTGCACCGCCGGGCGGGCGTCGATCTTTTGTGCCCATGCCATGACATTCGTGTAGCTGGCGGCATCAAGGAAGGTGGCCGCGTCGCCATATTGGCGGCCCAGAACCAAGTTGCCATACCACGGCCAGATCGCCATGTCGGCGATGGTATAGTCATCGCCCGCGATGAAGGTCCGGCTGGCAAGCTGACGATCCAGCACATCAAGCTGACGCTTGGTTTCCATGGTGAAGCGGTCGATGGGGTATTGCATCTTTTCCGGCGCATAGGCGTAGAAATGACCAAACCCGCCGCCCAGATAGGGCGCGCTGCCCATTTGCCAGAAGAGCCAGTTCAGCGTTTCCGTGCGCGCCGGGCCCGCAGCGGGCAGGAAGGCGCCGAATTTTTCGGCCAGATGCATCAGGATCGAACCGGATTCGAACACGCGCAGGGGCTCAGGCCCGGTGTGATCGACCATGGCGGGGATCTTGGAGTTCGGGTTGATCTCGACAAAACCGCTGGAGAACTGATCACCTTCGGTGATGCGGATCAGCCATGCGTCATATTCGGCGTCATGGCCCGCGGCAAGGAGTTCTTCGAACATCACGGTGACTTTCACCCCGTTGGGGGTGCCCATCGAATACAGCTGGAACGGGTGCTGACCGACCGGCAATTCCTTGTCATGGGTCGGCCCGGCGATGGGCCGGTTGATCGAGGCGAACTGGCCGCCCGATTCCCCCTCCCATGTCCAGACCTTGGGGGGCGTGTAGTTATCGTTGGTCATGGTGTGCATCCTTCCGACTGGGGCGGTTCAAACGCTGCGCCCGTGGCTCTTGTTTGGGGGCCAAGTTATGCGTTTGCTGCATGTTCGCAATGTTGAGGGCCGCACAAGTGCATGTGCGGCCCTGCGACTTTTTCAGTCCGGGGCGGGTGTGATCAATACACCACCACCGAGCGGATCGATTCCCCGGCATGCATCATATCAAAGCCTTTGTTGATCTCGTCCAACTTGAGGCTGTGAGTGATCATCGGATCGATCTCGATCTTGCCGTCCATGTACCAATCGACGATCTGCGGCACATCGGTGCGGCCGCGCGCGCCACCAAAGGCTGTACCGCGCCAGACGCGGCCTGTGACCAGTTGGAAGGGCCGGGTCGAAATCTCGGCCCCGGCGGGTGCGACGCCGATGATCACGCTTTCGCCCCAGCCTTTATGCGCCGATTCCAGCGCGGTGCGCATCACACCCACATTTCCAGTGGCGTCAAAGGTGTAATCGCCGCCGCCGCCGGTCAACTCGACCAGATGGGCCACCAGATCGCCATCAACCTCGTTGGGGTTGACGAAATGGGTCATGCCGAATTTCTCGGCCATGGGTTTCTTGGCATCGTTCAGATCAACCCCGACGATCTGATCGGCCCCGGCAAGGCGCAGCCCCTGAATGACATTCAGGCCAATTCCGCCCAAACCGAACACGATGGCGGTCGA
>Ga0102938_10003887_pt1 | contig 11066 bp, 5 predicted proteins | sample SalPonR2_B_D2_MG_FD_84516 | JGI IMG/M metagenome (GOLD analysis project Ga0102938, IMG submission 84516) | Salt pond soil microbial communities from South San Francisco under conditions of wetland restoration - Salt Pond MetaG R2_B_D2_MG | ecosystem: Environmental > Aquatic > Marine > Intertidal... | reverse complement strand
CCTGCGTCCTCGCGACGCCTGGAGCGTGGCCGAGCGCGACCAGCGGCGCTCAGGTCGCGGGGCGCAGCTTGCAGCGAACGTCGACGGGCACCACACCCTGGCCATCGGCACGGACGAAGACCGGGTTCAGATCCAGTTCAGCGACCTCGGGCAGGTCCTCCACCATCGCACCCACCCGGTGCAGCACCTCCTTGAGTGCGGCGACGTCAGCCGGTGGGGAACCCCGGTAGCCGGTCAGCAGCGGGGCCATCTTCAGCTCGGTCAGCATGTTGTCCACGTCGATGTCGGTCAGTGGCGTGATCCGCAGCGACACGTCGCCGAGGAGCTCCACCAGGGTCCCCCCGGCCCCGGTGAGCACCAGCGGACCGAAGGACGGATCGTGGGTGACGCCGATGACCATCTCGACGCCCTCGTGGATCAGTTCCTGGACCAGGAACCGCTCGCCGTGCTGTGCCAGGCCTCGTTCAGCCAGCTGCTCGCGCATCGTGTCGATCGCCTCGGCGATCTCCGCCGGATCGCGCAGCCCCAGCGCCACGCCGCCGACGTCCGCCTTGTGGATCGGCGCTGCCAGCTTGACGGCGACCGGGCCCTCGATCTGTGCTTGGACCTCGGCGGCCTCCTCGGCCGAGGTGACCACCGCGGAACGAGCCATCGGGATGCCGTAGGCCTCGAGCAGCTCCTTGGCCGTATCGGCCTGGAGCCACACCGAGCCGTCGTCGGAGGTCGCCGAGTCCAGTTGTGCCCGCACGAGATGCCGAGCGCGATCACGATCCACGTCGTCGAACACCCTGACCTTGCCGAGCGGTTGCCGTCGCCACCGGGCGTAGGCCCCCACCCGCCCCATCGCTCGGGCTGCCCCCTCGGGGAAGTTGAACGTCGGGATGTTCGCTGCGCGCAAGGGCTCGGGCAGCCCGTGTGAGGTCATCACCACCGCCACGACCGGGGTGTCCTCGCCGAGGTCCTCACGGACCGCGACCAGTTGACGGGCGACGTCGTCGATGTCCGCGCGGGCCGTCGGGATGAAGATCACGAAGACGACGTCGATCTCGTCGGCGTTGCCGAGGATCCGGACCGCTTTGCCGTACGACTCCGGCGAGGCAGAGGCGATCATGTCTACCGGGTTGGACACCCCTGCCTCCGCCGGCAGGAACTCCTGGAGCGTCGCGATCGTGCGGTCCGAGAGGCGTGGCACCTCGAGGCTGTTGGCAGCCAGGGCGTCGGCGGCGAGGATGCCCGGCCCGCCGGCGTTGGTGACCACCGCGACGTTGCGGCCGGCGGGCCAGGTACCCGGCGCCGACAGCAGGCTCGCGCAGTCGAACATCTCCTCGAGCGTCTTGGTCCGGATCACCCCGGCCTGCGCGAACAGCGCCTCCACCGCGTCGTCGGTGACGGCGATGGCCGCGGTGTGCGAGCTCGCGGCGCGGTGCCCCGCCACGGAGCGTCCGGACTTCACCGCGACGATCGGCTTGCTGCGCGAGATGCGACGGGCGATCCGGGAGAACTTCCGTGGGTTGCCGAAGGACTCGACGTACATCAGGATCACGTCGGTATCCGGGTCCTCCTCCCAGTACAGGAGCAGGTCGTTGCCGGAGATGTCTGACTTGTTGCCGACGGAGACGAAGGTGGAGATGCCGAGCCCGATCGACTCCACGTGGTCTAGCACCGCCAGCCCGAGCGCCCCCGACTGGGAGGACATCGACACCCGTCCGGGCTGCGGCAGGATCGGTGAGAACGTGGCGTTCATGCGCGTGTCGGCGCTCCCGTTGAGCACCCCCATGCAGTTCGGACCGACGATCCGCATGCCGACCTGGCTCGCCCGATCGAGCAGCTCCTCCTGCCGGACGGCGCCCTCGGGCCCGATCTCCGCGAACCCGCTCGAGATGATGCACACCGCCTTCACCCCCACCTCGGCGGCCTCGTCGACCACGGCCGTGACGAGCGGGGCTGGGACGCAGACGACGGCCATGTCCGGCACTTCGGGGCAGTCGGCGAGGCCCGCGTAGGCCGCGGTGCCCTGGACGTACGGCGCGTTGGGGTTGACGGGGTAGACGACCCCGGAGAAGTCGGACTGGCGCAGATGATCGAGGATCATCCCACCGATCGTCGCACGGTCGCGGGAGGCACCCACGACGGCGACCTTCTCGGGGCGCAGGAACCGGCCCAACGCCACACGGGCCGCCGCGCGTTCCTCAGCGGCGACGGTGTCGAGGAAGCGTTCCGTGACGATGGTCTCGAGGTCGGAGCGGACGACACCCCCCTCGTGGCCGCTGGTGTACTCGAGCCCCAGCTCACGGACGAGGTTCAGCATGCGGACGTTGTCGGAGAGGATGTCCCCCGACAGCGTGCGGATCCCCGCGGCCTCGGAGGCCAGTGCCACCTGACGGACCAGCACGGTGCCGACACCGCGTCCCTGCTCATCGTCCTGGATCAACGCGGCGAACTCGGCGTGCTCGGGGCGGTCGGGATCGCGCTCGTAGCGGGCGACGCCGATGATCCGTTCGCGCTCACCGCGTCCGCGGGTGGCGACCACCGCGTACTGCAGCTCAGGATCGAGGTCGGTGAACCGGTGGACGTTGCTCTCATCCATGTGGAACGGACCGTGGAAGCGCAGCCGCCGGGACTCCGCGGAGGTCCGGGCCCACATGCCGAGCAGTCGCTCCTTGTCGTCGGGACGGATGCGTCGGATGTGGACGGTGCTGCCGTCCTTGAGGACGTGGTCGAACTCGTGCTCCATCGTCACAGCTGCTCCGGTCGGCTGGCGTGTCGGCGTGGGCGTGGCGTGAGTGTCGGCGCGGGAGTGGCTGGCATCCTGGCCGCGCTGGCGGCGGTCTCGGATCTCGGGGCGAGCTTGGGGCTGGCAGTGGCTAGGTGTCGGGCGCAACGCGGCTGTTCCATGGGGACGGCGAGCAGGACGAGCAGGTCGGCCGTCGCGGTTCAGGGGTCCATCCTCGCCGCTGTGCGCGCCGGGCGCCACTCCCGCGGTCGGGCAGGTGGCTGCGGCTGCGGTCACGCACGGCGCTACGGCCGCGGTGGTCTACCGAACTGCGATGGGTCCGCTCCTGACTCACCGGTTGGCAGCTGATCGCGGCACGGCGTTCGTCGAGGTTGCCTCGACGAACGCCGTGGTAGGAGCCGGCAACGACCGGCCTCACGGTCCCATCGAGGCACCCCGGGGGTGCGCCTCGATGGCAAGCGGCCGATGACCCTTGTCCTCGCGGCGTTCTCCGGGCAGCATCGACACCTCAGAGCAGAAGGTGGACCATGGTCGGAAGGGGCGACGAAGTGATCGACCCGGGCGTGGCTGCGGCTGAAGCCCGACTCGACCGGGAGGACGACGACGCTGCGCGCCGGGAACGTGAGCACGTCGAGGAGCCGTCCAACGACGGCGTCGACGTCGACGGGTTCGGTTTCCACGTCGACGATCCGGACGCCGATCTCATGGCGGACGACCTGGACGTCGGTCTGCGTGACGATCGGGAGGCGGACGCGATCGACGCGCTCGCGGAGCCCTTCAACGCGCGTGATGTCGAGGGGCTGCTCGCGGTGATCGCCCGCGATGCCGAGGTACCTGGTCTGGCCAGCGCGGATCTGAGCGACCTGCCGGACGCGGTGCAGGAACTGTGGCGCCGACGCCCGAGCTGCCTGCTCACCCGGGGCTACATCGAGCGCGAGCACGTCGGGGTGCTGTGGGAGCACGACGGCGACGCCTGGTGGCGGACCGCGGTCGTCCACGTCGACGACGTCGAGGACGGTCTGGTCGGTGTGTTCGAGTTCAGCGACGACCCTGCGCTGCTCGAGCGGGTCGAGTGCGAACCACCCGGAGACGACGAGTTGGAGGAGGGCACCCGCTGGGCAGAGTGGGAGGAGGGGGCTGACGGCAGCGCGTCGTAGCCGTCGGACCACCGGGGCTCGGTCCCCGTGCGTGCAGCTTCGTGACGCGCTTCACGCACGTCCGAGACGGGTCACCGCGCGTTGAAGTACTTGGCCTCGGGGTGGTGGATCACGATCGCCGAGGTGGACTGCTCCGGGTGGAGCATGCACTCGTCGGTGAGTTCGACGTCGATGGCGCGTGGATCGATGAGCTTGAACAGCTCCGCCTGGTCCTCGAGGTCGGGGCAGGCCGCGTAGCCGAAGGAGTAGCGCGAACCTCGGTAGCCCTGGCGGAACCAGTCCTGCACGGTCGGCCCATCCTCGTCGGCGATGCCGAGCTCCTCGCGGATACGGCGGTGCCAGCGCTCGGCGAGCGCCTCGGCCATCTCGACACCGAAGCCGTGGGCGAACAGGTAGTCCTGGTAGCGGTCCTCGGTGAACAGTCCGGTCGCGACGTCGCTGATGCGCCGGCCCATCGTGACCACCTGAAGGCCGAGTACGTCCGGTACACCCTGCTCGAGCGGGCGGAGGAAGTCGGCGATGCACAGGAACCGGCCGGTGGTCTGGCGGGGGAAGGAGAACCGGGCGACCTCGCGTTCCAGCGGCGCCTCGGGATCCCACACCACCAGGTCGTCACCGTCGCCGTTGGCGGGGTAGTAGCCGTAGACGACCTCAGGGGTGATGACCTTCTCGGCCTGGGCACGGGCGAGCCACTCGCGCAGCACGGGCCGGGCCTCGCGCTCGAGCATCGCCGCGTACTCGTCGGGCGACATCGTGCCAGGGGTGAAGCCCCACTGGTTGCGGAACAGCGCGACCTCGTTGAGCAGCGGTGCCACCTCGCCGACAGGGATGCCCCTGACCGTGCGCTGGCCCCAGAACGGCGGGGTGGGTACGGGGACGTCGGTGGCCACCAGTGACCGTGGTCGACCAGCCGCGTCACGTGCCGGTGCCTCCACCAGTTTGCGGGTGACGGTTGGCTTGCGCCGGTGGCGCCGCTCGGCCAGGCCGGTCCGCACGCCGCCGGTAGCGCCCGGAGGCACCTCGACGTCCGAGCGTTGCGCGCCGACCGCAGCAGGTGCCGGCGCTCCGGACGGTCCGGATGCCACCGGCTGCGGCGCCGCGGCCTGGGACGTCACGGTCTGCGCCGCGGCGGTAGCCGCCTCAGCGGCGGCGCGTCGGGCCTCCATCACCGCGTCCAGGACGCGCAGCCCCTCGAAGGCGTCCTTGCAGTAGAAGACCTCGCCCTCGTAGATCGCCCGCAGGTCGTCCTCGACGTAGCCGCGGGTCAGCGCCGCACCGCCGAGCAGCACCGGGTACCTCGTCGCCAGGCCACGTTCGTTGAGCTCCTCGAGGTTCTCCTTCATGATCACCGTCGATTTGACCAGCAGCCCCGACATCCCGATCGCGTCGCAGTCGTGCTCCTGAGCGGCATCGATGATCGTGTCGATCGGCTGCTTGATCCCGAGGTTGACGACGTCGTAGCCGTTGTTGCGCAGGATGATGTCGACGAGGTTCTTCCCGATGTCATGGACATCGCCCTTGACGGTCGCCAGCAGGACCCGGCCCTTGGTGGAGGAGCCGCCGCCGGCCGCCTCGATGTGGGGTTCGAGGTGGGCCACCGCGGTCTTCATCGTCTCGGCCGACTGCAGCACGAAGGGCAGTTGCATCTGGCCGGAGGCGAACAGCTCTCCCACGGTGGCCATGCCGGCGAGCAGGAACCGGTTGATGAGCTCGAGCGGCCCGTGGGCCGTGAGCCCTTCGTCGAGGTCGGTGTCGATGCCGTCCTTGTCGCCGTCGATGATGCGCCGCTCGAGGCGTTCCTCGACGGGCAGGGCGGCCAGCTCCTCGGCCGTCGCGCCGGCTTCGCGCTCACCCTCGAACAGTCGCATGAGCTCGTGGAGGGGGTCGTAGGTGGCCGGGCGGGGCTCGGATCGGACCTCCTGGTCGGCACCGGCGCCGTCGCCATCGCTACCGGCGCCGTCGCCATCGCTACCGGTGCCGTCGGCCGCCGCCGGCAGTGGGGTCCCCGCTGGTCCGCGCCGGTCGTGGATCAGATCGCTGGCGACGGCGATGTGCTCCGCCGGGATCCGATGCAGCGGCAGGATCTTGCCCGGATGCACGATCGCGGAGTCGAGCCCGCGGTCCATCGCCTCCTTGAGGAACACCGAGTTCAGCACCTGTCGTGCCGCGGCTGACAGTCCGAAGGAGATGTTGGACACGCCCAGCGTCGTCGCGCAACCCGGAACGGCTCGCTTGACCCGCTCGATCGCCTCCAGCGTCTCCAGGGCGTCGCGCCGCAGGTCCTCCTGGCCGGAGCCGAGCGGGAAGGTCAGGCAGTCGAAGATCAGGTCGTGCGCCTCGAGCCCGTACTCGTCGATGGCGATGCGGGCCACCCGCTCGCACACCTCGACCTTCCAGTCGGCGTTGCGGGCCTGGCCCTGCTCATCGATCGCCAGCACGATCACCGCGGCGCCGTAGCGCTTGGCCAGCGGTAGGAGCCGGTCAGCCTTGACGCGTCCGTCCTCGAGGTTGACGGAGTTGATGACGGCCCGGCCACCGAGCCGGGTCAGGGCCGCCTCGATGACCTCGGCCTCCGTCGAGTCGATGACCAGCGGCAGCGTGGACTGGGTCGCGTAGCGGTCGACGATCTCGATCACATCGGGCACGCCATCTCGGCCCACGTAGTCGACGCACACGTCGAGCACGTGGGCGCCCTCGCGGGTCTGCGACCGGGCGAGCTGGACGGTGCCGTCCCAGTCCTCGTCCAGCAGGAGCTCCCGGAAGGCCTTCGAGCCGTTCGCGTTGGCTCGTTCACCGATCGCCAGGAACGCGTTCTCCTGCTCGATGGGCACGGCGGCGTACAGCGAGGCGAGTGCCGGTCGCCACTCGATCGTGACCGGCTCGTGGTGCGGGGCCGCAGCTGCCGCCTGGCCGCTGAGTGCCGCCGGGTCCGTGAGCCGCCCGGCAGCTCCGAGCCGGACGGCTTCCGGACGGTCGAGGGCACGTTGCCGTGGACGTCGTCCACCGACGGCGTCGACGACCGCGGCCAGGTGCGCCGGGGTCGTCCCGCAGCAGCCGCCGACGATGCCGACGCCCAGTTCGGTCACGAACTCGCGCTGCGCTTCGGCCAGGCCCTCAGGGGTCAGTGGGTAGACGGTCCGCCCGTCCTCGAGGTGGGGGATACCGGCGTTGGGCACGACGCTGATCGGCAGCCGCGACTGCCGAGCCAGGGTGCGCACGTGCTCACGCATGTCGGCCGGACCGGTCGCGCAGTTCATACCCAGCACGTCGATGGCGAGCGGATCGAGTGCGGCGATGGCGGCTGGCGGCTCGGTGCCGAGCAGCAGGGTGTTGATGTCCTTCTCGACGGTGAACTGCACCACCAGCGGCACCCGCGCCCCACGCTCGACGAACACGTCGTTGGCGGCGGCGACGGCAGCCTTGATCTGGAGCAGGTCGAAGCAGGTCTCGACGAGGATCACATCGCTGCCGCCGTCGAGCAGCCCACGCACCTGCCGTCGGTAGCCCTCCTCCATGACGGTGACGTCGATGTAGTCGCGGGTGTCGGCGGGGTCCTTGCCGAGCGACAGCGTCGGCGCACGGGTGCCCGGGCCGATCGAGCCGATCACGAACCGAGGGTCACCGGGGGTGGCGAAGGCATCCGCGGCGCGCCGGGCGACCTCGGCAGCACGACGGTTGAGTTCCTCGGTGTCGGCGCCGAGGCCGTACTCGTCCAGTACCCACGGCGCCCCGCCGAAGGTGTCGGTCTGCACGGCGTGGACCCCGACCTCGAGGAAGTCGCGATGCACCCGCTCGACGACGTCCGGTCGGGTGCGGACCAGCACCTCGTTGCAGCCCTCCAGTTCATCGCCACCGAAGTCGGCTGCGGTCAGCTCGGCGGCCTGGAGGCTGGTTCCCATGCCTCCATCCAGCACGACGACGCGCTCACGCAGCCCGTCGAGGAACGGGTGCGAAGCGAGCGGGGGGAGGGGTGCGGTAACCACGGCCACGCAGGGTACGGCGCGTGGAGGCCGGGCATCGACTCGCCGGTAGGTCGCGCCGCTCAACGTGCGGGACGGGGAGTTCGGCCTCGGCGCGCCCGCGGGGTGCGCGCTACTCGCCCGGGCGTGGGCTGCGTCGTCGCTGCTGGCGCCCAAGGGCGCCTGCAGCGGTCGGGTTCCGGGGGGGCTGCGTCGTCGACCCGGTGTGCGCGGTACCGCGGTCCGGTGGCTGCACCCTCTCCACCGATCGGTCCATGTACGGCGTTCGTCGACCCGTCGTCGACGAACGCCGTGAGGCGTGACGCGTCAGCGTCGGGTCCGGCGCGAACGCGGCATGCACGGCAGTCCCAGCTGTCCACAGCTCCAGAGGTCCCGAGGCGCGCTCGCGAGGCCCGGGTGGGCAAGCTCCCCGACAGCCAGAGTGAGCGGTGAAGAGGCAGGTGGGACGGGGAGCATCCACCATGGAGGACGAGCGCAGTGACGCCGCTATCCGTCGGTCGTCGGGCGCGATCGGTCCGCTGCCGAACCAGCTGCGACGCACCTCGGCCGCGGACCCGGCGGTAGCCCGACGTGATGTGGCGTTGGAACGGTTGTCCCGGGTGGCGCGACGCCAGTTCGGGGTCGTGACCACCCAGCAGGCGCAGGTGGCCGGTGTCAGCCGCGACTCCCTCGCCACCCTCGTTCGCAGTCGGGTCCTGGTGCGCCGCTTCCGGGGCGTGTACGCCTTCCGCGGGACGCCCGACAGCCGGGAAGCCAGGTGGTTGGCGGCGCAGTTCGCGATCGGGCGCCGCGCGGTCCTCTCGCACCAGACGGCTGCAGCGATCCACGGCCTCGACCACGGTGCGGTCGAGGATGCGTTGCATGTGATCGTGCCACGGCGTTCGCGGGAGTCGCCAGCCGGCATCGTCGTCCACGAATCGCGGAAGCTGCAGGTGGCAACGGCGAAGCGCCACGGTGTGCTGCGGGTCACCTCGGTGCCTCGGACGCTCTGCGACCTGGCGGGCGATATCAGGGATCCGGATCGGATGCGCCGCGTCGTCGCCGCTGCCGTCCGGTCGGGTGACGCCCGGATCGACCAGCTCCGCGAGGAGATCGAGCGCCGGCGCACCTTCGCAGGTCGCGCGTCGTTGCGACACGTGGTCGCCGAACTGTCCCCCCTGGAACCGATGGCAAGGGAGGAACTCGAGTCCCTCTTCCTGCGCATCACCACTGCGGCCGGCGTCTCCCCCACGGCCATGAACCATCGTGTGACCGACGCTGAGGGTCGGACGCGCTACCTCGATGCCGTGTGGTTACCCGAGCGGGTCGTTGCGGAGCTCGACTCCCGGCGGTTCCACGGGACGCTCGTCGATTGGCACGATGACCAGCGCAGGGAGAACGCCGTGTTGCTGGCCGGCTACGGGCCGTGCCTACGGTTCTCCTGGTGGGATCTGCGCCACCATGCAGCTCAGGTTGTGGCCACCCTCCGCAGAGCGTTGTCCGCTGCCGCTGCCGCTCCTGACGTGTTGTAGTGACGCGGTGGGTGGCCCGGTTGCGGAGCGGTAGCCAGGCTGCGGGGGTTCTGGTTGGCCATCGCAGGGATCCACGCTGGTGCTACCGACCCAGGGGAGCGGCGAGGTCGGACGCGCTGGTCCTGTGACCACGGTGTTCGTCGACCCGTGCTCGACGAACGCCGTGGGGCGATCATCCGCGTGGTGCAGTGGTGGCGGGTGTGCGACCACCGGCGCGGCGCGGCCGTGGGAGCGGCGGTTCGCGTCGCGGCCCGGCACCCGCGATACTCCCCCGCCATGCCGCTGTTCGCCCGCAAGCCCGAGCTGCCCACCGACCTCATGCAGGCCTGGAGGGTGTTCCTCGACTGCGCCGAGGTGATCGAGGGCGGCCGGCGCGTACTCCTCGGCGTGCTGCCGACGGGTCGCGTCGAGCCGGCACCGATCGGGGTCGGAACGGACGCGGTCCGTCGATCCATCGCCGATGCCCGCGCCTGGATGCCGAGGTGGCGCATCGACGAGGTGGCGGGGGAGTGGCAGGATTGCCTCCACGCGCTCGACGAGGCGGAACGTGGCTGCGACGAGATCGATCAGGTGGCGGCGTCCACGGACGAGCTCGAGGAACTGCTCACGGCGGTGCAGGACGTCATCGAGCCGTTGGACGCCTACGCAGATGCCGAGCGCGCGTGGCGGCGCCACTGGAAGCTGCCACGTGACGCCGGCTGAGTGAGGCAGCGGCTGACCACCGGGTCGGCCGCACCCCGCCAGAGGAGATCGGGACGACGTGGACATCGAGCGGGCAGCGCCGGATCCGGCCGGAGGACGCAGCGACCGTCACCCTGTGACCTACGCGGACGCCGGGGTCGATCTGGACGCCGCGGACGAGAGCGTCGCCATGCTCGGGGACATCGTGGCGCGCGCCACCCGCCCCGAGGTACTCGGTGGCATCGGCGGTTTCGGTGGGCTGTTCGCGCTGGACACCGGTCGCTACCGCGAGCCGGTGCTCGTCAGCTCCACCGACGGGGTGGGCACGAAGGTCGACCTGGCGCGTCAGCTCGGCGTGCTCGACACCGTGGGTCGGGACCTGGTCGCCATGGTCGTCGATGACCTGGTGGTCACCGGTGCGGAGCCGCTGTTCTTCAACGACTACCTCTCGGTCGGCTCCCTGGACCCCGATCGGGTCGCTGAAGTGGTCCGTGGGATCGCCGACGGCTGCGCCGAAGCTGGCTGCGCGCTGGTCGGTGGTGAGACTGCGGAGCACCCCGGGCTGCTCGGCGCCGACGAGTTCGACCTGGCCGGCTTCGGGGTCGGCGTCGTCGAGCGGGATGCCATCCTGGGACCGGATCGGGTCGTCGCCGGAGATGCGCTCGTCGCGCTGCCGTCGTCCGGTCTGCACAGCAACGGTTACAGCCTGGTCCGCCGCGTCGTCGCCAGCCTCGACCTCTCCGGCGACCATGGCCTGGGCGCCCCGCTCGGCGAGGTCCTGCTCACGCCGACGCGTATCCACACCCCGGACTGCCCCCACCGTCGTCACCATCCTCTCCTCGCCCGTTGTCCCGGCCCTCCTCCTCCACCATCTCTTCTTCCTCCTCCTCCTCCTCCCCCTCCTCCCCGGAAAATTCCTGACCCGCGTTCTCTCGATAAGGCGGGTGCGGCCCTCCCGGCCTCATCCCCATGGCGAGAAAACGCGGGTCAGGAATTTTCCGGG
>Ga0102938_10003886_pt1 | contig 11066 bp, 7 predicted proteins | sample SalPonR2_B_D2_MG_FD_84516 | JGI IMG/M metagenome (GOLD analysis project Ga0102938, IMG submission 84516) | Salt pond soil microbial communities from South San Francisco under conditions of wetland restoration - Salt Pond MetaG R2_B_D2_MG | ecosystem: Environmental > Aquatic > Marine > Intertidal... | reverse complement strand
TGGATGCGGCCGGCGGCGGACTGGGTCCGTTCCTCACCGGGTACTTCTACGACCTGAGCGGCAACTACGAGCTGTCGTTCGCCGTCATCGCCGGCCTGGTGGGTGCCGCACTGATGGCGGGGCTGCTGATCCGCATCCCGGAGCTGCCCCCGGGGGCGAGTGCGGAGGACGGTCAGGGCCACCAGGGCCCGGCCGAGCCGGCTCAGTAACCCTCCCAGCTGTCGCTGACCCTCTCCTCGTCGATCAGGGTGCGGCGCGCGATCTTTCCCGCCTTGATCCACTGCCACACCCGGCAGCGGTAGCGGCCGCAATCCGACATCTGGATCATCTCGTAGAGATAGAGATCCGGTTCGCCCTTGCGCACCCAGTTCAGCATCAGCGTGCGGTTGTAGTCGTCCAGCGGTACCTCGGCGGCCCAGCCGGTGATGAGTTCGTTGTCGAACCAGACCCGCCCGTCCCGATACGTGGCGGGGAAGTCCCGGGCCTCGGTGCTGCCGTCCTCCCACGTGTACAGATTGGTCTGGTGATAAGGGTAGTCGCCCTCCGCCGGGAAGCGGCAGATCAGCCGGCTGCGGTGCTCGTCGATCTTGTTGCCCTCGGCATCGGTGTGCCGGTACCAGCCGTCCCAGACGCCTTCGTTGGCCGCCAGCAGCGGCATCGCTTTCCGGATGTCGGTCATCGGTTCCTCCGTTACGGTGGTCGGGCGGTTTGCGCCGCCCCGGCCGGAGTATAACGCCGGCTGCGGACCGGTGTGCCGACGCACGGAATCGCGGTGGGGGGAGGGGCTTTCGGGCAGGCGGGGAAGGCGATTCCGTGGCAGAATCCAACGTTATAGTGGCTTGGGTCACTGATTCGGGCCGCGATACGGCCTAGGATTTGTCGGGATGGACAGGCCCGGAACCGGTGGGAAGAGGATCATGACGAGACCCGTATTCGATTCCAGCGCAGCGCTGCACGACGTCCGCTACGAGATCCGCGGTCAACTGGCGCGGCGCGCCCACGAGCTCGAGAAGATGGGCTACGAGATCGTCCATCTGAATATCGGCAATCCGGGTCGTTTCGGCTTCCGCACGCCGGAGACGATGCGCCTGGCGATGATCGAGAACCTGGCCCAGTCGGAGGCCTATTCCCATCAGAAAGGCATCTTCCCCGCCCGCGAAGCCGTGGTGATGCAGCAGCAGAGTCGGGGTGTGGCGGGGGTCACGGCCGAAGAGGTCTTCATCGGCAACGGGGTCAGCGAGCTGATCGACCTGACCCTGCGGGCCATGCTGAACCGGGACGACGAGATCCTGGTGCCCAGCCCCGATTATCCGCTGTGGACGGCAGCGGTCACCCTGAACGGCGGCCGCGCGGTGCACTATCCCTGCCTGCCGGAGCATGGCTTCCTGCCGGACCCGGATGCGCTGGAGGCGCTGATCACGCCCCGCACGCGGGCCATCGTGGTCATCAACCCGAACAATCCCACCGGCGCCGTCTATCCCCGGGAGCTGCTCGAGCGGCTGGCGGCGCTTGCCGAACGCCACCGTCTGATCATGCTGGCCGACGAGATCTACGACCAGATGGTCTACGAAGACGCCGAGTTCGTGCCCATGGCGACTCTCGTCAACGAGACCCTCTGCATCACCTACAGCGGCCTCTCCAAGGTCTACCGGGCCTGCGGCTACCGGGTGGGCTGGGCCGTGCTGAGCGGCGCCGTGGAACGGGCAGGCGGCTACCTGGAGGGGCTGGAACTGCTGGCTGCACTGCGGCTGTGCAGCAACGTACCGTCCCAGTGGGCGGTCCAGACCGCGCTGGGGGGCTTCCAGAGCATCCGCCAGCTGGTGGCGCCCGGCGGCCGGCTGTACCAGTCGCGTCAGACCGTGCGCGAGGCCGTGGAGGCTAGCCGCTATCTGGAACTGGTGGCGCCGATGGGCTCGATGTACGCCTTCATCGGCGTGAATCCGCGCCGCTATCCGGGCTTCGACGACCAGGCTTTCGCACTGGACCTGCTCGAGAACCGGCACGTGCTGGTGGCGCCGGGAACGAGCTTCAACACCCCGTACCGCAACCACTTCCGCATCACCATGCTGCCCGACTCCGATACCCTGCAAGAGGTCTTCGGGCGCATCGAGGAAGTGCTGGAGACCGGCGTCCGCGGCCGCGTGACTGTTGCTTGAGCTTTTTCGAGAAAACTAAAATAAGTGACTGATATTTAATTCTTATGGTTGACGATTCGGTAGCCGGGAATGCCGTGGTCGTCACCGCCAGCCGGCGCCTCGCGCGCCACCTGCGCCTGCGCCATGCCGCCGGTCGCGCCGCAGCCGGCGCGGCCGCCTGGGTGGCTCCGCGTTACCTCCCCTGGGATGTCTGGCTGGACGAGGTCTGGCAGGCGGCGGGTTACCGTCCGGGAGTGCCTCTGCCTGCGCCCGTGCTCACCCCGCGTCAGAGCCGCACGCTGTGGGAGCGGGCGGCCTCGCGGGCGCTGGGGGAAGCCACCCTGGCGGGAACCGGGGGCCTCGCCGCCCAGGCCGCCGCGTCCTGGCAGAGAGCCTGCGACTGGCGGGTCCCGGCGGCCGCCATCCGCGAGGCGGCTCGCTCACCCGATGCCACGTTCCTGGTGCGGGCCATCGCTTATTACACTGCGGCCTGCGCCGAGGGCGGCTGGCAGGATCCGGCCGCACTGGCCGGTGCCCTGGCCGCGCGTTTCCGCCGCGCAGAGGCGACGGTCGACGGGCCGGTCACGTTTGCCGGATTCGAACGCCCGGCGCCGGCGCAACGCGATCTGGCGGACGCCATGCGGGAGGCCGGCGTGCCGGTCACGGCGGAGCCGGGCGAGGGCCGGTCCGCCGCCGCGACGGTGACGGTGCGCGATGCGCCGGATCGGGATGCGGAGCTGCGGGCGGCCGGTGCCTGGGCCCGGGATTGCCTGCTGGCGGAGCCGGGACGGCGTGTAGGTATCATCGTGCCGGATCTCGCGGCTCGGGCCGCCCGGTCCGCACGCCTGATCGGCGAGGGCTTCAGCCCCGGCTGGCAGCTGCGCGCCGACGCGGTCAGCGCGATCAATGTCTCCTACGGCCGTCCGCTGGCGGAATACGGCCTCATCGATGCGGCGCTCGGCGTGCTCGGTCTGATTCGGGACGACCCGGACTTCGCCGCCTTGGGCCGGCTGTTGCGCAGCCCGTTCCTGGCGCCGGCCGGCGCCGACGGCCGCGCGGCGCTGGAGGTCGCCCTGCGGGACCTGCCCGATCGCCGCTGGGACCTCGCCCGTCTGCCGGAGGCCCTCGGCAGGTGGGCCGAGCGCCTGCCCGGGTCCGCCACGGCTTTCGTCCAGACCCTGGCGGGCGTCGCGGCGCAGCGCGCGGAGTGGCAGGCGCGCGCCATGCCCGCCGTGTGGGCGGAACGCATCGATACCCTGTTGACCGCCGCGGGCTGGGCACGGGAAACGGCCATGGACAGCGAGACCTGGCAGCTGGTCAACGCCTGGCGCAGTGTCCTGAACCAGTTCGCCGCCACCGGGCCGGTCAGCGGGCCGGTCACCGGGCATGGCGCGGTGGCGCAGGTCGCCGCCATCGCGCGTGAGACGCTGTTCCAGCCCGAATCCGACGACGCGGCCGTGCAGGTAATGGGCATGCTGGAGGCTTCCGGCATGACCTTCGACGCGCTGTGGATAGCGGGACTCGACACCACCACCTGGCCCCCGCCGCAGCGGCCCGATCCGCTGCTGCCGATCGCCCTGCAGCGGGACTACGGCATGCCCGATGCGACCCCGGCGGATACCCTCGACTATGCCAGGCGCATCTACACGGCGCTGCTCGGTTGCGCCCCGGAAGTGGTGGTGAGCTGGCCGCGCAGGGAGGGGGATGCGCAGCTGACGGCGAGCCCGCTGCTCGCCGGCCTGCCCGCTGCCGGTAGTGTGGACGAGGTGCCCGTCTACGCGCAGACCCTGGCGGGGACCGCCGCCCTGACCCCGGTGGAACCCGATCCTGCGCCGCCGCTCGCGCCCGGCGAGAGACTGCCGGGTGGGCACGGTGTGTTGTCCGCCCAGCGCACCCAGCCCTTCGATGCCTTCGTCCGTTACCGGCTGCGGGCCGAGCCCCTGGAGACGCCGGTGGCCGGTCTGTCCGCGCGCGAGCGCGGCACGATCATCCACCGCGCGCTGGAGGCCGTCTACCGTCGCTGGCCGGACCGGGACCGGCTCGCCGCGGCGGATGCCGGCGACCGGGCCCGGGCCGCCGGTGACGCGGTCGACCGGGCACTGGCCCGATACGGCAGGGGCGCCGATGCGCGCCTCGCCGGTCTGATCGCGCTGGAGAGCGAGCGCTGCGCCGCTCTCGTCACACGTTTCGTCGAGGCGGACCTCGCCCGGCCGGGCTTCCGCGAGGTGATCTGCGAGGAAGCCCGGGAAGTGGCCGTCGGACCGCTGCGGCTGTCCATCCGGCCGGACCGCATCGACGCCGTCGACGGCGGCTGGGCGGTCATCGACTACAAGACCGGCGCCACCGGCACCGCCACCGGGACCGACCCGGAGAATCCGCGCCAGCTGCAGCTGGTGATCTATGCCATCAGCCAGCCCGGCCGGGTGCGTGCGCTGGCCGTCGGCGTGGTCCATCCGCACCGCATCGGTTATCGCGGCGCCCGCGAGGCCGACCTGGAGTGGCCGGGCACCGGCGTGCAAGCGGTGGACGACTGGCCGGCGCTGCTCAATGCCTGGAAAGCCCGTGCCCACGGGCTGGCCGAGGCGGTGGCCGCCGGCGATGCGCGGGTGAATCTCAGCCTGGCGCTGGACGATCAGCGGCCGCTGGCCGTGCTGAGCCGGGTGGCGGAACTGGCCGACCGGGACGACGGAGACGTGGTGCCATGAGTGACCGGCCCATATCCGACCGGCCCATCTCCGACCGGCCCATACCCGACCAGGCCCAGCGCGACGCTGCCCTCGACGTGGAGCACTCGTTCATCGTCCAGGCCCCCGCGGGTTCCGGCAAGACGGAGCTCCTGATCCAGCGCTATCTCGGTCTCCTCGCCCGGGTGGAGCGGCCCGAGGAGATACTGGCGATCACGTTCACGCGCAAGGCCGCAGCGGAGATGCGCACCCGGATACTGGCGGCACTGGAGCGGGCCCGGGCGGGCGAGAAGGGCGGCTCGGAGCACGAGCGGCGCACGCTGGCGGCGGCTGGCGAGGCACTGGACCGGGACCGGCGCCGGGAATGGCAGCTGACGGCATTCCCGGAGCGGATGCAGATCATGACGCTCGATGCGTTCAACGCCCGCCTGGCCGCTGCGCTGCCGGTTACCTCCGGTCTCGGCGGCCGGGTGCGCATGGTCTCGGAGGCCGGCGAGTCGGGCATCTACCGGGAAGCGGCCCGGGCTACGCTGGACTGGGTCGCCGAGAGCGGGGAGACCGGCACCGCCGTGCGCGTACTGTTCCGTCACCTGGACAACGACCCGCTGGTGTGGGAGCGCTCCATCGCCGAGATGCTCGAGAGGCGGGACCAGTGGCTGACCATCACGGGGACCGGACCCTCCGGACAGGAACAACGGCTGCGGCGGCATTTCGAACAGGCCATCGCCATGCTGGTGACGGACCGGCTGCGGGCCCTGGACCGGGCGCTGCCGGAGGTCGTACGGGAGCCCCTGCTCGATCTCGCCCGTTTCGCCGCGGGCAACCTGGCGGATGCAGGACGGGAGACACCGCTTGCGGCACTGCACGACTGCGACGTCTGGCCCGCCCCGGACGCGCGGCAGCTCGCGCAATGGAAAGGGCTGGCGTGGCTGCTGATTGCACCGAGCAGCGGCAGCTGGCGCAAGCGCGCGGACAAGAACCTGGGGTTCCCGCGGGGCAGCGACCGGGAGAAGGAGGCGCTCGGCGCCCTGATCGAATCGCTGGCCGGGTGCGAAGGCCTCGGCCAGTTGCTGGCGGACGCCGGCAAACTGCCGCCGCCCCGTTACGCTCCCGAGCAATGGGAGGCCCTCACCGCATTGCTGCACGTTCTGCCTCGCGCCACGGCGGAACTGAAGACCCGGTTCGCGGCCCGGGGACTGGCCGACTACGTCGAAGTGGCGCTCGCCGCCCGCACGGCCCTGGGTCCGCCGGACGAACCGACCGATCTGGCGCTCGCGCTCGACTACCGGATAGGGCATCTGCTGATCGACGAGATGCAGGACACCTCGCTCGGCCAGTACGCGCTGCTCGAGAGCCTGACCGCCGGCTGGGACGGCCGGGACGGGCGCACCGTGTTCTGCGTCGGCGATCCCATGCAGTCCATCTACCGATTCCGGGAGGCGGAAGTCGGCCTGTTCCTGGCGTTGCGGGCGAGAGGCATCGGGCTGCTGCGGCCCCGGGAACTGGTACTGCAGACCAACTTCCGCTCTGGCGGCAGTCTGGTGGACTGGGCCAACCGGGCCTTCGCCCGGGTGATGCCGGCGGAGGACGACCTGGCCACCGGCGCCATCCGGCACAGCCCTTCGCAACCGGCGCCGGGCCGGGAAGGCCTCGGCGAGTGTCGGGTCCACGCGCTGCTGGATGCCTCGCCCCGGGAAGAGGCCGATGAGGTGGGGACGCTGGTCCGGGAGACCCTGGCGGACCCGGACTCGGGTGACGTGGCGGTGCTGGTGCGCAGCCGCACCCACCTGCGCGAACTCTTGCCCCTGTTGCGTGCCGACGGCGTCGCTTACGAGGCGCTGGAGATCGACCGGCTGACCGACCTGCCGGAAGTGCAGGATCTGCTCGCGCTCACCCGCGCCCTGGTCCATCCCCTGGACCGGGTCGCCTGGCTTGCGCTGCTGCGGGCGCCCTGGTGCGGCCTGACGCTGTCCGGGCTGCACGCACTGACCCTGAACGAGAGTGCGAAAGACGGGCACAGCCCGGTCATGACCCTGATCGGCGAGGAGGGTCGCCTCGCGCGCCTCGACGCCGACGAGCGGCAGCGGGTGGAGTGGCTGCGGGAGCGGCTCACGGACGCACTCGAGCGCACCGGGCTGCGCTCCCTGCGCGAGCGCGTGGAACTGGCCTGGTTCTCGCTGGGCGGACCGACGCTGCTCCCGGGCGCCGCGGAAGCGGCGAATGCGTGCCGCTATCTCGATATCCTGGAGAGCCTGGAGTCGGGCGGCACCCTGGCCGACGTGGCCGAGCTCGAATCGCGTCTCGACGAGGAACGGGTTTCCAGCGAGGGAGTCGGGGCCCGGGTGCAGGTGATGACCATCCACAAGGCGAAGGGACTGGAGTTCGACACCGTCATACTGATGGGCCTCGGCCGCCAACCCCGTGGCAACCTCCGCGCGGTACTCAACTGGCTCACGCTGCCGGACGAGGAAGGCCACGAGCATCTGCTGCCGAGCCCCATCGGTGCCCGCGGCGAGCGTGACAACGATCCCCTGCACGAATTCATCCATGGCGTGGAAGCCGAGAAGCAGCGGCTGGAACTCGACCGCCTGCTGTACGTGGCATGTACCCGGGCCCGGCGGACCCTGCACCTCGTCGGCCATACCCGGAGCCGGGACGGAAGCGTACAGCCGCCGCCGGCCGGCACGCTCCTGGCCCGTCTGTGGCCGGCGCTCGCAGAGGACTTCGCACGGGCGGCGGAGGAGGGTGCCGGGGGCGCTGAAGGGCGCGGCAGCGGCGGCCCCGGCGCCGAACTCGTGCCGCCCCGGATCCGCCGAGCGGTCGAACCCTATCGCCCCGGCGAACTGCCGCTGCCGGTGGCGCCGCCGGCGGTGCGCTTCGGCGCGCCGGGCGCGGACGAGGCGATCGAATACGAGTGGGTCGGGCGCGACCTGCGCCACGTGGGCACGGTCGTGCACGGCTGGCTGCAGCGGATGGCGGACTGGCCGGATGCGGACGCGGCGCGGCGCCGGCTCGACGGTCTCGACGCGCGGCATGCCTCGCTGCTCGAGGCCGCCGGCGTCTCGGCGGAAGGGCTGGAGGCCGCGGTGGGCCGGGTCCGGACGGCCTTGCAGGGAACACTGGAAGACCCGGGCGGCCGGTGGATCCTGTTCGGTGCCCATCGCAGCGCTGCGACGGAACTGCCGATCGAGGGCATCGCCGATGGACGGTTGCTGCGGGTGGTCATAGACCGCTGCTTCGTCGACGAGTCGGGCGCGCACTGGGTGGTGGACTACAAGACCTCGCTGCACGAGGGCGGCGATCTGGAACGGTTCCTGAGCGAGGAGGCCAGGCGCTACGCGGAACAGATGGCCGGTTATCGGCGGCTGTACGCCGCGGTGTACGGCGAGACGCCCCTGAGCCTGCTGTACTATCCGCTACACGGGCGCGTGGTGACGATGGACGAAGCGGCGGCCCGGCGGGTCAGAGACGGCCTGCCAGGCTGAACTCCCGGCGTCCTGCCTCGTCCGCCGAGCCCAGGAAGCGCAGCGAGTTGGCGAGTGCGGCGGGCGCGCCCGGCCGCGCCCTGACCTCACCGCGGAGCTCGTAGTCCCGCTCGCCGCTCAGCGCGATCTCGCCGGCCACCTCCAGCGGGCCGCCGCCGTCTGCCAGGACGCCGCGCAACCCGCCGTCCTCGGTGGGCAGGAATTCCACCCGGTAATTGCCGATGGAATTGCTGCCCGCCGGCCGATACACCAGATCCTCGACGCTGACGGTGCCCACCAGTTCGCTGGGCCAGCCGCCGTCGAAACGCCCGCGCTCGATGTCGGCCCTGAGGCGCCCTTCGGCCTGCGCCACCGGCATGATGCGGGAGACGCTCTCCAGGGGTACCGAGGCCTGCAGGTCGGCGACGCGCACAGTCCCCGTGAGGCCCAGCGAGACGTCGCCCCGCACGCTGCCGCCGGGGAGTTCCGCGTCGATCCGGTAGCCCGCCGCGCCGCCCAGCAGCGCAGCCGGCCGGAATTCCCAGCTCAGCGGGGCCAGGAAAACGCCGGCGGCCGAGGCGCGCGCGGCCCGGCCGCTCCAGATCGTGCCCTCGACGCCGGCGGCGCTGAACTGCGCCGGGGCGAACCAGGCCAGCGCGAGACGCGCCGGAAACAGCGCAACCAGACCCAGAACGAAGGCCGCGGCCGCGGCCGCGATGAGCAGACGGCGGGAGAACACTAAAGCGCCCGTTCCAGCGTCAGCGTGGCATCCACGCGGCCGGGCTCCGCACGGTTGGAGAAGGAGGCGGTGCCGATGTCTATGCCGTGCTGGGTGCCGAGCTGACCCAGCCACTCCACGAGGGCATCGAAGGCGACGTTTTCGAAGCTGACCTGTATGGAATCGCCGTCCAGAGGGCGGCTGCGTTTCAGCGTGGTGCCGAGCCCGCGCTGGCGCACGGTGCTGTCGACCACCACCACCAGCGACTGCCCGCCCGGCGCGGACGCGGCGCTGCCGGCGGACGGGGCCGAGATGCGACCGCGCAGCTGGCGCAGATCGGTAACGAGTTCACGCTGACTCTCCACCTGAGTCTCGAGCCGGTCGTTGGCGCGGTCGAGAGGCAGCCAGACGCCGAGGTAGATCAAGACCACGACGGTGAGCACCCCCGCGAGCGCCACGAGCATCTGCTCTCTGGGCGCGAGATTCCCGAACCAGTCCTTCATGCGCCTGCGCCCTGGATCTGCAGACGGCTGCGGACGCTGCCTTCCTGCTGGTCGGTGGACTGGATCCGGGCGGTGAAACGCCCGCCCTGGTCCACCAGCTTGCGCAGCCGGTCCAGCGTCGCGACGTCCGGCGCGGTCAGGCGGATGTCCATGACGCCGTCACGATAGCTGATCGCCTCGATGCGCGTGCCCGAGGTCTGGCCCATCGCGGCGCTGAGGCTCTCCAGTGTGGCGAGGAATTGTCGGGGCGTCTGCTCGGTGCCGCCGCCCTGGCCGAGGCGCGCCAGTTCGGAGTTCATCTGGGCGCGGGGATCGCGCACCTCGCGCACCCAGGGGAAGGCGGCACGGAAGGCCTCGACCACCTCGGCGCGCAGCCGCTCGTCCTCCGCCCGCAGCTCGGCGTATCTGAGGCCGCTGCCGATGAGCGTGAGCACGATCAGTGCAGCCGCCAGGGCGGCCGCCGCCCGCCACGGGCGCAGCAGCGAGCCGGTGGCGCTGCGGGGCGCGTAGCGGCCCTGCAGCAGATTGATGCCGCCGCCGGCGGCGACCGTGACCGCAAGCCGGGGCAGGGCGCCATCCGGGAGCAGCTTGACCTCCAGGCTGTCCAGTTGCTGGCGCAGCGCCTGGAATTCCAGTTCGTGGCGCGCGGCCACCTCCGGATCGCTGTACATCAGCACGTGCCGCGGAACCTCCGCCGACTCGTCGGCAGACCCCGCGTGCTCGTCCGGGTCGTCCAGCACCCCGATGGCCGCCAGCGCGTCGCCGGGGCGCAAACCCTCCAGCGCGAGCTCCATGGAGGCGCCGTCGTTCAGGATAATGCGGTCGTCCTCGATCAGCGCGCTCAGGGTACCGGGGATGCGGGCGAGGCCCTGCGCCTCGCTGAACACTCCGGCGGGCTCCATTCCCGCCTCGCGCAGCCGCGCCAGCAGTGTGTCGAGGAACTCCCGCTCGACCACCGCCACGGGGGTGCGGCCATTGCTGCGCCGCTCGCCGGCCGCGAAGTGGAGCCGGTCCACGTCCTGGGCCACCTGTTCCTCCAGGGCGAAGGGCAGGGCCTGCAGCAGCCGGGCACCCTTGGCCGGGACGTCGGCGGAAGTCAGCAGGACCTCGGTGGCCGGCACCAGGACGTGCACGCGCCGGTCCGCGGCCGCCGCGGCGGCTTCCGCCAGCGTGCCGTGGCCGGGCTCGCCGCGGCGCGCACCGCTGGAGTCGACCGCCAGCCAGTCCGTCTCGCTCGCGTCAGCGCCCGCTACGCGGATGACGAAGATCTCGGCCATGCTCTATTCGGTGCCAAAAGTCCTCAGGATGGGCGACACGTCGCCCTGGGGGCCACGCTGGAGGAGACTGTACATGGTGAGCCTGACGGTGCCAATACGGACAACACTCTCCAGGCGAAAGTAATTCGTTGATTCGCCGAGCGTATTCAGCAGTTCCGGCTGCACCAGCGACGAGAACGAAGCGGTGACGTCGGCGAAGCCGCCGTCCTCCCGCTCGGCCAGCAGGCGCTCGGCGTCGGCGGCGGTCACGTTCTCGTCCAGCGACTGCAGCACGGCCGGCGTGGC
>Ga0102938_10003884_pt1 | contig 11068 bp, 10 predicted proteins | sample SalPonR2_B_D2_MG_FD_84516 | JGI IMG/M metagenome (GOLD analysis project Ga0102938, IMG submission 84516) | Salt pond soil microbial communities from South San Francisco under conditions of wetland restoration - Salt Pond MetaG R2_B_D2_MG | ecosystem: Environmental > Aquatic > Marine >... | reverse complement strand
GCTTTCCGATGCTGCCGCAGCGCCTGGTTCACCGCCTGCGCGAGCGCCTGCACGACGACGCCGTACTCGCCCTCGACAACGGGGTCTACAAGATCTGGTTTGCACGCAATTATCGAGCCTATCAACGCAACACCCTGCTTGTCGACAACGCGCTGGCCTCGATGGGCGCCGGCTTGCCTTCGGCCATGATGGCCAAGCTGCTCGAGCCGGATCGCCAGGTCATCGCGGTTTGCGGAGACGGTGGGTTCATGATGAACTCCCAGGAGCTGGAGACCGCGGTCCGACTTGCTCTGGACCTGACCGTGATCGTGCTCAACGATGGCGCCTACGGCATGATCGAGTGGAAACAGCAGGACATGGGCTTCGAGCGCTTCGGCCTGAGCTACAACAACCCGGACTTCGTTGCCTATGCCGAAAGCTACGGTGCCCGGGGATACCGTCCCGCCAGCGACGAGGATTTCGGCCGCATCCTGGACGAATGCCTCGAACAGCCCGGCGTCAAGCTGATCGACCTGCCGGTGGACTATTCTCTCAACCACCCGATACTCAACGAGCTGATCAAGACGGTCAGGGAGAATTGTGCGAGTGACTGACCGGGCCCAGGGGATTCGCCGGGCACCGCTTTGAGCGCGCGCGTCGATCCGACACGGATACCGCAGGCATTGATCGACACCCTGCGCGACGCCGAGCGCATTGTGGCCCTGTGCGGTGCCGGGCTGTCGGCGGAATCCGGCATCCCGACCTTCCGCGAGGCGCAGACCGGCCTATGGGCGAAACACGACCCGATGACCCTGGCCTCGCCCGAGGGCTTCGAGCGCCAGCCCGAGCTGGTCTGGCGCTGGTATCAGTGGCGACGATCGCTGGTCGCACGCGCCGAACCCAATGCGGGCCATCACGCTCTGGCCGAGCTCCAGCACAGGCGGCCAGCCACCCGTTTGATCAGCCAGAACGTGGACGGACTCCAGCAGCGAGCGGGCTCGGAGGACGTGCTCGAGCTGCACGGCAACCTGAGCCGAACCATCTGCTCCCGGACGAGAAAGCGAATTGACCGGCAGTGGCTGAACGACCACTCCGATCTCTCGCCCCCGCCCTCCCCTTATCATCCCGACGGGCGCGCCCGACCCGAGGTCGTCTGGTTCGGAGAAGCACTTGACCCGGACACGTTTCAGCAAGCCGTCGAGGCATCGCGGGATTGCGATCTGATGCTGATTATCGGGACGTCCGGACTGGTCCATCCTGCCGCAAGCCTGCCCCTGCTGGGGCAGGAAAACGGCGCTCGGCTGATCGAAATCAATCCGCAGCGCACTGCCCTGACCGAGCGTGTCGACTGGTACTGGCCCCAGACATCGGCCAGCGCACTGCCGACTCTGGTCCAATCACTGTGACGGATGGCTTCCGACATCTTTTATAATTCGAGTTTTGGCTCAGGAGACAAGGCATGACCCCAATGATGCGTGCGCTGGTAAAAGGATCAGCGGCTCCGGGCCTGGAGCTCAGGGAGGTGCCGGTGCCCTCGCCCGGGCCCGATGAGGTGCTCGTCAAACTTCAGAAAACGGCCATCTGCGGCACGGATCTGCACATCTACCAGTGGGACGACTGGGCCCAGCGCACCATTCGCCCGCCGCTGGTGATCGGCCACGAATTCGTCGGCACGATCGCCGAGATGGGCGATTCGGTCCGCGGCTATGAAGTCGGCCAGCGGGTCTCGGCCGAAGGTCATGTGGTCTGCGGGGTGTGCCGAAACTGCCGCGCCGGCAAGACCCACCTCTGCCCGCATACCGAGGGCATCGGCGTCAACCGCGACGGAGGCTTCGCCGAATTCGTCGTCGTTCCGGCGACCAATCTCTGGCCGATTCCCGACAGCATCCCTTCAGAACTGGCTGCCTTCTTCGACCCGTTCGGCAATGCTGCGCACTGCGCGCTTGAATTCGACCTGGTCGGTGAGGATGTCCTGATCACGGGCGCCGGACCGATCGGCATCATCGCCGCCGGCATCGCGCGCCATGTCGGCGCCCGACATATCGTGATCAGCGACGTCAACGACTATCGCCTGAAGCTGGCCGCGGACATCGGCGCGACCCGTACCATCAACGTTCGGCGCGAACGTCTGACCGATATCCTTGCAGAGCTCGACATCGACGGCTTCGATGTAGGGATGGAAATGTCCGGCAACCCGCAGGCATTCGATGACATGCTGACCTGCATGTACCATGGTGGCAAGGTGGCGCTGCTCGGCCTGCTGCCCAAGGGCACCGGGATCAACTGGGACCAGGTGATCTTCAAGGGCCTGGAGATGCACGGCATCTACGGTCGGCGCATGTACGAGACCTGGTACAAGATGACCCAGATGCTGCTGACCGGATTTCCGCTGCACAAGGCCCTGACCCACCAGATTCCGATCGACGATTTCGAGACAGGATTCGAACTGATGGCGCAGGGAGAGTGTGGCAAGGTGGTGTGTGACTGGACCGGCGAGATCGACGGGAAAGCGGCATGAGCAAGAGCGTATTTCTGAACAGGATCAAGGCCGAACTCGATCAGATCGAGACCGACGGCCTGTACAAGCGCGAACGCGCGATCACGACCCCTCAGCGAGTGGAAATCAGGACCCGCGCCGGCAAGGAGGTGCTCAACTTCTGCGCCAACAACTATCTCGGCCTGGCCGACCATCCCGATGTCATCGCCGCCGCGCGCCAGGCGCTGGACGACTACGGTTTCGGCCTGGCCTCGGTGCGTTTCATCTGCGGCACCCAGGACCTGCACCAGGCGCTGGAAGCCAGGATCGCCGAATTCTTCGGCAAGGACGATGCGATTCTCTATGCCGCCTGCTTCGACGCCAACGGCGGACTGTTCGAGCCGCTCCTCGGCCCTGAGGACGCGATCATTTCAGATCAGCTCAATCACGCCTCGATCATCGACGGCATTCGCCTGTGCAAGGCCGAGCGCCATCGCTATGCCAATTCCGACATGAATGCGCTTGAGGATTGCCTGAAAGCAACCCGGGACAAGCGCACCCGCCTGATCGCCACCGACGGCGTCTTCTCGATGGACGGCTATGTCGCAAAGCTCGATGAGATCACGTCCCTGGCCGAACGCTACGATGCACTGGTCATGGTCGACGACTGCCATGCCACCGGGTTCTTCGGCCCGACCGGACGCGGCTCGGCCGAGTATCACGGCGTCATGGACAAGGTCGATATCTTCACCTCCACCCTGGGCAAGGCCATGGGCGGCGGGATGGGTGGCTTCACCACTGCATCGCAGCCAGTCATCGATATCCTGCGTCAGCGCTCCAGACCCTACCTGTTCTCGAACTCTCTGACACCTTCGCTGGTTGCCGCTTCCATGAGAGTGTTCGACATGATCACCGAGTCGAGCGAGTTGATCGAACGGATCGCGGCCAATACCGCCTATTTCCGGCAGGCGATGAGCGAGGCCGGTTTCGATATCAAGCCTGGCGACCATCCGATTGTGCCAGTGATGTTGTACGACGCTCCGCTGGCCCAGAAGATGGCCGACGCCCTGCTCGAAGAGGGCATCTACGTGATCGGATTCTTCTATCCTGTCGTGCCCAAGGGCCAGGCCCGCATTCGCACCCAGATTTCGGCCGCCCATACGCGCGAGCATCTCGATCGTGCGGTGGATGCCTTTACCCGGGTCGGACGGCAGCTGGGCGTGATCTGAATCAGCTGCCTTCTTCCTCGCTCAGACCGCGCAGGACAAGATCCTCGTAACTCACCATCCCGAGCACTTCCTGGGAGGCATCGATCACCGGCGCAATCGTCAAACCATAGCGCTCGAACAATCGGGCGCAGTGGCGTACCTGCATGTCTGGTCGGACGCCCAGAGCCGGCTTGGTCATGATTTCATAGACACTGACCCGATCTGCCGCGCGATCTGCAGAAAGGATATGACGGGCAATGTCGCTGAGCAGAACCAGTCCGTACTCATCCTCACTGTCTCGCTTCTCGACCAGCAGCGCCAAGGCACTCTCTTCTCGTAGCAAGGCCAGCGCCTTGTTCACCGTCATCATTCCATCGACCCGACAGAAACGGGCATGCATGACATGCCTTACCCGGAAATGCTTGTCAGTCATCGTCATCCTTCAGTCCTCAATGGTCCTGCGCCTTTGCGTCCTCCGGCGACTTCATCTGATGACGAACGCCCAGCGCGTCATCGACATCGATCTGAAAGGCGATACCCCGGCCTGAGGACTGTTCGAACTGGCCAACCCTTGCCAGTGTCTCCAGCACGCTGCGCGCTTTGGGCGCCTCGACCAGAAACAGCAACACGTCGCGCATATCGGTGATCTCCAGACCAAGAATACCCACCGTACGTGTCGCGCCTTCTCCGCGCGCATTAGCCACGACCGTAACCCCGGTTGCACCCGCTTCACGCGCAGCCTTGATCAGCTTGCGTGTCTTGCCATCATCGACCACCGCAACAATGAGTTTGTATTTCATGGCCGGCCCTCCTGCCCACGGTCGTGGTCTGCGTGTTCTCCGAGCTGCCGATCAAGACCGATGCTGTCTTCAACGGCCACTTGAAAAACGATTCCGGTACCCGGTGATTCGTCGAATGACCCGGCTGCAGTAATCGCCTCCATGATGGAGTTCGAACGACTGTCGGGCACCAGAAACAACAGCAGGTCTCTTCCGGCATCCAGACTCAGACCCATGAAGTCGCGCAGACCACGCCGACCTTCCCCGCGCGTCTGATGGATCAGTGTGGCCCCGGTCACTCCGGCTCGTCGAGCGCCAACCATAACATCCATGGTGCGTGAGGGCTCGACCATGACAAGCAACAACTTCAGCTTCATTGTTCAACCTCCGACGGCGGGGAATGGCGACGGGCGTACCATTGACTGATCTGAGCATAGGCCAGGACCGAGATAATCGGACACAGACTGGCGAAAGCGATCAGCCCGAAGCCGTCCAGCATCGGACTGCGACCGGGTACACTGGTGGCCAGCCCGAGGCCGAGGGCAGCGACCAATGGCACGGTCACCGTCGAGGTCGTGACCCCACCGGAATCGTATGCCAAGGCAATCATGACCCTTGGCGCAAAGATCGTCTGCAGCATGACCAGAACGTAACCGGCCATGATGAAATACTCCAGTGGCGCGCCGATCACGATGCGCCAGGTACCCAGAGCCAGACCGATGGCGACACCGAGGGCGACTGCCATCCGCAGCCCGCTGACCCCAATCGTGCCCCCGGAGACCTCCTCGGCCTTGAGTGAAACTGCGATCAGTGCAGGCTCAGCCACAGTAGTCGCAAAACCGATGCAGAACGCGAAGCAGTAGACCCACACATAGTCCTGCCAGCGCACGGTGTCAAGCAGCTCCCGACCAGCGTCTGAAATGAAGGCGAGATCACTGAGTTGAGCGGCCATCGTCTTGCCAAGAGGAAACAGGGCCTGCTCCAGACCCTGTAGAAACAACGCCAGTCCGACGACGACATAGACAAAGCCCAATACGACCCGACTCAGGTTGGCAATCCGGCGCCTGAGCACGAGCACCTGAAAGCCGATCAACACCGCGATGATGGGCAGCACATCGAACACCGTCACCATCAGCACATCGAACATGCCGTCAAGCCCGCTCATGACATCAGCATTCCGTATCCGAGGACAAAGATGATCGGAGTCAGAGAAGCAAAGGCGATCAGACCGAAACCATCGATCACCGGATTGCGGCCCTTGATGCTCGATGCCAGCCCGACCCCGAGCGCTGCGACCAGCGGCACCGTGATGGTCGAGGTGGTCACACCGCCGGAGTCATAGGCCACACCAATGATTTCCGGCGGCGCAAACCGGGTCATGATCACTACGCCCAGATAGCCACCGATGATCAGATAGTGAACGGGCCAACCATGGACAATCCGCAAGACACCGATCATGATCGCGAGCCCGACAGAAAAGGCAACGCTGATGCGCAGACCTCCAGCATAGCGCTGCCGGGCGATCTCATCGCTGGCAATCATTCCGCCTTCGGCCGCGACCATAGCGGCTTCACGCGCGACTGCAATCAGAGCCGGCTCGGCGACAGTGGTTCCGAAGCCGAGGCAGAAGCCGAACAGCATCAACCAGAACAGACTGCTCTTGCGGGCAAAGTCATGGGCCATGGCCTCGCCGATCGGGAACAATCCGAGCTCCAGTCCCATGACGAACAGGGTCAGCCCGATGATCACCAGAACTGCGCCCATCAGGAGTTCGAAGCCATTCGGTATCGGCTGTTTGAGCACCAGCAACTGGAACACGCCGATCACAATGAAGATCGGCGCAAGATCGCGCAAACTTCCCAGCATGGTCTGGGCAAAGAATCTGAGCTGGCCGGTCATCCACCAGAGATTACCATCAGCGGTCTGGACACAACCGGTCTGTCATACTGACCAGAGGAACGAGATGGCTTGAGAGATGGTCGAGGCCAACAACAGAACCACCCGGAATTACCGCGTTATCATCATCGGTGCCGGGTTCTCAGGCCTCGGTCTGGCGATGCGTCTGCGGCAGCGCGGCGATGATGATTTCCTGGTGCTGGAAAAGCACGAGGGCGTCGGTGGTACCTGGTGGGTCAATCGTTACCCGGGATGCGCCTGTGATGTCCAGTCCCATCTCTACTCGCTGTCCTTCGCACCGCGCCCCGACTGGAGCCGGGAATTTGCCTCGCGTGAGGAAATACAGTCCTACCTGGCCGATTGTGTCGAGCGTTTCGACCTGAGCTCGCGTATTCGCCTCGGCTGCGGCCTGCGCCAGGCCCGATGGTCGGCCGAGCAGCAGGCCTGGCAGATCGTCGACGAGCATGGACAACACTATCGGGCCCAGGTGCTGATCAGCGCCGTCGGCGGGCTGTCCAGACCGCTGATCCCGAAGCTGCCGGGGCTCGATGACTTCGAGGGCGAGGTGTTTCACTCTCAGCAATGGCCCGATCAGTTGGACCTCGGTGGCCAGCGGGTTGCCGTCATCGGTGGCGGGGCCTCGGCAATACAGTTCGTGCCACAAATCGCGCCTATCGTCGAACAACTGGACTTCTATCAGCGCACGCCCCAATGGATCCTGCCCAAACCCGACCGACCGATCAGTGCCTGGAAACAGCGTCTGTTTCGGTGGTTACCGCCGCTGCGGCTTCTGCGACGCTTCAGCTATTTTCTCCTGCTTGAATCAAGGCTGCCCGCATTCAACTGGTCAAGTCGACTGACCTGGCTCCACCGCCGCCGAGCCATCGGTCACCTTCGTCATCAGATCCATGATCCAGCCCTGCGAGAACGCCTCTTGCCCGACTACGCCATGGGCTGCAAACGCGTCCTGATGAGCAATGATTTCTATCCGGCGCTCAATCGCGACAATGTCTCGTTCAACGATGGTCCGATCGAGTCCGTTCAGGCCGAGGGCGTGATCGGTTCGGACGGTCGGTTGCGTCCTGCCGGGATCCTGATCCTCGCCACCGGATTCGAGGCCACCCGACCGATTCCAGAGGGTCTGATCCTCGGCCGTGACGGACAGGATCTGGCCCAGGTCTGGACGACCGGCCCGAGTGCCTACAAGGGCAGTGCAGTTCATGGGTTTCCCAATTTCTTCACCCTCCTCGGCCCGAACACCGCACTCGGACACAACTCCGTGCTGCTGATGATTGAGGCCCAGTTCAGTTACGTTCTGGGCGCGCTGCGGGTTCTGCGGGAAGGCAGGAAGTCACTGGAGGTGCGGGCAGACCGGCAACGCGACTGGAACAGCAAGCTGGATCGGACACTGGCCCGCTCGGTCTGGTCGACGGGCGGTTGCGCCAGTTGGTATCTGCACCCGATCAGCGGTCGCAACACCACCCTCTGGCCGGATTTCACTTTTCGTTTTTCCCGTCAGACCTCGCGCTTCGACGCCGATGCTTACAAATGAAACCAACTTTGATGCGGGGCTCCGGACGATCTATGCTCGTGTGTCCTGAATAAGAATACGAGCACTTGGGGGACTCCATGGCAGGACGATGAGCGTCAAGCCTGCAAATATGCCGGTCCAGCCCGGCCCTCTGCTGGAGACGGACTCGCCCCTGTTTTCGAGTCAGGAACATCTTTGGGCCAGATCCTGGTTCGAGCTGCTTCTGCTATCGATGCTGATCGCCCTCGGTGGCGCATTGGGCTGGTGGATTTCAAGCCAGTTCGAGACCGCAACCATCGAACGCAATATCGAACAGTCCACCACACGGGTTCTTGATCGCCTCGACGACATCATTGCCGAAGCACGTCTGGCTTTCGATTCGATCGAGGCCGATGGCCACAGTCACTGCAGCCGAGACCAGCTTCTTGATATGCGAACGCGCCTGTTCGAGGCGCGTTATCTTCGCGACATCGGTGGCATACGGGGGTTCTCGCTCTACTGCAGCACCGCACTCGGCGTACTGGATGAGCCTTATCACAGTTCACCCCCACCGATCCGGCTCCCGGACGGCACCGGGCTTCGCACCGATCGCAGCGTGCTGGCATCACAGCGTCTGAGAACTGTGGTCGTGGAATATGGAGGCTACAACGCCCTGGTCGATTCACGCCAGGTCAGCGATCTGGTGACCGGAATCGAACAGGCCCATATCGAACTGGCAGTCAATGATCCCATTCAGCGGGACTGGCACCATTTTTCGCTGCTGACCCGCCCGGAACGCTTCGAACCCAGTGATCAAGTGTCCGGTCGCGTTCGGTGCAGCGACCTCAGCGGATTGTGTGTCCGTATCCGGCTGGGTGGCCATTCTTCGATCGGCGTGAATGCCCAGCATTGGGTGATGGGCGGCCTCGGAACCGCTCTGGGCGCCAGTCTTTTTCTCATCGGCGCGAACATCCGGCGGCAGCGCAATACCCCGGACCGGGCCCTGGCGCGCGCCATCAGTGCCCATCACATCCGGCCCAGCTATCAGCCCATTGTCCAGCTTCCCGGTGGACACCTGGCCGGCTTCGAGGCGCTTGCTCGCTGGGTCGATGACCAGGGCCGCACCATCCCCACCGAAAGATTCATCGCCCTGGCCGAGCGCAACGGCATGATCGGCAGTATCAGCGAACTGATGATCCAATCGATCGGCCGTGATATCGGTGACTGGCTGGCCAGGCATGAGGATCTGCGCCTGACGATCAATATCTCGCCGCAGGAATTCTGTGATCCGAGACTGCTCGATCAGATCAGAGAACACCTGCTCGATCGAGGGATCAAGCCCTCACAGGTCGTCCTTGAAATCACCGAACGCACGATGATCGAAATCGACGCCGCCCAGGACATCATCGAACGAATCACCGGTATGGGCATGACCATCTACGCCGACGATTTCGGTGTCGGCTACTGCGGCCTGGCCTACCTCAACGAGCTCGACATCCATGGCATCAAGATCAGTCAGCAGCTGACCGCAGCCGTCGCAACCGACAGCCCGAAAGCGAGCCTGGTGCCCCGCGTGATCGAGATGGCGCGCGGCCTGGACCTGGATGTCGTGGTCGAGGGGGTCGAGACCGAGCAGCAGCGCGAGGCGCTCAGGCCGCTCGAGCCGATCATGGCCCAGGGCTGGCTGTTCTCGCGTGAGCTCAGCGCTGCAGATCTCGAGCGCTTCAGCGAAGATCGGCGCCTCAGGCGGCGCGAGGATCTGAAGGGCTCTTGAGTATCTGCCGGAGCTTTCCGGGATCAAGAATCGCCTCAAGCACCGTGATCAGACGACAACCGACAGACAGGCGTCCATCAGATCCTTCTCGCTGGCCAGGATCAGGTTGGCGGCATCAGCCAGCGGAATGTAGCAATCGGCACCGGTGACTCGACGCAGACCGGACGCGCGATATCCGCTCTCGGCCAGTAGCGCCACGACAGCCTCGCCGACACCGCCATCGGGACGGCCCTCGTCGAACACGACCACCGCATTGCATTCGGCAGCCGCCTGCTGGATGGCTTCCCGATCCATCGGCTTGAGCCAGCGCAGATCGACCACGCGGGCGTTGATTTCATAGTCTTCCAGGAGCGCACGTGCAACCCGCAGCGACATCGGCACACCGTTGCCGAAGGTCACGATCAGCAGATCAGTAGCCTCCGGGTGATAGATCCGGGCCTGCCAGGGCTCCAGCGCCTGACCCTCTTCCGGATAAGGAAAGGTCCACAGGCCATCGTCGCGCTCGTGGAGGTCCTTGCTCATGTAGAGCGCAATCGGCTCGAGAAAGGCACAAACCCGCCCGTCGACCCGGGCCAGCGCCGCCATGGTTCGCAGCATATTGACCGCGTCGTCACCGCGCGACGGACAGCCGATCACCAGACCAGGGATGTCGCGCAGTGCCGTGATCGAGTTGTCGTTGTGGAAATGGCCGCCGAACCCGCGCTGATACCCCAGACTGGCGATCCGCATGACCATCGGATTGCTGAACTGACCGTTCGAGAAGAACTGCAGCGAGCAGGCCTCGCCGCGAATCTGGTCGCAGGCATTATGGAAATAGGCCAGGTACTGGATTTCCGGAATCGGCAGATAGCCCATGGTTCCGAAGCCCTGCGCCAATCCGAGAATGGTGGTCTCATCGAGCAGGGTATTGAATACGCGGCGGCGGCCGAACCGTTCCCAGAGACCGCGGGTAACGGTGTAGACACCACCCTTTCTGGCCACATCCTCACCGAAGACCAGCGCCTGCGGATACTTCAGCAGGAGATCCTGCAGGCCGCGATTGATCTGCACTGCAAGATGGCGCGGGGCTTGCCGTTCGGGAAGGGAGTCCTCGCTACCGAAGGCGGCAACGCGAGCCTCCGGCGCGGCGAGTGACCGGGCCTCTCCGGCAACCAGATCTCGTGATAGCGGTGCTAGAGGTGCCATCACGTCGCCACGAAGGGTAAGTCGATCCTGGCGGTCGGCTCGATCGGCCTCCTCGAGACAGAGCGATCTCAACTGCTCGTAGCGAGACCGAATCTTCTCCGGGCTCATCAGCCCGCGGGCAACGATGCGCTCGCTGGTGCGCAGCAGAGGATCCATCGCCTCGGAGGACTCCAGCTCGCTGAGCGCGCGATAGTCGACCTCGAAGTCCGTCCCGGCATGCCCCATGAGACGGGTCGTTCGCAGATGCAGAAAGACCGGCCG
>Ga0102938_10003882_pt1 | contig 11069 bp, 12 predicted proteins | sample SalPonR2_B_D2_MG_FD_84516 | JGI IMG/M metagenome (GOLD analysis project Ga0102938, IMG submission 84516) | Salt pond soil microbial communities from South San Francisco under conditions of wetland restoration - Salt Pond MetaG R2_B_D2_MG | ecosystem: Environmental > Aquatic > Marine >... | reverse complement strand
GAAGCATCTCAAAGCGAGGTCGTCGGGAGCTGAATTACCACTAATTGATTAGTGAGAATCGCTAATTGATTAGTGGGAGCTTGAAGACCTTGTATTTATTTTTCAGCTGAGAGGAGCGTCTCAGAGCGGAAAAAATTCTTTCGGAGGGGGTGGTCGACCACCAAAATTTTTTTTATTGCATGTTCGGGCTTAAAACCCAAATGTCAGATGTCACTTTCACGATTTGTCACTTTCGATTTTCGCCAATCGGCCTCGAAATTTTCGTGTCCAATCCCCACCCCTCACTATTTTTTGGGACCCTCGTATTTATTTTTGCGCGAGAACAGCTTGAACCAGAACCACAAAAAAAACGTACTCGTCAACATAATTTATTCGACATAAGCAAGTAAATTGTCCTTCTTAGCTCTGTGAACAACGCTGTAGTGCGTAGAACAGAGTCCGCGCGCCCGCAGCTTGTTTTCGCATCGGGAAATCAGGCAAAGACCACCGGCTGTGAAGCGTTTCGCTCGTTCTGCCCGTGAATTGAAAATAACAAGACATTCTTGTAACGAGCTGAGTTTGCCTTGCATGCGCCGAAGGCCTGTGTGTGCTTCGTTGTTTGCTGCCGTTGCCGAGGTGAAGGTTGTGCTTTTTTGTAGCAAGAGCTTTCGCTTCTTCGTATTTGTCCGCAGTGATTCTGACGCAAATCTCTGGCCAGCAGAACCGGCTGAATTTCTCGGCCTCTTCCTGCTCTTCGCGCTGGTCGAAGTCGTATCTGGATTCGTCGTCGTCTGTCTCGTCAAAACCGTAAACTCCTGCCCAGGGACCGGGACCAGCCGTTCGGACGAGTGCGGCAAATAGGCCACGGTTCTGTTCTTTTCCCGACGCAAAATCTCCTTGTGCACAGCCTTGTCCCTGATCTGGTCGATTCGCGCCTCGACGCTGAATTCCTGACACGGCGGCTCGGCGGCCAGCGGCTTGGGAGGCAAGCCCAGCGTAAAGAAACCCGAAGAGAAGATCTGCTTGCTGTCTGGCCTCCTCGTGGCCGCAATCATTTGCTTCTTTCGGAACTGACTCTGTCGCCGTTCTGTTTGTGTACCATGTGCCCCTTGTGTCGTACATTCTTCCATCAACGGTGTGCATAGGGCCGATGCTACTGTGTTGGTGCAAGGACGGTTATAGTTTGTCTTAGAAGTTTTATGTTATAAATTTCTTGGTTGGTGTGTTGATTTTGGATACGAAATGTGCTTAAGTTGAAATCGGGGTATTTCGTTGAATTTTTATTTTGAATGCAGTGACTTCTCTGCGTTATTCTTGGTTGTGGTTTCTGATGTCGGTGGCTCCCGGATCCCGCTCGCCTGGCTTTTGTCTTCAATCCTTTTCCGAGCTTTCCTCGTCTTCGTCGTCGTCGTCTTCGTCGTCGTCTTCTTCGTCGTCGTCTTCTTCGTCTTCTTCATCTTCCATGGCGTCTTCCACGGCCTCCTTTACGGCATCGGATGAAGCAGCCGCCACGGCTTCTTCTGCGCCCTCCTCCGGACCTTTTTGCTCGGATTCTTCGTCGGAATCTTCTTTGGGTTCTGTCGCGACGTGGGTTTCGGCATGCGAACCCGCGTTTGCTGCTTCGGCTGATTGGTTCTTGGCTTTCTTGCCGTTTGGTGACTTCTGTTCGTCGGCCTTGCGTTTCTTCTTGGAGGAGGATTTCTTTTTGCTTTCTTTGGCATTGCTTTTGAAACTCTCGGCGATCTTCTTGGCCTCGTCTGGGCCCAAAACTTCGTACTCCAAGTGCTCGCACATTTTTTGCGTGAAGAACAACTTTGCGGCCTGGTGGTACTCGTCGGTGGTGTCCTTGGCAGTGTAGCCGTTGTCGTCGACGCCCACAAAAGCCTTGCTCAGGTTCAAAGCAATCTTCGAGGTGCGTTCTGTCGCTTTCAGGCAGTGCAGGATGCCGATTACGTAGGATATGGACGTGTCCAGCGCCTCGTTATCGTCGTCGAGGCCCAGCTCCGGCACGTACTCGCCCAGCTTCTCTGGCGCTTTGGCGGCAAGTCGAGAGCAGATTGTGTCGAATCTCGGCGTCGACAGTTCCTCCAGCAAAAATTCGGCGAATTCGGCACGTTCAGGTTCCGTTCTCTGGCCGAATGCCGCGCAGATGCAGTGGTGCATGCTGTCCTCTTTCTTTTCGAGTTTAGACTTCAAATTCTTGAGCAGCGAATGAGCTGCCATGGCACTGCGAAGAACTTCGCCTTTCTTCTTGAACGTTTCTGCGATCGCCGGTATGTATTTGCTTCCGAAAGTGGTCATTGTTGCTTTGGATTCAGGTGCCGGAATTGTGCGGCAGGTTTGCCCAATTTCAACAGCAAAAATTCACCGAATTTTCAAATGGGATTCGGTCGAAGCATCTGCACCATAAAATGCACCGAAACGACAATCACCGGAATTAAAGCCAGACACTCCAGCAGAGAACACCGCGACGACACAAAGTACGCCACCACCAGCCCGTAGATGAAGTGCGTGCAAAGGAAAAAGCAAGTGTTCCTCAGCACCTTGCCGCACTGCATCAGCAGCACACACCAGCCCTCGTTGTCCCGCCACGCCGAGTACGCCAGTTCCGACGCCAGGGCCCAGCCGACGGCCGACAGCAGAGGTATCGACACAGCCAGAACGATCAGCGTCAGCTGCAGCAATTGTGTCTCTGGAACTAGCGGGACTATCCGTTCGTAGATGAAGCTCGTCGCAAAGAAGCCGATCAGCAGAGCGCCAGAGCCGTCGAAGATGTTCAGGATGCCCAACTGGCTCTGCGTCAGCTCGTAGGCCGAGCGCATCTGCTCGAACTTTTTGCGGTCGCGTTCGGAACAGGTCATCGTCTCTGGTAGAATAAGACACAGCCAGGCTTTCACTTTGCAAACAGGAACAACAATAAATAATGCAGACGCAAAGCAAAACTCCGCATCCGCTGCAGAGAGCCCGGACTGCGTCCGACTTTTCTGAGGTGACTTCAGACAGCAGCAGTACAGCTTCCGCTGGGACAGGCAGCTACAGCGATTCGCCAGAAGCTGAACGTCGTAAACGGCGCAACAAGTTCACCGGCCCGCCAATGCACGTGGTCATGTTAATCACTGAATTGAACATGGCAATCAGGGAGACAGCGGCGACGTGCAACGACTTCGACACAGATCTAGCGGTCAGCATTTCGCGCACGGTAGCAAGCCTACAGCACTGCGAATCGATGGCCGACTGCAACGAGGTTGTGTGCAGGACATTCGAAGTGGCAGAGCGTAACTTGGAAAAGGCAATGGAGTCTGTCGCGCACCAAATGAGTGTTGCCAGGAGGAATTGTTACCGCGTCATGAAGTCGGAAGAGATTCAGTTCGTCGTCGAGTTGACCGAGCTTAAAGACAGGTTGTGCGACCTGAGTATACAGCTTTTGGATCACGCAGAGAATGTGATGACTACACTGAAGGAACCCAATCTCTCCAGAAGAGAAGACCTGCGCCTTGTGGCGCACGCACAGCAGTCATTGTGCCGCGAACAGAAAATAAGATCGGAAATTGTTTCCGTCGAACAGGAAATTGTCAACAGGAGCTCAGAGAGAAAAAGTAAAATCTCATTTTACTCGAAGAGAGCAGCCAAACACTACGACAGCTATTTGCACACAAGGCAAAGCCTACGCACCATCAAAAAATTCGTGGCCGATCTCCGCAGGGGCAACATCAGCCACACACACAATAAAAGATAACAGAAAAAAGACCAATTTTCATTGCAACAACAACGTCCGCGCGCCGCTTCAGCACGCCTTGCTTTTGTGCGTATCCTCTTTGGCGTGCTTCTTGTACGAGCCCAGTGTCGAGCACTCGCGCGTGAAAAGGAACATCGCCAGCAGGTAGTTGACCACGCCAGCAACGACAAACGTGCCGAGCTGAATGAGCGCAGTGCGCGCCGTCAGACACGCGCCGCCTTGGACGAGAGCCGTGGCCAGGTAGAGCCAAAGCGAGTACGAGCCGCCGGTCACGGGGCCGAGAGCCAAGTCAGCGGCCGACCACTCGAGCGCAACGGCCAGCCCGCCGAACGCGCTCCACTTGTAGCGCTTGGTGGAGAGCAGGAAGGTGTGGCCGATCAGCAGTTTGACAAACAGCGTCGTCAGGAACTGCTGCAAGATGCCGACGCTAGCCGCCGGTTCGGAGCAGCCGAGCGTGGCCGGCGCGCCGACCAAGTAGCTGGCGTAAAGGGCGGCCAGGTAAAAGCCGAGGAACTCGAACGCCGGAATCGACACGTAGCGCAGGATGCCGAACAGCTTGAAGCGCGCGGGGTCGTCCAGCCAGGCTGCCAGGGTCAAGTGCGGCGCCAGATGGCCGGCGTAGAACTGGCTGAACGTCACAATGACGCCGAAGATGATTGCCGCGTGGCAAAAGGCGATCTCGATTGGCAGCAGCGAGACGCCGGCGATCACTTGGTTGTAGTCGGCCGCGGCAACGGCGATCAGACCGAGGAAAAAAGCGCCGAGCAGCGCCGACACCTGGGTCGCGAAGTAGCACAGCGCCCACGACGTCATGACGTCGCGACGGGCTGTCATTTTGCGGCGCGTCGTTGGTGTCTTTCGGACGGTGACAACGGTGCGAGCTGGAATGCCCTCCGGGGGGCATTTCTTGCCGTTGGCCGTGAGCGGCGATAGGCCGGCGGTGGATGAAGAGGCTTTTGACATTTCAGAGCAACAAGAATAGCTGTGGCTGGGTTTAACGCAGGCGGACTCGAGTTTCCGGCTGGGCCTTTGCTGGTTGTTTCTTGTTTTTTTTTGTTGTTGTTCCCAGGGGCTGCGTGGTTTTTAAAATAAGCTTGGCGATTTAATATAAGGCCTCGGCGTGTCCACTGCTCAAAAAGAAGCATGAGCGAGGAACCCGTCTGCGTTATCGAAAACAACAAGCGCTTCGTAGGCACCCAAGACGAGTGGGAGGAGTACGACAGAAACCAGGTCAAGATCTGCGTTGCCGGCGACAGCTCGTGCGGCAAGACCAGCATCCTGGGCCGCTTGAAGGACGGCGTGTTCATGAGCCACTCGCGCTCGACCATATCCGTGGACTTGGTGATTGTCCGCTTGCGCATGCGCAGCGGCAAGCGCGTCAAAGTGATGCTGTACGACATGGTGGGCGACGACCGGTTCCGCCTGCACTCGCCGCTCAACGTCATAAGCGGCGTCGAGGGCGTCATGCTGGTGTTCGACCCGAAGCGGCCCGAGACGTTCACGTCGCTGGCTCTGTGGCGCAAGCGTCTGGACTTGGATATCGGCGACGAGTACAAAAAAGTTGTCATGTGCAACAAGAGCGATCTGCTGTCCGACTCGGCGCGCTCCAGTGAGCTTTCGCAGCAGTGGATTGAGCATTCGAAGGATTCCTATCATTGCAAACTGTTCTTCGCGTCGGCGAAGGACGGCGAGAATCTGACAGAAGGTCTTGGCTATTTACTGCAAAGGATACTGCGCAAGCGTGCCAAAGAGGACATTGTGGACCACAGACAAAACCTGCGTCGCATCGGCATCGACTCCGGTCAGCGCGTCGAGCAGAAGTCCAAGTGCTGCAAGTAATTCATTGATTTTTGGTCGGCCCGTCGAGCTTTTTGTTGTTGGCCAGCGGCCTGAATTTCACAACAAACACCGACTATGAACCCGCAAGTTGCGAAGACCTACTACAGCGACTACATGCCACTGGCCGCGCTGGTCAGCTGGTTGTCGCGCGCCGGCAAGATCGCCGACTACTTTGTCGGGCATCGCGAATTCTCGCTGACGAAGCTCTCCTCGGACAAAACAGAGAAGTACCTGCGTCACCTCTGCTACAAAACAGAACAGCAGTTGCGCGCTGGACTGCGGTCGCACGTTCCCATGAAGCTGGACATCGGACCGGTGTACAACATGTCGCCGCGCAGGTTCACCGACTCGGGCTGCGAAATCGTCCTGCGCGAGCTTGTTTTCGACATAGACATATCCGACTACGCCCGCCGACCAGACGGCGAATCCCAGGACTGCTGCTCGGACCGCGGCACAATCTGTCAGCGCTGTTGGCTGTTTGCCGTCTGTGCGGTCGAGGTGCTGCAGATCGTGCTTCGGCAACAGATCGGTCTGCAGAACCTGCTCTGGGTATTCAGCGGCCGGCGCGGCGTTCACTGCTGGTGTCTCGACGACAAGGTGGCGCGGGCCAGCACCGAGACGCGCTCGACGATTGTCGACTACATAAAAAGTCCCATGGCAAAGACACCGAGCGCGCTGCTGCCGTGCATAGAGCGCTTCGCCGACTACCACGGCCGGCGACCGCGCGGCCCGGACGAGGCGTACGAAGCCATGTGGCCGCGCATCGACGAGCCGGTGACGCGGACGAAGAACCACTTGCTCAAGTCGCCGCTGTGCGTCCACCCGGCCACCGGCCGCGTGTGCGTGCCGTTCGACCCGGCGAACGTGCACAATTTTCGTCTCCAAGACGTTCCCACCGCGGCCGCAATAGTCGCCGGCGACGCCGATGCCTTGGCCGCCCTGCGCAGAGCGACACAGTTACTACAGACGAGCGTGCCACAATAAAATTTGCCTGTTGTGACCGATAGCCGACGATCGCCGACGATTTACAGCAACACCAATGGACGGCATTTCGTACCCGTTCCTGCAAGAGCCAGAGGAAGTCGCGCCTGCCTTGCCGCTGGCGCCGCCGGCAGACGAAAACGAATGGTCCGAGCGACACAGCAACCAGTGCGGCATGTGCGGCTGCGATGTCGACCGGTGCACGGCGCACCTGGTTCTGGACTGTGCCCACGTTCTGCACTTTGCGTGTGCTCGCAAGCTTTTCAGCAGATCCAAAAAGATGCTGCCGGACACAATCGGCGGGCCGCAGTGGTGCTCGACATGCGTTGCCATCAACAAGGTGTCCGGCTCGTACAACGCCAGCACTGACCCGTCTCTCTCCTACGACCGGCTGATCACGTCGTGCAACGCTGCGTACATCAAAGAGTTCGGCCGCGATTTGCTGCGCGTCTCGGACAGGCTGTCGCCGTCAGCCGAGCTGGAGCAGACAATCATGGGCCGCGAGAAAATGTCGGCCCGCCTCGCGACGGCGGTGGGCACCATGGCCGTCTCGGCCGTCAACGCGGTGCAGCGCGCGCGCAACCGGGACGAGTGGCTCAGCGCCGACGAGGCTGCAGACCAGCGGGGCGACGGCTTCGACATGACAACGCTTGCCGAGCGCATGGTCGCCGCCAACCGGACGCTGGACACCGTGTTCGAAACCACCGACGTCACAATAGCCGAGCTACTGGCCGCCGGGATCCAGTCGCTGGAGCAGCTGCGGGATCTGGGCTTCTCGGAGCAACTGCACCTCACGCGGCCGTACCGCAAGCGCCTGCCGGTTTACATGCTGGTCGACAAGTACGGCCTGTCCTGGGACAACGGCCTCAAGCGCGTGTCGCCGCGCAGCTTCCGCGCGTTCAAACTGACCGCCCCGGAGCTGCGACTGCTGGACTGCGACATGCAGAAGTTTGTCATGGCCGGCTGGAAGGCCAAGGACGTGCTGGCCTTGTCCATCTCGCCGTCGAGACTGGTGCGCTACTTGAATATGCAGCTGGTGCACCTGAACTCGCTGGGTCTGAGCATCGACGTGTTTGTCAAAAACCCGCTGTGGAAAAAGGACTTTGAAGACCAGCAGAGTGACTTCAACAGGCTGATTCGCAAGTGAACATTTGTACTGGCCGACCTGAACGACAGCGGGAGCAAAACAAGAATAAATACCACTCGACCATGAACGCCGACAGCGTACACCGCCACTGCAACCGGCTGATAGACGCTGCGTTTCGCCGGCGAGCTGGCATCTTTGCCGGCGTTGATTTTGTTTTCGTCTTGTTTCTGCTCTTTCCGGCTCTGGCTTCGCTGTTCTACCTGATAGCCAGCGCGCCGCTCGTTCTGCTCTACCTGGTGCGATCGCTGACAATGTCGTCGTTTCTGTACCGGCACCGCAGCCTGCCCGTCAACGCCTGCGGCATGTACACAACGGTGCCGACCAGAGGCACGCACCTGCGCAGAATGGCCAACTTGTCCATGCACCCGGCGCTGTACACTTGGTACCTGTTGACGCTGGCCGTGACTCTCCCGGCCCACGCCTGGGCATTTCTGGCGCTTTTTGTCATGGTCGCACTGGGCGCGTTTCCGGTCGTGGCCTACGCCGGCTTCGTGGCCGTTGTGTTTGCGTCCTACTGGTACGCAAGGGGCTCACACTTGCGCTTCTACGAGCGCTGCGTGCAGCTGTCGGTAGAGGAAACCCTGGACAGCGCGGCAACGCTGCGACAGTACGGCGCTTGCCGGGCGAAGGAGCTGCGCGAGCGTTGGCTGTACGACATTGATCTTTATTTCCACGGCAAGAGCACAATAGAGAACATAAAAACCCTGCCGGCGAAGACGCCGAGGGGCTCGCGGGCTTCTCGATCACGAGGCACGGGAACCCGTGGCCACGACAGTCGCCGTAGCCTGGCGGCTGCGTCTGGTCGACAGAACAACCGAAACGGCAGCAAGAATCGACAGAAGTCCCACGACAAGTGAAACAATCGGCCAGACGGCGGCGCGGAAGCCTTCCTGGTCGCATATTTCCTCCTCGATCTGCTTGGTGAACGGATCCGCGTTGATGCACTTGATGTACCGCGGCCACTCGAAAATGGCCGCCACCACTGCCGACGCCGTCGACAGCACAGCGAAGACCAGTGTCAGCCAGCGCCACCAGTTGGGCGTCTTGCCGAAGAACGCGAACATGCAGCCGGCCAAGTGCGCAGGCACAATCAGCAACGAGCCCCGGTAGAAGGCGCCGCCGCGGAAGAAAATGGTGTTCAGAGCGACAATGAAAATCACTGTGACCAGCAGCAGAACGGCCACCACAACGCGGAACACACCGGCGCCGGTCGTCAATTCGCGCGAGATGCGTCGCTGGCGCGCGTTGAACAGGCTCTGTCGCTCGGCCTCGATCTGCGCGTCCATCGACGACCGGAACACGGTGCCGTTGTTCACGGCGTTGTACAGCGCTAACTTGGCAATGGACCGCAGCTCGGCCACGCGGCGATTTTGCCAAACGCCCGTCAGCAAGAGGATCAGCAGCGACACGATGGTGAACGCCAGCGCGACCCAGGGTGTTATGGCCGACAGCTGCGGGCTGTTCAGGCAAATGGCGACGTCGAGCTGCGTGACGCCGTTCGGGCAACCGTAGTGCCGTATCAGTCCGACGACCGCCAGGAACAGATTGATGGCGAACGACAGAACCGAAAAGGCCAGCGTGGTGCGCAAGTCGAACAGCTCCTGGTCGACTACGGCGCTCAGCGCCATCATGACGGTGAATCCGTGAATGGACAGCAGACTAGCGCGGTAGAAGGCGCCGCTGTCGAGGTTGAACAAGTTGGTGAACACGACCACCAGCGCCCCGACCACCGACAGTCCGGCCAGAATGCCAACCAGAACGCGGTATATGAACGTCTGCGACACGCTGTAGCGCACACGGGAACGCAATTTTGCGACGCGGGCGGCCCGGCCCCGCGTGACGTTGACTGTGGGCCGCCCCGTCGACACAACTGTGGCATCCGGGCGGCGCTGCGAGAGAGTTCCACCGGGTCCTAGCGTGGTTGCGGTGGACATTGGAAGCGGAGTTTGGTTTGCAAAGCCGGCCTCTTTGCGCTTTAGCGGCGCGCAACAAAAATTCTATTCTCGCCCGGAAACAATATCCGCGTTTATTCAGTCTCGTCGCCCGGCAAGTGGTAGGCCAGCAACCGAGTTACGCCCTTGATCTGCCCTTCCTGGTCGCGAATCACAGCGGACGGCGACGTGTCCGGCCCGAAAACAGCCACCGGCGGACGCTCCGAGGCCGGCATTTTTTGGACCGCTTGGCCGACGACCATGGAAACCACGACGCCGGAGAAATCTGAGAACTCAAAGTCGGGCCATTCGACGCCCAGGAAGACCGGCGCTTGCATGACGCTGACCGGCTTGTCCAGCCCGTACTCGGAGTGCAGCTCCCGGCACTGCACGGCAGGCGCTTGTCGCACGCGTGCTACTTTTGAGCTGCGCGGGATAGTGGTCTTTTCGGTTTCGCTTAGGTACACGTGGATATCGTGCGGCGTTAGGTTGATCAGAGGTTTGTTGTTGTTGTTGTTGTTGGTCATAATTGAAAGCGATTGAGATTGCTTGCAATTGCAACTTCATTTTTCATTCAAGCACCAACAGATCAAACATGCTCATTTCTCTGTGAAGCAGGCTTGACTCGCACTTCTATCAACATCCCTTCCTGTATCCCGCTGGCTAGCTCTCCCGAAAGTCGCACTTTTCCGCCAATGTCGCGGCACTGTGCCTCGATGGAGTTTGCGTGGCGACGGTTTACACGGGCGATGCAAGTCAAATACACCTCCGGCTCTTCGGATTCACTTTCCGACGATTCACTTGAACTGATACTGTGCATCCCTCGTCGCAAAGAAGCAAAATTCCCCAACGCAATCCGCGCTGCTTCTTGTTCGGCTGCAGACTTGCTGCCGGGGACCGAGCCGATGTCAAAACTCGACCCATCTGGCAATGTCACACTGCAACAGAAGTTGGGCGTGTGATCGGCCCCGGGGTTGTGCTTGTCGCGCTTTGTTTTGTAAGTCGCGGGCTTTGAGTACAGATTCATGCACATCTGGTTGAGCATGGACTTGGGGTTCATTGTTGTCTGTGGACGTTGAGCGTATTCTGTAGTGTAAGTTGGACGGTGCTGCTTTTTATTTTTCAACTTTCAAATTCAACGCATTCCCAAAAAGAAAGCCCGTTGCGGTATCCTTAGACCGGCCTCTGGCTTCAACTCAAGATAAAGCAATCATACAGTCTTGATATTGGTCCCATGGGACGTGGGCGGCCCATCTGCTGGTTGGATCTGTTTCTGTGAGTATCCGCTGCGCCGAGATAATCCACTGGGCGAAAAATAAATACGGGGCCCCGAAAAAATAGTGAGGGGTGGGGATTGGACACCCTTCTGGAGCGTGTGCGGAGTTATAAAAAATCGCGAAAGTGACATCTGACATTTGGATTTTAAGTCCGAAAATGCAATAAAAAAAATTTTGGT
>Ga0102938_10003881_pt1 | contig 11071 bp, 6 predicted proteins | sample SalPonR2_B_D2_MG_FD_84516 | JGI IMG/M metagenome (GOLD analysis project Ga0102938, IMG submission 84516) | Salt pond soil microbial communities from South San Francisco under conditions of wetland restoration - Salt Pond MetaG R2_B_D2_MG | ecosystem: Environmental > Aquatic > Marine > Intertidal... | reverse complement strand
CGTGGCTCCGCGCATAAAAGTCCAGGTACTCCGCGCAATTCGTATTGCGATACGTGCCGAACGAATCGGGCATGAAGCCCAAACGTGTGCGGACGCGATCGGGATCGTTGACCGACGACAGGCCCTCGACCCTCGCGTCGCCGAACGTGGGGATCTCCAACGTCGCCAAGATTCGCATGCTGGTCGTCTTGCCCGCCCCATTGGGGCCGATGTAGCCGAACACATCGCCGCGGGGAACGGCAAAGCTGACGCCGTCGACGGCGCGAGTCTTGCCGAACCATCGTGAAAGCTCTAGCAGCTCGATCACCGGGCCGTCCCAAGTGTGGACGGTCGGCGGAGCAGTTGAAGTCGACGTGCCGATCATCGCGAGAGTCCCAACAAGACTTGCACGCCTTCGCCGACCTGCACGTCTTCCATCGCGAACCGCCGTGGATCGAGTTCGCCGAGTCCGACGAACGAACCGGTGGGTAGCCCGCGTCGCCACTGTTCGGCGAAGGCCTCGATCCGCGGTCGCTCGTCACCCGGGGCGATCGAGTTGTAGTACATGTTCCAACCGCTGCGGACGTTCGGCAAGAAATCAAGCTTCGGCAGCACCCGCTGGTCGATGATCGTGGCAAGTTCTTTTCCGCTGGCCGACGTCATCGGCATCGATTGGCCCGATGAGACCGTTTCGATTCGGTGATAGTTTCCCTGGTTGTCGCGGTACATCAGGGGACCGATCGTCTGAAGCGAATGATTGGTGATCCGGACCGGGGATCGCGAATCATCAGGCAGCTCGAATGACAGCGGCGGCTTCGCTTCGACGACCGGGCGTGTGACAAGGTATTGCACCTGAGATCGTGTGGGAAGAAAATCGCCGCTCCAAATTTGCTCCTCCCCGGTCCAACGAATCCGGCCGCCCGGATAGATCCGGTCGCCGCCGTACGTTCCCCGCTCGACCGAAGATTGTGGCAGCACGGGCATCACGAACGCGTCTACGGCGAACCGCAATTCGCCGCTGCCGAACGCCGAATAAAAAGTCGATCGATCTTGGCGGACCACCACGTCATGCTCGTGGTCGATCCAAGTCCATTGCTGGGGCCGCAGCTTCGTTCCCAATCCGTCCGATAGCATCGCGAAACCGAACAGACCGCTGCTGACCATCAATGCCAACGCCGGGGCGGCGAAATAAAGCATGTACAAACGATCGTGTCGCCTGAGAAAAAAATACGAGATCGGCCCCACCATCAACACGAACAACGTGTTGAGCGTCAGAAAGGACTTGACCGGCGGGCCGCCGACCGATTCGATCAGCCAACGCCAGTAGTTCGTGTCGCCGGCTTGGTAATTCAAACCCATCCGATCGAACCAAGAGATACCGTTTTCGGCGAAGCTGAAATCTTGCAAGGCCGCCCAAAGTTGCAGAGATCCGGGAAAGGGATCCGGATCCTCGATTTTGACGATTTTTCCCAAACCGTAGTCCGAGGTCTGAACGCGGGCGGACAAAGATGCCGCGTCCTCGGTGTCCAAGATCGGATGACCGACTTCCGTCAATTCGTCGTAGATCTCTTGCCGTTTTCGAAAGGCATTCGCCATGCCATAAGTCGTGGACTGCTTGACGACCGAACCCAGCCAATGCTGATCCATCAACGCCGACGTGTCGTTGTCCTCGTGCAAGGTGAGTCGCCGTTTCAAGGCCCCGGGGTCGGGGACAACCTTCGGCGGCAGCGGTTCAAAGTCGACGCCGGGGTTGATCGAATCTGCCAGGGCGTCGGGCGAAGGGCTTTCTCCGTAAAGCCACAAGTTTCCGCCCGTGGCCACCCATTGCTTGACGGCTCGTAATGCGGCGGGTCGCTTTTCGATCGCTTGCCAGGCTCGATCATGGACGACGATCACGTCCAAGTCGCTGTAGGACAGCCAGTTGGTCGGCGGCGTCGTCGGGTCCAGCAACCGAAACTGCACCCAGGCCGGCTGGACTTGTTGTTCGACCAGTGCGATCGCGTCTTGATGCGTCAAGCGAGTCGTCTTGACGGCCTCGGGCAGCGGGGCTCGGCTGGTCGGATTGGAGCCCAGGATCGTCACCATGCCGCGGACGTCCGGAAAAACCAGCCTCGGGTCGATCTTTGCCGGGTCGAACACCGCGATCGTCAATTGTTGACCGGCGTATTTGTCGTCCAATGAACTCCCGAGCGGCAAGACCAAGGGATCTTCGCCCACACGCCTGCCGTCTTCGAAGGCATGCAGCTTGAAACTTTCGCTTTGGCCGAACAACGGAACCAACATCCGGCGATTGGCCGTTGCGGCCCCCTGGGGCAGCGTGAAGCTCTGCGACGTCTCGGCGGCCAATCGCGGTTTGAATCGACTGTGCGAAGATACCCTGACCGTCAGGCGATGGTCGCGAGAGAAAGTCCGACGGGTGGGGCGAAAGCTCAGGTGCAAGGTTCGGTAACCACCGGGGCCGGGACTGGATTCGACGCCGACGATCAGCGAAAAGTCGCTGATCACTCGACCGGCCGGATAGGAGCCACCGACCCACTTGGTCTGGGCGGCGCGGGTTTCGTCGGCCACGCCCGCGAACAGCGACGCCGAAGCGATCGCCATCATCAGCGTCGAACGGTCCGTCAAGCTCGTCCGGTGATCCGTCCCGTCGCGGCCGAACCGGGGGCGTCGCAATCGTCCGACTGTGCCGTCAAGAAACATGCCCAGCAAAAAAATCGTGGCGTAAGCGACCAGCGTCCCGGCAGCCATGCCGACCAAAAGCGTCAGCAGTTGTGCCCAGCGATACCCGTCGCCCGCCGCCTTGAACATCGTGAACAAGAAGGCACTGACCGTGATCAGCCCGATCAGCCATAAGATCGAGACGCGCGGAAGTGGGCGCTGAGGCAATTCAACGGCCGAATCGTCATCGACGATTGTGGCCGCCGACCGACGGATGGCCTGTGAGGTCGATCCGGAGACAGATTCGCTTGACTCGTTCATCGCATTCTTGCCGGCCAGGGAACCTGCCCGACGGTGGACAGGGTCGAGATTCGCAGCGCTCGCACGGAGCGAGGGTTTTGATTCGCCCCGACTCCGTGATTGTAGCGGGATCTGCGGTCGCCTGTTTTTGCCGACTGATCTATGCTGCGGGCCCGGTCAAGTTCTTCTTCAGATCCAGCGAAATCACATCCGATGTCCAGCACTGCCAAATCCGCCGAACCGACTGCCGAAACGTCCAGCGATAAATTTTGGATCGGTTTCGATCTGGGCGGAACGAAAATGTTGGCGATCGCTTACGACGAGGACTGGAAAGAAGTCGCCCGTCGACGTCGCAAGACCAAGGGTCGCGAGGGTTCCGATCAAGGCATGGCCCGCGTGATTTCGACGATCGAGCGGTTGCTGAACGAGAACGAATTGTCGGCCGATAACATCGCCGGCATCGGCATCGGTTGTCCCGGCCCGATCGACTTGGACAAGGGCAGGATCTTGAGCACGCCGAATTTGGGTTGGGATGACCTCGACGTGCAGTCGACGCTTGAGAAAAAGTTCGATTGTCCCGCGATCGTCCTGAACGACGTCGACGCGGGCGTGTTCGGCGAATACAAATTCGGCGCGGCGAAGAACGCCCGTTGTGTCGTGGGAATTTTTCCCGGGACCGGAGTCGGTGGCGGTTGTGTTTACGAGGGCAAGATCCTGCGAGGTGCCGGGATCAGCTGCATGGAAATCGGACACACGCGGATCAGCAGCAGTGACCGGGCCAGCGGATACGACTTGCCGGGCACGTTGGAAGCAGAGGCCAGTCGGCTGACGATCGCGGCCGAAGCGGCCAAGGCGGCCCATCGCGGGGACGCTCCGGCGTTGATGAAAATCGCCGGAACCGACTTGGCCGAAATCCGCAGCGGAGCGTTGGCCGAATCGATCCAAAAGGGCGACAAGGTGGTCCAACGGATCGTCGAAACGGCCGCCGAAACCATCGGCCTGGGCGTCGTCAACATCGTTCACTTGTTATCACCCGATTGCATCGTCTTGGGCGGCGGGCTGGTCGAAGCGATGGAAGACTTGTTCGTCGGCACCGTCAAACGCGCGGCGCGAAAAAAAGTCATGGAAGTTTATCGTGACCGCTTCGACGTGGTCGCCGCGAAGCTCGGGGACGACGCCGGTGCGCTCGGCGCGGCCGCTTGGGCCAAGCAGTCCGTTCAGGCCGACGCCGAAGCGGTGAAGAAGTAGGCGATCGAATTTTCGATCCGCACGCCGAACCGTTCAATTCATCGTCGGTCCGAAACGCCGGCGAAGCCGTTTCAACGTCCGCAGCGGGCTACACAACGACGCGACTCCCAATCGCATCCGACCTCGCCACGGCGCCCGAGAATAAATCTCGCCCATGGACTGCCGGTACTGACGAAGCGATTCGGTGTCCATTCGTTGATGCATTCGTGACAGACCGGATGACCGGCCGTGGGTCGCGGTAAACTCTTCCAGGCTGCACAAGCTTTGGCCGCTGCGACGACGAGCGGCCATCGCGATGGCGTAGTCGTAGTGCGTTCGCATCTCGTTCATGCGACTGCTGCTAAGGCTCGTCGCGTGGGCGCGATAGAGATACAGACTGTCGGGCAAGTTCATCAGCCGACCGACTTCGCCCATGCGAAGAAACAGGTCCCAGTCTTCGAAGAACCGATGTTGCCAGTAGCCGCCGACCTGCCGCATCATGCGGGTCCGCATCATACTGGCCCCGTGGACCAAGCCGTGATCCCCTCGGATCAGGCTTCTGTCGATCGACACATGGTCCAACGGCATCGGCACTTTCGGCCCGGCGGTGCGATCACCGAAATAAGCAAAGCAACTGCCCACGATCGCGACGTCCGGGTTCTCATCGAGCGCGGCCATTTGCAACCGCAGACGATCCGGATCCGACCAGTCGTCGGCGTCCATCCTCGCCAAGTACTCGCGTCGGCAATGCAGCAGGCCTTGATTGCCGGCCGCCGCGGTGCCACGGTTGGGCTGACAGACGATCGTCAGCCGGGGATCGTTCAGCGAACACAAGTAGTCCAGCGAATCATCGGTCGATCCGTCGTCGACGATCACGAAATCGAAATCCTGATACGTCTGACGCAGGATCGATTCGACCGCGTCGACCAAATAAGGCATCGCGTTGTACGCTGACATCTGGACCGAAACGCCGGGCAGAAGCGTGACGTCGTCGCAGCCGAGACACGACTGCAACCGTTGAGGGCTGGGCGGCAAGGATTCGGCGATCACCATGCGATCCAGCTTAATTCAAATCGGGGGGCGGGTAATTCACGGCAGGCCCAGAAATGGGAGACACCGGGGCCGTCGGAAAGGTCGGATTTGTTCTCAAGCTTCGCTCGAGTCGGCCCTCAACGGGCGATCGGCGGCAACTTCCCAAGGCCGGTTCTGATAGACGACCGGTGCAAAGAGCACGGTCAGCCATAACAAGGTGGACGAGAAAGGAAACGTCTCGATCACCGTGTCTTCGAAACAGCCGGAAACCAACACGTACGCCGCGACCCCGCGAACCAGCGGCTCCCGCGAAGTGAGTCCGACAATGGCCGTCCACAACACCAACAAGATGACCAATCCGCCGGCCAAGATTCCTCCCGAAAAAAAAGCGTGCAGCAACAAGTTGTGCGTGTGCTGGGAGAACTCCGCCAGCAGCACCGGGGCACTGTTCAAGCCCCAGCCGGTCAGCGGCCGCTGCGCGATCAAGGAGATGGCCTCGGCCCAGATCCGCGTTCGACCCGTCGCGGAGGTCAATTCGTCGGCGTCGCCCGTCTTCGTTCCGGCGGAGACCAACACGTCGGAGATCTGATCGGTGCCGTTGGTCAGGCCGAACAGCAGGAGGCCTCCGCAAAACAAGACGATCGACGTCAGGGCGATCAACATTCCGCGGCGCGTCGGGATCAAATCCGACATCATCAACGCCGCCGCCGCAATGCCCGCGGCCATCGCCGTCCGGCTCATCGTTTCGATGGCGGTCGCGATACCCGCGAAAATCAGCACCCCCATCAACAGCCGGCCACGCCCGGAAAGCGGCGGCAATTTGACCGCACGCAACAGCGAGATCGCGATCACGATCGACAGCACGCCGACGCGACCCACGGAGTTCGGGTGGGCCGTTCCGGACATCCGTGGCACGAGTGTCGCGCCGGCCAGTTCCTCTTCATAAACCCCGATCGACGGGACAAATAGGTACAGGAACCAGGACACAACCATGTGCATGACCAAACCGATCAAGATCATCACGACGATCGTGCGGAGGTTCAGCATCGCCAAAGCCGTGGGCACGAACAACACGTAGCCACAATAAATGATCGCCGCGGCTCGACACACGTTGGCGACTTCATCGAGGGCGAAGACCGAAGTCCCCAGGAACACAAACCCGAGAGCCACAAAAATCGTACCAGGCAAAGTCATCAAGGCGTGACGAACCTTGGGACTGCCGATCCAGCCGAGCAGCCCGACGCCACAGGCGATCGCCGAGACGATCAGCTTCAGTCCGACTTGCCAGTCCAATCCGACCGAATGTTCTTCGTCGATCGCACGAAAGCCGACGTCCAACGGGTTGAACATTGCCGCGGCCAACAGAGTCAGGCTGCACACCGTCGGAGCCAGCGGCGCACACAGAATCCGCGACGCCCAACTCGCCGACAAGTTATCAGGCGAATCGTCGGCGAATTCGGTTCGCGGCTCGGTCCGGGGGAGGGTGGCGTCCATCACCGGACAGTTTGATTCACCGCTCGGTCGAAGCCAATGGGAAATCAAGATCGACGCCGATTCCGCCCCCGGTGGTGACGATTACACGGAATCAGAAGCGATCGACGTAGCGATTGACGACGTGTTCGAGCATTTCCTGCCGGCCGCTGTGGTTGGCGGCCGCCTCGCCCTTGTCCAGCATGTAGGCCTCCAGCTCCTTGAATCCGACTTCGCCCGATTCGATTTTGGCACCGATCCCGCCGTCGAAACTGCTGTATCGTTCCTTGATGAAGCCTTCCAAGGCGTTGTCGGCGCGAATCGCCGCTGCGATCTTGAGCCCCTTGGCGAACGCGTCCATTCCGCCGACGTGGGCGTAAAACAAGTCGATCGGTTCGAACGATTCCCGTCGGACCTTCGCGTCAAAGTTCACCCCGCCGGTGCCCAGGCCGCCGTGCTTCAAGATGTAATACATCGTCTGCGTGGTCAGGTAGTAATCGGTCGGAAATTGATCGGTGTCCCATCCCAACAGCAGGTCACCCGTGTTGGCGTCGATGCTGCCCAACGCGCCCTGCATGCCGGCGTAGTCGATCTCGTGCATCATCGTATGCCCGGCCAACGTCGCGTGATTGGTTTCCAAGTTCAACTTGAAATGGTCCATCAAGTCGTACGCCCGCAGGAAGTTCAGACACGCCGCCGCGTCGGTGTCGTATTGGTGCTTGGTCGGCTCTTTGGGTTTCGGTTCGATCAAAAACTGGCCGGTGAAACCGATCTCCTTGGCGTAGTCCACCGCCATGTGAAAGAACTTGCCCAGGTGGTCGAGTTCTCGCTTCATGTCGGTGTTGTAAAGGTTCTGGTAGCCTTCGCGACCGCCCCAAAATACGTAGTTCTCGCCGCCGAGTCGTTTCGTGACTTCCAGGGCCTTCTTGACCTGGGCCGCGGCGTAGGCGAACACGTCGGCGTTGCACGTCGTCGCGGCACCGTGCATGAAACGCGGGTTGCTGAACATGTTGGCCGTGCCCCACAACAATTTGACTCCGCTGCGTTTCTGCTCTTCCTCCAAGACATCCGCGACGGCGTCCAGATTCTTGTTCGTCTGGGCCAGCGAATCGCCTTCCGGGGCGACGTCGCGGTCGTGCCATGCGTAGTAGGGAGCCTGCAACTTTTCGAACAGTTCGAACGCCGCGCGGGCACGATTCTGAGCGTTCTCGACAGACTCGCTGCCGTCGTCCCACGGCCGCACCATCGTCCCGGGACCGAACGGATCCGCCCCGGTTCCGCGGAACGTGTGCCAGTAGACGACGCTAAACCGCATGTGGTCCTTCATCGTCTTGCCCTCGACCACCTCATCGGGGTTGTACCAACGAAAAGCCAACGGATTGTCGCTTTGAGGGCCTTCGTACTGAATCTTGGGGACGTCGGGAAATGCAGTCATGTCGTGGGGCAGAGCAGGGGAGTCGGGCGAAGAAAATCAACGGACCGATCAATATCACCGCCCACCAATCACGAAACAATGGGGGAGGCCACTTGCCAAAAAAGGGTCAGGAGCCTAGCGAGCGGTTTGGGGTGTTTTTCGGGGGCGGCCACGTTTGCGGAACGTCGATTCCAGGTTGTACTTCCTCGCCATACCGGCAACGCCGGCGCGTGGCGGTCGCGGCATCGATCGGCTCCCAACGCGCGGTCAGAAAAGCGAAAAAGTATCGCTCGAAAGCCGCCCCGTCAATAAAAAAGGCTCCTGACCCCTTTTCGCTCTGCCGGCGCAAAAAACGTCGGCGCCCAAGGGGGCGCCGACGTGGGAGCGTTGTCAGTCGTTGGTGCCAGGACGATCAGGCTTCGGTCGAAGCCTTCGTGACCTTGCGGAGACGGCGTCGATAGGTCGCCACTCCCGTTCCGATCACGCCGAGCAGGGCAAACGAGCCGGGCTCGGGGACGGCCGTGATCGTCACCGATGGCATGATCGCACCGCCGTCGGGAGCGATGAACAGTTCGGCGTCCAGGCCAGGAGTCGGACCGGTCGTCGTGAAATCGTCGACGCCAGGATTGCGGTCGGTGAAGCCCAATTCGAACTCTCCGCCGCCGAGAATCCTCAGGCTCAAGTTCCCCAGGGCGACCGCATCGTTGGTGGCGGTGACCGGAGTGAACGCGAAGCCACTGAACAAAATCAACCCAGGGGTGCTGGAGTCGACGTTGCCGGGAAAGAAACCCGCGCCGGGCGTGAAGCCTACGGTTTCCGCCAGCTGGCCATCAAAACTGCCCTGCAGTCCGAACGCGGTGAGACCGCCTCCGGGGCCACTAAGGGTGTCCGTCGTTCCGGTTTGCCGGACGAACAGAGGAACGATCACTTCTTGCCCGATCTCGGGCGCGAAGAAGGTGGGAACGCTGCCGTCATCGCTGAAGGCTAGTTCCAGCGCCGCCGACGCTTGCCGGGCGGGAATCGCCGCGGAGAGGGCGACGGCCAAGGCCCCGAAGGCCAACCATTTCGAGAATCTGGATTTCAACATGGAATTCATCACGTAGTGGAATCAAAAGGTACGTAGGTAAAAGGGTATACAAGCGAAAGCACGGGGGAACCCGTGAAAAAGGTTAATTGCCCGTGAAGGGAAGCGAGGATCCGAATCGGGAAGCGAATTCTTGGAGATCGACCAGGGCGTCGATGCCGTTGATCCCGTCGAAGTCCAGCAACGGGTTGTAGCCGGCGTTGCCCGGGACGGTTCCGAAGGAGGCGGCGAGCGCCGTCAGGTCCGTGGTCGGGTCGACGACCCGATTTCCGTCCAGATCACCGTAAAAACGGAAGAAGTCGTCGACCGAGTTGCCGCCCGGGCTGCCGTCGCCGTCGCCGTCCAGGTTCAGCCCACCGACCACCGCCGTGATCAGCGAACCGTTGATGGTCAGTCGGTAGTTGCCGTCGGTCAGGGATCCGGTCGCGTTGGTCTCGATGAAGCTGCCGAAACTCAGCGTGACTTCCCAGCGGCCGTTGTTCAACGTCGGCACCCCGGCGGTGACGGCGACTTGCCCGCCACCGGTCCCCAGCTTTTCGACCTCGAACGCTTCGGACGGCGCGTCGACGTTCTGGTCGAACGCGACGGTGACTTCGCTGACCATCGACCGCTGACCCGAATCGTCCGGCCCGATTTGAACATCGACCACGTTCGGCGCCGTGCTGAACGTGTCTTCGGTGTAGAAGACCTCCAGGCGAGGACGTTCGGTTTCGACCGGTGCCTCGGACGATTGGAATCCCCAGCCGTTGGTGCCTGAATCCCACGGCAAGATCGCCCAACCGTTGTTTTCGATCTGGCCGCTGACCCAGCGTTGCAGGTCTCCGGTCACGTCGAAGCTGTTGAATCCGCCTTGCACGTCCGGGTTCCGCGACGCGTTGCCGGCGGAGACGTCGAAGCTGTCGGACGCCTCGACGCCGTCGGCGGAGACCCCGTCGATCAGCGAGGTCCAGGTGTCCGTGTCGGCCCAAGACGTCAGCATCGGGTAGAACCGTCCGCCGTCCCCCTGGGCGTTCGACGTCGTGCTGGCGAGCACCAAGCGGGCGGTGACGATCGTCGAACCGGCCGGGATCTGTCCAGCCGCGTCGCCGATCAGGTCGTCAAACCGCAGCAACGTCTGGTCGGTCGGGTCGTCGACGAACACGGTCTCGTCGGCCGAGCGGTCCAGGTCCACTTCGTTCGCGCGGATCCGGGTGTCGACCGTCCCTTCGTACCCGTCGACGCCCTGCTGGAACGTCGCCACTTCGAATTCGCTCGGCGGTAACCATTCCAAACTGAGTCGCGGCCGGAAATCGACGACCGGATCTTCCGACGGGCTGACGAACCAGCCGTCACTGTTCCCGGTCCAGCCTTGCAGCAACCAGCCGTGGTTCGTCTCGCCGGCGGCCCAGGCCCGCACGTCGGGAAGCACGCTGAAGCTCATCAGTCCCGTCCCGGTGCTACCCGCCCCGCTCGCGGTGCCGATTTGCGATTCGAACGCGGCCCGCGCTTCGATGTCGTCGTTCTGGACGCCGGGGGTGCCGTTTCCGTTGAAAGCGTTCCACGTCGCCGTGGCGTCGTCCCAATCCTGCAGCATCCGGTGCAGCGTCGCCCCGTCGCCGGGCGCGTTGCCGGTGTTCGGGTCGGTGTACATGTTCAGCGTCGCCGACGTGATCACCGAACCGAGCGGGATCTGTCCCGGGCCGCTGCCGAACAGGTCGCCGAATTCGAGCAACATCTGGGCGTTGACGGTGCCGCCGTCCCAGTCGATCAGGACGTCGGTCGCCGGGTTCAACACCGAGTCCGCGCTGCCCTCCCGGATCCCGGCGTCGCGGGTCGAATCGTAGACTCCGTAACCGGCGTCGACCCCTTGTTGCAGTTCACGCGTTCGCAGCACTTGCAGGTTGACCTGTTTGGTCGCCGCCGCTTGT
>Ga0102938_10003880_pt1 | contig 11073 bp, 5 predicted proteins | sample SalPonR2_B_D2_MG_FD_84516 | JGI IMG/M metagenome (GOLD analysis project Ga0102938, IMG submission 84516) | Salt pond soil microbial communities from South San Francisco under conditions of wetland restoration - Salt Pond MetaG R2_B_D2_MG | ecosystem: Environmental > Aquatic > Marine > Intertidal... | reverse complement strand
CAAGGCTTCCCACTTCCAGGTTTCTGATAAGCCTGGAATTATTTCCGTTTAACTTTGAGTAGTTGTCAAAACGAATCAGAGGCAGGATGTTCAATCGGGTGGTTGTTTCAGAATATCCACTGATTGTTCGTTCGTAATTTATAGGCTCATTTTTATAATCGTAGGTATACCTGACAGTTCCTGTGCTATCCTGATGATAAACGCTTAACGGTGCATGGTCTCCGGATACTACTGGTGATTTAATGTTAACAACAGGGAAGTAGGTTTCCGAAAAATCAGACGCTGGATAATAGGTTCCATCACGATCTTTGAGGCTTAATTTCGCAATTTTATATCCACTCTGATGAAATTCGGAATAGTACAAGCTTCCATCTTTTACAAATGGCATAAATGCGCCACCCGAAACTTCAGTTATTTTTTCGATACTGTTTAGGCTGCGGTCAACACTGTAAATGTTAAAAATACCGGTTTTATCAGATGAGAAGTAGATATTGCCGGTATTTTTATCGACGAACGGGTCTCGAAAGTCGATATTCGGATGTACAAGAAGCGGTAATACTGCGCCTGAATCTATCTCGTAGGCGTAAAGATTCCGGTTACCATCACTGGCAGCGGAGAATACAATTTCAGACTTGTCAGCGGACCAGACCGGAGTGTAAACTGTGGTACCCAGGGCAAAATCGGTCATTTGTTTGGTTGTTTCTGCTTCAGTGTCAACAAGAACCAAATTTTGCCGACCATCTTGTTGCTGTACTGCTGCTATAACTTTTTTGTTTGAATCCCATACAGGATCTGAAATTCGGGCATTTTTTGTGACTTGTCTTACCGACTCTGTAACCAGGTCTGCAATGTACAGATCGTCATACATTTCTCCCACGTCATTTACACTTCTGTGGCTATAAGCAACTTTCCGGCCATCTTCATTAAAGGAGAATCTGTTCCTCACCCTGTCAAACTGCAGAGCAGAACGGAAGTGCGTAAAAGAGTGGAAGACGCCACGGTCATCTGAACTGTATTTTGAGTGTCCTACTGTTAACTCATTTTTTTCTAGTGAATCCAGGTCTTTGATAACCAACTTGGTGACACCTGAATCCTCAAACTGATCCGATATATACGCAATCTTATGTCCGTCGGGGCTTATCGCCGGGTATAAATTGTAGCTCCCATGTTCTTCGATCAAATCTGTATTGGTTACAGAAAGAGAATCCGTACGAATCTGGTATTCATTTTTTAATTTTTCGACCCAGTCAAAATAGAGAAGATCCGCGGAAATGCCTGTAGCCAGTTCAATGACATTATTAAAGTTACCATTCTTCTGTTCTGCAGAAAGACGGGACATTTCTGCAATAATGGATTCTCCAAACCGATTGGTGAGGTATGAAGTAAATGAGAAGCCCTGATTATAAACCAACTCTCTTTCAAGACTGGTTTTGGATGAGAAAGTACCCATATCCGTCAGACTAAGCTGCGTACCATTTAGAATTCTTGTTCGTAAAAGCATGTCACGGTGGGTGTCCCAAAAGTCGTGATATATATTTTCCCGCTGATATTGTGCCGTGCCTTCAGCAAACCAGGCCGGTATACGAACGGTTGAGAGGGGAAGGGTAACAATGCCCTTTGGAAAACCATAGAGAACATCCGGCCGCCGAATATCTTCATAAGAAAGCCACTGCAGATAGACGGCAGGAATTTTATTGTTTCTGTTCATCGAAGCGCCCAGCTGAACTATATGTATGAACTCGTGCATGATTACATTCGAGTACCAGGAGTGCGTTCCCCTGAACGGAGTGTCGAGTGATGGAAGCCAGATATCAATTTTATTATCAAAAAAATATGCGGCACCATTCGATATATCCACCCGGTCTTTAAGGACAATGCTGGTCTTTTCAGATGGTGCATAATCATAAAGCGAGATTACAGGATTATAAATCTCCTCTGCGATGGCCGATATAGCAAGTGCAGATTCCTGATTACCTGTCTGAAAATGGACCAGAAAATGATCACTCTCAACAGTTTTCCAATCCAGGTGGTTGTATGGATAGTTAAAATTTACAGGGCTGACTTGTCCTGAAACTACCTGAGTGATAAATAGCAGGCCAAATGCCATTAAAAACAGCTGTGCCGACAGGTATGTTCTTTTCGTAACAGTCACTTGGCGATTGCGATTCGTATAATTTTTAGTTCTGTCTGATTGGTTCCTTTTGCTTTCAAACGAGCAAAGTAAGCACCACTTGCCCACTGAGAGGTATCAATTGTAATCTCTTAGCAATACTCCCGTTGGTAACGGCAGATTCAGTGAAAACTTTTTTACCACTTACAGATATTATATCAATATCTACCATTGCGGCTTCAGCAGTTAAAAAACGGATAGTGGTAAAATCATGTGCAGGATTAGGCCAATTATAGGTTTCTTCACTAACAAAGAGCTCCCCCTGAAAGAGAGAGGGATCATCAACGTCTACAATTGCAGAAACCTTGTTGTTTACACTATCTCCATATTTCGCGGGCCACGCTGTATTGCTATTATTGGGAAAATTCCAGAGTCTGAGCTCACCTTCCGGGCTTACAGCAATTAAATGATCTTTATAAATCGCGGGATGAATGGCCGTAGTTTCACCAGTTGCTCCTCCACCAACTAAAAGCGGAAACCCATTAATCGACTTGCCTTTTGGATCAAAAGCAAGCAAGGAAACAGATGAATTTTTTACTGCTTGTATTAAAATGTTCTGTAAACCATCACCGTCAATATCTGAAAGCAGGGGAGTACCCTTGAATTCTGATTGATCAGGGGCAGGTAGTGGAAAAAATGAGAGCATCGCACCTGATACATTTTTAGCTTCAAGCATATTTGAAATTGTGTTTACATACAGTATATCTGTATTTCCGTCGCGATCAATATCCCCAAAGGCCGGCCATTCAATGTCTTCGCCATCAGTTATCGTATGCAGGATTTCAAATGATTCAGATCGTTTTAACAAAAGCAGCATATCATCAGTCAGTAAATAAATAAATATTTCTCCGTTTGATTGCTGCACAATACCCGTATGCTTCCTTACGCTTTCAGATAATTCAGGTATGGTATGGCGTACCTCATCTTCGGAAGAACGAATAATGAGCTGGTTCTGAATAATGAATGAATGAACTCCATTAATCTTTTCTGATTGTTGAACTGCGTTTTGATTTTGGACTATAGTGCCATCACCAATATTAATTTGGTCAGTTGAATGATCAAGATCTAATAATTCGGGGTCAGATTGACTGATGAAACCTTCATTTGCATTAACTTCTGATATCCATAGCCGGGAGTGACTCTGATCCTGAAGCATAAAAGACTGCACGGTAATTTGTTCATTTCGATCAGGATTTTCAGCAAATGTAAGCTGTTGTTTTTCATTATTCCAAAGCGGTTGTTGAATCGGGAATCCTGTTTTTATACCAGATTGAAACAGGGATATCTTATTCAGGTTCAGTACTTCTGCACCATCCGAGCCCGGGATCATGAAATGTGGTTCATTTTCCAGAGTAATGGGCTGAATTGAGAGGGGGTAGGCTTGCCAGTAGTTATCCATGGGCATCGATACTGAAACAGACAGCCCCCGGAGTGTGGAGGTATTTATCTGCGTATAGAGAGAAGAATATGGGTTAATTGCTCGTAATGTAAACATTGAAACCGGCATATTATCAGAGAAGTCCAGAATCTCAAAACCTGCATTTGCGCCACTATTACTGTAATTATCGGGTGTTGTATCAGGGCCAAAACGGTTTTGGTAGAGTTGAATAGTACTTGTTTGAGTAATTACTGAGGCATCGTTACCACTCCACCAAAAATCAAATGCCCAGCCATTGCTTTCATTACTAAATAATCCATTCGACAAAGGGTTTCCAATATCCTGCGCTCCATCAGCTTCCATTAATACGACTCCATTTGGTTCCGGGCCGGTATTTATGGTATTGGAAGTAATGTTTCTTGCAATAATATTTTCATCAATATGCCAGATCAGGATTCCCCCATTCAGTTCCCTGGAACTGTCTGTGTCGTTGTTCTCTTCAAAAAGTCCGCCGGGAAGTGAAAAATCATAATCAGATACTGAGACAATTACCCCCGGTTCAAGCAGTTCTTCAAACCCTTGTTGCTGGAAGGTAAACCGGCGGTTGTTGTTTGTAAATGTTTGGGTAACAATTGAACCATCCGGTCTTTGAATATCAATCGTAACCCCGTTACTGTCCGGATCTCTGTGCCTGTTTTCAATTAAAAAATACTCACTTTTAGATAGTTCAACTTTAAATGCAGAGTTATCCTGTCTCAGGGAAACAGCAGGCAGTTCAGCCGTCAGTTCACTGTCTGTTGCCAAAATACTGGGTTCAGTCCATCCAAGAAATGTTTTTTCCCATGCAGACATTTCGGGCGGGAAGAGCCCGTTGTATGAAAAGATACCTGCGCCATCCATGAGACCAAAACGGCCTATACCCGATTGACCGCTTTCAGTATCAAATAGGTCTGGCAAACCAATATGGCTGCCAATCTGTGCAGCTACAAGACCATTCGTTGATAGCTGTAATACGAATGGATTGCCTGAGACGTCTTCACCGGGACGACTGAGTGTTCTTGGGAGTATGAGAGTATTATTTACTGTTCTATCTGCTTCCTCTAATGGAAAACCTTCAAATGCCGGATCATTATATATATTTCTGAAGGCGCTTTTACTCAGATATACTGATGGAATGTCTTGCGGAGTTTTGTTTAGTGAGGTGCCAACCAATTCAATATCCCTTCCCGCACCGGCGTGGAAAATTACAAAAGCCGTTTCTATATCTGATTGGGGAATAGAGCTGATAAGATTTTGTTGGTTTACCTTTTCCCACGTTTCTGCTGCCATCTCCGCGACTGGTTGAAAATTCAAGTCACGGCCGGTTGGTGAGTACTTTTCCATTTTTCCTGATAGTTTTACAATCTCGGGAACAACGGTGTACTCTATTTCAAAAACTCCATTCGAAACTGTTTCGAAATAGTTCTTCGCAAATTCAAGATGTGCTTCAAAATAATTTTGGTTATGGGGAAGGGGGTCAATTCGGATGGCAGGATCGTTGAGAAAAGCCATTCCTGAATTATTAAACGTCCCGTTTCCCGTTGTGAACCTGTTATCATCTTCCTCAAACTCTACCATTACTGCTATGATCTGTAATTTACCTTTTACAGGATTGGTTAATCCGGGCAGGTTGGTGGGAGAGAATGATTTATTATTCGATACTAATGCAGGTTTAAAAACCTGGGCTCTGGAAGGTATGGCAAGTATTAAACATAAAAAAAGCAGTGCGATAAATAACGTTATAGCACTGCTTCTAAAAAGTTGGAAACCCATTAAAAAGGCATCATCTGAAATTAATCAAAACGCTTAAACGAATTGTGTTAGCAAGCGGGTGATCGTCTTCTAGAGTATAGAGATAGCTAAAGTCTACACCAAAAATGTTATATCGGAGTCCGGCACCAAGGGTAATGAATTCTCTGTTACCGTTTTCAGGGTGTTCATAATAATAGCCCGTTCGGAGAGCAAAAAGCTCGTCGTACCAGTACTCTAAACCAAATCCCCACATAAGCTGCTGAGCAAGGCTTACAGAAACGGTTTCTGTACCGTTAAACCGTTCAAACGAACCCCATGAATTAAATAGCGCTTCAAAAGACCCCATTGTTTCAAATTCCGGATTTTCCGGGTCGGTACCGATTCGCTCATTTCTTGCCATAATTTTTGAAATATCATTGGATAACGTAATTGTATTAATTCCGTTTCCATCAATATTCATTTTATAGGCCCAGCCAGCTCTTAAAACCGTGGGAAGAGGATCTTTCTGGGCATTATCGGTGTATTGAATACCGGGACCCAGGTTAGAAAGATTAAAACCTGCGTTGAAAGATGCTGTGCGGTTAGCAACTTCAAAAGGGTCGGTTTTGTATAGGGCAGATAAGTCAACTCCAATACTGGAACCTGGGTTAATATCCTGACCACTAACACTGCCGTCTGCAAGAGAACTGTATATAAAACGAAGTCCGGTTCCCAGTGCAAAATTATCTGAGAGTAAGAAACCGTAAGAAAGTCCACCCGATAGTTCAAAACTGTTAAATCTGCCAAGTTCAAGGCCGGTTTCGTCTGTTCTTGTCTGCTCACCTAAATTTAAAAAAGTAAGATGACCACCAATAGTACCAATCCCTTCAACATAGTACGTACCTACAAGATAATCGTAAAAAAGGTCTGCATTGAATGATGGTAACCAGTTGGCATGGGTTAAACTAATCTGATTTTGATTCTGGAACGCAAGTCCCGCAGGATTCCAGAAAATCGCTGAAGCATTATCGGCTATGGCAACACCGGTATTTCCCATTCCTGTTGATCTGGAGTCTGGTTCAATTTGCAAAAAAGGAACAGCTGTAATCCCAACCTGTGCGTATATTTGACTGAAGGGGATGGTGGCGAGAAGAAATAGTGAAAATAGGATTCGTTTCATAGTGATGATGCTTTATGCCTTTATTGTAAACATCTGAATATAAGTAAAACTTTAATCAGACCTGATATATTGTTTATAATTGTAATTGGTTCTCACCAAAATAAAAGTGTTTGGTTTGAACATTTGTTGCGAGATTTTAAAAAACAAAAATCAGTAGCGATATTAAATAGGCAACTATCTATGTAAGATGATAAAAAATAATAAAATTTATATTACTGATGATACGCTCAGACCGTAAAAAAATCAACCAATACGGTTAATATTTTATAAATCTAATGTTTGAGATTTAAAGCATTTCTAAAACAACAGAAGAGGCGCCTCCACCTCCATTACAGATGCCGGCACAGCCAGTTTGCTTGCCTGTATTTTGCAGGGCACTCAACAAAGTAACAATAATACGGGCACCTGAGCATCCTATTGGATGGCCAATACTTACTGCTCCGCCATAAATATTAACTTTGGCTGGGTCGAGCTCAAGAATTTGATTATTTATAAGGGATACAACTGAAAAAGCCTCATTAATTTCGAACAGATCAATATCATTTTTTTGTATACCTGCTTTTTTTAAAGCAATGGGTATGGCATCAGCCGGAGCGGTCGTGAACCATTCGGGAGCTTTAGCTGCGCTTGCGTGGCTTCTTATTTTTGCAAGAGGTTTTAGTCCAAGTTCATTTGCTTTTTCTTCACTCATGAGTAAAACAGCGGCCGCACCATCATTAATACTGCTTGCGTTTGCTGCGGTAATGGTTCCAGCTTTATCAAATACAGGTCTTAAATGGGGTATTTTGTCAAAATTTACTTTGTCCAGCTCTTCATCACGAGAAACTTTGGTGGTATTTCCTTTTCTATCGGTCACCTTCATTTCAATGATTTCGTTTTTAAATGCACCTGAATCGTGAGCTGAAATCGCCCGTTTGTAAGATTCGATCGCAAACTCGTCCTGATCTTCGCGGCTAATTCCACACTCTTTGGCACATAATTCGCCGGCATTTCCCATGTGATAATCATTATAAACGTCCCAGAGACCGTCTGTAATAATACCATCGATAGTTTTGGCATGTCCAAGTTTGGCGCCAAATCTTAGCTTATCCAGATAGTAAGGTACATTACTCATACTTTCCATACCGCCGGCTGCAATAATATCGTTATGGCCCAGTGAAATTTGATCTGCAGCTATCATTATGGCCTTCATACCTGATGCACATACCTTGTTAACAGTGGTAGAAGGAGTGAGTTCGGAGAGGCCTGCTTTCATAGCAGCTTGTCTGGCCGGTGCCGGACCAATTCCTGCAGTAAGTACATTTCCCATCAGAACTTCTTCTACGGCATTCGGCTTTATACCAGCAGACTTAATAACTTCATAAATAGCTGATGCCCCCAGCTCCGGTGCCGAAAATGATGAAAGTGATCCACCAAATGATCCTATAGGCGTTCTTTTAGCCTCTACAATTACAACGGTTCTCATATTACAGACGTTTAAGAGTTTATAGCATTATCGAGATCTTGTATCAGATCTTCACTGTCTTCAATTCCAACGGAAAGTCTGATAAGCGAATCTTTTAATCCTGCTCTTTCTCTTACATCCTTAGGAATTGATCCGTGAGTCATCGATGCAGGATGGCTGATGAGTGATTCAACCCCTCCCAAACTTTCTGCAAGTGCAAATACAGATGTTTTGCTCATGACTTCAGCTGCACGCTCTATACTGTCGTTTTTTAAACTGAAAGAGACCATGGCGCCAAAATCTTTCATTTGGTTCGCTGCGGTTTTATGCTGAGGGTGTGTTGGTAAACCCGGGTAAAATATTTCATCCACACGATCATTGGTTTGAAGGTATTCAACTATGCTTTTTGCGTTCTCAACAGATCGATCCATGCGAACGTGTAAAGTTTTTATTCCACGCAATGTCAGATAGCAGTCCATTGGCCCGGGGACGGCTCCACTTGTTTTCACCTGGAACTCAATTTTATCCATAAAAATTTTGTTTGAACTGGCAACAGCTCCGCCAATAACATCGGAGTGCCCGGCGAGATATTTCGTGGTAGAGTGCATTACGGCATCGGCACCTAAATCCAAAGGGCGCTGGAGGTAGGGTGATGCAAATGTATTGTCAACCACGGTAAGTATGTTGGACGGACGAGCCAGTTCAGAAACCTTTCTGATATCAACAATTCTAAGAAGCGGATTGGTTGGTGTCTCGATCCAGATTAATTGCGTTTCACTGGTCATCGCCGTAATAATATTGCTGATATCCGTCATGTCAACAAAAGAAAAATCGATACCGTATGGCTCAAATACTTTTGTAAATAGGCGATAGGTGCCCCCATACAGATCATTGGATGCTATTACATGAGCTCCCGGTTTCAGCGTTTTGAGAATAGCATCTATTGTGGCAACACCACTTGCAAAGCAGGCGCAATGATCAGCATTTTCGAGGCCCGCTATCAGATTTTCAAGTGCTGTTCTGGTAGGGTTGCCCACTCTGGCATAATCATATCCTTTATGAACGTTTGGCTTTTCCTGAACATAGGTTGATGTGAAAAAAACAGGTGGCATAACTGCTCCTGAAGTTTCTTCAGGTTTTTGTCCTGCGTGAATTGCTTTTGTATTAAACTTCATATGTTAAAAATTATGAGATTGCTCAAGACTTTCAGCTTCTTCAAACATTTCAAGCCTGTTATATAATGTATATAATGTGTAGAGATATTCAATATTATCCGGATTCAAGTCAACAAGTTGTTCCCAATATGATAATGAGATCCCGAGGAGCTCAACTTCAGTATCGTCAATCAGATCGGAGTTTGAACCCCGCAGCTCAACATTATTTTTCAAATCCTTCAGGTATGCTGCCCCGTTCATGTGATAGCCGGCAGCATTATAGATACTTTCTTCGTCCATCAAGCTGTTTTCGGATAAATTATCATAGATCACCGTGATTTCATTAATCTGTGAGAGAAGGTTCTCTAGCACCATGTCAATATTTGCAGCATCTCCGTTATGTTTGAGGAGGGAGTCAACACCTGTTTCAAACATCTGATACCTGACAGAAGCCAAAGATTCGAGATAGGTAATCCGGTCAGGATACTCATCAGTAAGCGTCTGTAGCTGCTTGGCAGCTTTATCGGGCTGATTATTCAAAATGTAGGCATTTATGAGCCCATGCCTGATGGTAATGGATGTACTGTTTTCTTTTAGGAGCTCCTGATACTTTGAAACGGATTTACCGGGTTCACCGGATTCGAGATAGATAAAAGCAAGCTTTTCATTTGTAGCCGTAACTCTGTCAGGATCCGAACTTACTTCTAAAAGCCTATTCAGCGTCTCCTCTGCATTTGTATATAACCCGTTGCTATAATATGCTGTAGAAAGAACGTTGTAGCTTGAAAGGCTGTCTGGCTGAATAATAATTGCATTCTCCAAATGTTCAATAGCCTTATTAAGTGAACGTTCAGTGCTGCTTTCTTCACCTCTTGCCTGTAATAGACGAACACCACTATTGTGTTCGAAAGACCATGCATCATTTAAAATTCTATTAAACTCCTGTGTATTGCCACTGAAGCGGGTAATTCCGTCGATTGAGGTATTTCTGGCATTTCTATAGAGAGGTTTTCTTGAAGAGGGCAAGGATTCACTCTGTGCTGCCTCAATAAACAACTCTGCTTTTCTGAGTAAAAGCGCTTCATCATGCCCGTCTTGTTCAATCAGCATGTTGATGCTTTCTATTTCTGCCAGAGGGCCTGAGGCTTGCTGTTTGTTGGAGGCAGATTCCGTCTTATTAAGAGATGAGCAGGATGTAATAAAAAAAATCCCGAAGACAAGCACCAGGCTTGCCTTTCGGGTAATTAAGTTTAACATATTAAGCTTTTGCAGATAAAAAAGTTTAATTCTCAAAGCCAGCTTTTTCCATAGCTTCAGCTGCTTTTTCTTCCATACCTAATGTTGTGTATACCTGGAAGAGAGACTGCCAGTTCTCTGGGTTATCCGGGTTAATTTCTGCAGCACGTTCGTAATATATTAGTGCATCTCTGAGTACGTCTCTTGCCATAGTATCATATTCGTTAGCCTGAGCATTGTCAGTCGTGTTATTTCGTCTTTCAAACAAATTAGCAGCTCTGTTTTGGTAAATAATCCCCAAAATAAAGTTTGCCGATTCACTGTCAGGTTCCAGTTCGATAACCTTTTGCATCTGCTCAACAGAAATCTGGGTAAGTTCATCGATATCTGCTTCGATTTCATCGATTTCCTGGGATAATTCTTCAATTCTTGCTTCGGCTTCTGCACGTTCATCGCCGCTTAAACCCCGTACTTCCTGACGGAGTTCAAATAGCTCTTCATACATATCGGATGCTTCGTTTCCAAGCTCTTCAACACTTTGGTAAATCTGCGTACCCAGTACTCGTCTGTATTGAGGGTTATCCGGATCTTCATTAATAAGGTCCTGTACAATTTCGATCGCTCTTTCACGCTCGCCAGACTGTATATATGCATCGGCCATAAACTGAACAAACATCGAATTTCCTGGAAATCGCTCAAGAGCATTCTCAGCCATTGTAATAGCTTTTTCATACTGACTAT
>Ga0102938_10003873_pt1 | contig 11082 bp, 12 predicted proteins | sample SalPonR2_B_D2_MG_FD_84516 | JGI IMG/M metagenome (GOLD analysis project Ga0102938, IMG submission 84516) | Salt pond soil microbial communities from South San Francisco under conditions of wetland restoration - Salt Pond MetaG R2_B_D2_MG | ecosystem: Environmental > Aquatic > Marine >... | reverse complement strand
GGGGGAGGGGGGGGGGGGGGGGGGGGGGCTGCGGTCGCGGGGGGTGGTGGGACCCGGTGGGGGGCGGCCTGGGTGCGGGGGGGGGGGGGGGGGGGGGGGGGGGTGTCATGAACTTCCCGAAACCCTCTCAGCCGCTCCCTGAAGGCGCCAGTGTCCCGAAGCGAAAGACCTACTGTGCCGGCCGCTCCGCATTGTCAATTTACCCGATTTCAGTAAGGTTCCGCGCAGGACGGTCCCAAGTCTCAGGCGGGGAAAACCCGCCTCGCCCTCTCAATACGGTTTCCGGTCAGGTATCCAAATGCATTGCCTCTTTTTCGACGTTCACCCCAAAGCCGGGCATCTGCCGCACTATTTCGAGCATGTCGACAAGCTGAAACCGATCCTCGCGGAGCATCGCGGACTGCTCTATCTGGAACGCTTCCGGCCGCTGGACAATCAGGATGCATTGTTGTCGCATCAACTGTGGGAGGACGAGGCGGCCATTGCAGAGTGGCGCAGAGAGGCGTCGCACCGTGTGAGCCAGACGGCAGGCCGCGTCACCCATTTTCAGGATTATCGAATTCGCGTCGGACCGCAGCAAGCCCGTTTTCCCGAAGAACCGGCCGCGATACAAGGGCAGGATCGCTTTCTTGTCGCGGCCTATGGCGCTGCTCCGGGCAGGCAGGGCCGTGCCTATGAGAGTGTGACCCGCCCGGATCGGTTTGTTACGCTGGCGGAAACCACGCTGGGATCGGACGCCGAAACAGTGGCGCTACGGGCGGAGGATGAAGGGGCCGACGACGTTCGCGTCTTTCGGATCACACGCGACTACACGATGCACGACCGTGCGGAAGCGCCGAAGTAGATCGGTCAGGTGGCATTTGCCGCGCGAACTGCCGCGCGAAGTGCGTCCCGGTTGCGCTCAGTCAGCGCTCGTCGCATCCCGTTGGGTAGATCGCCGCAAGGGGCTGTTTGAATGACCCGTTACTATCTGCCGTTCGCAATCGCGTCGCTTCTGCTCGTTTTCTGGTACAGCGCGGACGCGCAGGAAATCGCTGCCGGCGTCGCAATTTTCCTCTTTGGCATGCTGATGCTCGAAGATGGTGTAAAGCTGTTCGGCGGCGGCACGATGGAACGGCTTCTCGAGCGGGCGACACGTTCGACACCGCGCGCGATCACCTTCGGGATTCTCACGACAACGCTGTTGCAATCCAGTTCGCTGGTCTCTGTCATCACGATCTCATTCCTCAGCGCCGGGTTGATTTCGCTGATCGGCGGGGTCGGATTGATCTTCGGGGCAAATATCGGGACGACAGCGGGCACCTGGTTGGTGGCCGGGCTGGGCCTGAAGGTCGACATCGCGGCCTATGCCATGCCCATGATCGCGCTCGGCATCGTCATGGTCTTTCAAAAGCCGAAGCCGTTGCGCGGGATAGGGTACGCCCTTGGAGGGCTCGGGTTTCTGTTCCTTGGAATTCATTACATGAAAGAGGGTTTCGAGGCTTTCAAGGATCAGATCGACCTGACCCGATTTGCCCTGTCCGGCCCCCTTGGCCTCATGGTCTATACATTGATCGGGCTTGTGGCCACCGTCGTCATGCAATCCAGTCACGCGACGCTGGTCTTGATCCTGACTGCCCTCTCCGCCGGCCAGATCAGCTATGAAAACGCGCTGGCGCTGGCGATCGGTGCAAACATCGGAACCACGGTCACAGCGATCATCGGCTCTCTGGGGGCAAACTTTCAGGGCAAACGGTTGGCGCTTGCCCACTTCATGTTCAACGCTCTGACGGCCGGCGTGGCCTTGGCCTTGATCACCCCGCTGCGCGAGACGGTCGAGTGGGTCAGCACGATGCTGCGGATCCCAGAGGCCGACTACGCAATGAAACTTGCTGTTTTCCATACGATTTTCAATGTTCTGGGGGTCGTTTTGACCTTGCCGATGCTGAACCGGCTAATTGCCTTCATCCAGCAATGGATTGTCGAACCGTTGCCGGACGTCAGCCGCCCGCTCTACCTGAACGAAGCGGTCGACGATTTCCCGAGAACGCTTGAGACCGCGCTCAGAAAGGAAGTCATGCACCTCTATGAGAATGCAGCCGAACTCATCCTGCATGGCCTGAACCTGCACAGGGAGGATATCTACAAGAGCAAGGATATCGCAGAGACCGTGCAAAAAAGCCGGACGCCTCTGGAGGTAGACATCGGTGAGGATTATGAACGCAGAGTCAAGACGCTCTACGGCGCAATCGTGGAATTTACGACGCGCGCGGGTGACGCGCGCCTTGACCCGGAGATCGCGGATCAGGTCTATGCCCTGCGGGACGTGGCCAGTGACCTTGTCCAGGCCGTGAAGTCGGTCAAGCATCTGCGCAAGAACATCATGCGATATACGACGCGTCCACAGGGGGCCGTCACTGAACTTTACGACGGTCTGCGGACGGAAATTGCGCAGATCTCCGTCCAGATTCGAAATCTGGAACGCGCCGCGCCAGAAGATCGCAGCGCGCTCTGGCTCGATCAGGAGCGGGCCCAGATCGAGGATGCGGCGCGCATGGCCGCAAGCCGTGTCGATTCTCTGATCCGCAAGGGCGAGTTGAGCGCCGCCGCGGCAACCTCGTTCCTGAACGATTCAGGTTATGCCTACAGCGCCATGCGCGACCTGATCAGGGCGGCGCGCAGCTACTACATTGAACGCGACCGGGCGATGGCCGAAGTCGAAGATCTCCTGATGCTGGATGACGAAGAGATCAACGAGGCCGTGAGCGGACAGAGCGGGGCAGGCACTGCCAGCGCACCATCGTCAGTCACGAAACCTTCTTAGAAAACCGGCAGTCTGCCCCCGCAAGATTGCTTATTGGAGATGCGCGCATGGGACTTGAGAAACTCGCCGCGAAGGTGATCGAATACAACGCGCGCCTGGAAAGTGGAAAGGCGAGCAAGATCAAACCGGACGACGTTAAGAAAGTTCTGAAAAAGCTCAGAAAAAAATCTGCCACGATTCAGTCAGAGATCGATGGTGCGACGTCACCCGAAAAAAAGAGCCAGTTGCAGAACAGACTGGGCATTGCGCAAGCGCATATCGCGCGCGCGGAGTGGCTCTTGAAGGAAATTCGGTAGCACAGCCTGCGGCCCAGCACCAACCGAACCTGTCAAAAGCATGGGATCCATCCCTTTCGATGGCCAAGGGATAACCTGACGGTAATGGTTTCTCGTCAGGATCGACGGTGCCCGAATGTCTGGATGTCCGGCAAGACCCCCCAACGACGAAAGGCCTGCACGTGTGTTACCAAGGCTCCCGCCCCTCTGACCGCATTTTTTCAACTGGCGGGCAAGGCTCCGCACCCCGCACAATAACCTGCGGTGATTTGGGCAGCCCTGACAGGCGCAATTGCGGTCCCGGGGTCGGCATCGTGCTGTCCGTGGCATCTTTCGTCAACGGCCGGATGGAGTGTGAATGAAACCGATCAAGACCGGAATTGGTCATTTTCTCAGGCAGCCGAAGGTGACCGTTTGCTTGGGGCTGCTGGTTTTCTTTTGCGGTCTGTCAGAGGTCCTCGAAGAAGCCATAGACGTCTTTGACGGCGGTGTGGGCGCCGAACATGGAATGTTGGTCTTTGGCATCATGACGCTTCTCAAGGGGTTGACCGAGCTTGCAGAGGGCGCTGAACTCGTCACGATAGAGATCGAAGAGGTCGAAAGAGAAGAAGCTGAAGATGCGACTGCGATGAACAAATCCAAGACATCCGACAGCATTTCGGGCAACACTTGATGGACCGACCCTTCGCCTGTGCCGCTGCGTGACCGGCAAAAGGCAACCAACGCGCGTGGCGATCATTGTGGGAAACGCCCTGAGAAAAGATCGCAGTCCTCGGCCCGAAGGGCCCCTCCTCGGGCCGCGTGCGTGTCGCCCCCGTCAGGCAGGCAGGCCGCAAAAGCCCCTCATGACTTCAGCCTAACTCAGGGCGAAACCTGATCGGCAGCCCAGCCGAAGGTTTTCCGGCAGTGGTTTCCGCAATCCTTCGAAGCCTTACCAACCCATGCGGAACGGCGCGCTGACCGTCAATTGTCATCCGGCTTCAGGGCAAGCGTCTCCGCCCTGAGCCACCGCATGAACCCCATCGGATCGCCAGACCAGTCCACCATGTCCTTCGGCAGGATTGGCATACCCACGATCGGCCGCTGAGGTTTGTTCAGCGCATGCCGGACTTCGTACAAGAGCAACCCCTGCCGCATCGTCGGTGAAAAACGGCAGGCCAATTGATATGCCCTGCTGTTCTGTCCCGGAAAGCGTATCCGCAGCACGCTGGCGCCCGACCGCTGAATCATTTTCGCGGTGAAGGCGCTCCATTCTCGTTCCACCGCAGGTCCGAACCAGCGATCGGCAGACGCCACGACACCGGCCGGAAACAACGCAATCGCTCCTCCGTTGGCCAGATGGCCCATGGCTGCACGGCGCATTTCGATGTTCTTGCTCAAGGCGTCGGGATCATGTGCAAAGGGCACCGGGATCATGAAGCGGTCGATCTCGGCGATGCCGGTCAGCAAGGAACGGGTCAGGATCTTGTAGTCCGACCGGACGCGCCCGATGATCTCCGCAAGCACCATGCCGTCCACAAGTCCATGGGGATGGTTGGCGGTGACCACCAGCGGACCCGTGCGCGGGATCCTCGCGATCTCCGTTTCGGGAGTTTGAATGTCGATGCCCATGACACCCAGCGCCTGTTTCCAGAATGGCTGTCCATCCGGCACGCCCATTGCCTCGAACTTGCGGATCCGGCGCAACAGATAGGGCTTGGCGGTCAAGAGCTCCATCGCCTGGATGATCGCCTGTTGAACCGGGTTGGTGAAGGTTGTCGCATAGGACAGGCGACGGCCATCGTAGGGCTGCTCGCTCAGGCGCCCACCATCGCCTTGTCCGGGCGCCGAAATATCCTGCTTCGCATCGCTGTCAGAGGGAAAGGGCGGAGATCCGCGCTTGCCGCGCCTTATCGTTGCCACGCCGCGAACTCCTTCAAGGGACATCGGCACAAGGTCCGGCCCCGATGCGCGTCAGCGCAGGACATAGACCGAACAAGGTGCCCGACGCACGACGCGCGCCGCTGTCGATCCCAGAAAATATTCCATCGCGTTGGCATCATGCGCGCCAACGATGATCAGGTCAGCGCCGATTTCGTTTGCGAAGGCGGGAATGCGCACACCGGCCTTGCCCGTGATGACCTTGCACTGGATGTCGCTTGCATCGCCGGCCACGGACTTCAGCTTTTGCATGATCCGGTCGGTCAGATGGTTTTCGGATTTCACTGTGACGAACTCTGCCGCGAACCCCGGGATCTGCTCCAGAACGGTCAGCAGCGTGATCAGACCACCCGGGTCCAGCAGCGACCGGGCAACGGCAATCTTGCGGGCGGTCATGGGTTCATGGTCGATCGCAACGGGAATGAGGATGGACTTCGGCATGAAATTGTCTCCGTTTCGGGGATCAGGTAGGCATGATCGGCAATTGGGTCAGTGCCAGCGCGACCATCGCCGCCAGGAAAAGCGTTTCTGCCACCAACAGCGCCGCAGCGGGCTTGCCCACCTTGAGGATCTCCGCGGGCCGCGTCTTGAGGCCGACCGCCGCGATGGCCGTCAGCAGCAACCATCCCGATCCGTCCACGGCAACCGCAAGGACCCCCGCCGGCAGTGTCATAACCGAATTCAGGATCGCGAGCACGATGAACCCGATCACGAAGGCCGGGATGAGGGGCGGTCGTTTGCCCGCAGGGTCAGGCGCCGACACGCTGCGCAGGAAGATCGACGCAAGGATCACCACAGGGGCCAGCATCGCGACACGCAGAAGTTTGACCAAGGTGGCGGTTTCGCCTGCCTCTTCCGAGATCGAGAACCCTGCCCCGACCACTTGCGCGACATCATGGATCGTTGCACCCAGATAGATGCCCGCGGTCACGTCGTCGAAACCCAGTGTCTGGCTCAGTATCGGGTAGATGATCATTGCAATGGTGGACAGGATGGTAACCCCAACGACAGTGAACACCAGCCTGTCATCCGATTTCTCATCCTTTGGCAGGATGGCGGCAATGGCAAGGGCCGCGGAGGCCCCGCAAATCGCCACGGCCCCTGCGGACAAAAAGGCGAACCGATAGCGAAAGCCGAAGAACCGTGACGCGACAAGACCGAAGCCGATCGTCGCGGGCACCATCAGCACGACCATCGCGACGATCGGAAAGCCCAGCGCGCCCACCATCTCGAAACTGATCCGCAGGCCCAAAAGCGCGACACCCAGACGCAAGAGCGTCTTGGCACTCAGCGCGATGCCCGGGCCGCAGCGTTCGTCGGTGGCCAGAAAATTCAGGCTGATCCCGAACAGGAGCGCCAGCAGCATCGACGGTGCGCCATAGTGTTCGGATACGAATTTGCTTGCCAGGGCGATCATCAGCGCCACAAGCACACCCGGCAGCATCGTCTGGACACGGGATTTAAAGTCCGGAAATGTCATTGAGGCCGCCTTGAAGGGATGGGTGCGTTCGGATCGAACGCGGGGCAGGCTAAGTCGCATTCGCCAATCTCTTGGCCAGCTCGATGTAGTCGGCGGATACCGAAAGACCGTCGGCCTCTGCCGCGCGGATCGCCTCCTGCCGCCGCGCGCCCGGAAGCCGCACGCCCTCCATCGACTGGATCGTGTGGAGCAATTCCGCGACACGCGCCAGAAAGCCGGATGCCGGGTCGGGCCGAATGGCCAGAAGGGTCTGGCCAACCCGGGGCGCCGGTCCATCCGCGGCAAAGAAAGAGCCCGCCTGATAACTCATGGCGCTGCCGGTGAAGGCAGCGGTGAGAATTTCGACCATGAGCGCCAGCGCCGTTCCCTTTGCCTCGCCTATCGGAACCATTGTTCCGCCCAGCGCCGCCTCGGGATCGGACGTCGGATCCCCCTGCGCATCCAGCGCCCAGCCAAGCGGGATCGGCTGGTTTGATTTTTTCGCGTTCATGACCTTGCCTCGGGCCACCTTGGACAACGACAGATCAATCACCAAAGGCGCCCCCTCAGCTTGCGGTGTGGCAAAGGCAATCGGGTTCGTGCCAAAGATCGCATCCTTGCCGCCCCAGGGGGCAATCGCCTTGGGAGAATTGGCAAACATGATGCCCATCATCCCGGCGTTGGCGATCTTTTCCACCTGCACGGACAGCGCACCGCAATGATGCGAGTTTGCGACCGCCATGATCGCGATGCCCATTTCCTCTGCCACCGGCAAGCCTGCAGACAGGGCCGCATCCAGAGCCGGAAAGGCGAACCCCTGATCGGCGTCGATCAGCAGCGACGACGGGCCGCGTTGAGTTGTCGTGATCCGCGCACCGGCATTGATCTTGCCGGTCCGGACCTGCGCCACGTAATCGCCCAGCCGTGAGAACCCATGCCCCACCTGCCCTTCTGCCTCCGCCGCGACAAGCGCGGCGGCAACAGAGGCGGCCGCGTCGTCGGGCACGCCCGCCGCCGACAGCGCGGCGTGGATCAGGGCTTTTGCGTCGGCGATGGAAATACGGATCGTGTCACTCACTGGAAGGCACCTGTCCTGTCAAAAGCGCCGGGCGACCCGATCAATCGGGCCGCCCGTTCAGTCATCATGCGCTGCGATACAGCTTGGTCATCGAGAATTCCCGGTGCCCAAGGGCTTCGGCAGCCGTATTGCGGCCGTTCGCGGTGCGGCGGATCATCTCGATCAGCGCGTCGCCCGCCTCGTCGATGGTCTGTTCGCGGCGCAGAATGCCCGAAACGTCCACATCGACATGCTCTGCCATGGTGCGCACGGTGCGCGGGTTGGCCGTGATCTTGATCACAGGAACAATCGGGTTGCCCACCACGTTGCCCTGCCCTGTCGGGAAGGTGTGGATCACGGCGCCACCGGCGGCCATCAGAGTGACGCATTCGGCCGCGGCCGAAGACGAGTCCATGAAGTAGAGACCGTTGCCCTTCCCCGGTGCCTCGGCCGGTTCGAGGATGTCGATATAGCGCGACGTGCGGCCGATCTTTTCGAGGTTGCCAAGGGCCTTTTCCTCGATGGTGGTCAGGCCGCCCTCGATGTTGCCCTTGGTGGGCTGGCTGTCGGACAGGTCATCGGTCTGATGCGCGAAGATCACGTCGTCCTGATAGGCCTTCCACATCTTGTACCAGCGCTCGCCGACTTCGGGGGATGCGGCGCGCTCCTTGCAGATATGCTCTGCGCCGGTGATCTCGGAGGTTTCGCCGAAAAATCCGGTAATGCCTTCGGGCAGCAGCTTGTCATACATGTTGCCAACCGTCGGGCAGGATCCCAGACCGGTGGTCGTGTCGCTTTCACCGCATTTGGTCGAGACCCAGAGTTCATTTATGGAACATTCTTCGCGCTGCATCTCTGTCGCGTGGTGGACGAATTCCTTGGCGGCCCAGGACGCGGCGCGGATGGTCTCGAAGTCGCCCTTCTGTTCGATCGAAAATTCGGCGACCGGCTTGCCCGTCAGGCGAATGCCATCGGCGATCTTCTTGGTCCAGCCCGGTTCGATCCCGATCACCACGACAGCTGCGACGTTGGCATTGGCGCCCGTGCCGATGATGGTTCTGAAATGCACGTCAAGATCTTCGCCGAACTGGAGGCGCCCGTAGGCGTGCGGGATCGCCATCGTGCCCTTGACGTTATTCGCGACAGCTTCGCACGCCGCGTTGGAAATATCGTCCACGGGCAGGATGATCACGTGGTTGCGAACGCCCACGCGACCATTTTCGCGACGGTAGCCGTGGACGGTGATGTTGGAGTATTTGGATGCCATCTGACGGGTTCCTTACCAGCGCTTGGTTTTGCAATTATGAGTGTGAACGTGCTCGCCTTCGCCGATATCGGCGATGATCTTGCCGATGTCTTCGCCATATTTCATGGCGGTGTCGCCAGCCTTGAGATCTTTCAACGCAATCTTGTGGCCGATCGGCACGTCATGTTTGGCCGTCAGTCGAAAGGTCGAATTGTCATGCGTGACGCAGCACAGCATGTCGGTCCCTGCGGTAAGACCTTCGACCACGACCACACCGACATTGTCGGCCTGTTCATGCACCAGAAGCTGCGGGATCTCGTTCGGGATGGGTTTGGTATCGGGCATGGGCCTCTCCATTTCACGCGGGTTTGAGAATGATCTTCGGCGCGGCGATCCGGCCTTCGCGAATATCGCTGAACGCCTTGGCGCCGTCGCTGAGGGGGCGGGTTTCTGTCCAGTCCAGCGGGCCAAGGCGCCCGTCGAACATTGCGGCACAGGTGTCACGGAAATCCTGCGCGGTATAGGTATACGTTCCGATAAATGTGATCTCTTGCAGGGTCATACGGCGGATATCAAGACCGGCGGTTCCGCCACCAAGACCCACATGCAGGATCACCCCGCCCGGGCGCGTGGCCGCGCAGGCGGTGGTCCGTGTCGCGTCATAGCCGACGCAATCAACGGTGACATCGAATTCGAGACCGGCAATATCGTCGGGCGCCAGCACTCTGACATTTGCGCCAAGCGCCAGATAATCGCGCCGCAGCCCGTTGGGCTCTATCAGGGTCACGGAGGGAACGCCCTGCGCGATCAGGCTGATCGCAGAGGCTACGCCGATCGCACCGCCCCCGATGACAAGGGCGGTTTCGGCCTTGTCCGCGGTCAACGCCTCCAGCCCCAGCCGGACCGCGTGCCAGCCGACCGCCACAGGTTCTGCAAGGGCGGCCTTTTCAAGCGTGATGTTGTCGGGAACCGGCACAAGATTGCGCTCCGGCATCGTGACATATTCCGCGAAGGCACCTTCCCTTGGCGGCATGGAGATGATCTGCCGCGTGCTGCACAGGTTGTCCCGCCCGGCCTCGCAGGCACGACAGGCCCCGCATGTCACAAGTGGGTTGATCGTCACACGGGTGCCATCCAGCGAACCACCGACAACCGTGCCGGCGCCTTCATGGCCAAGGATCAGCGGCGCTGGCCGACGGTCGTCGTGACCGAGATACGCATGCATGTCGGATCCGCAGATCCCCACACTGTCGATCCGGATCAGATGGTGGTCGTCCGAAGGCGCCGGATCCGGCACATCGCGAAACTCAAGCGCCTCCTGCCCGGTGTAAACCAATGCTTTCATTTGGCGGTGAACCCCCCATCGACCATGAGAACCTGCCCGGTGACATAGGCGCAGGCATCCGAACAGAAGAACAGCAGCGGCCCGTCCAGATCCTCCGGTTCACCGTTGCGCCCGATGCACGTCTGCGCCGCATTGCGGGCCGCCCGCTCCGGATCATTGAACACGGCCGCAGTCAATTCGGTCCGAAAAAATCCCGGGCCGATCGCATTCGCGGTGATACCGTCCTTCGACCAAGCCTCGGCCATGGCGCGTGTCAACTGCGCGATCCCGCCTTTGGAGGCACCATAACTGAGTCCGCCGGGAAAGGCCCGATGCGATTGCAGCGAGGCGAAATTGACGATCCGTCCCCAGCGTTTTGCGCGCATCCCCGGAACAAGATGCTGCGAAAGGAAAAATGGCGCCGCGAGGTTCAGGTTCAAAGTGGTGTCCCATCCCTCGGGCGTGACATCATCGGCGGCCTGCCGGGTGTTGATGCCCGCCGCATGCACAAGGATATCCGGCGCGCCAAATGGCTCGGACGCGCGGGTGGCCAGATCAGCCAATCCCGCGCGGTCGCTCAGGTCATACGGTAGGGCAAAGACCGCGCCGGGTGCCTCGTCATGCAGCGAAGCCAAAGCATCGGCGCGCCGCGCAATAGCGATCACCTTGGCACCGGCCCGAGACAGCACGAGGGCCGCGCGTCGTCCAAGACCGGAACTTGCGCCGGTCACGCAGGCGACGTGGCCGGACAGATCGGGATGATCGCTTTCGCGCATGGCTCAGCTTTCTGCCGTAAGGTCAAAGGTTTCATCCGGAAAGAACTTGGCCAGCCGGATGTCGGCGGTGCGCGCATGCCCCTCCATGCCTTCCAGCCGGGCAATCCGCGCTGTCGCTTCGGCAATCGGCTTGGCACCGTCACGGGTGGACCGCTGCCAGGTCACGATCTTCATGTATTTGTGGACCGACAGGCCGCCCGTGTATGTGGCCGCCCGACCGGT
>Ga0102938_10003871_pt1 | contig 11082 bp, 7 predicted proteins | sample SalPonR2_B_D2_MG_FD_84516 | JGI IMG/M metagenome (GOLD analysis project Ga0102938, IMG submission 84516) | Salt pond soil microbial communities from South San Francisco under conditions of wetland restoration - Salt Pond MetaG R2_B_D2_MG | ecosystem: Environmental > Aquatic > Marine > Intertidal... | reverse complement strand
GGACCGCATCGAAGACGTCACGACCTTTGCCACGGGGGATGCGATCGCGCTGGCCGACAGCCTGGCCGAGACCTTGCGACAACTTCCTGCCCATCGCCAGCGGGCACACAGCCTGCGCCAACATCTGCTTACCCAGCGGCCGCTCTCGGCGACCGTCGGCCGCTACGCGAAACTGTTTCGCCAGTTGACGTCGCGGGCTGCCGGTTCGTCCTCCACCGACGGCGCTTCGACCATGGAGCCCGCCCGGTGAGCATTCGCCTGTGCCTCGTCATCCCCAGTTTGGACCAGGGAGGGGCAGAAAAACAACTCTGCCTGCTCGCAGCCGGACTGCCCCGGGAGATGTTCGACGTCCACGTGGTGCTGCTGACGCGGCGCGGACCGCGACAAGCCGAACTCGATGCGGCCGGCGTCCCGACCACGCTGATCGGCAAACGGATGAAGGCCGATCCCACCGCCTACTTCCGGCTCCGCGCGACCCTCCGTCGCCTGCAACCCGACATCGTGCACACCTGGATCTTTGCCGCCAACAGTTACGGTCGTGCCGCCGCCGCTTCGCTGAACGTGCCGGTGATCATCGGTTCGGAACGCTGCGTCGACCTCTGGAAGACCTCACGTCATTTTTGGATCGATCGTTACCTGGCCCGCCGCAGCCACGCCATCACAACGAACAGCGAAGGGGTACGCCGCTTCTATGCCGAACAGGGGATCGATCCCGAGCTCTTCGAAGTGATTCCCAACGGGGTCGAGCCGCTGGCAGGGGGCCCGGTCGATCGCCAGGAGGCCGCGCGACGGCTGGGGCTTGATCCGCGGCGTCATTGGATCGCAGCGGTCGGCCGGCTGTGGCCCCAGAAACGGTACCGTGACCTGATCTGGGCAGCCGAGATGCTCGATACGATGCGCGGCGACACGACCCTACTGATCGTGGGGGAAGGTCCCCAGCAACAGGAATTGTTGCGTCATCGCGACGCCGTCTCCGATGACCGCCGGGTCCGTTTCTGCGGGCACCGCGAGGACGTGACCGACTGGTTGCCTCACTGCGCCGCCTACTGGATCGGCAGTGGCTATGAAGGGCAAAGCAACAGCGTGCTGGAAGCGATGCGGGCCGGCTTGCCGGTGGTCGCCAGCGACATCCCGGGCAACCGTGATCTGGTCGTGCCAGACCAAACCGGCTTTCTGGTCCCGGTGGGAGATGCCGCCGCCTTCGCCCGCGAAACGCAACATTTGCTGGAACATCCTGCAGAGCGGGATCAGCTCGGCCAAGCCGCCCGGCAGCGGATCGCCGAAGCCTTCACGGTCGAACAGATGGTGGCGCGGCACGCCGCGCTCTACCAGCGTCTGCGGTCCGGTTGAACGATCGGCATCAACGCCGCAGCCCCCTGGCCGAGCGGAGCCCGGCGGCGGCGTCCACCGCGGCATTCGTCTCGGCCGCCACCGCCCGCCACCGCAAGAAATCTTGGCCAGCTTGCTTGACAAATCGGTAAAGCGTGCGGCTGGTAACGGTCACGCGTTCCGGGGAAGTCAGAATTCGGCCCACTTGGCTCCTTTTTGTCAGACAGGGCGTTGAGTCGCGTGGGCCGACAGGTACCATCGGGAAATGTGGCTGCTGCCTCGGAGACGTATCCGAGTAGGACGTCGGCAGCCGTGTGGTGGAACAACACAAACGAGAGCGATTCGCAATGAGCGATTCCCGCCGGCCCACACTCAGTGAAGTCGACTTGCTGCTCGATAACGCGCGGTTGCGTGATGAGCTTGAGCCGTATGTCGACGAAGCGGTCGCAGCGCCCCGTGCCAGTCGGATGCCCCTGGCGGTCGAGAACGATTACCTCGCCTCGATGCTCGCCTGGGAGCGTGCCCCCGCCATGCCGATCGCGGAGTGGTTCACTCCGCCGCTGCAACTGCCGCACCCCGATGCGTTGATGGATGAGCCGCTGAACCGATTGCTTTGGAAAGCGATCGAGCAGCTCTACGATGCCCAGATCATCCTGGAGTGCACCGACCACCTTTCCGACCGTCAACTCTACACGATCATCTACCGCGACATCCTGCCCTGTTGCGAGAAGAAGGTCGACCTGCCGCGTAATTTTCTCCATTGGCGCTGCCTGGACGACGACGATCACGAAAACTGGCTGCGGTTCTACGCCTCGGCGATCGAACGCCGTCAGTGGCAGGAAGCGACCGGAGACGAGCCGCCGCAAAGCGAGTTGCCGCCCTACCCGCGGCACATGCCCAGCCGCCCGTCTTCCTGATGGGCAGGTCTTGCGAAGCACGGGTTGTCGTCGGCAGGGGGCGAATCGGTTAAAGTTCTGCGTTTGGCCTCACTCTTCTCCCCGCAGCCCCTTCCTGATTGCGATGAGCCTCCGACCCGTCCGGCGTCTGTTAGCCGCCAACCGCAGTGAAATTGCGACCCGCGTGTTTCGCAGCGCGACCGAATTAGGGATCCGCACCGTCGCGATCTATTCGTACGAAGATCGTTACGCCCTGCATCGGTTCAAGGCGGACGAGGCCTATCAGATCGGGGAAGCCGGCGAACCGATCCGCTCGTACCTCGATATCCCGACGATCGTCGCCCTCTGCAAAGAGCAGGAGATCGATGCGGTCCACCCCGGCTATGGCTTCCTGTCCGAAAACCCGGCGTTCGCCCGCGCCCTTGAGCAAGCCGGCATCCTGTTCGTCGGGCCGAGCGTCGCCTCGCTCGAATCGCTCGGTGACAAAATGTCGGCGCGGGCGTTGGCAGAAAAAGCGGGCGTGCCGGTCTTGGGAGGCACCAACACCGCCCTCCGCAGCAGCGAAGAAGCCCGCGAGATCGCCGATGGGCTCGGCTACCCGGTGATCTTGAAAGCGGCCAAAGGAGGAGGAGGCCGCGGGATGCGCGTCGTCCAGACGCCCGACGAATTGGCTTCCCAATTCGAACAAGCCCAACGTGAATCGCTGACCGCCTTCGGCAGCGATGAGGTCTTCGTCGAGCGGTTCGTGCAACGCGCCCGGCATCTCGAAGTCCAGCTCCTGGGAGACCGTCACGGGAACCTGCTGCACCTCTACGAACGCGACTGCAGCGTCCAACGTCGCCACCAAAAGGTGGTCGAAGTCGCCCCGGCTCCGAACCTCGCCCCGGACGTCCGCCAGCGGCTCTGCGACGCCGCCATCCAGATCGGACGGCAGGTCGGCTACGAGAACGCCGGGACGGTCGAATTCCTGTACGACGTCGATGCCGAAGACTTCTTCTTCATCGAAGTCAATCCGCGGATCCAAGTCGAGCACACGGTGACCGAGGAAGTCACGGGAATCGACGTCGTGCGCTCCCAGATCCTGGTCGCCCAGGGACACGCCCTCGGCGACGAAGCCTTGGGGCTGACCAGCCAGGAAGAAATCCGCACCCATGGCTTTGCGATGCAGTGCCGGGTCACCACCGAAGATCCCCAAAGCCAATTCCGTCCCGATTACGGCAAGATCAGCCACTATCGCTCGGCAGCCGGCCTGGGCATCCGACTCGATGCCGGCAGCGCGTTCTCCGGAGCGGTCGTCAATCCGTTTTACGACTCGATGCTCGTCAAGGTGACCGCCCGCGGCCGGACCCTCGCCGAAGCGACCGGACGGATGGATCGCTGCTTACAGGAATTCCGGATTCGCGGGGTCAAAACAAACATCCCCTTCCTGATCCGACTGGTCAATCATCCCACCTTCCTCGCCGGGGAAGCGACCACCCGTTTGATCGACCAGACGCCGGAATTATTCGAACTGCCCCGTCGCCGCGACCGGGCCACCAAACTGCTGACCTACCTGGCCGAACAGATCGTCAATGGCAACAGCCTGGTCGAAGGCCGTCCGCTGGCCACTCGCCGAGCGCCCGCCCCGCTTCCGGAACTCCAACCGAACCGCCCGCTGCCACGCGGCACTCGCGATGTGTTCCGCGAAGACGGGCCGGCCGGCTTGCAAGCCTGGATCGCGCAGCAGAAGGGACTCCTGCTGACCGACACGACCATGCGGGACGCCCATCAATCGTTGCTCGCCACCCGGGTGCGAACGTATGAAATGCGGCAGATCGCACCGGCCTACGCCCAGCTGATCCCGCAACTCTTCTCGATCGAAATGTGGGGCGGGGCGACCTTCGATACGAGCATGCGATTCCTCAAGGAAAGCCCCTGGCAGCGCCTGGCCGACCTCCGCGAAGCGATCCCCAATATCCTCTTCCAGATGCTGCTGCGGGCCAGCAACGCGGTCGGCTACACGAACTACCCCGACAACGTGGTCCAGCTGTTCGTCCAGGAAGCGACCCAGGCGGGGATGGATGTCTTCCGGGTCTTTGATGCGCTCAATTGGGTTCCCAACATGCGCGTCGCGATGGACGCGGTGCTCGAATCGGGAGGGATCTGTGAAGCAGCGATCTGTTACACCGGCGACCTCCAGAACCCCCAGCGGACCAAGTACAGCCTGCAGTACTACATCGACCTGGCGAAACAACTGGAGAAGATGGGAGCCCACCTGCTGGCCATCAAGGACATGGCGGGCCTGCTGAAACCGCGAGCGGCCCGCACGCTGGTGAAAGCCTTGCAGGAAGAGATCGGGATTCCGATCCACTTCCACACCCACGACACGGGCGGGATCCAAGCCTCCTCGATCTTGGCGGCCGCCGAAGAGGGGCTGCAGATCGCCGACGCAGCCCTCGCGCCCCTCTCGGGAGGCACCTCCCAGGTCAACCTGAATACCCTCGTCGAAGCCCTCCGGTTCACCGAGCGAGCCAGTGATCTCCAGACCGAGGCCCTCACTCAGCTCGCCACCTACTGGCAAGCAGCCCGGGAATTCTACCTGCCGTTCGAAAGTACGGTGCTGCCCGCCACCGGCGACCTTTACGAACACGAGATGCCGGGCGGTCAATACACGAACCTCTTCCAGCAAGCCCGCGCGCTGGGGTTGTCCGACCAATGGGCCGATGTTTGCAAAGCCTACGCCGAAGTGAATCAACTCTTCGGCGACATCGTCAAAGTGACCCCCACCAGCAAAGCCGTGGGCGACATGGCCTTGTTCATGGTCGCCAATGAACTGACGGCCGAAGATGTGCTGAAAGCGGAAAAACCGCTGGCCTTCCCCGGCTCGGTCATCGACCTGATCGGCGGCCGGATGGGACAGCCGCCCGGCGGCTTCCCTCCCAAGGTGATGGAAATCATCCTGCAGGACGAACAACCGGTGCTGGATCGTCCCGGCGAATCGTTGCCGCCGGCCGACGTGGCCGCCGCCCGAGAGACCGCCACCCAGCTGCTGGGACACCCCGCTGCGGATCGCGACGCCGCTTCGTACCTGCTCTATCCGAAGGTCTTCGAAGACCTCGCCGCCCATCAAACCAAGTATGGAGACGTCGCCCCGCTGCCCACGCCGAACTTCTTCTACGGCCAACAACCGGGTGAGGAGATCGCGGTCGATATCGAGCCGGGAAAGACGTTGATCATCAAATACCTGGCAACCGGTCAACCGCATCCCAACGGCACCCGCACCGTCTTCTTTGAACTCAACGGGCAACCTCGCGAGGTCACGGTCACCGACCGCTCCCTCGAACCGGAAACCAAAGCCGCGATCAAAGCCGACCCCAGTCAACCGGGACAGGTCGGGGCCAGCATGCCGGGCATGGTGATCAAGGTCAACGTGAAGGAGGGAGATCGCGTGAAAGCGGGCCAGAAATTGATGGTCCTCGAAGCGATGAAGATGGAAACGACGATCAATGCGCCGGCCGCCGGAACGGTCGCCCATGTGTCCGTCTCGGCCGGCAGCCAAGTCGAAGCGGGCGATCTGCTGGTGATCCTGGTCGATGGCGACGCCAAGTAAACGCGGCTTGCTCGCCGGACCCCTTCGTCGGCGTCCCCCGGTCCCGGCCGCTAACTGGACAGCGCCACTTTTTATGAGCGGATGGGACGCTAGCCCCCGGCCTTTCGTTGACGAGCCGGCGGCTAGCGCCGAAACCGCTCAAATGATCGATACACCGCGAAAAACGGGACTCGCATCGAAAAGTGGCGCTGTCCAGCTAACGCAACCGCCGCGTCTGCGGATCCTGTGCCTGCCGCCAGCGGTTGAGCAGTTCCAAGGCGGGCGGAAACGAACGGAACAGCCCCACGATCTGACTCGACGAAGTTTGCCAGCGGCGGGCGACCACCGAAAGTTCGCAGGCTTCCGCCAGCAAGTCATCGAGCAGCAGGGAGAGCAGGGCAGGGCGGTCGGGGTTGGATTCGGCCATCCGCAGCGGGCCCCCTTGGTACCGCTGCCGCAAGGCGGCCGCCTCGGGCGTGATCTCCTCAGCCTCGCCTGCCACCCGGCAACGCACGCCGAGCGCCAGCCCATGCCGCAGACGACGCAATGCGATGCGGCGATTATCGGCTTGACTCCGCCGCTCCGCCGCTTCCGCGATCAACCCCGTCGGGCGGTGTGTGAGCACGACTCCCGAACTGGTCTTGTTGCGATGCTGCCCCCCCGGCCCGCCACGCCGCACCATCTGCATCTCGCACTGCTGCAGCAAACGGGCGGGCTCGATCCGGCTGGGATGCGGCGGATCCACCCAAACCGCCTGGCGGGCGTTATCCGACACGCATCGTCTCCCGCCACCAACGCAGCAGCCGCCGCATGAGCGATTCAGGGGGCAATTCCAACTGGGCGGTCACCTGCGAACCGACCTGCCAGCGTCCTGCCGCCGGTTCAGGAAGCGGACAGGCGACGCGAAACCGATTGCGTAGGACGGGCCCCCGCCCGCCTCGGCGGTGGACCGTGGAAACCGATGCGATCGCCGTGTCGACCACGAAGGCGGGGGACTGCGCGCAACGCAATCGGACCCGGTCGCCGACCTGCACCGCGGACCGCAAGTCGCTGTCGATTTCCAAAACCACCTCACGGGTCGTCGGATCAGCAATCCGCCCCCAAGCGGCATCCTTGCGGACCCACGCTCCTGCTTTTTGACGAAGCTGATGACGCAAAGTCGTCGGGACCGTCGCCGCAGCGGCGTTGTCCAGCGTCGAAACGGCAAAGACGCTGCCGTTGGTCTCGTCGGCGGGCCAGCGGCCGGCGGCGCGTCCCGCTCGACCCTCCGCGGTCGTCAAAACCGGCAGGAGGATTCCCTCCCGCTGGGCGCGGATCGTCATCCGTTCAAGCCGCGCCTCCAGCCGTGCCGCTTGCTCGGCGATGGCGTCGGCCGCGGCACGTTGCGTATCGAGCTGCTCCAAAAGTTCCGTCCGTTCGATCGCCCGTCGACGAAGTTGCTGGATTTCGAGCTGCATCGCCTGGTGTTTGCCGCGGAGGGCCAGCAAGCGTTGCTCCAAATCGGGATTCTCCAGAACCACGACGGTCTGCCCCGTCTCGACCAGCTCACCAAAACCGGCCGCCACCTCGACCACCCGTGCATGCTCCGGGACATACAGGGGCATCACGTTCACGGCATCCACACGACCCTGGGCCTGCTGATGACGGGGCAAGGGGTACAGGAAAAGCGCCGCGGCGGCGGCCAGCCCGATCGCCGCCAAGCTCCACCGACGGAGCCGCGGCACCTGCCTCCAGCCCGCTTCCCCCCGCACCAACTGAACCCAACGCTGCAGGGAAGCGGCCGGAATGGCCAGTAGCATCCCGGTTGCGGCCACCGTCCCCAGCGGCCGCAGCGCGACCGCATCGGCCAAGTGCCAAACCCACACCGCAATCACACTCGTCACCACCACGCGATAGGCCGCCGAAGCCACGTGGTAACACGCCAAGCCGCGGCCTCGCCCCCCCTGCCCGCCGGCGCGTCCCATCCCACCGAGCAACGGACGGCTCCACGCCTGCCGGAAGGCCTGGGCGGCTTCGGCCCGCAAGTTGGGAGTGCCGCACCAATCAGCCAACACGTAGTAGCCGTCATACCGTATCAAGGGATTCAAGTTGAACATCAGCGTGCTCACGCTGCAGACCACCATCACATTCAGGGCGGTGTAGTGAAGCGTCCCGGGCACGGTAAACCACCAGACGATCGAGGCGACGGCTGCCAGAATCAATTCCACGTACACACCGGCCAGCATGATGGCCGACCGCCGCCAAGCTGACGGCAGACGCCAGCTATCGGTCACATCGCAATAGGGGCAGGGCGTGCCACACATCAACAAGATTCCGATTTCGCCGCAGCGCGCCCCCATCCGCCGACAAACGGTGGCGTGGCCGAGCTCGTGGATGGCTTTGGTCACCCATAGCGTGCCGAGCAGCCAGGGCAGGTTGCCACTGCGAACCAACTGCTGCAGTCCCGGCAGGTGCGCTTGAAAGCGGTCCCACTGGACGAGCACAGCAAGTCCTGCCAGGCAGATGATCGCCCCCCAGACGACGACGGCCAGCGGGGCGAACAGCCAATCGGTGCGGGCCGCCAGCCAACGGGCCAGCGGGTCGGCCGGTATCCCGGGCAGCCGCCACATCCAGAGGTTCCAGCGCCGTCCGCTGCGGATCCGACGAGGGCCCGCCTCGCGTAACAGCCCGGCACGCCGAGCGGTCGCCCACAAATGAGGATCTCGGGGGGGCTCGCCCGGCATGCCTCCCCCTTGCTGCAGCTGCTGCCACTGCTGCGAGGAAACGCGGCAGTACCGTCCGCTGATCCCGTCAAAGACTGTCAGTTCTTGGCGGTGCGGGTCGGCAGGGTGGATGACTTGCAGGTCACGACGGAGACGCCAGGCAGGGGATGGCCCGGCCGCCGGTTCGGACCTCCTTCGATCGCCGGACGATTGCTCGTTCCGCTCGACTTGCGATTCGCTACTCATCGCGGGGCGAAGCCTCCCGCGGCCCGCAGCCGGTTGCCGCGATCGCTTGGCGTACGGCGTTCGGCCTGCTTGGCGGCGGGGCGGTTCGCAGGCTTCGTCGCTGCGGGTGAGGCTTGGTCCGCTGCGGTGGGAGGCGACACCGCCTGCACAGGATGGACGGTCATCTGCACCTCGGTACCGGGCAGCAGCCACCACCGCTCCCCCTCGCGGCGGTTTTCGACTTCCGCGTGCAAACGATAGCGGCCATCTCCCAGCAGTTCGGGATCGACCGAAGTCACCCGTCCCCGCAACACCCGACGTCCTTCCTGGGTCGACCAAATGACCGTCACGACCTGATTCCGGCAATGCTCGGGCGGCAACCGCTCGATCGAACAGAGGGCATGGATGAGGATCCGATCGAGACGCGCGACCCGCGCCACCGGATCACCGGCCGCCACCCATTCTCCTGGTTCGGCATACGCTTCGAGCACCACGCCGGTGACCGGACTGGTCATCTCCAGTCGGCCCAACTGGTTGTCGATCAAGTCCAGATCGGCGGCGCGGAGTTCGACGTCGATCTGGGCGAGCCGCCGTTTTTTTTCCGCCCGAGCGACTTCCAATTCCGCCCGCTCGACCGCCAGCCGCAACTTCCGCAGCAACGACAGCGGGACCGCGCCGCTCGCTTCGTTATACACGCCTCGGTTCGCTTCCAATTCGGCATTCGCCTCGGCGCGGGCCGCCTGCGCGTACTGCAAATCGAGGTCATCGCTCAACTGTTCCTGGGCCGCCTGACGTTGCAACAGCGCACTCCGTTTGCGGATCAACAACGACGAGGCGTCTTGGCGGGCGATCAGTTCGCCCGCCTGCACCGATTCGTTCTGTCGCGTTCGCAACTCTTCCAACGCTCCCGATTCGAGCGCCGGCACGTCGATCTCCTGGGCAAACCGCACGATCGAATCCTCCACCACGACGCCGGCTGGCAAAGGGCCCCCACCGTCGGTGCCCGACGCCGCGGGTTCTTCTGCGGTCCCCCCGGTTGCGGCCATCGCCAGATAGCCTCCGGCCACCAGCACCCCGAGCTTACGGGGAATGCCGCACGCCACCACCCCCGACTCGACCCAGCGGATCGCTTCAAACGTCGCGCAGCGGGGGAGCGGGTGGGAACAAACAAATCTGAAAACGATGGAAACGATCATGGGATTCCTGAAGATCGATCACGGGCGCGGCGAGGAGAGCGGCGGTTACAGGTACAGACGCACTTTCCCGGTCAGCGTCCGCACAAAGTCTTGCATCACGACAAACAGCAACGGGCGGTACCCGCAATCGATCCCGACCGTAGCCGGGGCACCGGTCTGGATCTCCGGGACCGCTTCGCCCTGGATCAGAAAACTGGCCTGCGCGACGGGACCCTGCTCGCCTCCGAAGTCGACCACCGGCCCCATCTGTTCGAACGAGGCATGCAGTTGCACGTCGGGGGCGGCCGCCAAGGCAACGCGATTCCCACGCGTACGTGACGCGACCGTGTTGGCTCCTACCGCCGCAGCAGCTTCCGGCCCAGCGGAAACATCGGCCTCCGCCGCTGCCGCGCTTGACCCCGCCGCCGACGCCTGATGCTGGAGCGACGCCAGCACCAAATCGACACGGTCCTGCGGAACCCGTGCTTCGACGCGCCAGGGACCCTCCGGTTCGATCACCGTCAGCAGTGGATCGCCCGACTGCACCGGACGCTCGGTCAATTGCCGCCGGAGCTGCCAGCCATCGACGACGCCGCGGCGGTCACTCCGCAGGATCATCCGATGACGTTCCCGGTCGAGCAGCCCGAGTTGGCGGTCGATGGCGTCGATCTTCTCGGTCACGATTCGCTGGTCCGCCTGCAGCCGACGCGATTCTTCGCGGCGGCGCGTCGTTTGATCAAGCAGGCCGCCGCGGATCTCCCCGGAACGTTGCAGCAACACCGCCCGCTGCCCGATCAGGCTTTCGTATTCCTGTTCGAGCCTCGGGTCGGTCATGCGGACGAGTACTTGGTCGACCTCCACCCGATCGCCGTGGTCGACAAGCACCTCCGTGACGACGCCGCTCCGCGGCGCGTAAACCGCTTGGGAGCGGGCGGCGTAAAGCTCGCCATCGGCTTGCACGATCAAGGGGATCGGGAAGCAAGCGATCACCGCCAGCAGGGTCGCGAGCACGCCCAGCATCAACCACTGCGGCCGCCGCGCCAGCCGTTGCCGACCGCCGGGCGAAGAGATCGCGGTCAGCGCGCGTGCCCAAGGGATCGCGGCGAAGGTGCCGGCATTTTCCAAAGCGCAGCCAGCATGTTCGGCAAACGTGGCGAAGTCGCGGCGCTGCCCTGCGTCCCAACGCT
>Ga0102938_10003869_pt1 | contig 11084 bp, 11 predicted proteins | sample SalPonR2_B_D2_MG_FD_84516 | JGI IMG/M metagenome (GOLD analysis project Ga0102938, IMG submission 84516) | Salt pond soil microbial communities from South San Francisco under conditions of wetland restoration - Salt Pond MetaG R2_B_D2_MG | ecosystem: Environmental > Aquatic > Marine >... | reverse complement strand
TCACTAATCAAGATCGATATCTTCAGGAATATCTTCATCATCACCGGAGATCAGATCATCCACCCCATCAACGTCAGAATCGTCTTCCTCATCATCTTCAACAACAGGAGTTGCCGGTTTTTTGATCTGTGCTTTTGCTCCTGCTCGTTTCAGCTGCATTGCAATATCTGAATTATCGTTGTCCATAGCGATGTTCAAGGCCGTATCACCGTTTTTATCTTTTAGCCGGACATTGGCCCCCTGTTCAATCAAGTACTTTACTACATCGGTATTTCCTTCTCGGGCTGCCAACATTAAACCGGTCTGTCCCCACCGCTGCTGAGCGTTCACATCAGCTCCGGCTTCAACCAACAGTTTTACAGCGGCAAGATTGCCTTCCCGTGCCGCAACAATCAGCGCAAGACCGCCAATGGGTGTCCCGTTTTCCAGAAGGTATTTCATAATATCGAGGCTCCCATTCTCTGCAGCCCGATTCAGTGCCGTTCCTCCCATCTTTGTTTGTACCGCAGGATCTGCACCCTGTTCAATCAAATATTTCACAATATCAAGATGACCATTTTCGGCGGCATAGATCAGGGCAGTATTGCCGTTTTTGTGGGTCTCGTTCAGATCCGCACCTTTCTCATGATGATTTTGAACTTCATTCAAATTCCCATTTCGTGCGGCCTGTAATAGTGGCGAAAGCTCCATAATGATGGTTTAATAGTTTTAAAAAATGCGTTTAAACAAAAAATTTCGTCCCGGTTAATTCTGAACAGTATATCTAAAATAAATCACATTAAAGCAACAGTGTTTTACCTGAAATGGAGGATTAAAATCAGGATAATTGATCCCCCCATTCAAAGAAATTATTTAAATAAACTTCCCGGCTTCAAACTTAATTCAGCTTAACTGATGTGTCGTAACCGTTTAAAAAATCAACCCCTGAAAGCCGTTTGGTTCCCGGCAGTTGAACCTCCAAAAGTTCAAGTAATCCGTCGCTGCACTGAACATACAAGCTGTTATCTCCTTCAACAAGGTGCCCCGGTTTTGCGTTTGATGTTTTGGGACCCGGTTTCGCTTTGTGAATATTGAGTTTCAGATCACCAAACATGCACCATGCGGTGGGAAAAGGGTTCAGACCGCGAATTAAATTGTGTACATCCTCAGCAGATTGGTTAAAATCAATTTTGGTGTTCTCTTTAAATAACTTTGGCGCCGGGGTTGCCTGTTCGTGATTTTGAGGCCTTCCATCAGTTTTTCCTTCCGCAATCTGATCCACCGATTCTTTCAGCAGCTCTGCACCACGGACTTTCAAACGGTTATAAAGATCACCGGTTGTTTCCAGCGGTCCAATCTCTGTTTTAAACTGTGCAATCACCTCGCCGGTATCTACTTTTTCATCCAGAAAAAATATTGAACACCCGGTCTCTTCTTCTCCTTTAATAATTGCCCAGTGGATTGGCGCCGCGCCGCGATACTTGGGCAATAAAGAGGCGTGTAAATTGATTGAGCCAATCGTGGGAATGGATAAAATATCTTTCGGAAGAATGCGGAAAGCAACCACAACCAGTAAATCCGGTTTAAGCTGCTTCAATTTCTCAGCAAATTCATCCGATTTAGGATCTTCAACGTCAATGGTTGGATAATCCAGATCTATCGCTTTTTTCTTTACTGCCGTTGGCTGAGGCTTTCCACCCCTGCCTCGCCGCTTATCCGGATTGCTGGCTACAGCAACAATTTCATGTTCCGACTTATGAAGAGCCTCGAGAGAGGGAATCGCAAAGTCGGGCGACCCCATAAATACGATCCTTAATGTTTTCATTTCACCGGCTCACTTTTTTGGAACTACGGGATACTCAATTTGAAGCGTGCCTTTATCAATCTTTTTCAAAAGTGATTTGTGCAATCGCTTTTTAAATGCGCTCAGGTAATCCAAAAAAAGAATACCTTGAAGGTGGTCGTACTCATGCTGAATCACCCTCGATTCCCAGCCTTCTGCTTCAATACGTTTCGTATTAAAGTCGCGGTCAAGGTACTCAATCGTCACTTTCTCCGGTCTTACCACATCGTCCCGAACATCAGGAATACTCAAACAGCCCTCTTCCATCTTTACCTTTTCACCGGCAGTTTCCACAATTTTTGGATTGATGATAACCAAAGGTCCGTGGCTATCCTCTTCTTCAAGCTCGTCCGTAATTCCATCAGCGTCCATTACAAAAAGCTGAATCTTCTTTCCGATCTGAGGTGCAGCCAGCCCAACTCCCTGAGAGTTGTACATCGTGTCGAACATATCATCGATCAGGGTTTGAAGCTCTTGGTTGTTCTCTTCTACCGGTTTGGTTTTTTCACGCAAAACCGGGTCGTTGTAGGTTACAATGGGTAAAACAGACATAGATAAATTATAATTCTGGATATGCTTCTAAAAACTCCCGTAAAATAAGGGCTGCAGCAGCCTGATCCAACCTGCCTTTTTTTTCACGACGCTTTCTGGACACACCGGCCTCCTTCAACGCTTCCATTGCCTGCTTAGTCGAATAGCGCTCGTCCATTTTGTGGATCTCAATATCCTTATACCGTTTTATCAAATAGTTGTAGTACTCCTGTGCCATCTGTGTAGCGTTCGTCGGCTCTCCATCCGGGGTTAACGGCCACCCCACCACAATGGCAATTACAGGGCCCTCTTCCTTTACTTGCCTTTCTATTTCGATAAAAGAGTCCTCGGGTGAAAATGTTGCTACGGTGTTCGCAATTGTTCTTAAAAGATCAGTTCGGGCTATACCAACCCGTTTCCCGCCAACATCTACCCCGAGGATTCTGCCAAAATTAGCCAAGCACCTATTTCTTACTTTTCTTCTTTACTTCTTCAAGCGGCTGCTTCAAGAATTTCTTCAAACGCTTACTTGGTTTGAAATGAGTTTTTCGGTGTGCAGGCACATAAATCACTTCGTTGGTCTTGGGATTTCTGGCCTTTGGTTTGGCTTTCGTCTCCTTAACTTCAAATACACCAAAGTCACGGAGTTCAATCCGGCAAGTCGGATCTGCAGCGAGCATTTTACTTCTTAGAGCATCTATCACAGCATCTACCCACGGCTCGGACTGATTGAGCGGTACGTCCATTTGGTCGGCTACTGTTCGCACGATATCACGTTTTGTATAAGTCACCATCTTTTTCTTGTTTTATTGTTATCACTCCAAATACATCAATTACAATGTATTATATATTTAAGCAATTATTAATAAAAGATTTGAAAATAAAAATAGGTGAATCAAACATATTTCTATACGTAAAAACGCCTACTACAAGTAGTTATTACATTGAATTTACTCATAGCGCGTCACATTTTTAATGCCTTCTATTCTCTCCAAACGGTTTATAATCTCTTCAAGGTGTTTTAAATCGCTGACATAAATGGTAAGAATTCCGTCAAACATTCCCCCTTCACTGCTAACGTTTATGCTCTTCATATTTGTTTTCAACGATTTTGAAAGGATCTCTGTGATATCATTCACCAATCCAACCCGGTCTTCTCCGATAACCCGAACCGCACCGAGGAATTGATCCTCAATATTTTTAGCCCAGCTTACGTCAATAATTCTCTCGCTATCGGTACGAATTAAATGATGAGCATTTTTACAGTTTGAGCGATGTACTTTTACGTCACCGTTCCGGCTTATAAATCCGATCACCTCATCTCCGGGGATCGGGTTGCAACAGTTTGCATAGTTATACTTTACGCCACTTAATTCACCCTCAACCAAAAGAGCTTTTGAATCTCCGACAGAACGTGCTGTGGAAATATATTTTTCCTGAATTTCATCTTCATCAACAGGTTTCTCATCTTTTTCGTCCGACTCAATTCTGCCTTTGCTTTTCAGCTCCTTAACAACTTTGTAGAGATCCTTCACATCAAATACACCCGCCCCAATCTCATAAAACATCTCCTGGGTGTTCTCAAATTTGAAACGGTGCGCAACCTTCATCAAATCCTGATCGGTAATCTCTATCTTCCCTTTGGATGCTTTTTTCTCCCAGAGTTCGCGGCCCTCTTCAGCCACTTTCAACTCTTTCTGTTTGATAAACTGACGCAGCCGGGCTTTTGCTTTGTGCGTAACCACATCTTCGATCCAGTCTGCATTCAGGTTAATTTTGTTGCCCGTTATAATTTCAACCTGATCTCCGCTGTGCAGCTTTTGACGTAAAGGAACCATTTTCCCGTTCACTTTCGCAGCCACTGCACGCTCACCAATTTCACTGTGAATCTCGAATGCAAAGTCGATACAGGATGCTCCTTTCGGCAGTGTTTTTAGTTCACCCTGAGGCGTAAATACGTAAATTTCATCCTGGTATAGGTTCAGCTGAAAATCTTTCACAAACTCTGTAGCCGCATCCGGACGGGGACTGTCGAGAACATCGCGTACCCAGTGAACAAACTTATCCAGTTCTGCACTGCCGCCGCTGTTTCCTTCCTTATACTTCCAATGGGCTGCTACCCCGTGTTCGGCAATATCATCCATTTTACGGGTCCGTATCTGAACCTCAACTTTACGCCCCTGTTTCGTAATTACCGTGGTGTGCAGAGATTGATAACCATTTGCTTTGGGAACGGAAATAAAATCACGGAATCTTTTGGGAATAGGTGTATACCAATCCGTTATCACAGAGTAAACACGCCAGCAATCTTCCTTTTGATGAGGATTTTCCAAAATAATGCGTATTGCAAAAAGATCGTAAATCTCCTCGAAAGGCTTCTGCTGCGCCTGCATCTTCCTGTAGATGGAGTAGATGTGTTTTGGCCTGCCTTTTATTTCAAAGTTGAAATCCTGCTCTTTCAGCTCGTTTTGAATCGGCTCCATAAACTGGCTGATAAACTCTTCCCGGGCATTTTTCTTCTCCTTCAGCTTACGAACTATAAATTTGAAGGAGTTCGGATCAATTACTTTGAAACATAAATCTTCAAACTCATTTTTGATTTTAAAAAGCCCGAACCTGTGAGCAAGAGGAGCATAGAGCTCCATCGTTTCAGTCGCTTTTTTAAGCTGTTTTTGACGTGGAAGCGCAGATATGGTCCGCATATTGTGCAACCGATCGGCGAATTTAATCAACACTACCCGGATGTCCTCTGCCATAGAGAGGATCAGTTTCATAAACGTTTCTGCCTGCTTGGTGTCCCGGCTTTCAAAAACACCGGAGATCTTTGTTACACCATCGATGAGATGCATCACCACAGGACCAAAGACCTCTTCTGTCTGTTCGAGTGTAACCGACGTGTCTTCAACCGTATCGTGAAGGAGAGCAGCTGTAACCGATTCGTCGTCAATATTGAAATCGCCGGCCATAATTTTGGCAACTTCCACGGGGTGCAGATAATACGGTTCGCCGGACGCCCTCTTTACATCCTGATGCGACAGGCAACAGAGCTTAAATGCTCTTGTAATAAGCGCATCATCAACTTCGTCCAGGGAAGCATGGCACAGCTCTAACAGTTCAGTCAGCTCTGCTTGTTGCTGCTTATCAAGATCAAACTCTTCGATCTGTTCGCGGATATCTGTATCCACTTTTGCCATAGACGGTTACGCTTGAGTGAAGATGTTGTTAGAAAACACTTCGTAAATGAAAACAGTTCATAAACGGTAAAATACACAATTTTCAAAAAGACTCTGCATCTGTAAATAACGAACTAAAATCTAAAGATGATACCCACCGAAAACCTTTCTGAATCTTTTATATCAATATTTTTGGGATTGATTAACTGTACAAAACGATATTCAAAAAATGGCTTTACATAGGGAATAATCGAGAGTTCTCCGCCAAAAAATAGATTCCAATAGAGATTTTCCTCATTTATTCCTCTTAGTCGATTGGGGCGAGATGTCGTGCGGCCTGTGTCTAATTCTGAGCTGTCAATGCCCAGACCAATGCCCGCTACAGGATTCACCGGACCTAATTTTATTCCGGTAAGAACAGCTGCACCAATATCGAAAGCCGTTTGTTCATCAAAGACTTCTGTGACCAATCCGTTTACAGAGTAGCTCCTTTTTTGGGTATCAGAAAAATAGCTCCCGTGAGCCCGGACTTTCAGGTCCGCAACCGGTGGTAAATTTATAATTCTGTACTCCAGCCGGATACCGTATCCGTGAGTAGGATCTTCACTGCGAATATCCAGTCCGCCCCCTATTCCAATCTGTGCCATACTTTTTTCCGGAAAGGAGAGGATACTCAGTCCTAATAAACAAAAGGCACAAACAACTATTTTGAATTGATACATCTTTCGATCCGGTTCACAGGAAAGTTAAGTAGACAATATTAATTAAAGGAAGAATGCCAACCAATTTAAACTGAGTAATTGGCAATATCTTCAGTTAAACAGAAAGTCTCCCTCTGAGGGAGGGGTGTAGATTCCACTGCTTTCTTCTTTTCCGTGTTTCGCTTCGAGTCAAAAGATGAGCCGTGGCAATAAAGCAAAATGGATTATCTCCCATTGAGGGGAGCATTCCGCCGGATGGCGAAGGGTATTGGTGGATGAAAAGTAGTCGATTCAAATTTAATGATAAATTTTCAAGCCAATCCTTAGTCTATCAGGCCACCCCCGTCGGCTGACGGACTCTTCCCCTTCGAAGGGGGACTTTTTGGCATCACTTCCAAGGTTCAGAAGATATAAAGAATCTATCTGCCAAAGTCATCTTCCACCCTTACAATATCATCCTCGTCAGATGGATGTTCGGGATCGATATGTTGCCAGATTTCGGCAATAATAGACCAATTCTCGAGACCTACCAACCGGTGGCGTTCCCCCTGAGCCAGCCGTATAGTATCCCCGATATCTAAGGTTTTTACAGGTTTCTGTTCATCCGTTCTACTCACTACTACTCCTACCTTACCGTCAATCACCCGCCAAATTTCCGAACGCCGGTGGTGATATTGCCAACTCAACCTTTTTTGAGGGGCTACCATCAGGAGCTTCGGACTCAGCTTATCAAATTTTGAAAAATCCTCTTTATTCAATTCCGGGAAGAACTCAGAAATAAATGCTTCAGACTGGTCTTCATCAATCACGTAAAAACCACCCCATGGCCGGTTTTTATCAGAATCTACGATAGAAAAGTTATGATTCTTGAGAATGGACTCAGCTTTGTCAAAAACATGTTCCTTTGTCGGTACCCGGTTTTTATCAGTCAATGTGCTAATTCTATTTACAATCTTCGGTTAATGGTATTGTAATCATAAATGTTGTCCCTTTACCTTTTTCACTGCTAACATCGATTACACCATCGTGAAGATCAACAAAATATTTTACGATCGCCAAACCAAGCCCCGTACTTTTTTCTCCCGAGGTTCCGCCGGTGGGTGCAGATGTACCGTTATGAAACAGATCAGAAGCTGTACTTTCATCCATTCCTACACCGCTGTCTTCAACTTTCAGCCTTAATTTACCGTCTGTCAACTCAACTTCGCTGCGAACCTGCCCGCCCGATTTTGTAAATTTTATGGCATTGGATAGCAAATTGCCATAGATCTGCTCAAATTTATCTTTATCAATACAAACTACATCATCGGCGTGTAAATTAATTTTCAAGTCTACATTTTTCGACTTGGCAACAGGCTGGTACAGTCGGTTCATCGACTCCGACACTTTTCCCAGGCTAACTTCTTTTGAGTTTAACGTAAACCCTTTCGATTCCATCAGGGAATAACTCAAAATTTCGTCTATCATCTGATTGAGCTGCATTGCACTCTGCTCCATGAGTTCTATCATCTCTGCCTCTTCATCTCCCGCAACCAACTCACTGAGCATATTACTCATACCGATAATGCCGTTTAGCGGAGATCGCATATCGTGGCTGAGCATTTTCATCAATTTCAGCTTATGCTCATTTAACTCTTTAAGCTTTTGGTTTTGCTTACTGAGCTCCAGGCGAGCCATCACTTCTCCGGCCAAAATTTGCAACTGTTTTTTCTGCTTCTCCGGCATTTCTCTCTCTTTGTAGTCCAGCACACAGAGCGCTCCGATTGCATAGCCCTCCGGACTTAACAGCGGCGCCCCCAAATAGTATCGGAGCCTTGGCTGTTCTTTTACATACGAAAAATTCTTAAACCGAGGATCTTCAGACAAATTTTTAATTTCAAGAACTTCACTTTTTTGAATGGTGTACTGACAGACGGTAATATCCCTGGGAACTTCACGAGTATCCTCAGACATTCCGTGAATAGACTTTGCCCACTGCCGCCCCGAATCAATCAAGTTAATTCTGGCAATAGGCGCATCACATAAATCTGCCGCAAGTTTGGTCAGATCATCAAACTTCTCTTCGGGTACTGTATCTAATACAGCATAAGAGTGAAGTGCTTCAATGCGCTTTTCCTCAAAATCGACTTGTACTGTGTTGACTTCCATACTTCCGCCAAAATATTTATTCTACGTTTTCTGTCAGTAAAACTTTTTTCAACTCCGTAAACGTAATTGGTTTTACCATGTAGCTTAAATAATCAGTCTCGTCTGCCTGCTTTCTATGATAGTCGTCTGAATTGCCTGTTATGTAAATAACCGGCACATCTCTTTTTTCCTGCACCTTTTTCACTACATCAATACCAGAAATACCGGCTCCGAGAAAAATATCTACAAGCATCAGGTCCGGTTCAAAATCCACAGTTGTTTCCAATGCCTTTTCACCGGTATGAGCTTTTTTAACTTCTGTATAACCGATTTTCTTTAACATAATTTCCAGGCTTAAGGCCAGGATCATATCGTCTTCTATAATTAATACTCGCATATCTTTCAGCTTATGGGTAGTCTTAGATTAATTAATTAAAAATTGAGATCTGTTCCGCTGTTAGGGAGCTGCTCGAGCCTTTTACATCCATCTGCTCGAACTCTATGGCCAGCCTGCTCACACCATTATTGCTAACGTTCATTTTACCGTGAATTTGAGATAAAAAGATGCTGATAAGTAAACTTGGGAACGACTCTACATCTCCATTTCGCTCAAATAACTCCGTTTTAATCGCATCTCCTTCAAATTCCAGTACCAGGTTATTTTGTTTCTTATGCAGGAGAACTTTGAGGTTACGGCCATTTTGATGCTTCGAAAATACAATATTCATCAACTCATTAACAGCCAGTCCAAGTGGAACGGCTTGATTTAGATTGAGTACAATCGGCACGGCGTCTACCGTAATATCCAATTCATCCGATTCTGTTAACCCTTTCTGAGGCAGCGCCTCCATGATGGTCCTGAGATAATCATCGAACTTAATGCTCACCATGCTTTCATTGCTATAGAGATTCTCGTGAATCTTAGCAATGGAGAAAATCCTGCTTCGGATATCGTTCAATTTATGTTCAATAACATCATCACCCTCCTCCATAATCTGCAGGTCTATCAATCCGGCCATAACTGCCAGGTTATTCTTTACCCTGTGGTGAACTTCCTGCAGTAAAATCTCTTTTTCGCCGAGTGATTTCTGAAGATCTTTTTCCAGTTTTTTCTGAGCAGTCAAATCAACGTAAATTACATAGGCTGCCACAACTTCTCCGTCATGGTTAATTGGAATGGCACTCATCAAAACATTGAGTTTCTCTCCGGCTTTTGTAAATCTCTCTACCTCGTCAGTATAGGTTTGGCCTGAAAACACCTGCTCACTGATCTTCTGGTCATCAGCCAATTCTTCCCCATCAGACAACAGCTCATGAACACCTTTACCGGCAGATTCGAGCTTGCTATATCCATACAGTTCTGTAAAGCTGTTATTTATCTTCACTATTTTATCATTGGGAGTAAACATGGCCATAGGCAGCGGTGAACTTTCAAAAAGCTGAGAAAGCATCTCGTAATTCTTATCCTTCTCTTTCTCTATGGCCATCAAGTCGGTTACATCTGATCCTGTACCCACAATAAAATCACCCTGTCCTGTTCTGAACCGGTTGGCAAGCAGATGGTAAACCCTGATGCCGTTTTTCTTAGATATTACCTTCGATACTATGTGGGTTGATCCATCCTCGAAGGCACCCTCTATGGAATTGATAATTTTTTCATGCTCATCTTCCGGAAAGTACATCAGTGCATTATTCGCCTCTATCTCTTCAGGCGTATAACCAAGGTCGTCTATAAAGGCATCGTTGTACCTTAAAATTTCCATCTCTTTGTTTATCACATAAAACGTACCTGGAATACTGTCAATAACTGCCTCAGTAAATTTCTTTTCGTGCTTGAGGTTAATCAGAGCTTCTTTTTGTTTAGAAATATCCCTAAATGTATTTAATGAGCGTATTTGGTCGTCTTCATTTTTATAAAGAACGGAAGATGATTCGACAATGAGCTCTCTGCCATCTCTATGCTTGTAAATTTTCTCCCCCTCATAAACAGATTTTTTCTCTCTTATTTTATAGGCTTTTTTATTCACGGGATGATCCAAATCCATTACAATTTCTCTTCCTCCCTCAATCAGTTCGCGCCTTGAGTAGCCCAGAATATTGCAAGCGGCCGGATTGGCATCAAAAATCTCTCCTTCCGGAGATGAGATTATAATTCCGGATAGGGAGTTTTTGAACTGTTGTGTATATCTCTCTTGTGTTTCCCTCAAGGCACGAACAACCCTCATGTTCTTGCTTACATCCTCAAAGAAGACAAGCACACAGTTTTCTTCACTTTCTAATAGTGAGACAGTTAATTTACACCAGCTTTTTTTAGGAAATTGTTTGTCGTCGGGGCAGGGCATCGTAAGTTCATAACTGCTTTTTATCCCGTCAAACACTTCACGCATACCGAAAATAATTTTCAATGCGTAGTCGTCGCCTTCTTCAACCGCCTTTTGGCAATGATCAAAATAGTTACTTCCCGGTTGTGCCATGCCGAGTTTATGAAAAGATTCCTTTCCATTTGCCCAATTGGAGTTGACCGATATAATTGCTCCATCTTCACCTACAATAGCGGCCGCACCCGGCAGCGAATTGAAAACGGCGTTTTTTAAATCCTTCATTTCTTGGAACTATTTATTTCTCACTCTTATTTATTTTCTCAACCAAGATAAAGTCGATTTCACAGATAAATAAGACGTCGAACACCTAATTTAAAAGTCAGTAAATAAACGTAGATCTAACAGTAAG
>Ga0102938_10003865_pt1 | contig 11091 bp, 7 predicted proteins | sample SalPonR2_B_D2_MG_FD_84516 | JGI IMG/M metagenome (GOLD analysis project Ga0102938, IMG submission 84516) | Salt pond soil microbial communities from South San Francisco under conditions of wetland restoration - Salt Pond MetaG R2_B_D2_MG | ecosystem: Environmental > Aquatic > Marine > Intertidal... | reverse complement strand
GAAGTCATAACCCTTTTACCGCAGCCTGCGGCGCCATAGATCATATTAATTGCAGCAATTTCACTTTCAGCCTGCAATAGTACCATTCCTGTTCTTTCTTCGGGCTTTTGAGCAGCAAAGTACTCTACAACCTCAGATTGTGGAGTAATCGGATATCCGAAATAACCATCAGCCCCGTAGCGAATAGCTGCTTCAGCTATTGCTTCGTTGCCTTTCATTAATTTAAGTTCTCCCATATTATTGAATTTTTCTTTTAAGCGTTAACTTTTGTTCTATACACCTTAATAACTGCATCAGGACAAACCAGTGCACAGTTCATACAACCTGTACAAGCCTCCGGATTTGCCATGTGAGCATAATGAAAACCTTTCCCATTAACTTCTTCTGCTAATTGAATTACATTTGTGGGGCATGCGGGTACACATACGCCGCATCCTTTACATCGTTCTATGTCAACGACTATTCTTCCAACTGATTTAGCCATTATTATGAAATTTTAATGTTACAAAATTGATTGTTTCCCAAAGATAATAATATTTACCTAAAATTTTGAACTCTTGTTCTTAATCAAAATCTGTTTTTCAACAGTGTTTATAAAAAACTAAAATGCAGATTTTTATAATTATTTAAACTCAGTTTGAATGATCTTCCTGAAATTGTTCCAGGCGTTTTTCCAGGTCATCAAATTGGTCTCTGCTAATTTGAGAAACACATGCTCTCAGCCCCTCGTTTCTTTCGCTGCCTGTTATGTCCAGCGTAATAGCGCTAATGCCGTAATAAATCAGGTTTTCAAGAAGCTCGCTTCCACTCATTCCCGGATAAGAGAAAGTAAAGTAAAACCCGTCGGCCAGTTCCACATCCTCGTCTTTGTCGTAAACAATTTCAAATCCGTATTTTGTAAATAGCTTTTTCATGATATTCGCTCTTACTCCATATTCCTTAACATTTTCCACAAAGTTGTATTTTCCTTCATTGACAGCTTTCAGAATTTCAAGCAGACCATACTGTGCAGAATGATTCGTACCTGAAGACAAGGTATACAAAGCTCCGTATATCATAGAATAGCCAAATCCTTCATTGGGATAATACTTTTTAAGGGTTGAAAATTTTCGGTTGAAAAGCTTATCTGATATGGCCATGGTTCCTATTCTTTCCCCTGCCAGGCTGAATGATTTGGAACTGGAAATAAGCAGGATATAATTGTCTGTGTAATTAGCCACAGAAGGCTGATACGGTGGTTTGCCCGGCTGTGATAAATCCATTCTGAAATCCATTCCAAAATAGGCCAGGTCTTCCATAACCACTACATCATATTTTGTTGCCAGTTCGCCAATAATTTGCAACTCTTTATCTGTAAAACAGATCCATGAAGGATTGTTGGGGTTTGAATACAGAATGGTTGAAATATTTCCTTTTTTCAGATAGGATTCAAGCTTGTCTTTTAATTTGTCTCCTCTGAAATTGTAAACGTCAAATGATTCGTGTTTATAACCAAGAACTTTATGTTGTTGTTTTTGTACTGGAAACCCCGGGTCGATAAATAGTGTGGTGTCCTTTTGCGGGTCTCTGCGACAGGAGACCAGGAAGGAAGCAAAAGCCCCCTGCATAGATCCTACGGTTGGTAAACAACCTCGCGGATCTACATCGATATTCATAAAATTTTTTATAAACTTTGAAATCTCTCTCTTTAATTCACCTACTCCCTCAATCATTGGATAGCTGGAAGCAACCCCATTTTTCAGGGCATTAATTTCACCTTCAATAGCAATCTGTGGCGGCTGCAGCCCGGGAACACCCATTTCCATCCTGATATACTTTTTATCAGTTTCTTTTTCTATTTCATTCACTAATTTAACAATTTCACGTATTGAGGCATTGCCAATGGATTCGAGTCCGCTTTCCGCTACTTTTCTTTTTACAAGATCCGGATCTATTGGTGTATTGGCAGGTATATTCATAAATAAATATTTTATTATTTTTTGACCGTAAAAATCTGTCAATGTTTAAATGAAAACATATTTCTGTTCTTTATTTTTTTATTAGCCAGAGGGCTGTGTTGCCAACATTCTTAAAACCAAATAAAGACAGGACAAACCTATCTTTTTCTATTTCATTTTTGGGATTATCTGATCTACCCATCTTTTAATTCTGTCATCTGTCTTTTCAGCTTCAAAATCTTCATCAATGGGTAATCCTATAAATTTTCCGTCATAAATTCCCTGCGATTCTTCAAACTCGTATTCATCAGTGTCTACGTAGCCTACAAACTCGGCGTTGTGTGGTTTAATTTCTTCTGCCAGCATTCCCAGGGCATCGACAAAGTGCTGTGGGTAAGTTATGTGATCACCGAGACTGAACATGGCAATGGTTTTGCCTTTGTAGTTTGTTTTGCCAAGTTCGGGTCTGAATTTATCCCAGTCGCTGGCTGTATTATATCCGTCCCAGGTTTCTTTTCCAATGGTTGATACACCAAAAATAATATTGTCGTACTTTTCGAGATCTTTCGCTGTAGCATTTCGTACAGGAATCATATCGACTTTGTCGGTTCCAATGGTTTCAGCAAGCTTTTCAGCAACTCTTTCTGTTGAACCTCCTTTAGGACCGTAAAATAAACCTATTTTTTTCATATCTGTTTTGTTTTCTTGTTACTATTACAAAGATAAAATTATTTTTGACTTTTAAGGCTTGCAACAGCAAGCAGAACACCAAGCACAATCCCCAGAACAGCTGCAAATAATACACGCCACTGAGGGGGCAGCATAAAGGTAATTGTATGTGCCGGAATCCAGAAGAATGGTATTGTTTTTTTGAAAACAAAGTTCCATTGAACACCCCAGTCAAGGTTTACAAATATTTTTTTAAACTGGATGGGTGTAAAGAACCCCTTTAATGTTCCATTATTCTGAATAATGTGTGTATCGGTGATCTTGTGAAAAGTCATAAAAACCGGGGCAAATATTAAGTTCATAGCTACACTGGTACAAAATGCAGTTAGTAGCTTAACTCCGGAAAGATCGCCCTGAAGTGCGGTTGATGCATTGTCAACTCCCAGGTAAACCAGCACTGCAGGAGTTCCTTTTGAGAAAATTATAAACGCAATTTTTATAGTAATTCCTATAAATCCCCATACAATACCCCTGGGGAGGATCCCAAAGCCTTTGCGGTTATAGACTCCTTCTTTAATTCTTAGCGCAATACATTCGCCGAGCGTGGCGAGGATGGCAAATTTGATAAAGCTGGCGATTATACCATGTGCTTCGTTAAATGAGGTATAGAAATTGTAAACTGATTGAAAAAGGAAAAACGGAGAAAATGCAATTAAAACAATTACTATAAAAAACAGGTCTTTTCTTTTCATTTCGATAAAATTTAATCTTTACTAAACCAATTTACGATATTGTAATTTTCCCACCCCCTGATTACGCCATTTTTTATTTTTTCCCAGTTCAGGGCAAACGTAACTATGGCAGTAACCAGCATTACGATCAGTATAATTTCCGATCTTGAAAAATTACGTTTAAACTTCATGTTATTTTTTTTCAATTCTTATCCTTGCATCCACTGTAACCACTTCTTTCGCATTACCAAGTAATGGATTAAGGTCCATTTCTGTAATTTCCGGGGCTACAGCAACAAGGGCAGAAATTTTTTGAATGGCATCAACGAAATCATCTTCATTAATTCCTTCTTGTCCCCTGGTTCCTTTAATAATTCCATAACCCTTAAGATTTTTTATCATTTCCGAGGCTTCTTTTTTAGAAACCGGGGCAATAGCTGAGTTAACGTCTTTCAGTACTTCGACAAAGATACCACCTAATCCGCAAAGCACCATGTGGCCGAATTTAGGTTCTTCTTTTGCTCCTATGAATAATTCCTGGCCTTTCAGCATAGGTTGTATCAGGATGCCTGTTGTATCTTTTATTTTAATCATGCGGTCGAATTCTTTGGCCACATCTTCCTCATTGTCAATATTCAGGGCTACACCTCCTACATCTGATTTATGAACAGGGCCCACTACCTTCATTACTACAGGAAGCCCCAGCTTTAAAGCTTCACTTATAGCATCTTCCTGGGTTGATACCACTGCTTCACCGGCTCTTTTTACACCAGCGGCATCCAGTAATTCCTGTACTTTCTCCGGGTCAATATAGCCATTCTCAGCCTTGTCAATGATGTTTCTTATTTTTTGTTCGTCAACCTCCGGAAAGTCTTTATCTTCCCCGGCAGGATCGGGTGTGTTGTAAACCTTTGCCAGTGCATTTCCAAAAAGAACTTCATCCGGGAAGTTGATTCTTCCTTTTGAAATAAAATGTTCTATTTCGTCTTTAACATTAATCACAGACGGCAATATCGGGTAAATAGGCTTTTTGCTTGTTTTCATTTTCTCATCAAGCAGGTCGTACACTTCAAAAACCGGGAATAACCCGGGGCTTCCGAATATCACAGCCATTCCGTCGATATGGTCGAATTTGGTATCGCAATAGTCGATAATTTTTCCCAGTTGCTCGGCTGTTCCTGTAGCAAGGAAATCGATGGGATTTGCTACAGACGACCCCGGGAACAGCTCATCCAGCAGTTTTTTACTTTCCGGTCCTTCAATGGCTGGTATGTCCAGTCCGTTATTTGAGAGCGCATCAGTAAGCATAACAGCAGGTCCTCCTGCATGCGTAATGATGGCTATGTTTTTTCCCTTCAGTTCCGGGTGCATAAAGATGGAAGCAACGGTTGTGAGTTCTTCTCTGCCGTAGCAACGGACAATGCCGGCTTTTCTAAATAATGCGTCAACAGCAGCATCAGAGCTTGCCAGGGCGCCTGTGTGCGACGAGGCTGCACGGCTTCCTGCTTCGGAACCACCAGCTTTAACTGCGGCTATTTTACATCCTTTATTGATTAGGGAGCGGGCATGCTTAAGCAGCATCTGCGGTTTATCAATACTTTCAATATATAGCAGTTTGATCCTCGAACTTTTTTCAGGATCGAAGTTTTCATCCATGTATTTTACAATCTCTTCAACACCCATTTGTGCACTGTTACCCACAGAATAGACACTTGAGAATGTCAGTCCTTTGGGTATTCCGGATTCCATGATAAAAACCGCAGTGGCTCCTGATCCTGAGATGAAATCAACGCCCTGTGGATTTAATTTTGGGATAGGAGTGGTGAATACACCATTGTAGTTTTGATTTAAAACACCTACACAATTTGGGCCAATGAGCGCTCCATCAACCTTGTTGACTAACTCAACAACCTCCTGTTCAATTTTGGCTCCCTCTTCATTCTCTTCGCTAAATCCTGCTGAGAGAATAATAAAAGCCCTTGTATTTTTTTCTTCCGTTAATAATTTGACAGTGTCTGTACAAAATTTTGCAGCGATTGCCAGAATGGCAAGATCTACATCAGGCAGGTCTTTAGGGTTTTGGAAGCTTTTTATTCCCTGTACCTCTTCTTCCTTAGGGTTTGATACGTACAAATCGCCTTTGAAATCACCTTCAATAAGGTTTTTAAGTACTTTTCCACCAGGTTTGTTTATATTGTTAGAACCACCGACAACTACTATACTTTTTGGATCGAGTAATTGTTTATTTATCATATTTTAAAGATTTTTATAATTTGTGTCACAAAAGTAATAAATTAGAATTAGATTTTGGCTTTTGATTTATAACTATCACAAATAACAGGAATGGCTTAGCTAAATTCTTTAAAAGCCAAAATATCATGTTTTAAATAGTTACAATCTCTAAGAAACCGTTTTGATTTTATTAAAAAATTATACTTCATTAAATTTTGAAGATGGTATTTCACTAGCCCCGTCCTTTAAGGCGGTGGATAAATTAAGCTATAATATCCTTCCGATTTCCATATATTTTGTATCTTAATTTACAAAATTTATAGAAATCATAGACGAAAGAGGCATTTGAATCCCCTAAAGGACGAAGCTATCCAAAATTATTTCGTTAAAGCAGGATAAAATCAAAACAGTTTCTAATTAATTTATTTTTTCCTTAGGGAAGATTCTCTTATTAATAACTCTGTGTCAAGAATTTTTGTTATGGGTTTTTCCGGCAAATCTTCAGAATTCAGGATTCTTTTTATGATTAGTTTGGCAGCTTCCTGTCCGAGTTCATATCCTTTTTGATCTACTGTAGTTACCTCAGGGTCAGATATTAAAGAGATGTATGAATTTGTAAAACCTGCTACTGCTACTTCACCTGGGATATTAAAGCCCATTTTTTTTACAGTCTTTAATACGCCAATTGCTGTAGCATCATTTACACAAAAAAAAGCATCCGGGGGATTTTTCGATTCCAGTAACTTTTTAGCTTCTGCCTGGGCTTTTTCGTATTGGTCGCAAAATACTATAAAATCATTGTGCAGTGGTATATTGTTTTCGTTCATGGCCCTTATAAAACCATTATAACGATTGTGCCCAATAAGAAGGTGTAAGGGGCCATGAAAATGTGCAATCTTTTTACAGCCCTGGTCAATGAGATGTTTTGTTGCATTGTACCCTCCCCCGAAATCATCCACAATAATTCTGTCAGTTTCAACTTCTTCAATAATGCGATCGAAAAAGGCCATTGGAATACCCATCTCCTGTATGTTTTGCAAATGACGATAATCAGTAGTTTCTTTCGTTACTGAAATCAACATCCCATCAATATGACTGGACAACAATGTATCTACGTTCTTTACTTCTATTTCATATGATTCCTGGGATTGACACAGCATTACATTAAATCCGTTTTCATGGGCAACATTTTCTATTCCGCTAATAACTGAGGAAAAGAAATGATGAACAATTTCCGGGATAATAACTCCTATAATATTGCTTTTATCAAGTAGAAGCCCCTGTGCAATTCTGTTTGGGACATAATTATATTTTTTTGCTATCTCTTTAACAGCTTCTTTGGTTCTGAAATTGATATCAGGATGATCTTTCAGGGCTCTGGAAACTGTTGAAGGTGAAATGTTTAGCTTTTGTGCTATGTCTTTTATGGTTATTTGATGCTTCTTCATTTATTTCTTTGTTATTTGGTGCTATAATATACGAAAATTTTGCAAACGTTTGAAATCACATTAAATAAAATTTACTAGCCAACAAAGTACTGAAAGTAAGCCGATTGAGTTATATAATCCACTGGTAATATTTCCTCAAAGTTAATTTTTCCGTAATTTTACTTAAACCAAAATAGCATACTAATCTATGATTATTCTTGCTATTATTTAATGTTTTAAAAGATATTGAAATTAAATTTATTTTTTATGAAATATCAATCTATACTTTTTCGAATTATTTTATTAGGTTTTTTATTATTCTTTTCAATGTCAGTTTTTGGACAGGATATTACACTAAGCGGAAAGGTGAAGGATAAAAAAACCGGAGATCCCTTACCCGGGGTTAGTATTATTGAGAAAGGTACGCAAAACGGTACTACAACAGATATGAAAGGGAACTATAAGATTAGCGTACCTGAAGACGCAGTTTTAAAGTTTTCGATGGTGGGTTACCAGACACAGGAAATACCTGTCTCGGGAAGAAGTACTCTTAATGTTCAGCTTGAGCAAAAGATTGAGCAAATGGAGGAAGTTGTTGTAGTAGGGTATGGTACACAAACCAAAAGCAATGTAACCGGAGCCATTTCAAAGGTGAGTTCAGAAGAGATAACAGAGATGGCAAATCCTCAGTCTATTGAGGCTACTTTACAAGGAAAAGCTTCTGGTGTTCAGATTATACAGGGTTCGGGACTTGCAGGTTCCAGTTCAGTTGTTAGGATTCGGGGAACCGGATCTGTGAGTGCTTCCGGAAATCCACTTTATGTGATTGATGGTGTTCCTGTTACACAAGATCATTTTCTCCTGGGGAACAGCGGAGGGATGAACAACAATCCACTGGCTTCGTTAAATCCTGAGGACATTGCTTCTATAGAAATACTGAAAGATGCAGGGTCATCAGGTATTTACGGATCAAGAGGTGCGAATGGAGTTGTACTTATTACTACCAAAAGAGGAAAAGGAGGGGAAACGACCTTTAACTTTTCATCAAACATTGGTATAGCCGGACCAACAGTTACGCCTGAAATGCTCTCTTCCAGGGAATGGTTGCAGCTCAGGCAGGAGGCCTGGCAAAATGATGGCGGAACAGGATACGTGTGGCTTCCAAATTATACATCAGCAACTTCATCGGAACAGGCAAGAAAAGAAGCCTATATGGAGGCCATGCAGAGAAATACAGATTGGTGGGATAAAGTTACCCAAACCGGACTGAAACAAGAGTATAACTTTTCTGTTTCTTATGGAAAAGAAAAACTGAATACCTATTTTAATTTAAATTATGACAAAAATGAGTCTTACCTGAAAGGAAACTTATACAACAGAATATCAGGCAGATTTAATATTGATTATAATATACTTGATAATTTGAAGGTAAAGCTTTCCACTTCCTATTATAATGGAATTAATGACAGGGTAAACTCAGGCTGGGCCGGAGGACAGGGAGCTGCCAGATCTACAGCTCTTCCTATTTATCCTGTAAGAAATGAAGATGGTTCATATACTTCCTTTACAAATCCAGTAAGAGAATTGGATCCTGAAGTATTTCAATGGAGAACCAGCGAAAACAGGACAATTGATAATATTACAATTAATTATAGTCCAATAGAAAACTTAACCATTCATGCAATGGGTGGTTTGGATTATATGGATCTGAGAAATGATACTTATCAGGGTCCTCTTTCTGCTGGTGTTACCAACCTGGGAAATGCTAACAGGGGTTTTAATTTTATTACTAACTGGACCAGTAATCTGAGGGCCAATTATAATTTTAACATTAATGAGAAGCATAACTTTAAAGTTTTGTTGGGTGGAGAGGCAGAAAAATCTATAACAAGATATAAAAACATATACAGAGAAGATATTGATGGACCTATATGGAAGGATCCTGCAAGAGGAGATGGATTCCAGGAAACTACTACCTCAGGGTTACAGGAAGCCTGGTCTTTCCTGAGTTATTTTACCAGAATTAATTATGTGTACGATGACAAATATATTTTTCAATTAGTAGGAAGGGTAGATGGTTCTTCAAAATTTGGACCTAATAAAAGATATGGTTTCTTTCCTGCGGCATCAGCAGCCTGGAAAATTACCGAAGAGGATTTCATGACCGGGATCTCTTTCCTGAGTATGCTTAAACTAAGGACTAGTTACGGAGTGACTGGAAATGCCAGCTTCCCTGCATATCAGTGGGTGGGTACTTATTCTCCTGCTGAAAACAACAGGCCGGGTTATAACGGCAATGATATTATTTACCCAACCAACCTGGAAAATCCTAATCTTCAATGGGAGGAACTTCATAACTTCGACATAGCCATTGAATTTGGCTTTCTTAAAGACAGGATAACAGGAGAAATTGCTTATTATAATAAACTTACTAAGGACGTAATTGTAAATCGATCGAATGCGCCCTCTATAGGTTTTGGTAATTACTGGGAAAATGTGCTGGAGATTCTTAACAGAGGTTTTGAATTTCAGATTGAAACCAACAATCTTATTGGTGAATTCCAATGGACAACCAATTTTAATATTTCTCACAACCACAATGAAGTGCTTGATCTTGGAAACCTGACTCCTGATGCAATTGGTGGTGGAACAAATGATACACGTATTGTGGAAGGAGAATCAGTGGGAGCTAATTACCTGGTTCGATTTTCACATGTGGATCCTGAAGATGGATTGCCTGTATGGCTTGACAGCGAAGGAAATGAAACTAAAGAATTCTCCTTGAATAACCGTGTGGTTGTTGGAGATGTGCATCCGGATGCTGTCGGAGGGATCAAAAATACATTCAAATATAAAAATATGAGTTTAAGTGCTCATGTAACCTTTACCATAGGTGGAAATATTTACGATGGCGCTGCCAAAAGACAAATGGGTATTGTAACTGACTGGAACATGAAGCCGGGTATTAAAGAAAGATGGACGCATAAAGGAGATAATGCTAAATATCCAAGGCTGACACTTGATCCGTCAACCTATCCGGGTCTGCCTGGGCCCTGGCAGTATAATTCCGATATGTTTCTGTTTGACGCTACTTACGTTAGATTAAGAAATGTGAGATTTACTTATAATTTGCCTGATAAGTATTTGTCTTTGACCAATAACTATATTAAAAATTTTCAGATCTATATTAGTGGCAGTAACTTGTTAACATGGTCTAAAGATTACTGGGGGGATCCTGAAATTGCAAGGGATTTTGAAAATCCGCAGGACCGGAACATGAGTCCTAACGTGACTTATCTTACACCCCCACAACAAAGAACTTTGAATTTAGGTGTTAATATAAAATTTTAGGAATATAATAAAACCAATCAATATGAGACTTAAAATAAATAGAATTTTCGTAATCACAGCGGTCCTTATCGGGATATTAACTGCTTGTGAGGAATTTCTGGATTTAAAACCTGAGGACGTTGTTCTGGAGGATGAAGCCCTTGAAACTGAGGAAGATGTTGGGAATCTTCTGAATTCAACTTATACTGTATTGGGTAGCGGCGCCTTTCTTGGTGGACGTTCACAGAATGTAAGTGAAATTTTATCGGAAAATGCAGACCTGAGCGGAATGGGAGATGAACACTGGATAGCAGTATATAATCGAACAACCAGTATTTTTAATGGTGTTGCAGGTGCGCTTTATTCAGAACCTTATATTGCGGTTTATCGGTCAAACAATGTTTTGGAAAACCTGGACCTGGTAGAAAATACACAACGCAAAAATAATTATGAAGGGCAGGCAAGGTTTGTAAGAGCCATATCACATTTTGAAACAGTTCGGCTTTTTGCCCAGCCTTATGGATATACAACCAACAACTCACACCTGGGAATACCTGTTCAGAAAGAATCTGAACCTGTACCAAAAAACAGGGCTACGGTTAAGGAGGTATATCAATTTGTTATTTCCGAACTGAAAAAAGCGGAAAATTTATTGCCAGCCCAAAACAATGGTTATCCAACCAAATGGTCGGCAAAAGCTGCTTTGGCAAGGGTTTATTTCCAAATGAATGATTTTGAAAATGCCTATGATTATGCCAATGATGT
>Ga0102938_10003858_pt1 | contig 11107 bp, 13 predicted proteins | sample SalPonR2_B_D2_MG_FD_84516 | JGI IMG/M metagenome (GOLD analysis project Ga0102938, IMG submission 84516) | Salt pond soil microbial communities from South San Francisco under conditions of wetland restoration - Salt Pond MetaG R2_B_D2_MG | ecosystem: Environmental > Aquatic > Marine >... | reverse complement strand
GTCTTATAGGTAGATGGCATCCATTTTTTAAGCCCACCCATGTTTCGGATGTCCTGCGGATCAAAATGCACATCCTTGCCTTCATCATGAAGTTCATGCTCAACATGCTCCATTGTATGAATTACCGAACCAGAACCGAGGAAGAGACACGCTTTGAAAAATGCATGAGTTACCACGTGGAAGATTGCAGCCGTAAATGCGCCGGAGCCAAGTGCAAGGAACATAAACCCGAGCTGGGACACCGTGGAGTAGGCAAGCACACCCTTAATATCATTTTGCGTGATGGCGATCGTGGCCGCAACAATTGCTGTAAGTGCTCCAATCACCGCAATAATCATCATCACTTCAGGCGACATCACAAACATAGGTGAAAGCCGGGTGATGAGATAGATTCCTGAGGTAACCATGGTAGCCGCGTGAATAAGTGCGGATACAGATGTTGGGCCAGCCATGGCGTCCGGCAGCCAGACAAACAGGGGAATCTGCGCGCTTTTCCCTGTTGCACCAATCAGCATCAGCAGCCCCACCCCGAATACAGCACCTGATGTAAACAAATCGAGATTATTCAGGATTACATCAAAATCCAGGCTTCCGACTGTTCCGAACACGATAAACATCGCAATCAGAAATGCGAAATCCCCTACCCTGTTGTATAGAAATGCTTTTTTAGCCGCATCGGATTTAGCCATGTCGGTATACCAGAATCCGATAAGCAGGTATGAGCAGAGCCCAACACCTTCCCATCCAAGAAACAGGAGAAGCAGGTTATTCGCCAGAACCAGGTTTAACATTGCAAAGATAAACAGGTTCAGGTAGGCGAAGAACTTCCAGTAGCCGGGATCATGGTTCATATACCCTATTGAGTAGAGGTGAATCAACGACCCTACCCCGGTAACCACGAGCGTCATAATCAGGGATAGCTCATCAATCCTGTAGGCTACATCCACCGAGAGCGACCCAACCGTGATCCAGTTAAACAAAGTGACTATAATTGCATCGGAACCGGACGTGTACCCAACAAAAAGAGTTACGGTAATCAAAAACGGGATAAACACAGCAAGATTTGCCAGAATACCAATTAGTGATTTTTTTGACCGGTAGTTTTCAGACGAGAGACCTGCGATTCCATTCAGCAGAAATCCAAGCAGTGGTAAACCAATAATTAAACTGACTAACGCAGTAGGTGATTCCATTCAACAGGCTAATTTATTTCACACTTCCAATTCGGCATTGCTGAGTGCCATTTATTGCAGGTGGCAAAGATACAAAAATCTCCCTCAAGATAAACTCAAAACCAAGGATAATTGTATCAAATTTTGACTGAGATAGTGATTTGAGTCGTATTTATCTTATTACGGCTCATACGTCTCCATAATTTGTAACATTGTCGATTTAAAATTCCATCAAAAAATTGTTTTTACAAATTTCCTTGAACTATTATTGCAGGTGACTCATGTTTTTTAATATGTTTGTGGCTTATCAAAAATTAAGCTCAACCAGTTCAACAATCTTAAAATAAGCAATGAATAAGCTGTCGTTTTTTACACTTACGATGTCTTTTATTTCGCTGATAGCTTTCTGGATCGCAATGAGCGGTTTTTTAGATGCTATTCACCTCGCCATGGGGTTTGTGTCAGTAGCTGGTGTGATGATGCTGAATTATCAGTTAAAAAAGCAGCGGTTTTTTGAAGATGACATGGACAACCTAAATGAACTCAGGTTTGGCAAGTCCTTCTATTATTTTTTCTGGCTCATTTATCAAATTCTGGTATCAGGGTTTCATGTTCTATTCGTAATTATGCGCCCGTCAATGCCGATTGAACCAACGATGGTCACCTTCAAGGTTGATTTACCGAGTTCCCACGCAAAAGTAATACTTGGAAACTCCATCACACTTACTCCCGGAACTCTTACAGTAGATATTGATGACGATACCTTTACCGTACACGCTTTAGACAGTAATTCTTATGCAGGTATTGTTGATGATTCAATGCCAAGAATGGTACTCTCCCTATTTAGCAAGGAAGACCGGCCCGTTGTGCGGGATTTCAAAATTATTAACCCCGACGTTTAAGGAATGCATTACTTCTTTCTTTACAGCGCGATAGCTCTTACGATTATTATCGCCATTCCGATGGTTCGGGTTGTTAAAGGGCCCACTCTTTTTGACCGTATTTTGGCTACGAACGCCATCGCAACAAAAACGATCGTTCTGATTTGTCTCACCGGCTATATTTTTGGCAGAATCGACATGTTTATCGATATCACGTTAGCATATGCCATCCTTGGTTTTCTCGGATCGATCGTAATTGCCAAGTATCTCTCCTCTTATAAAGTAAGACGGCAGCGTGAGCAGGAGGAGTTATGATACAGATTTCATTTAGCGTACTATTTATTATTCTTGGCATTATTTTCATACTGATGGGGAGTATTGGCATTGTTCGGCTTCCCGACTTCTATTCCCGTTCGCATGCGGCTAGTAAAAGCGACACGCTCGGGATAATGTTTGTTATCGGCGGGCTGATGATATATGAGGGGTTTTCACAAAGCAGCCTGAAACTTCTTTTCATTATTCTGTTTATTTGGCTTTCAAACCCTATCGGCTCGCATGCACTTGCCAGAGCTGCATTAAAAAAAGGAATCAAACCCGTGCTGTATAAACGGTCATCTAAGAAGGAGGAAGGATGATCTGGGAGCTTGAATTAGTACTTTACATATTTCTGATGATTTCGGCTATCGTGGCGCTTGAGTCAGACGACCTGCTGGTATCAGTTGTTATGATGACCATATTCAGCTTCATAATAGCCCTGCTGTTTACGGTAATGGGCGCCATTGATGTTGGATTTACTGAAGCCGTGGTTGGTGCCGGTGTTACCGGTGTCTTGTTTATAGTCGTTATCTATCAAACTACAAGAAAAACAGTCGATTGAAGGTTTTTAAACTACTCATACTAGTGTTGTTTGCCGGCATTTTACTCTACGCCTCGCTTGATCTGCCCTATCGCGGCGATCCGGATAATCTGATGCATGCTGAAGAGAGCATCACAGGCACTCGCGTTATTGGTAATTATGCCATACAGGAGGCGTATAACGACGCCCACACGCCAAACATGGTGACGGTAATACTCGGAGATTACAGGAGTATTGATACCTTTGGTGAGCAGATTGTTATTTACACAGCCGGGCTGATCACCCTGCTGGTGCTGCGGCGAAGACGACGGAGGATATCAACATGAGAAATCAATTTCACAGTCCGATCGTGCTTCTGGGAGCGCGGCTGCTGAGTCCCTACATCATGGTGTTTGGCTGGTATGTTATTTTTCACGGACACTACAGTCCGGGAGGTGGATTCCAGGGCGGCGCACTGCTTGCTGCATCTGTCCTTTTAATTCGTGTGGCGGGCGGACGGCTTATTTCCCGAAAGCAGCTGCAGGAATATATGAACACGCCATTTGCAATTATTGGTGTTTTAATCTACTTCCTTACAGGCCTGACTGCCATGATTGCCGGAGGTTACTTTCTCGATTACGGAGAACTGCCCATTCCCGGAATGGAGCCCTACTGGCTGCGATATACGGGCATATTAATTATAGAAGTTGGAATTGGCCTGACGGTGATGTGTATACTGGTCATGATTTACGACAACATGGTAAAGGGGGAAGATTATGGTTGATTTCTTTACAGGCCACTATGCCTACTGGTTTACGCTGATTCTGCTCTGTGTGGGGCTATACGGCATTATATATAAACAGAACCTGGTCAAGAAAACGATCGGGCTTGCCATTCTTCAGGCATCTGTTGTACTGTTTTTTGTATCCATCGCCTCAAAGTGGGATGCCACAGTAACGGTGCTTGACAAGAACATTCCCGTTGAGCAGGTCGAAAGTTATCTTAACCCACTGCCGCACACACTCATGCTTACCGCTATTGTTGTGGGCGTAGCCACATTGGGCGTTGCCTTTACGCTGCTGATTGCGATTTATAACCGTTATGGTACACTTGATGAACAAGAACTGTTAGACGAAATTCAATGATCGAATCGCATCTACCAGCAATCATTGCGCTGACATTTGTTTTGTTTTCTCTCCTGATTCCGCTTATTGGTATCTGGACCAAAAAGACAGCACACCCTCTCGCCGTTCTTGGAACGGGATTGGCCACTGCTTTTTCGCTGATGTCGTTCATTACCTATATGAATACAGGCAGCATCCGCTATTTCTTTGGCGGATGGGAACCTCCTGTCGGTATCGAATTTGTTTACGACGGGCTTTCAGGATTTATACTGCTTGTCATAAATTCTGTTGCCTTCCTGGCGCTCATTTATGCAAGGCGGCCCGGGCATATGGAATTCAAGGGCAAAGAAACCGCTTATTACGCCCTGGCCATGCTGATGATGCTTGGGTTCAACGGCATGGTACTGACCGGTGACCTTTTTAATCTTTATGTATTTCTCGAGATTTCCTCCCTTTCTTCCTATGCACTGATCTCAATAGGAAGAAAACCTGCACCGTTTGCCGCTTTCAGATATCTCATTATTGGTACCACAGGCGGTACACTCTATTTGCTCGGTGTTGGGTTTCTGTACACCAATACAGGCACGCTTAATATCATTGACATGTCTGCTATGCTTCCCATGCTGGTGGACAATTCATCCGTCGTTACGGCTCTGATTCTGATGATTGTGGGCATTGGCGTAAAAGCGGCCATTTTCCCGATGCACGGCTGGCTTCCAGATTCGTATACCTATGCATCCACCCCATCTTCTTTACTGATTGCACCGATTGGCACCAAAGTAGCAGCCTACGTGCTGTTCCGGGTGATGCTTTACCTGTTTGGAGTTGATCTGACCGATGCTGTCGTACCAATCTCTTACATCGTGGGGGTATTTGCTTGCATCGGAATTATTTACGGATCGGTGATGGCCATCGCACAGACTGAAATGAAGCGAATGCTCGCCTACAGCAGTGTGTCTCAAATCGGATATATCATTATGGGGCTGAGTCTTGCCAATCCATTTGGATTTGCCGGAGCTCTGCTGCACGTTCTGAATCACGCTGTCATGAAAGCCTGCCTCTTCATGATTACAGGTAATTTGCGCTACAAAGAAGGGCACTCGAACATCAGACTGTTTAACGACAGCTACCGAAAAAAATATCCCTGGACGATGGCCTCTTTTAGTGTGGCAGCCATCAGTATGGTGGGACTTCCGCCGCTCGCCGGATTTTTCAGCAAGTGGTACCTGGCACTGGGAACGATCGATAACAGCAACTGGCTGTTTCTCGCCGTGATTATTGTAAGCTCTCTGCTCAATGCGGTTTACTTCTTCAGAATTCTTGAAAAAGTGTATATGAAAAACCCTGATGCAGATGCGCAGGCTGAACCAGCAAAAGAGATTGAGTATGACGATGTACCGGCAAGCATGATGTCACCCATGGCGGTTCTGGCCATTGGCCTGTTTGTGATTGGCTTTGCCAATGCCGCTATTGTGACGATTCTTCTTGATATTTTCCCGATGTAATATGATTAACTTAAATTTTTGAACCACGATTGATGGATTTATCTATCGTACCTTTATTAGCAATCCTGGTGTCGCTGGCAGCAGTGCCGTTCATACTGCTCAGCTCTTCAAAGCCGAATCTGCGGGAAGCGTGGACGGTGATTGCAGGCCTGATTAAATTTGGGCTGGTGCTGACGCTATTACCGGGCGCCATTGACGGCAATACGGTTGAACTTCACCTGTTTGATCTTGCTCCCGGCCTCCCGCTCGCGCTCAAAGCTGACCCGTTTGGAGTCTATTTTGCGGTGATTGCTTCCGGATTGTGGATTTTCACCTCGTTCTACTCCATCGGGTACATGCGCGGGGCAGGCGAAAAGAAACAGACACGATACTTTGCCAGCTTTGCCGTCTGTCTGTCGGCCACCATCGGAATTGCATTTTCCGCCAACCTGCTTACCTTCATTGTTTTTTATGAAATGCTGACGCTCGCCACCTATCCACTTGTGATTCACAACGAGAAACGGGAAGCGATCAATGCCGGCCGCAAATATCTTGCCTTTACTCTCACGGCCGGTCTCCTTCTGGTAGCTGCATCAGCAATTATCTATCACTACACCGGCACCATTGAATTTACGCCGGGCGGTGTGTTTGGTGATATGGAGCTGCCTCGCAATACTATGCTTGTTGTCTTTATTTTGTTTCTAGGAGCCGTGGGAGTAAAAGCCGGCATCATGCCGATCCACGGATGGCTGCCCGCCGCAATGGCTGCTCCCACTCCGGTGAGTGCCCTGCTTCATGCTGTAGCTGTGGTAAAATCAGGTGTTTTTGCGGTTACCCGGATGGTTGGTTTTATTTTCGGTACAGACGTGATGGCTGCTTACGGTCTCAATGATATTTTAATCGTTCTGGCTGGTACAACGATTATTTTGGCATCTTTAATCGCATTTGCCCAGGACAATCTGAAGCGGCGGCTTGCCTATTCCACGGTTGGGCATCTTTCGTATATTGTGCTGGGGATTGCATTGCTGACTCCACTCGGAATGACGGGCGGGATCATGCACATTGCCGCACACGCCACCATGAAAATCACGCTCTTTTTCTGTGCCGGGGCGATTTATGTGAATCTGCACCGAACAGAGATCAGTAACCTGAACGGTATCGCCAAAGTGATGCCGTGGACGATGGGGGCATTCGCGGTTGGGTCGATGGGGCTTGCGGGTATTCCGCCCATCAATGGATTTTTCAGCAAGTGGCACCTGATTCTGGGCTCGTTTGAAGGCGATATGATCATTCCTGCCCTTGTACTGATCGTCAGCGGCCTGTTGAACGTCGGCTACTTCTTCCCTATCCTCTATCGAGCTTATTTCAAAAAAGGGGAAGGCCTTGAAAAATATGGCGAGGCATCACCATTTATGGTGGTCCCCATCGTTATTACAGCCACGCTATCAGTGCTCTTTGGACTTTTCCCGAATCTCTTTTTTAACTTCTTTGATATCGCCCTGCTAGTCAGCGAATCGCTATTTAACGGAGGCACACCATGAACTGGAACAGAGCAGTCTGGACGGTTATTGCCGTTATCATATTAATCACGCTTGGACTGGAGTTCACATATCTGTCTGATTACGACAGCCATTGGTGGAACCATATCCCGGCGTTTTATGCGATCTATGGATTTTTATGCTGCCTGGCAATCATCTACTTTGCCAAGTTTTTAGCCAAGAACATTGTAAACCGCGACATCCACTACTATGATTGAGTTTCTGACCATACCGGGAGTGATCTTGATTATCGGGGCTCTGCTTCTGCCTCTGCTGCCGAAAAACATGCGCGGATCTGTCTTTCTGCTGTTTCCGCTGGCGGCACTGTATGTTGTATTTACCACAGCTGACGGCTATTCCTATGGCATCGAGTTCTTTTCCTACCAGGTTCAGCTGATGGAGGTGGACAAGCTGAGCCGCGTCTTTGGCATCATCTTTTCCATCACGGCATTTGTGGCGGGTGTTTACGCGCTGCATATGAAAGAACTGGGGCAACAGGTCAACGCGCTGGTTTATGCCGGAAGTGCACTTGGCGTCACCTTTGCGGGTGATCTGTTGACGCTGATTATTTTCTGGGAGCTGATGGCTGTGAGCTCAACCTGGCTGATCTGGGCTCGTCGCACAAAAGAGTCGGACGGTGCGGGGATGCGATACCTGATTTACCACGTTCTGGGTGGCGGCCTTTTACTTGGCGGAATTATCTGGCATTACGCTGACACGGGCTCTCTCGCAGTAGAAACCATTGCACAAAACTATACCTTCGCAAACGTATTGATGCTTGTAGGCGTGTGCGTTAACGCCGCCGTGATTCCACTTCACACCTGGCTTGCCGATGCCTATCCCAAAGCGACCATCACCGGTGCCGTATTTATGAGCGCTTTTACAACAAAGTCAGCCGTGTATGTACTTATACGTGTCTTTCCGGGGTGGGATGTGCTAATATGGTTTGGAGCCGCCATGGCGATTTACGGCGTGGTTTACGCGGTCATCTGTAAAGATATACGCGAGATTCTGGCCTATCACATTATCAGTCAGGTCGGCTTTATGGTATGCGGCATTGGTATTGGAACTGATCTGGCGCTGAATGGGGCCACTGCGCATGCTTACAGCCACATTCTCTACAAATCTCTGCTTTTCATGGGAACCGGGGCCGTTCTGTATGCGACGGGATCAAGCAGGCTTGTGAACCTGGGAGGGCTCTTCAAAAAAATGCCCTATACCTTCGGTCTTTATATGGTTGGCGCACTCTCCATTTCCGGGCTGCCGCTGTTTAACGGCTACATTAGCAAGAGTATGACGATCAGTGCCGCCGGATACGCTCATATTGAGGGTGCCCAGCTCATGCTGCTGCTGGCTTCTGTCGGTACATTTTTGAGTGTAGGCTTGAAACTCCCATGGTTTACCTGGTTTGATAAAAAAGAGAATGATATAACCGTCAGGAAACTTCCCTGGAACATGTATGTGGCGATGGGATTAGCGGCATTTGCCTGTATTTTTTATGGCATCTACCCTAGCGCACTCTACACCTATCTTCCATTTGATGCCAAATATGATCCGTTTACGATCTACCATTTTGTTGAGGTGATGCAGATCAGTGCCATGACGCTGGCCGGATTCTGGCTGCTTAAGAAGAAACTGGGCGGTAAATTGATAATCGCCCTTGATGTGGATTGGTTCTATCGAAAGGCGGCACCGGGTGTGAGAAAAGTATTTGTCACGTGGGTTGATAATTTCTACGACCGTGTGGAAGATGGCATCATCGGCACCGCGCAATTCCTGACTGAGAAGTTCAAAAACCCGATGACCTGGCTCAACCCGTTCACCGACCGTCGCAACAAAGCCGACGGCTATAGCCCGGCCATGGATGTAGTGATGAGCTTTATTATGCTTACGTTCATCGTGATTGCGATACTGTATATTTTATAGCACTGATACTCAAATTGCTAAACCGGGTATCGGGTATCGGGTATCGGGTATCGGGTATCGGGTAAAATTTGGAGCATGAATACTTATTCCAATCTTTTTCCAGATTTTTAAAATCTGAACGATACTTTGGTTCACTGCCGATACCTAAATGTCTCCTTTCAGCTTTCGATGCTCAATCATCAGGCACCGGTTTTTTATATAATCGAATCCCTCCTCTTCAGCCAACTCCTTGGCTTCGGGCGTACTCACATTTAGCTGCGTCCAAATCACTGGTTTTTGGCCAGTCTCCTGACTCCACTTCACAATCTCCTCCACCATTTTTTTGGTATACTTCTTATTACGAAAGATATCGAACATGTCAATGGTCAGATCATCCGGAAGATCAAAAACAGAATTGTAACATGTCTCCCCCAGCACCTCTGTTTCATTCGGGTTGATTGGAATCAGGCGAAATCCCTCATCCTGAATGTACTTTGAGATCTGATGGCTTGTCCGGTAGGAATTTGAGGAACAGCCGATGACCGCGATGGTATGAATATTCTTAAATACGTTTTTCAATCTGCTGGCGATGATGTATATGTGTAATTATTCGATATTTAGCCAAAAAAACGATATCTTTACATTATAATTAAATTGTAAAACAAAACAAGGAATATTTTGTCTAAAGTAAAAGACGGAAATACCGTCAAAGTACACTACACAGGAACATTGAAAGATGGATCGGTTTTTGATACATCTGCAGAACGCGAACCTCTCGAGTTTAAACTTGGAGAAGGTCAGCTCATTCCCGGATTTGAAAAAGCCGTTATTGGAATGGAAGAGGGAGAAAGCACGAAGATTGATATTCCCGTTGAAGAAGCATACGGAGAAGCTCGTGAAGACCTGATCATCAACGTACCGAAAGATCAGCTACCAGAAGATGTTGAACCAGAAGTTGGAATGCAGCTCCAGGTAAATCAGCCCGACGGCCAGCCTGTACCGGTTCGTATTGCTGAAATAACTGACGAAGAGCTGAAGCTTGACGCCAACCATCCCCTGGCAGGAAAAGACCTCTCGTTTGAAATTGAGGTAGTTGAGATTAAAGACTAATCTCCATTACCGCATACACGATACTGTCCCGTCTGTGACATATTCAGGAAGTCTTCTGAATCACAGCCGGGATTTTTTTTGTCCGCATTTTTAATCTCTCTTTCCTTTAGATATGGCTGATTTCTCTCAAAAACGTACTGTTCGTGTCACCTGCCCATTTGGAATGGCAACTCATCTCGAATCAGAAATAAGAGATTTAGGATTTACTCCCTTAAACGTGTCCGATACAGGCATTGAAGTGTCAGCCTCGCTTAACGATACCATTACTCTGAACTACTGGCTGAGAACGGCCCACAGAATTCACGCATTAATTGCTGAAACAGATCACAAAAATCCCGACGAGCTGAAAGAGTGGCTGAGGGAGATCCCCTGGGAAGAGTGGATTGATGAGGACGGTTATTTTTCCGTCACCTCCCGGGTTGATCATCCTGACATAGAGAATAGCCAGTTTGCAAACCTCATCACAAAAGATGCCATCGTTGACAGAATGCGTTCGTCCAACGATCAGCGCCCCGATACCGGCTCTGACCTCGATAAAACCGTTCTGTTTCTCTACTGGAATGATGATGTTGCCCGAATTTTCGTGGACACATCCGGTGAATCACTCTCTCGCCGGAACTACCGTACTGATAATGTAGCCGCCCCGATGCAGGAGACACTGGCAGCCGGTATTGTACGATCTACGAAATGGGAACCCGGCCAGCATTTCATCAACCCCATGACGGGCGGGGGAACCATTGCAATTGAAGCAGCGCTCATGGCTACAAACCGGGCGCCGGCCTCTTTACGCAATAATTTCGGTTTTATGCATATTCGCGGGTTCGATGAAGACGCCTATTATGATGTTCGTAAATCGGCGAAAGAGAACGTCAATAAAGAGCCGGGCGGAGAAATCATCGCCTCTGACAACGACCCCAGAGCACTTGAAGCAGCTAAAAGAAATGCCAAAACTGCGGGTGTGGATCATCTCATCACGTTTGAAACATGCGACTACTCTGACACTACCATCCCTGACGGCAAAGGCGTTGTGGTGATGAACCCACCATACGGCATTCGCC
>Ga0102938_10003856_pt1 | contig 11110 bp, 8 predicted proteins | sample SalPonR2_B_D2_MG_FD_84516 | JGI IMG/M metagenome (GOLD analysis project Ga0102938, IMG submission 84516) | Salt pond soil microbial communities from South San Francisco under conditions of wetland restoration - Salt Pond MetaG R2_B_D2_MG | ecosystem: Environmental > Aquatic > Marine > Intertidal... | reverse complement strand
GCGCCGCCCCGGTTACGTCGAAACCGAAACCGTGCTGATGCGGTCCAAGACCGGCTCGCTGCGCCGGATGATTTACCGCAACCCCACCCGCTGATCCGGCGGGGCGGGGGTGGACGCCTATCTTGGCATTGCGCATTCACTGACCGGGCGGCGCTGGATCGGCCCCGGCGTCGAGGTCGAGCGCCTTGCCGAGGCCATGGCCCAGTCCACCGGCCTGCCCCGTCCCCTGTGCCAAACGCTCGCGCGGCTGGGTGTGCCCGAAACCGAAGCCGAGCCCTATCTTGAACCGTCGCTGCGCGATCTGTTGCCCGATCCGCGCAGCCTGCGGGACATGAAACCCGCCGCCGCCCGCTTCATCGCGGCAGTCCGCGCCCGCCAGCGCATCGCGATCTTCGCGGATTACGACGTGGATGGCGGCGCGTCCGCTGCGCTGCTGATCGACTGGCTGCGCCAGATGGGCCTTGCGGCGACGCTCTATATCCCCGACCGGATCGACGAAGGCTACGGCCCCAACGAACCCGCCATGGCCGAGCTTGCGGCGGCCCACGATCTGATCATCTGCGTCGATTGCGGCACCCTCAGCCATGACGCGATCGCGGCGGCACATGGCGCTGATGTCGTGATCCTCGATCACCATCTGGGCGGCGAGACGCTGCCTTCGGCGCTGGCGGTGGTCAATCCCAACCGGCAAGACGAATCCGGCGATCTGGCGCATCTCTGCGCCGCCGCCGTGGTGTTTTTGATGCTGGTCGAAGCCGGGCGGCAGTTGCGCGCGCTTGGCGAAAAAGGCCCTGATCTGATGGCCATGCTCGATCTTGTGGCGCTGGCCACCGTGGCCGACGTGGCGCCCCTGAAGGGTGTGAACCGCGCTTTTGTCCGGCAGGGTTTGCGAATCATGGCGCATCGCGACCGGCCCGGCCTTGTCGCGCTGAGCGATGTGGCGCGGCTCGATACGGCACCCTCGGCCTATCACCTCGGCTTCGTGATGGGTCCGCGCGTCAACGCCGGCGGGCGGATCGGCAAGGCCGATCTGGGCGCGCGCCTGCTGGCCACCCGCGACATCTCGGAAGCACGGTCGCTGGCCGAACGGCTTGATCAACTGAATTCCGAACGCCGCGACATCGAAGCAGGCGTGCGCGCCGCCGCCCTGGCCCAAGCCGAGGCCCGCGGGCTGGACGCGCCATTGGTCTGGGCCGCAGGTGAAGGCTGGCATCCCGGCGTTGTCGGCATCGTCGCGTCGCGCCTCAAGGAAGTGACGAACCGGCCCGCCATCGTGATCGGTATGGATGGCGACGAGGGAAAGGGCTCGGGGCGGTCCATATCGGGCGTCGATCTGGGCGCGTCGATCCAACGCCTTGCCGCCGAAGGTCTGCTGATCAAGGGCGGCGGGCACCGCATGGCCGCAGGTCTTACTGTGGCGCGCGACCAGCTTGAGGACGCGATGGCGCGCCTGTCCGAGTTACTGGACCGGCAAGGCTCAGGCGCCGCAGGTCCGGCCGATCTGCGGCTTGATGGTGTCCTGATGCCCGGTGCAGCCACGGTCGAACTGGTCGAACGGATCGAAGCTGCCGGCCCCTTTGGCGCAGGCGCGCCCGGGCCGCGCTATGTGTTCCCCGACATGCAGATCGGCTTTGCCAAACGCGTGGGCGATGCGCACCTGAAACTGCGCTTCGGTGACGGGCTGTCTGGTCAGCTGGACGCCATCGCCTTTGGCGCCTTCGACAGCCCGCTTGGCATGGCGCTGATGTCGCATGGCGGCGCACGGTTCCATCTGGCCGGACGGATCGGGATCAACGAATGGGGCGGCCGCCGCACCGCACAGCTTCAGTTGGAAGACGCGGCACCAGCCTGACGCGGACATACGCCCGCGCGCTCCACCCCGATTCCCCGTCCCGCCCGCCTGCGCCCCGGGATCGCGTCTCGATCCGGTCCATACCTGCTTTGACAGCGTCATCCGGCACGATCGCGCCCTTTGAAAACCGGGCGACAGCCCTGTCTGACCAGCATTTCGGAAATTCGGGGCCACTGGCGAAAAAACTGCTTGAACAGGTCATGTCACTTCTCTAGATAGCCTTTCACGCGCAGCAGTGGCCCGTTCGTCTATCGGTTAGGACGCCAGGTTTTCAACCTGGAAAGAGGGGTTCGATTCCCCTACGGGCTGCCACTCCTCCCCGGACATTCCGAAACAATTCGACAGATCTCGTCTGTTTTGGCGTCGCCCCGCACGTGTCTTTGTGGGCGGTGACCATAATTCGGATCACCGTTCAGCCGGCTTGGACTTTATTGACCTGTCACGATGGTCGGTAACAGCTGGCCGCAGTCGATATGGCTGGGTTCGGCACCCGTCTCATACCCCATGAAGGGGCACGCCAACCGCGTCACCCGTCACGAGCGTCCATCTGTTGCATCGGCCAGACCAAAGGCTTGCGCATGTCGCTTCAGGCTAGTGGCGCGCAGGCGGGGCAGATCCCTCACGGTCAGCGCCCCCTGACCTGCGGTCTCGACGGTTGCCGCCCACGCCGGCCCCGGAAGGTCACGCCAGCAGACATCCAGATGGATCGCGGAGTGCTGGAAAAGATACCGCAAAGCGCGCGCGGGCAAGCTTGCCGCCAGGTCCACTGACGGCAGCTTGTCGGGATGCATCTCGGGCGGCACGCCACTATGCGCGGGGCAAAAAGGGTCCAGCGCAAGCGCCAACCGCCGCGCGTCATATCCGACTTCCGCCACGATATGCGCCCTGGTACGCGCCACACAGCCAGGCGCAGGCAGCCTTAGCGCGGCATCGTCCAATGCATTGAGTTTGCGGGCAAAGAAAGCCGTTGCGCGGCGGGCAAGCAGAAGATCTTCTGCCGGTGCCTCAGCCGCGTCATAGCGCGCTCCACGGCCCTGCCGGGCGCGCAGCGCCTCATGCGCCGCCCGGTCCCTTTCGGACAGGTTCATTCCACGTCGACCTTGGTGCGCATGAAGTTCAGCCGCTCCATGATCGGGGCATCCGAGAAGCGAAACAGATCGAACCGGGTCTCTGCCTGCAGCGACCAAGGGATCCAGGACGGAATTACGAACATGTCCCCCTTGGTCAGCCGGTGGGTTTCCCCATTCAGAACGACGACGCCCTCGCCATCGAAGACCTGAAACACCGTCGATCCAACCTCACGCCGCGTCGCCGTATCGGTGCCCTCGCGCAGCCGGTGGAACTCGCAGCGGATCGTCGGCATGACGTCGCCCCCGGTGGTCGGGTTCACGTAACGGATCGCGGCATGCCCCTGCTCGACGGTCGCAGGATGGCCCTCGTCCTCAAGAAGCAACTGCTCGGTCAAGGCCCGGTCGGTGACGTCCCAACGGTAGGCTCCGATGGGCGAGGCCACGGTGTTCTGGAGTTGGGATAATGGCCGCAGGCCGGGGTGACACCAAAGCCGCTCGCCGCGTGAAAAATTGGGCGTGGCGTAATCCGTCACCCTGTCGGATCCGAACTCGAAGAATCCGACATCCATCTGCTGGCTGAATGGTATGTCCAGTCCGTCGATCCAGGCCATTGGCTCGTCGGTGTCGTTATGATGACCGTGAAAGCACCAGCCCGGCGTCAGCAGCAGGTCGCCGCGGGACATCCGCACCGGATCGCCGTTCACCACGGTCCAGACCCCTTGCCCCTCGACGACAAAGCGAAACGCGTTCTGCGCGTGACGGTGTTCGGGCGCGGTCTCACGGGGGCCAAGATACTGGATGGCGGCCCAGAGCGTGGGACTCACATAAGCCTTGCCCCCCAACCCCGGATTGGCAAGCCCGATCGCACGCCGCTCTCCGCCCCTGCCGACAGGAACAAGGCGCCCGGATTCCTCGGCCAGCGGCAGAAGTGTCGACCATTTCCAGACATGCGGAACCGCCTGGCTTTTGGGATGCATTGGCATAAGATCACCCGTCTGCGTCCAGAGCGGGTTGAGGTGGTTGTCCTCGAACCCCTTGTAGAGGGCCCTCAGATCAGCGCTGTCTTCAGGCGCCATACCATGTGTGACCGTGTCGTGATCGGGTGTCTGGGACATGATGTCCTCCTTTGTGTCAGGCCGCATCCGGCTGGTTGGGCGGGGCCGCATCGCGAAAGGCCGCCAGAGCATCGAGTTCCGCGAAGATCCGCGCGATCGTCGGCCAAGTCTCAAGGGGAATGTCGAAGCGCCGATTGTTCCAGACCTGCGCATACAGGCACAGATCCGCCAGTGTCGGTGTATCGCCGTGACAATAGCGCCCGGTGCTTGCGCTCCCCGAAAGCTCGGCCTCCAGCGCATCGAACGTCAGCGTCACCCAATGCGTGGCCCACTCTTTCTGGGCGGCCTCCTCTGCACCGAACTGATCGCGGAGCCGGAACAGGACACGCAGATTGTTGATCGGGTGTATCTCGCAGGCGATCATGAACGCCAACGCGCGGACCCGTGCGCGCGCCAAAGGCTCCTGTGGCAGCAGCGCGGGTTCAGGATACACCTCATCCAACCATTCGATGATCGCCAGGGATTGCGCAAGCGACGTGCCGTCCTCCAGCTCGAGCGTCGGCACAAGCCCCTGCGGGTTGCGGGCAAGGTAATCCGGCGTCCGCGTCTCGCCTTTGCGCAGGGCATAGGCGACGTAATCGTAGTCAAGGGCCTTGAGGTTCAACGCCGCCCGCAACCGCGTCGAGGTGGACGAGCGATAAAAGTTGTGCAGTCGAAGGGTCATGCGCTGCTCCGCTTTCGCTTGGGGTTTCGGTTGGGGTTTCGGTTCGGGGTCAATGCCTTGGGCCTATCCGCGTCTCGATCGCGCCGAGACCTTCAATTTCGATCCGGCAAACGTCCCCCTCGACCAAAGGTCCGACCCCTTCGGGCGTGCCGGTCATGATCAGGTCGCCGGGCCTCAGTTCGATGGAATGCGACAGGATCGAGATGATCTCGGGCACAGACCAGATCAGGTCGGCAAGATCTGCGTCCTGTTTTACGGAACCATTCACCGAAAGCCTGATGTAGCCCTTGGCGGGATGTCCGATTCTGTCGACCGGGCACACCGGCCCGATGACAGCCGAACGGTCGAACGCCTTGCCCCAATCCCACGGGCGGCCCTGTTCGCGCGCCTTGAGTTGAAGATCACGGCGCGTCAGATCGTTGCCCACGGCGTAGCCCCAGACATGAGCCAACGCCTTGTCCTGCGGGATGTCGCGACCGCCCGTTCCAATGACCGCGACAAGTTCGGCCTCGTAATGGAAGTTCTCGGTATCGGCTGGGTAAGCCACGGTTTGGCCACTGTCCACGACGGCATCGGAAGGCTTCGTGAAGAAGAACGGCGGGTCGCGATCGGGGTCCATGCCCATCTCGCGGGCGTGGGCCGCATAGTTGCGTCCAACGCAGAAGATGCGACGCACCGGCACTCTGTCGCCGCAGCCGGCGACCGCTACGCTTGGGTGCCGTGGGGGGTCGAAGACAAATGTCATGGTAAGTCCTTTGCTTGTTGTCAGGGGGCCGTCAGCCCTTGTCACCGTCCGCACCGGCGATTGCCGGCACGGCATGATCCCGCTTGCCAAGCACCCAAAGCCCGGAAAGCGCGATAAATCCCAATGCATTGATCCAGAGCGTGTGGTCACCGCCAAGGCCCGGCGGCAGCAACAGCGCCATACCGGCCAGCCCGATCAAGATCCGGCGCACAGGACCGGCCGGCCCATGCAACCAACCGACGAAGGCCGCCGAAATCGCATAGACGCCGATCACCGCCGTCACCACGGCCAGCACGATGTCGACCGGATCACCGATCAACAAAAGCGCCGGCGAGAACACGAAGAGGAACGGGATGATATAGGCCGTCCAGCCAAAGCGCATCGACTCCCACGCGGTGGTCATCGGCGGCGCCTTGGCAATGGCGGCGGCAAAGAATGCCCCGATCCCGATTGGCGGCGTCACCATCGACATCATCCCCAGATAGAAGATGAAAAGATGCGCCGCGATCGGCTCGACGCCCGTTTGGACCAGCGAAGGGGCGATCAGAACGGCAAGCAGCAGGTAGACGCCCACCGTCGGCATTCCCATCCCGAGAATCAGACACACCACCGCCGATATCAAAAGCAGCATGAACAGACTGCCCTGGCCCAGATCGACCAATGCGAAAGTGGCCGCAAAGCCAAGACCCGTCACGTTCAGAACTCCGATGATGAAGCCCGCCGCGGCCGATATCATGATGATCTCCGGAAGGGAGCGCCCGGTTTCCACCGCCGACACCCAGAGATCCCCAAGCGTCATCCGGCTCTTGCCGTAGCCAAGTGTCAAACCGATCAGAAGGGCCATGCCACCCCCCCACAACGCGGCTGTCTCGGCTCTCTGGTTGAACCAGAAAAGCGCGACGACGATTGCTGCGAATGGCAGGATGAAAATCCAGCCGCGCGCCATCACGCTGCGCGTTTGGGGAATATCGGCAAGGTCGATCGGCTGGATTTTCTGTTTGGCCGCCTGCAGATCTGCCTGCACGAAAAGGGCCACGTAATAAAGCAAGGCCGGAACGGTTGCGGCGACAACGATCTCTGCATAGGGCCGCTGCAGGATGTCGGCCATGAGGAACGCCACAGCCCCCATCACGGGGGGCGCAATCTGCCCACCCGTCGAGGCAACCGCCTCAACCGCCGCGGCAGTGCTTCGCCGATAGCCAGACTGGATCATGAGCCGGATGGTGACCACTCCGGTCGCCACGATGTTCGAGACGACCACACCCGAAATCGAACCAAAGAGCGCCGAGGCGACAATGGAAATCTTCGCCGCGCCGCCCCGCCTGCGGCCCATGGTGGCCATCGCGATGTCATTGAAGAAATCCGCCCCGCCGGACCGCAGCAAAAGCTGCCCGAAAAATACGAAGGCCACGACGACCGTCGCCGCGATGTTCAACGTCAGACCCAGCAATCCGTTGGGATCAAACGCAAGATAGACAGCCAGCCTTTCGGGGGCGACCTCGCGGGTCTGCAGCGCACCGGGCACCAGATGGCCGATTGTTCCATAACCGACGATGATCAGCACGACGATCACAAGCGTCCAGCCGACAGCACGTCGAAGCCCCTCAAGCACAAGGACGAACAACGCGGCTCCGACAACCAACGCATCCCATGGCAAGGTCATCGCACGCGAGACAAGGCTGCCATAGGCAACCGCCACATACAGCGAAAGACCAAGCCCAAGCACCGCAAGCGCCCAGTCGACAAGGCGCGTCCCCCCGGTATCGTCCGGGCTGCGGTTCCGTCCCGAAACTAGAAAGACGATGGACAGGCTAAGCCCCAGGACGACCGCAAGGAACTGCTCGGTGTAGTAGGAATACCCCAACCGCGAGGGCAGGCTTGCAGCTTGCGCGATGGCAACCAGGGTCAGCAGCCCGGCAAGAAAACTGACAACGGCCCCCTTCACGCCCTGCACGGACGGGTTGCTTGTCTCCTGTTTCACGCCATTTCCTTTCCATCGCGCACCGGGGGGCGCCCCCCGGCACGGTTACGCACCAAGGTTACTGGACAGACGCCATCGCCAGGCCACGCCCCTCGAAAAAGGCGATCGCTCCGGGGTGATAATCAACGCCCGGATATCCCCTGAACGCCGTATCGATGTTCAACGCAAGCAGGGGTGGATAGGCCGCACCGATGGCCTCGCGGTTGTCGAACAAGACCGCCAAAAGGGCCTGCACCTGGTCATCGGGAACATGCGCGCCCGCCACAAGCACGTTGTCCCAAGTCACGAACATCATCGTTTCAGGGACGCCCACTCGAACGGGTGCCGGGACAACTTCGGAAAAATAGAACGCCGGACGGACGTCGCGAATGCGCCTCAGCGCCTCGTCATTGGCGTCAACGGACAGGAACCTGACACCGCCGACCGAGGCGTCGACTTCCGCCACCTTCGGTCCACCGACCGCGAAGAAGGCACTGTCGACCCGCCCCGAGGCCATGTCGTCCGATCCGCGGATCAATTCCGGAACCGGCACCTGCTCGACGTCACTCCAGCCAAGGCCGCCGGCCGCCAGGATCGCCGAGATATGCGACCGCGCGATCGGGAACGCATCCCAGCCGGCGGGCACGCTGCGGCCGGCAAGGTCGGACACAGCCGTCAGCCCCGAATCTTCCCGGACATAAAGACCGACAGGGAACGGGTTGACCCTCGCCAGAACACGCAGGTTGGGCATCGCGGTGGCATAGTCGCCCGTGCCGGAAACCGCAGTGATGACGTCATTGACATCGTTCAACGAGAACTCGGCCAACGCGTCGTTCACGGCCTGCATCATCTGCGCATTGCCGCCATAGGGCTGCACGACAAGCCGCATGTCGGCACTCGCGCGCGCCTCCCCCGAGATGACCGAAGCCATGGTGTTCCAGACCGAACCCTGAGGGGGCGTCGAGAAGGATAGCACCTGGGCCTGAGCCGCCGTCGCCATGCCTCCGGCCATCAGACCGGCCAGAATGAGGTTTCGAATTGGTTTCATTGTTGGTTCCTCCCTTTTTTATGATGTTCTTGGATCGCGCGTTCAGCCGACGCCCTTTGGCGGGCGCATCAGCGCCTGACGGTCGATCTTGCCGGTGCCGGTCTTCGGCAGCTCGGCGGTGTAGTCGATGATGCGCGGCGCCTTGTAGGGCGTCAGACACGCCTTGACGTGGTCGCGCAGGCGCGCGGTCTGGGCCGTGTCGCCACGCCGCCCGGGCATAAGCGAGACAATGGCCCGCAGCGCCATCCGCTTGTCCTCAAGCTGTTCCGCAAGAACCGCACATTCATGGACATCCGCGTGCTCGTTCAGGCAACGCTCGACCTCCAGAGGCCAGACCCATTGCCCCGAGATCTTCACCAGATCATCGGCCCTGCCCTGAAAATAATAGTAGCCGTCACGCTCCACGAACCGGTCGCCGGTATAAATCCAGTCGTTCCGCATCGTCTCGCGGGTCTTGTCCGGGCGATTCCAGTAGCACGGCGCAGACGAGTGTCCGCGCACCAACATGACACCCTCCTCGCCGGGGGCCGCCGATCTGCCATCAGGGGTTTCCAGCCGGATCTCGTAGCCCGGCACGCGCTCCCCCGCCGAACCGGGGCGGTGATCGTCCAGCTTGTTGCTGAGGTATATGTGAAGCATCTCGGTCGAGCCGAGACCCTCGGTCGGGCCATGGCCCACACGGGCCTTCCACGCCGAGTAGACATCTTCCGACAGGATCTCCGCCGCCGACATCGACTGACGCAGGGACGACAGGTCGCATCGGTTGATCTGCTCCGCCCGCGCCAATGCGGTATAAAGCGTCGGAAGGCCGAACAGGACAGTCGGTCGGAAGGTTTCGATTGCCTCCAGCACCGTGTCGGGCCGGGGCTGCCCCGGCACCAGCAGCGTACACGCGCCGCGTGCAAACGGAAACACGACGGCATTCCCGAAGCCATAGGCGAAATAAGCCTTGGGCACGGAATAGCAAATGTCGTCCTCACGAAGCTTCAGGACATGCGCACCAAAGCTCTGCTCGATATAGGCCATATCGTGATGCAGATGGACGATGCCCTTCGGACGCCCGGTCGATCCCGACGAGTACATCCAGAAGGCCATGTCATGAGGGCCGGTATCGGCGGCCTTCAGCACGCTCTGCGCACCCTCAAGAAACCGCTTGGCCGTCTGTGCCCCCGGACGGTCGGACGTGGCGTTCGCGATCACAAGGGTTTCCAACGCCGTCCCCGACGTCGCCGCAGGCCCGAACACGTCGGCCAGACTGCTTTCGAAAACAGCGATCCGCGCCCCGCTGTCCTTGAGAAAGAAGTTCAGCACATCCGGCTTCGTCTGAATGTTCAGCAGGACAGGGACAAACCCGGCCCGGACTGCCCCGAAGAACGCCGCCGGAAAGACCGGTGTGTCGTCCAGAAAGAACGCGATCCGTTCACCCCGTTTCAATCCTGCACGCAGGAACGCGTTGCCCCACCGCGCCGCCTCTTCGATCAACGCGCGGTAACTCCACAAGCCCATCGGGCCACACACCGCAGCCCTGTCCGGATTGCGCTCCAGGTTTTGCCAGAGGATCTCTGCGCCGTTCCTGTGCGCTGCCAGATCAAAGCCGATTTCCCGGGCACCGACCGTATCGGCCGCCACCGGATCCAGGATCGTTTCCTGCAGGCACTCTGCTGCCGCTTGGGACATGAATGTTCTCCTCCTCCGGCCGCGGAAAGCTCCGCGCTCGATCGGGCGCGTTCTGGCCCTTATGCGGTTGAATTCGGTGACGCGGCGCCGCGTCTCAATCGGACATCGCAAGATGCGCGGCATGGTCGGCAGCAAAGCGCGGGGCAAGCTTGCGAAGCCGCTCCTGCGTCATCCGCCCCGAGCGCATCAGGTAGTCATGCGCGAAATCCATCGGTGCAAGCTGCATCTTTTCGCCGAAACTCTCGTACCATGTGGCGGACGTGTTTGCGGCATCGACGATCTTTCGTGCGATCGGCGGACGTTGTCGCTGATAAGCGGCAAGCGCCTCTTCAACAGACGCATGCGCCTCCAGCGCCCGCACAAGGGCCATCGCATCCTCCAGCGCAAGCCGCGTGCCCGACCCGATCGAAAAATGCGCCGTATGCACGGCATCGCCAAGCAGCACATGCTTGCCCGCGATCCAGGTATCGCACCACAGCTTCGGAAACCGTCGCCACATCGACTTGTTGGTCACCAGTTTCGTGCCCTTCAGAACCTCTGCGAAAAGCGCGCTGCAACGATCCGCGCTCTCCTCCTCTCCAAGACCCTCGAAGCCCGCTTTGTGGAACGTCGCGTCGTCGCATTCGACGATGAAGGTGCTGCGATCCGGAGCAAACCGATAGTGATGTGCGTTCATCGGGCCAAACTCGGTTTCGATGAAGGTCTGTGTCAGCGTGTCAAACGGAAGGGTCGCGCCAAACCATGCGAACCGATTGCCGAAATGCTCCAATTTCGGCGCGAACCTGTCGACAAGGCTTGATCGCACCACCGAATTAAGCCCATCAGCCCCGACGATCACATCGGCATCAAGTTCATCCAGATCGGTGATCGCCCGCGAGAACCGGATCGGCACATCCAGGGCGCGCGCCCGTTCGGTCAGGATCTCGATCAACTGCAGACGCCCGATGGATGTGAAGCCGACACCGTCCAGCGTGACCGT
>Ga0102938_10003854_pt1 | contig 11111 bp, 8 predicted proteins | sample SalPonR2_B_D2_MG_FD_84516 | JGI IMG/M metagenome (GOLD analysis project Ga0102938, IMG submission 84516) | Salt pond soil microbial communities from South San Francisco under conditions of wetland restoration - Salt Pond MetaG R2_B_D2_MG | ecosystem: Environmental > Aquatic > Marine > Intertidal... | reverse complement strand
TGGCCATCTCGGGAGGGCCGTCGCCGTCGGTGCGCAGCTGCTGCACGGCGCGGTCGACGAGCCGGCGCTCGAGTTCCGCCTGCGCCTCGCCCGACAGCTCATCGGTGCCGGTGACCACGCGTAGGCTCGCGGCGACGCTGCGTCCGACCACCTGGTCCCACCAACCCTCGGCCAACGACACACCGAGGTGGTCGGCGAGGGCGTGATAGGCGAGCTGCCACAGGCCGGTGGTGTCGACCAGGGTGCCGTCGAGGTCGATGAGGACGGCGGGAAGTCCAGGTGGGGCGGTGCCCGACTGTCCGCGCGACGCTGCCGGCTCCGCCGAGATCCCGGGCCCTTCGTCGTCGGCCGGACGTTCAGCCACGAGCGGTGACCACGGTGGCGGTCAGGGAGTGGCCGAGCCCGAGGCCAGGCTGCGACCCCTGTTCGAGGAGCAGCAGTTCGCGGGCCAGAGCGGGCTGCAACTCGGCGGCCACGCGGCCATCGGGGACCCCGGCAGCGGCCGTCGACGCGGCCGTCAACCTCGCGTCCCAGTCGGCGGCGAAGCGCTGGAAGAACGTCCGCACCTCGGCCGGGCCGTCGGGAAGGGCGAGATCGGCGAGCCGGAGCTCGGCCAGATCGACCAGGACCTCCACGTCCGCCAGCTCGTTGACCAACCGTCGGTAGTTGCGCAGACCCGGGGTGTACTCACCGGTGGCCGTGTGGCGGCCGACGACGATGGAGCGGTCGACCAGCGCGACCCGGTCCAGCTGGCAGCCGGCGACAGCAGCTGCCGTCCGCACCAGCGTCTCGAGTTCGGGACCGCCGTAGGTCGACATGGGCGTCGCGGTGACGTCGTGGTCGGTGGAGAAGAAGCTCATCCGGTACTCCCACCGGTCCTGCTCCCACCTGCTCGTCCACTCGAGCGAGTACCGGCCGAGCACATCGAGCACCAGCACGGTCGGGTGGTGGCGCTGCGCCGCCGTAGCCAGCGCTTCGGTGACGACGGCGGTCAACTCCTCGCGGGTCAGGTGCGAGTACGGCACCCCCGTGGACAGGTAGAGGTCGTGGGCCCCACCGGGGAGGCCGTCGCGGATGTCGGCCCGGGTGAAACGGGTCCTCGCGCCGCCGAACCGCGACTCGGCGACGGACAGCAGCTCCGCGTCGAGGTCCACCCCGAGGTAGTCGACGACCGGGCCGTCCGGGGCGCCGACGGTCGGTGTGGCGCGCAGCAGTTCCAGGGCCACACCGGCGCCGCAACCCACATCGAGGACGTCGAGGGTCGACGTGGCGTCACCGTCGGCGGCGAGCCCGGTGGCATCGGTGTGGCCGACCGCGGTCTCGAGCAGCCGGACGAGTTCGGGCTCCTCCCAGGTTCGCTTCACCCAGTCGCGACGCGATGGTGAGGTGTAGTGGTCCACCGCGCCGGCGTAGGCATCGCTGTCTGCCACTCGTTCGGGAGGGGGAGGTGCGCTCAACGGGCGGTCTCCGATGGCCGCGCGAGCAGGCGGTGCGGCGGTTGGGGGCGGTCGCCGGCAGGGTAGTGCCCGGCCGTCTGCGGCTCGGGTCCGGGAGGCAGCCGAGGTCCCGCTGGGGCGGTCCGGTGCGCCGGGTGGGCGCTGCTCAGACGCTTGCCTCGAGGGTGGCGCGACGCTCGAAGCGGATCACCGTCGCCGCGACCGTCACGTCGATCGGGGAGCTGTCCATACCGGCGGCGATCCGCTCGAGGCGTTCCGGATCGAGGTGGTGGCCGCTCGGTCCCATGGTCGCAAGGTCGGCGGCCAGGCCGGGGGCGACCGAGACCCTCGTGCGGACCGTCTCGACCTCGCAGGCTTTGAAATCCGGCGCCAACTCCGCGGAGATCCGGCTGCTCTTGCCAGCGGGGACGGCCAACATCCCGAACCGCTCCCGGAGCTCGACCAGGTGATCGTCTTCCGGTGCGGCGACGACCAGCGTGCCGCCGGGGACCACGAGGCGGGCGAACTCCGCGGCGTTGCGTGGAGCGAACACGTCGAGGAGCACGGCGACCGATCCGGTCCGTAGGGGCAACCCGTCCCACACGTCGGCGACGATGGCGTCGGCACGGGGATGGCAGCGGGTAGCGCGCCGGGCGGCAGCTTTCGCGACGTCCACCGCCAGACCGGTGCGGTCGGGCATCGCGGCGAGGACCGCGGCGAGGTAGGTGCCCGGCCCCGCGCCGATCTCGCAGACGATGCCGGCGGGCAGGGCTCGGCCCCGGTGTTGCGTCTCGGCCCCCCGGTGTTCCGCGTCGGTGGCGGCCGCCTCGACCACCGCCGCGTCGACCACCGCAGCGTGGACCACCGCCGCGTGGACCCGTGTCAGGACACCGCCCTCGTGCACCCGACGCCGTCGATCCAGCATGGCCGGGCTGTCGCCCCCGTGTCGAGGACGGCCGGCGGTGAGGTTGGCGTAGCCCTGCCTGGCGAGGTCGAACCGGTGGCCGTGGGGGCAGCCGAGCGTGCGGGCCTCCTCGACCAGCTGCTCGCCGTCGTGCGGGCAGGCGAGGGCAGCGACGATCCGTGGGTCCATCAGCGACCGCCGGACCGGCGCCAGCGCCACCGCAGGGCGATCGCGGCCGAACCGGCGAGCAGGACCGCGGCACCACTGAGCACCGAGACCAGCGGGAGCGTGGCAACGAGCACCGCGCAGCCGATGACCCCACCGATGGCGATCCACCGTGGCCAGCGCCGCTCCGATGGCGCCAGGGTCACGGCCGAAGCGTTGGCGATCCCGTAGTAGAGCAGCACGCCGAAGGAACTGAACCCGATGGCGCCCCGCAGGTCGATCGGGGTCACCAGCAGGACGATCACGGCGACCGCGATGGCGACCTCGGCGACGTGCGGGATCCTGGTACGCGTGGACACCCGCGCCAGCGCGACCGGCAGATGACCATCCCGGGCCATCGCGAAGGAGGTGCGGCTGACCCCGGCCAGCAGGCTCAGCAGCACCCCGGCGCTGGCCAGCGCCGCACCGGCGCGCACCACGGGAGAGACGGCGGCGAAGCGGCCGGCCTCCACGGCGGTGGCCAGGGGGGCATCGGCACCCGCGAGCTCGCCGGGCCCCGCGGCGAGCAGGGCACCGACCCCGACCAGGGTGTAGACGACCAGGGTGATGCCGAGGGCGATGGGGACGGCGCGCGGGATCGTGCGTTCCGGCTCGACCACCTCCTCACCCAACGTGGCGATGCGGGCGTAGCCGGCGAAGGCGAAGAACAGCAGCCCCGCTGATTGCAGGATCCCGTACCAGCCCCCGACCCCGGTGAGGTCCGACAGGTTGGCGGGCTCGACCGCGCCCCCGCCGAACGTGGCGACCGTCACGGTGGCGAGCACGGCCAGCACGATCGCCACGATGGTGCGGGTGACCGCGGCTGTGCGGTGCACGCCGGCGAGGTTCACCGCGGTCAGGCCAACGACGGCGCCGATGGCCAGTGGCCGGGCGAGGTGTGGGGCGACGTAGGCGCCGAAGGTCAGCGCCATCGCGGCGCAGGAGGCGGTCTTGCCGACCACGAAGGCGGTACCGGCCAACACGCCGGCCGGCGCACCGAGCCGCTCGCGTCCGTAGACGTAGGTGCCCCCGGCCTGCGGGTACAGCGCCGCCAGCTGTGCGGAGGACGTTGCGTTGGCGAAGGCCACGGCAGCGGCCAGAGCGAGCCCGACGAGCAGGCCGGCACCGGCCACCTCGGCGGCGGGTCCGAAGGCGGCGAACACGCCCGCGCCGAGCATGGCACCGAGGCCGACCACGACCGCGTCGCTGGTCGTGAGTCTGCGGGCCAGTTGGTCGCTCACGATCGCGGTCCGCTCGCTTCGGGCCGGAGCCGGAGGGCTCGCTGGGAAGCAACGCTAGCTGAGGTGGCCCCGGGCGTCGGCGCACCTGCGAAGCCTCTGGCGCCGGTTGCGTCCCACCGCTGCCCAGGGTTCGTCGACGTGTGGGCAGCCTCGGTCTGCTTGAGGCGTTGGTTGGTTTCACCCGTGCCTCGGGGTGTGCCGCCGGTCACGGTTGGCCGGTCTCGGTCCCCGCTACCGCGACGTTGGGCCTGCGGGGTCACGATCGGGCCGCTCCTGGCCGCCTGGCGACCCCGCCCGGCGAGGACCGCTCGTGGCCGCCTGGCGATCCCGTCCCGCGAGGGCCGCTCCTGGCCGCCTGGCGACCCCGCCCGGCGAGGGCCGCTCGTCAACCACAGGCCAGGACGTCACCGTCGGCGCGTGCCGTCCGCAGCGAGCGTTCGAGACCGATCAGCGCCCTCGTCACCCCTGGATGACGAACCGCCGAAGTTCGGTCCGTAGCTCACGGAGCCGATCACCCGACAGGTCCTCGTGGCGGACCTCGATGACGATCCAGCCGAGTTCCCGCAGGCGTTCGCGCTGATGGCGATCCCGTGCGCTCTGGCTCGGAGTGCGGTGGTACGCGGCGCCATCGAACTCCAGGGCGACCCGGACAGCAGGCCACGCAGCGTCGACACGGCACACGATACGTCCCTGCCGGTCGCGGACGCGGTACTGGAGCACGGGCGCGGGCACCTGGGGGTCGCGCAGCGCCAGGAGCCCGTAGACCTCGAGTGGGGACTCGGCCTCTGCCGTCTGCGGATGCAGGTCGGCGAGCAGCGGGGTCAGCGTGGCCCGCCCGCGACGCTCTCGCGACCGATCGAGCAACCGTGCGAGCTCTCCGGGCAGCCTTGGACGGCCCCGACAGGCGTCCCACAGCATCGGCTCCAGCTGGCGAGGTGGCAGGGTCGCGCCGAGGTCCAGCAACGTGCGCGCGAGCGAGGTGGCAGGCAGACCGTTGAGCACTACCCGGTCTTCGATCGGGAGCGAGCGAACGCGATGCACCGTCGCGGAGGGGCTCCGAGGCCGTCGGTCGCGTGGGACCGTGACGTCGAGCCGCCGGGGGGCGGCAACGTCGAGCAGTCCGTGGAGATATCCCGCGGTCAGGTGCGAAGCCCAGGCCCTGCCCTGGTCGGCGCCTGCGGCGAGGAGGGCGGCTGCCAGACCTTGCTCCCACGTCCGCTCGTGCGTGCCGAGCACGACGACCCCTCCCGGGCGCTCCTGCCACACACCCGTGGTGATACGGCGGTGGATCGAGCGCGCCGAGATCCCGACCTCCCGGAGCTGTCGCCGCGTGCAGACGCCTTGCTGCATCCGACCGATGGAGATCGCCCTCGCATCGACCCCGGTCGTCGCTGGAGGGCCGGGTGTCCCAACCGGTTCCGCACGGAGGGTGACCGGCTGAGGCCGGGTCGATCCCGGCAGCTCGGCCGCGGTCCTTCCGGAACTCCCGGTGAGGTTGTTGTCGGTCATCCGCGCAGCAGACCAGGCTTCGGCCCGCTCGTGGGCACGGGCCTGCCGCTGCCTGTGGACGGTGGCGTGGCAGCGCGGAGGACGGGGTGGGGTCGGTGAGCGTGGTGGGTCGGGACGCGGGCGGTCAGCGGTGGCCGGCTGGTGACCCCGGTGGGACCAGGTGGGCGTGGTGGGGAAGCGGGGCGGTCAGCGGTGGCCGGCTGGTGACCCCGGTGAAGACACGGGGGCCGATCAGGGGCCGATCGGGGCCGATCAGGGGCCGGTCACGCCCATCCCTCCCGAACGGTCCACGGACATCTTCTCGAAGACGAATATGCCCCAGGTCAGGACTCCGTTTCGCCCCCCTTCGACCCAGTGCGTCAGGCCTGACAGCATCCGCTGAAGGTAGTCATCACTCATCCCCTGCTCGCGGAGGCTTTCAGCCTTGTCGACCAGAACCTCTCGGACCCGGGCGTAGTGCCGCGACAGCTGTTCGGGCTGTTCCTCGAAGGCGACCTCGCGCATGCCGCACGCAAGAAGCGCATCTCGGTAGAACGTCGGCGACGCGAGGGAGCTGAGGTGAAGCCGGTCGTAGATCGCCTGCAGCGCATCCGGGGAGGCGTCGTCGGCCTGCATCGGATCGGTGAACACGAACCGACCGCCCGGTTTCAGGACGCGAGCAGCTTCCCGGCAAACCTGATCGCGAGCATCGGTGTGCAGGAGGGCTTCCTGGGACCACGCCAGGTCGAAACTGGCGTCGGGGAAATCCAACGAAGCGAAATCGCCCTCGACGACATCGATACGTTGATCCAGGCCTGCCTCTCGGTTCATCTGTCGATCGCGCTCGTTCTCGACCTCGCTCAGATTCAGCGCCACACCGTGCGAACCGAACTCCCTGACGATGTGGCGCAGGGATCCGCCGTAGCCCGCGCCGAGATCGATCACTCGACTCTTTGGGGTCAGCGTGCCGGCGTGCGCCGCCATCCGCGCCACGGTTCGCGCGCTGGCCACGGCGATCGGTTCGGTGGCAGAGCGGTACAGGCCGACGTGGATGTCTTCGCCGCCCCAGACCTCTCGATAGAAGAGGTCCGCATCGGCGCTGTTGTAGTAGTCGCGCGCGATCCGGACAGCGTCGGGATCCTTTCGATCACCCACTGGTCACCCCCAGGACTGAAGCCTCAAGATAGAGGGTTTTCTCCACTGAGTTGGGGTCAGGCTGCGGTGGTGTCCGAGCCGAGGGCGTTGCGACCCACGCGGCTGCAGCGGACCCTGTGCGGACCGGCGGTGCGATGTGGACACGTCGGTGCAGGTCAGGGCGGGTTTCAGTCGTTGGGGAGGTAGTCGTCGGCGTAGTACTCGACACCGAGGTGGGTGATCTGCTCTTCACCGGCCATCCAGCGCAGGGTGTTCTTCAACTTGGTGAGCTGGATGAAGAGGTCGTGCTCCGGGTACAGCCCGGGCGCGACCTGCGGCGCCTTGAAGTAGAACGACAGCCACTCCTGGATCCCGCCCATGCCCGCACGTTGCGCCAGATCGAGGAAGAGCGCGAGGTCCAGCGCGAGCGGCGCCGCCAGGATCGAATCCCGGCACAGGAGGTTGACCTTCAGCTGCATCGGGTACCCGAGCCAGCCGAAGAAGTCGATGTTGTCCCAGCCCTCCTTGTTGTCGCCCCGCGGCGGGTAGTAGTTGATCCGCACGACGTGATCGAGATCGCCGTACAGCTCGGGGTAGACACCCGGCTGCAGGATGGTGTCCAGCACGCCGAGCTTGGAGGTCTCCTTGGTCTTGAACGACTCCGGGTCGTCCAGGACCTCACCGTCGCGGTTGCCGAGGATGTTGGTCGAGTACCAGCCATCCATCCCCAGCATCCGAGCCTTGAACATCGGAGCCAGCACCGTCTTGACCATCGTCTGGCCGGTCTTGAAGTCCCGCCCGCAGATCGGCACCCCCTGGTCGGAGGCGTACTGCCGCAGCACCGGGGTGTCCACGGTCAGGTTGGGCGCGCCGTTGGCGAACGGGACCCCCTCGAGCAGGGCCGCGTAGGCGTAGAGCATGGAGGGACTGATGGCGGGGTCGTCGTGGTCGATCGCGGCCTCGAAGGACGCGAGGTCCGCGTGCGCGGGGCCGGGCTCGATGTAGACCTCGGTGGAGGCGCACCACACCATGACGATGCGGTCGCAGCCGTGCTCCTCCCGGAAGGCCTGTAGATCGGTGCGCACCCCCTCGAGCATCGCGCGCTTGCCTCGTGACGGCATGACGTTCGGGCCGTCGAGCTTCTTCACGTAGCCCGGGTCGAAGGCGGCAGGCATCGGCCGGATCGCGCGCAGGGCATCGCCGATGGGTTCGAGGTGGCGTGCCGGCTCGAGCACCCCGGCGTTCAGCGCGGAGACGTAGGCGTCGTCCGGGTACGGGTCCCATGCCCCGAACACGATGTCATCCAGCGAGGCCAGCGGCACCAGGTCGGTGACCCTGGGCGTTCGGTCCTCGGTGCGTTTGCCGAGCCGGACCGTGCCCATCTGGGTCAGCGAGCCGATCGGTGCGGCCTGGCCTCGACGGATCAGTTCGACCCCGGCGATGAAGGTGGTCGCCACGGCGCCCAGGCCGACGCACACCACGCCCAGCTTGCCGGCCGTGGGGGCGATCGTCGGGGACGGAGGGGGGACAGGGTCGGGGGTCATGGCGGTCCTCGGGCCAGGGAGGCGGTGATGGCACCCCCTGACCCTAACCCGCCACGTCCCGATCAGGCGCTGACGGTGGCTCGTTGCTCGGCGGCCCTGAGCGACGGCGAGGTGCCCACCATCGCCCGCATCGTGCTGAGCGTGGCCCCCGCCTGCGCCACCGCCGCGCGCGATGCCCACACCGGACGTCGTTGCTCCAGTGCCTCCTGCAGCCGCGGCTCCAGCGACCCGAGCGCCCCGGTCAACAGCGACCGGTAGCCGGCCCGGGCCGCCAGCGGGATCGGCGGTCGTCGCAGGAAGGCGAGCGCCTCCCGTCCCTGGTGGTTGATGCCGAGGTCGTGGTGGAAGCTCGCCAGCACGTCCTCCAGGGTGGCCACGGAGGTCGGCAGCGTCCCGTCGGCGATCATCGGCAGGTGGATCCGACCCTCGCGCAGCTCCGCCTGGGCGGCCGGGTCACGCAGCAGTCCCTGGAGGTCGACGCGGGGATCGAGCAGTGCTCCGATCCGGGACTGTTGGGCGACGAAGGCGTCCTCCTCATCGGGGGAGAGCACCTGCGGCGCCCAGAGACGGTGGCCGGCCAGGAACGACGAGGTGAGCGCGATCGACACCCACGTGAGCAACCGCGGGTCGTCGGCCCGGTAGGAACGTCCGTCGGGGGCGGTGCCGCGCACCTTGGGATGGACGGCCCGCACCCGAGCCGAGACCTGCAACGCCTCGCGCGTGGAGCCGAACGTGGTCGTCGTCACGTACGCGGAGGTCCGTTGCAGCCGCCCGAGCGGATCCTCCCGGAACGCAGAGTGATCGTGGACGCCCGCCATCGCCAGGGGGTGCGCCACCTGGACGAGCAGTCCGCGCAGCCCTCCAGCGATCGCGGCCGGCTCACCGATGACGATCCAGGAGACGGTGCCGGGGCCGGTCAGGCCGGGGTCGCCCGGATCGGCTTCCGGGTCGAAGGGCGGGCCGCCGAAGAGTCGGGTGAGGACCTTGCGGATCATCGCCCGGGCGAACGGCACGCCGACCTCCTCTGCGCGTTCCTGCGCGCCGCGCAGCCTCGCTCCGCGGTCCATGGAGGTCGACGGCGGCGTGCCGGGACCTCCGGCCGGTCCACCCGTTCGCCAGACGTCGTCGGGTTCGAGCGGCGCTGCCGGCGCAGGCGGTGGCGACCCGGGCTCCCGGGTCGGGTCGGCGGGTGGGAGGAAGCTGCGGTCGTCGGTCATGTCCACCCTTCGAGGCTACGTCGGATCCGTCTCGCTGCGACCGTCGAACGGCGCCGGGGGAGAAAACGGCCCGTTGCCGTCGGGTGGTTGCTCGCCGCGGTCGCGCGACGATCCGCTCCGGCGTGGCTCAGCGTCGACGGTCCCCGTAGCCGCCGGCCACGTCGTCCAGGGCGGGTTCGGGGTCCAGTGGCGTCAGGTCGTCGAGGACCAACTGCTCCGGGGCCGGGTCCCGGGACACAGCGTGCTCGGCGGCACGCGGCCCGTCCAGTACCTCACCGGTCAGGGCGGTCCACCACCACCGCATCCCTCGCGGGGCCGACCGGACCCCCAGCTGCGAGAAGCGCACATCGAGACGCCCGAGGAACGCCACCTCGGCGACCACCCCGTCCACCGCGTGCCGTACGTCCTGGTCGAGCGGGTAGTCGGTGCGCAGCAGCGGCATCACGTCACGCCGGTCCTCGACGGCCCCGTAGCGGGCGGCCACCGCACCGGTGCTGGCTGCCAACCGCGAACGCGCTGCCCGCCAGAGCAGCTTCTGGCGCGCGAACCAGTCCCAGGCGTACGCCGGAGGTCCTCTGTCCGCCATGGTGCGCTCCCGACCGGTGCTCCCGGGCAGCGTAGAGCGTCGCGGGCCCGGCGGGTCGGTCGTGCGGTCAGCCGCGTTCGGCGGTGGCCCGGATGAGCCGATCCAGCGCGGCGTTGAAGGTCGAGCTCGGACGCATGACCTCAGCGGCCTTGGCCCGGTCGGGCCAGTAGTAGCCACCGATGTCGACGGGTCGGCCCTGGACAGCGGCCAACTCGGCCACGATCGTCGTCTCCTGCTCGGCGAGCTCGCGGGCCAGCGGTCCGAAGATCGCTGCCGCCTGTGGATCGTCGGTCTGCGCGGCCAGCTCCTCGGCCCAGTAGCGGGCGAGGTAGTAGTGGCTGCCGCGGTTGTCGAGCTCCGGCACGACCCGCGAGGGGGAGCGGCCCTCCTCCAGGATCCGGCCCACCGCCGCGTCGAGCGTTCGTCCGAGCAGGCGCGACCGAGGGTTGTCGAACCGGTCGGCGAGGTGCTCGAAGGAGGCCGTCAGCGCGAGGAACTCGCCGAGGGAGTCCCACCGCAGGTGGTTCTCCTTCATGAGCTGCTGGACGTGTTTGGGTGCCGAGCCGCCGGCCCCCGTCTCGAACAGCCCGCCTCCGGCCATCAGCGGCACGATCGAGAGCATCTTGGCCGAGGTCCCGACCTCCAGGATCGGGAACAGGTCGGTGAGGTAGTCGCGGAGGACGTTGCCGGTGACCGAGATGGTGTCCTCGCCCGCCTTGACGCGCTCCAAGGTGGTGCGTGTGGCCTCGGCGACCGGCAGGAACTCGAGCGTGAGCCCCTCGGTGTCCAAGCCGGCCAACTCGTCGTGGACCTTGCGCAGGATCTCGGCGTCGTGAGCACGGGTCTCGTCCAGCCAGAACACCGCCGGGGCCCCGGTCGCACGGGCGCGCGTGACGGCCAGCTGCACCCAGTCACGGACCGCGTCGTCCTTGGTCTGGCACGCGCGCCAGATGTCCCCGGTCGCGACCGGGTGCTCGAGCAGGATGGCGCCGGTGGGATCGACGACCCGCACCGTGCCGTCGCTCGGGACCTCGAAGGTCTTGTCGTGGGAGCCGTACTCCTCGGCCTTGCGCGCCATCAGGCCGACGTTGGGCACGCTGCCCATGGTGGTCGGATCGAAGGCGCCGTTGGCCTTGCAGAACTCGATCGTCTCGCCGTACAGCGCTGCGTAGCTCGAGTCCGGGATCACGCACTTGGCCGGCTGCTGCTCGTCGTCGGCGTTCCACATCTTCCCGGAGTCGCGGATCACGACCGGCATGGACGCATCGATGATGATGTCGGAGGGCACGTGCAGGTTGGTGATGCCACGGCTGGAGTCCACCTGGGCCAGGCCGGGGCCGTGCTCGTACGCGGCGGC
>Ga0102938_10003852_pt1 | contig 11113 bp, 13 predicted proteins | sample SalPonR2_B_D2_MG_FD_84516 | JGI IMG/M metagenome (GOLD analysis project Ga0102938, IMG submission 84516) | Salt pond soil microbial communities from South San Francisco under conditions of wetland restoration - Salt Pond MetaG R2_B_D2_MG | ecosystem: Environmental > Aquatic > Marine >... | reverse complement strand
CGTGCGTGGAAAGGTGGTCAAAACAACGGTTCCTGACACGTCAGCGCCCTGTCCGCGTGACAAGGTGAACCGTGTATTCCGGGCACCAGCCCCAAATCTGCTATGGGTCAGCGACTTTACCTACGTGTCGACATGGCAGGGTTTTGTCTATGTGGCCTTTGTCATCGACACATTCGCTGATCGCATCGTCGGATGGCGGGTCTCGCGGTCTGCCAAAACAGACTTTGTCCTCGATGCTCTGGAACAGGCCCTGCATGATCGACGGCCAGTTCAGAAAAGCGGATTGGTTCATCATTCGGATCGCGGCGGGCAATATTTGTCCATTCGCTACACCGAGCGTTTGGCCGAAGCTGGCATCGAACCATCGGTCGGCAGCGTTGGTGACAGTTACGACAACGCCCTCGCTGAGACGATCAACGGGCTTTACAAAACCGAACTTGTCCATCGCCAAGGCCCGTGGCGTAACATGCAGGATCTGGAAATGGCCACCCTCGGATGGGTCGATTGGTTCAACCACAGACGCCTGCTTGGCCCCATCGGAAACATCCCGCCAGCTGAGGCTGAGGAGAACTTCTATGCACAGCGCGACGTGCTCGATATGGTCGCGTGAAATGAAGCTATAGGTCTCCGGTGAAACCGGGACGATTCAATATATCTGAAAGCTGTATGAGTGCGCGTGCTTTCAATTGATCGCTGACAAGTAGCTCGGAAGCCAATACGGCTCCCTGGCCCGCCAGCGCGGCATCAAGCGCATGGACCTCTTCGGAAAATGTCTGGCTGATGTGCACTTGGCTAATTTCCGGCCGTGCCTGGGCCTGCCACCGTTCCCAGCTCGGCGCATTGGTTGCGCCGGATTTCCAACGATATTGAAGCAATGGTAATGCAAGCACCTGATCCGGTGACATAACTTCCATAAGCCAAAGCTGAGACTGGAATAACTATGTAAAGCGGCTGCCAAGGAGTTTTCCTTGTAACATCATAAAGTTGCCACCTTTCTCGGAGAACAAGGACCTGTTGAATACCACGGGTGATCAAGAGGGGCTCCATGTCGGGATTTATGGATAAAGACGCTTACAAAGCGCAACTGGAGAAGACGGCTGATCGCAAGCCTACCAGGCTCGAACGACGCCTCGCGGAGATCGAGCTTGTTGGCCATGAAGCGGCTGGCACTTTCGAGAATGCCGATCTTTCCAGCACTCCATCTTCTGGTCTGGAAAGAGCCCTGACCTTCATCTGGCAGCTGGTGGTATTGATCTTTGTTGCACTCGCTACCATAGCCGCTCTGATCCCCAGCTTGATATGGATTGGTATCACTATGATCCCCGCCCTTCTGCTATTGGGTTGTTTCAGTCAGTTCTGAAGGCGGTTCCTGGCTTCTTGAAAATCACGCATAAGCGTTTTCACCTGCAAGATACTCTGAGAAGGCGCTTCACCTTCGGGTCTGTTGGGTTGTGAGCGTATACAGCCTGATCCTGGTTGAGGTAGCTGGTCGACCATTTGATCTCGTGACCCAACACCTCCAGTCGACCGGAATCGCGATTATCATCCTGAAAGCGATCGTATTCCCGCAGCTTGCGCAAGAGCTCCTGAGCGATCTCGTCGTGACCGACCATTGCCGTCAGATTCAGCTGTGCCAAGGACGACATATGCACGCGCTCAGGCATCGGGAGCTGCCAGATCCTGAATTGGCCGTTAAGGCGTGCAAGCACAGACATGATATCAAATCTTGAAGAAACCATTTGGATTCAAGAAGCTAAGAAAACTTAAGATTCTCTGTTAATCTCTTTTGGTTCTGTATTCGCATATCATCTATTCCAAAGTAATTACCTGCATAAATTCAACAGAGATAGTAAAAATCTGGATCAAAACTTCTGACAGGAGAGCTTCCAGACAGTGCCATGAAGAGGGGTTTGAACTGTTATTGTCGCTTGATATGCACCCCTAAAATACGTCTCACTGAGCGCGAGTACACCAACGTTAACAGAGCTTCTCTCGATTCCATAAATCTTGCCACCAGAAGTGTGAAACACTCGATAGATCTTATTATGATCATTGAAGCGGGGCGATGACACCAGCACATGTATCTCTTCGTCTCCTACCTGAATAAGAAATCTTTTCTCCAAATTTGCTTCAATGAAGTCCTGATCGTTACCAGCATTGAGCAAGCTCATAGTAGAGCATGTGTAAGTCTGCCGGTCGTCTGCCGATGCTGGGGCTGTAAGTGATACCATCAAGGCAAGGGACACTATCACGGCGCTCTTCGAAGTATTTATCATGTCGTCCTCAAATCAGTGGTGCATGCCATGCAGGATGGCTTAGCAGCGCAGATGCTCCCCAGAGGGGCGTTCCCTCGAAAGCGTGGCGGATCTTGTACTCTGTTGCGCGCGGATTTCTGCCATGAAAATTGGAAAACGCCGGGCCTGAGATAGCTCTTGAGATGTTCAAGCCGACAGCGATGTAGTTTGCATGCAGGGTATCGAGTAAATTAGCGTTCTTTGTTGGATCAAGAACTGAAAGGTCAGATATTCCGTCCTTCGGCTTTGCTGTTCGCCGTGGGGCCCAGATTGCCCAACTACCGGACCATCCAAACCGCTCTTTGATTTTCTGATGTTTTTCAATGTCAATTGTTCCAGCGATTTTTCCTCTCCCACTTATATACATAGCCTGAAACTTTATTGCCTTTTGCTAGTATTTTGAAATCGCTCAAATATTATTGGGAATCCACGACTGCGCCAAAAATCTCCGCTGATGCCTCCACTGGACATCCCACCATAAGCGAAGCGCTCAATATAAGTTTCATCACAGAACGCCAGGCATTGTCCTGTAGCTTCCCAGAACGCCGTCTCAAGCAGTCGTTGAAGCGCACTTTGATTTTTAGGCAGTTCAATTCCGGCAAACTTCTCCTTCAATTCGCGCCAAAGATATTTATCACCTCTCAATCCCCATTGCTTAGGTTCTCCACGGAACAGGTTTCCGACTGTTTGCATCGTTTGCTCCAAGACCATAAAAACATGGGTTAACTGTGATCTGAGTCGATCTTAACGTATCATCTATTGATTGCCCATGAACTGGGATAAAAAGCCGGAATGCGCATAAAAGTGGGAAATTTCAGTGTCGCACGAAAGTGAAAAGATTGAGCAATTCATTTCTCAGTGTGATGGTTTGATGGCCTCAGTATCAGCTTTCTGCCTAGGGCAGGCAGAATACGAGGGACTTGGAGTTGAGGCCGCCAAAAATAGCTATCAATGGCCGTTGCCGAAGGATGCAGAGACTTTGGTTGGCAAGCTGGATGGGAATACAATATTCCAGAAAACGCAGTCGCTGAAATGGAAATTGCACGATAGGTGGCTGAACGACCCAGAAAACCATTTAGAGCTTGCAGAATGGATCGTGTGTACTTGGGGGCAGGTAAGGCACCGAAACGCGAGCACGATCCGAGCACACGTAGCACAATTGGAGTCTTCCTGTATGCAAACCCCGTTTCAGGGCGTTTCAAGCTATTCAAAGATCCTATCTATCATAAATCCAAAGGAATACGCTGTTCTTGATGCGCGCGTTGTCGTCGCTTTACACGCCATCCAAATTCTGGGAGGTGTAAAAACTGGAGCGGTATTTCGTTACATACCGGGGCAAAACAAAGTGACTGGTGATACAACTAAAAAGCGTGGCTTTTCACAGCGGCCTGAATTTAGTGGACGCAACTTGATTAGGGATTATGGCTGGTTGCGTGTTCCTGGAAACCAAAGCTATAAGTTTTATACGCTCCTATTGAAACGCGTGGTCAATGAGATGTCTGGTAGGGTCAGTTTGCTAGATGTCGAGATGGCTTTGTTTTCTCAAGCCGTTGAGCTTGCACAACGAACCTGCACGGACTTGCGCAAGTAGGTCTGTCATTTGTGGACTGCATGGCCGACCAACGTCCGATAGCTTTAATCCCATGTGAAGAGCAAAAAGAACCGAAAAACGAGAGGCCCGAGACATGTCGTATACGAGTGCGTTATCGGCTATGCCATTTGGGCAGGTATCGGCTCTGTTGGCGCGACCCTGTTCGGCAGTATTCTTCTCGGCAAGACGCTGACTATTGTTCAGGGAACATTGCTTGCAGTGATCATCAGCGGCGTCATCTGGCTCAAGCTCGCCGCCAGCGCAAAACCTCAGCAGCAGAACTGATGTGCGCCGGAACTGCGCGTCGTTACCAAGAGCTCACGGAAGAGGTTGTGACCTTTTCCATGGATCATGTTCGCTAGGGCGGTATTCCGTTTACCACCTGGGTGGTCGACCCCAACGGTCTTATTCTTGGACGGTGGGTGGTCGAGGTGCTGCTCCGGGGCGCGCTCGCTGAATGATTTAAGTCGAAAAAAAATGTACAAAATCAGATATTTAAAATAAAGTGATCGGTTTCTTTACTTGAGATTAATCGCTCTCTGGCAGGTTCATTATCATTGATAAACTACAAGGGCAGGGGGTGCATCTTCGTGACCCTGATTTAATAGACCATCACGGGTAAACGTGTCTCACAGATTAAAGAGCGCCGTATGATCAAATAGATACTTAGACGCACCTCGCTGACCCTTATTGATTAAGGGCATTATCGGCGATGTTGAAAGCCATTTCAAATACCGCGAGGAAAGTAGGTCCAGAACGGCCGTCGTTTAAACTTTCTTACGACCCTGAGTGTGTTGATTTTGAGGATCCCAGAACGCAACTTTTCGCGCTGTATGGAAATACTGAAAACGCGCCCTTTCGAATATGCCTACATGATCAGTCCGAAGGGCGCGACAGCGAGTACGCTCTTCATAGTCTGTCGAGTGTGAAAGAAACAGCTTTGAAAATGCTCGAAAGGCAGGATTACGAAGTCTATCTTTCAGCAGCAATGTTTCCCCCGTGTAACGGCCGCCGCGTGAAAGTACGTATATCGGGGGTGCCAGCGGTGATGCTCGATGTCGATTTTCATAAAACGGACGAATACGCAAACTCGTCTCCAGAAGAGATGGTTTCGACCATCTTCAGGCTCTGCAACGAGTTCAATATACCCTGCCCTGACATGATCATTCATTCCGGCGGCGGCCTTCAGCTTTACTGGATTTTCGAGCCTCTGATATTCTCGAAACGGTTTGTGAAGACTGATGACACAAGGTCACAACGGGAAATCAACTGTGATCGTTGGATGTCCATTGTCAGACAACTATGGAGCGTATTTGCTCCTCTAGGAGCGGACCCCCGGGGCAATAATGTCGTGAGATTGATGCGACTGGTAGGTTCCAAATCACAAAGAAACAATAAAACTGTCCGCATCGTCCATCTCGCACCGCACCTGATGCAGCCAGGTGCAGATCGCGGGACCTTCTTTGAGCTTGAGATGAAAGTTCGGTATGGCATCGAAGAGAACTTCGACAAGATCGACCATGAAGGAAACGAAGAGCGAAAGCGCGGCGAGAAGAAGACGAAGGTGCCCAAGGTTGTCGAGGTCGAGGTTTCACACGATCCAAAAGCACCTCAGCGGATCAACGAGGCATTCGAAGCACCCAACAACGTCATCAACCTTCAATCAGTCCGAGAGCACCAGCAATGTTGCCACAAAAGCCTCCATGATTTTGGATACGGAACACAAGCACAGTATCGCCTTTCAGACATCTTCAAGATCATAGAAGGTCGTCACGACAACAAAATACCTAAAGGATTTAGGAACTCGTATATCTACGTCATAGGATCACTCCTAGCGTTTCTGGCACCTCCAGCTGCACTTGAACATCGGACGCACCAACTCGCACGTAAATTATGTGATCATAATTGGACCCTGGAAGAGACGAAGAACTCTATCAGCTCAGTTCTAGATCGCGCAAAGGAAGCCGAAAAAGGGAAAAAGAGACATCTGAACGGAAAGCTGGTGGATCCGAGATACTGGTACAATTCAGATAATCTTGCAGAATTTCTGAACGTGAACCTTGAGGAAATGCAGGCATATGATCTGCGCGCTGTCATTAACGAAACGCGTCGTAGGGAAAACTATTTAGAATCCCAGAAAAAATACAATGAATCCCGTCCGGAAACGCCTGAACAGCGGCGGAAGAATGAGCTGATCCTGAAAATCCAAAAGATGTACGAAGAGGGCATGGGCAAAAAACAAATCGTCCGAGAAACCGGAAAAGCCCTGAATACAGTACGTCGCTACATTTCGATGCCAACACCCGTGATCGAAGAGATCCAAGAACCTGAGTTCGAAGAGGAAGCCAAAACAGGACCTAAAAAGCCGCGAAATGCTCTCCAGAAGCCCGTTCGCAAGATTAAGAGCCCAATCCTAGCCAAGACCAAAAAAGCCAACAGAATGGATGTTTGGGGCTTGATGGCAGCAAACGACAGCGGTCCTGACGTGATCGAGTTCAGAAAGCCCACACAGAAACAGGCTGAAGATTACCCGAACTCAAATGCCACTTTTGGTTCTCCAATGGAGAAACTGGCTGTCACCGGTTGCCCGTTCTGATCCTATAAGTCAGGCATCCTATGTCCTGTTACCATAAATCCCTGTCATCACCGGCGGATACAGATCCCCACCTGCACCTTGGCCTGATAGTCTTTAGGATATCCAGAAGCTCTGGAAACGGCCAGACAGAAGCTTTCCTTATGCCAGAGGGACCATCACACATAAGAGCCAAAATGGGTGCCGAACAGACGCTCAGATGGATTCTGATAAGGATCTTTTATACGTTCCATCGCTGAGGGACCTCGTTCATGCGAGTAAGAGAACACAGAGATACGTGGAGGACTTCGGATATCCGTTTGCAGGGCCGGTTCTCTCACCTCACCCCTGCCGCCCTCGACGCAAGGTCCCATTTGCCTGAACGGCAAGAAGAGAAGAAAGATTTCTAATTACGGTAAAGATCGTTGGATTTCTGACCCCCTTTTTTTGGTAAACCACGGGCACTTTCGGACGTGATACTTACGCCTGATTGAGCCCATATAAGCCTCAGGAACATCTGACAGAAAAATTGGTTCAAGTTGCGCCGATGCTAGAAGGGGCTAGTCCAGATACGGGCCGACCGCGGGAAGGCGCGAATTCAGAAGTCAAAGGCGGAGCCAGCCTCGCCGAGTGAATCCACGAACGCCACCCCCTGTGCCGTCACATTATCGACCGGCAGATCGAGGGTCTGATCGCGTCAAAGCTGGTGATGCCCGAGCAGGTGCCCGCGACGGGTCTGCAGGCGTCTCGCATATCCGTCACATTCCGTGGGTAAGATTAATCGACGTGCAGGAATGCCACGGAATCAGAATTATCCTTATCAGCAAGGCCTTACACACTTGCTTTTTTGAAAGGTCCGGTGGACGCGGGGGTGCAGGGCGTGTCACATCCCACTAATTCAATACAATATTTTCAGTGGGTTACCCGTAGGTGCCCAAATAATGTGCGCGCCAAAAAATTCATTCTAAAACAGTGGCTACCTTTTTTCGAGCGCGGTTTATCCCCAAACTTATCAACAGATTCTGTGAGCGAAACTGGGATAGTATTATTCCATTTCAGGAGGACCAGAGATGGCTGGAATGAGAGACAAACCAGAAGAGATCGCGCTGAAGCTGCGGCAGGTTGAAGTGTTGCAAGGGCAAGGCAGCTCGATTGTCGATGCCGTGCGCCAGATTGGCGTGACGCAGCATACCTATTATCGATGGCGCGATGAATCGACGGAAAACGGGCTTTGGTAGTCTCCATCCGTTCTATGGCATGCTGCGGCTTGGTAAACTTGCCCCTCGGCATCGAAGTAGAGAGTTTCGGCGGCCAGAACGCCGTGGTGGTTCAAGTACGAGATAACAAGCATGTTGTGACCTTCAAATACGTCTTGGACGTGAAACTTGAGGTCAGGCTGACGCTTCAGAGCTGCTCCCCAGTAGTCCCTAAGTTTTTGTTTTCCTTGTATCTCGCCCTTGCCAATGAGTGGAATTGCCTTCTTGGAGCGAAACACGATGTCATCGCGATAGTGACTGATGATGACCTCGAGATCATGGCTATTCCATCCCTGCTCCCACGTCATCGCAAACGCTCGTCCATCCATAAATACCACCGTAAGTAAAGGTCAGCTAGTCTTACCTTATAGAAGAGTTTCCGAAGAACAAGCGTTGTCGGTTGGGCTCGCCTTGCGGCGCTGCAGCAGGGAGGTCCGGCCAAATCTACTCCCTCGCGCGCCCCAGATGGCAGCAGCCAATCTCGAAGCGAGGCTTACGGCCCCAGAGACTAATTTGCCATAGCTACCGTTCGCTGCGCGGGTCGCGAACTGGGAAGATTCGGACAAAGCTACAGGTGGTCAGAAAGCCAATGAACGGAGTTTTTCGCTTTGGTTAGTGCTGCGTCGGCATCCGCGAAGACCTGATCACCAAAGTGACCTATGCTATACCATCCGCTTGAATCCTCTGGATCACGACGAAACTCGTCAAATCCGTAAGTTCCATCAGGGCGCAAGAAAATGTCTACACAGTTGTATTCGCCATCTAGGTTTATCGACCGCATGACTTTGTTCTTATGTGCCAATGGATGCACTCCGTAAATTTGGCTGGAAGCTATTCATTCTGAGCAAATAGAGCAACCGACCAGGTTCGGACCCTTGCCATTCCAAGGTAAGTAAGGGCTCAACCCATCATTCGCTGCGCTGTCCACGAAGGTCGGCTTTGGTGACAAGGTCCCAATTTTGCAAAGCCCGCTCCCTGCGCATAGCTGCCGTAGAAACAGACCGGCCCGATCAGCTTTCCTGGCGGAAGCTGTCAGATGACGGCAACCAGCCCAAAACGGTCATGTCGTGAGACGGCAGGGCTGGTGGCTGGTCAGAGCGGAGCTTCACGCAGGGTAGGTTGAGCGTCTGATGTGCGGACCTTTGTGCTGTAGGTTTCAGTCGAATGAATGTCTGGATAGGCCGATACCGCCGCTCATTGGATCATTCTGTTCGGCCTGCAACCAAGCACTTAGACTTTTGTAAACTCCATGCGGTAGACGACCTCTTCGTCAGTTTCTGGGTCGATACCCGGAGCGCCACTGATTACCAACCGATCACCTTCGAGCCGGAATGGACGGGTGAGATCACCGTGCCAGTTCGGGTTCCAAGACCCATCAACATGGTGGATAACGCGGTCTTCTTCGAGGGTATAGGACGCCACATACGCCAACATGTCGTCGAACAGGCTGGCTTTTTCCGCCACCGTCCATCTGGCCTCGCTGGAGGAAGGCCGGTCGCGCCTAAACACTGTGGCCATCATCCGTCCATTCGCATGGTATGCAATGTAACCAACCGGAGTTGGTCCTAAAGCATCTGTTGTTTCTCCTGTGGTCATGGAAGTGCGTGTCCAAGCATGCACCTTCCAAGACCCGTTCAGTTTTCTACCGTCCAAACGCGAAGTCCCAACTGCCATGCTCGCTATGTGTCAACACCAATACTAAAGAAATTTTCGATTATGAACAGCCGACATTGGCGAACCGCGCAGCATTAAGCACTTGGAACTCTCACCCCAGGGAAACGATCACTTTCTACAAGGGCATCCTATTCTGGAGCAAGCGCCTGACCGAGGAGCTCCAGGCGTCAGGTGGATGCAGCGGTTGATTGGGGAAGGCCAATAGCAGCGATTTCCCACCGGTGCAGTACTGGAAATCCGCGCAGTTCTGATGTAGGTGTGTCGTAATGGCACATCTGACGACGATACCAACAACCAGCTAATCGCCCCCAGTTAACTGCGGGCGACTGGTGTTCGTCTGCTTGTGTCACATTCCAAAATAGCCAACGTTCACGCTGTCGCTCGCCTTGTTTTTAAGGAGAAATCGACATGCGACGAAACGAGTTACACAAAAAGAAGTGGTACTGCGCGGATCCTCACTTTGGCCATGATGCCATTGTCGAGTTTTGCAATCGACCTTTTCGGAACGCAGACGAAGCCGATGAAGTCATCCTGAGGAACCTTCATGAGCGGGTTGGGCCGGGAGATCAAGTATGGCTGCTCGGGGATTTTGCCTTGGGCAGACGCAAGCTGGATAAAAAATGGCTTCGGGAGATGTTTGATCGACTACCGGGGGCTGAACAGCATCTGATTGTCGGCAATCATGATGACGAAATCATCCAATCGCTGCCCTGGACAAGTGTTTCACATATCGCCGAGGTTCGGGACGGAGCGCAGCGGCAGTTCAACACGCTTTCTCATTATCCCATGCACACATGGAACCATGCGAGGAGAGGGGCCTACTGCTTGTTTGGCCATGTCCATGACAACTGGCTTGGAACACGCAATTGCGTGAACGTCGGTCTTGATGTGTGGGATTTCTATCCTGTTTCCTTCGATGAGATTGAACAGCGCTCCAAGACGCTCCCCGTCAACAAACACTGGCACGAGGTCGAGCCAGGCACGACCATTTTCGGCGAACAGATTGATTATTACTGAATGTGTGAGGGCAGAAATCATGGGAAGAAGTAAGAAAACAGATGTCCTGAAAATCGAAGAGCTGCTCGATGCACGAACGACGGGCTGGTCTGTATGGGACGTATACGGGCTACTCGAATCGCGGATGCGAGAACTCGGTGAAGACCTGCAGGACTTTAGTACCAGCACCGGTCGCAAGGGCTTTGAGGATCGGAACCTGTTGATTTCGTTGCTCGCCGACAGCATGTCGATTTCAGACGTCATCTTGGCTTGCCCGACCCGTGCCGAGCGCGAGAAACGCGTAGAGCGAAGTTCTAAAAAGCATGCTCTCAAGTATCTTGTAGAGAATGCGGGGCATGTCGACCTCATGGAAATTTACGATATCATCAACGCACGGCTGGAGAGCCGAGGTGAGAAACCGTTGCCGGATCCTGGTGCTGGGGCGGATCTCTTGCTGCGCAATGAGTGCTACAAAATCATTGTGAAAATCTTTAATCTTAAAGAGCTCAAGGAGCTCTTTCCCGAAGAAACCGCTGAAGACATCTGGAATGATGTCTCCAATCTGCAGCAACAATTGGAACACATTGATGACAAAAGCAATTGCGACGCTGAACGGCACGAGTTCAGTTACCTGACGGACCCGACAGTTGCGAAACGGCTGCCCTCAACAGTTAAAAAGAACCTCAATGACCGGCAGAAAAGGGTTATTGATGTCCCTTTGCCTGCGGTT
>Ga0102938_10003851_pt1 | contig 11113 bp, 7 predicted proteins | sample SalPonR2_B_D2_MG_FD_84516 | JGI IMG/M metagenome (GOLD analysis project Ga0102938, IMG submission 84516) | Salt pond soil microbial communities from South San Francisco under conditions of wetland restoration - Salt Pond MetaG R2_B_D2_MG | ecosystem: Environmental > Aquatic > Marine > Intertidal... | reverse complement strand
GGCGGCTGCCTGCTCGGCGACAACCTCTCCTGGGCCTCGACGATGTTCTCGTTCAACTCGCTGCCGCCCGACCCCGAGATCGCCGGTGACGACTGGCGCGATCTGTGGCTCCAGCGGCTCGAGGCCGACCGACCCTGGCTGGTGCCCTGGCTCGAGCACCAGCACCGTGACGACTACTGGCGACACGGATCGATCTGCGAGGACTTCTCCCGTGTCGAGGTGCCGGTGATGGCGATCAGCGGTTGGGCCGACGGCTACTCCAACGCCGTGCTGCGGTTGCTGCACCATCTCCACGGACCCCGCCTCGGGATCATCGGACCGTGGAGCCACAAGTATCCCCATCTCGGCGTGCCCGGTCCGTCCATCGGATTCCTGCAGGAGTCGGTGCGATGGTGGGACCACTGGTTGAAGGGCATCGAGACCGGCATCGCCGACGAACCGATGCTGCGGGCCTGGATGCTGCACTCGATGCCGCCGTCGGCGTCGTACCGACAGCGGCACGGACACTGGGTGAGCGAGCCGAGTTGGCCATCCCCACGCATCGACCAGCGGCGTTACTCGTTCGGGCGTTACCGGCTGACTCCGGGGACCACGTCGGAGCACCACGAACTCGCCGTGCGGTCCCCGCTGAGCGTGGGTCTCTTCGCCGGCAAGTGGTGCTCGTACAGCGCCCCACCCGACCTGCCCCACGACCAACGCGAGGAAGACGGTGGCGCACTGGTGTTCACCAGCGAGCCGTTGGACGAGGCACTCGAGGTGTTGGGTGCACCGGTGGTGGAACTCCGGGTCAGTGCCGATCGGCCCGTGGCGATGGTGGCGATCCGGCTCAGTGACGTCCAGCCCGACGACAAGGCGACGCGGGTCACCTACGGCGTGTTGAATCTCACCCACCGCGACGGGCACGCCGTACCCGAGCCGCTCGTGCCGGGCCGGTTCTACGACGTGTCGGTCCAGCTCAACGACGTCGCCCAACAGTTCCCCCAGGGCCATCGCCTCCGTCTGTCGGTGTCGACGTCGTACTTCCCGCTCGCGTGGCCACCGCCCGAGCCGGTCCAGCTCACGATCGACACCTCGGCGAGCGATCTCCGGCTTCCCGTTCGAACGCCGGCTGCCGAGTCGGTCACCTTCGACGAGTCCGTGGGGTGGCCGCCCGGGCGGTGCGTGCGGCTCACCGGCGAACGCCACGAGTGGAACGTGATCCGCGATCTCGCCACCGACCGATCGACCTTGGAGGTCATCGACGACCGCGGTGTCTGCCGGCTCGAGGACATCGATCTGACGGTCGGCCGCTCCACACGCGAGGACTACAGCCACGTCGCCGACGACTTCACGTCGGTGGCCGGCCACACGGTGCACGAGCGGGCACTCAGCCGAGGGCCGTGGTCGGTCCACACCCGGACCAGCACCCACCTGACGTGCGATGCCGACAACTTCCGGCTCGACGCGGAACTCGACGCCCACGAGGGCGGACGCCGGGTGTTCAGCCGCAACTGGAGCGCGACGATCCCCCGCCGGCTGGTCTGACTCCTGGGGAGGTCGACCACTCCGCGAACGGGTCATGGGGCCGGGGCTATGGTTCCGGCGAGTGGCCACACCGGTGCACACCGACGACCGTAGCGACGACCACGCCGTCCGACGGCTGGAACCCCGCACGGCGCGATCCTTCCGTCTCTTCTCCACGCGGGCCGGAGGCCCCTACGACCGCCGCCCGACCGACGTGGTCCTCCTGGTCGTCGCCTCCCTCGTCCTGCTCATGAGCGCCTGGAGCGCCGACCCGCCCGGCACGCTCAGCAACGACCTCGGCCGGCTCGTCGCGAACTCTCCCGCGTGGGTGCTGTCGATCTGGCAGCTGCTGTTCGACCTGCTGGTGGTGTGGGCGGGAGTACTCGTCGTGCTGGCCGTCGTGCGGCGACAGGTCGTCCCTGCCGTGACCGCCGTCGCCGCGATTGCCCTCGGTGTCGTGCTCGCAGTGGTCGGCAGCCGGATCGCTCTCGGAGACGCCGACGACATCGGCAGCATCCTGAGCCGGCTCACGGTCAGCGAAGGCCCGGCGTCGTTCCCCGCCATCCGGCTCGTGAGCGCCTCGGCGGTGCTCGTGGTGATGTCACCGGCGATCACCCGCCCGTACCGCTTCTTCGGCCGTCTCGTCCTCGCGCTCGGGTTCCTGGCGAGCGTCGGCCTCGGAGTCGCCACACTCGTCGGATCGATCGGCGGTCTCGCTGCCGGCGCTGCTGCCGCAGCCGCCGCCCACCTCGTGTTCGGTTCACCGGGAGGTCGCCCGACCGAGTCCGAGATCCGCCTCGTGCTCGCCGAGTTGGGGACGCCCGTCGACCGTCTCGAACCGTCGCTGTTCGAACCGGCCGGTGTCGTCCTCATGAATGCACGCCACGTCGACGGACGGTCGTTGGCCGTGAAGGTCTACGGGCGCGACGCCTGGGACGGTCAGCTCATCACGAAGCTCTGGCGATGGATCTGGTACCGCAACGGCAGATCCCCGCTGATGCTCAGCCGCCTCCACCAGGTGGAACACGAAGCGCTGGTCACACTGCTCGCCGACCGTGCCGACACACCGGTCCCGGAGGTTCTCGTCGCCGGCTCCGCGGCGGGAGGCGATGCGGCGATGGTGACCACGGCACGGGGCACGCCGCTGGCCCGGCTCGTCGCCGTGAACACCCCGATCGACGACCGCACGCTGGTGCAGTTGTGGGACGCCGTGGGGCGCATTCACCACCACGGCATCGTGCACGGCGGGCTCGATCTCGACGCCGTCACGCTCGACGAGCACGGCGACCTGCTCGTCGTCGACTGGTCGTCGGGATCGGTCGTCGCCACGGCGGACGCCGTCGACCAGGACCTGGCCAACCTCCTCGTGCTCACGTCGCTCGCCGCCGGCACCGAGCGGGCGCTGGACGTCGCGCGGACCTCGATCGGACCGGTTCGGCTCGGCGGACTCGTTCCCTACCTGCAACTGCCTGCACTCACCTCGGCTCTGCGCGACGAGGCGAAGCAACTCGACTTCGACATCGATGCCCTCCGAGACGCCGCGTCGGCGACCGCCGGTGTCGATGACGTCGAGCTGGTCCGCCTCCGCCGCGTCACGTTCAAGTCGGTCCTCTCGCTCGCCCTGGTGGCGCTCGCGGCGGCTCTGCTCATCTCCTCGCTGTCCGACATCGGCATCGACACGATCGTCGACGAACTCACCACGGCATCGTGGGGATGGGTGGCCCTCGCACTCGTGGTCGCCCAGGTCGCCCGGGTCTGGAGTGCGATCGGCACCACGGGTGCCACCAATCATCCGCTCCGCCTGGGTCCGACGGTGGTCCTCGAGTTCGCGATCACCTTCGTCAACCTCGTGATCCCCAGCACGGCGGCACGTATCGCCACCAAGATGCGCTACTTCCAGAAGTCGGGCATGACGATCACGTCGGCCACGGCGATGAGCGGCATCGATGCATTCGCCGGATTCCTCGTGCAGCTCACCGTGCTGCTGTCGGCGTTGCTGTTCGGCCTCGGCGGCGTCGAGTTCGACGTCGACCTGGAGTCCGACACCGTTCAGCGACTGATCACCGTGGTCGTCGCGGCCGTCGTCGTCACGGCCGTCGCGGCCGTGGTGACGTTGTCCCTGTTCCCCGGCCTCCGGCGGCGGGTGCTCGATCCGCTCCGCCAGTTGCGTGAATCTCTCCGGGTGGTGCGTTCGCCCACGAAGCTGTTCCGCTTGTTCGGTGGCAACGTCATGGCCGAGGTCACGTTCGCCACGGTGCTCGGGTTGACGCTTCTGGCCTACGGTGAGAGCGCACCGATCATGAGCCTTCTGGTGGTGAACGTGACGGTGGCGTTGTTCGCCGGATTGATGCCGATACCGGGCGGCGTGGGGGTCACCGAGGCGGCGCTCACCGCCGGCCTCGTGGCCGTGGGGATCCCCGAGGCAACCGCTCTGGCCGCGGCCATCACCACGCGGATGTGCACCTTCTACCTGCCACCGATCTGGGGCTGGTTCGCGATGCGATGGCTCCGCCGCAACCAGTACCTCTGAGACGCCGGTCGAGCCGAGAAGCGACAGCGGGGTCAGACCCCGCTGTCGCTTCTCACGGCGGGATGCACCATCACCAGTCGGTGGGTGCGTAGTCCTTCAGGAACCGACCCCACACGTGGACACCGGTGTTCAAACCGTCGATGATCGGATCGACGATGCGGGCGGCGCCGTCGACGATGTCGAGCGGCGGGTGGAAACGGTGCTCGGAGGTCTTCGCCTCGGCGATCGCGACCGGGTCCTCGTCGCTGACCCATCCGGTGTCGACGCTGTTCATGTTGATGCCCGAGCCGTGGTAGTCGGTCGCCGACGTACGGGTCATCATGTTGAGCGCCGCCTTGGCCATGTTGGTGTGCGGATGCTTGGTGGTCTTGCGAAGGCGATAGAACTGGCCCTCCACCGCCGAGACGTTGACGATGTGCTTGTGGCCGCCCGGCGTCGCCTCCATCAACGGCTTCAGCCGGGCGTTGATCACGAAGGGGGCGACGGCGTTCACGAGCTGCGTCTCCAGCAACTCGACGGTCGACACCTCGTGGAGCTGGAGCCGCCAGGAGTTCCTCCCCCGGAGGTCCACCTGCTGCAGGTCCTGGTCGAGACGTCCCTCGGGGAACAGCTGCGGTGCGCGGTCCCGATCCTCGGCCAGCAGCGGAGTCTGCGACATCTCCGCCGCCTGGGCGAGACCGGTCAGCCCGGTCCGCTCCGCCAACTGCGGCACGCCGTCCGACGAACCCACGGAACCGTCACCCGCGCGACGGAGCGACTCGTACGACCCGACGAGCGCCAGCACGTCGCGTGGCACCGACTCGAGTGCGGCGGTCTCGATCTCCATCATGTGCTCGTAGAAGCCGGGCGGACGGCGAACCGTCTGACAGGCGTTGTTGACGATGGCGTCGAGCCGCGTCCGTGTCGCCAGCAGGTGCCGGCAGAACGCCTCGACGCTGGGGGTGTGACGGAGGTCGAGGCCGAACACCTCGAGGCGATGACCCCAGTCCGCGAAGTCGGGTTCGGACGCGTACCGCTGGGCTGCGTCACGGGGGAAACGGGTGGCCACCACGAGTTCGGCACCGCTGCGCAACAGCTTGATGCCGGCCTGGTAGCCGATCTTCACCCGCCCGCCGGTGAGCAGTACCACCATGCCGGACATGTCGGCGAGCTCGCCGCGCTTGGCGTAGTTCAGTGCGGCGCAGTCGGGACACAGCTGGTCGTAGAAGTGGTGGATCTCGCGGTAGCGGACCTTGCAGACGTAGCAGTGTTGCGGTTCTCGTGTCTGCGACGGAGGTGTCTCGTGGAGGCCGCCTGCCGTGTCACCCGCCGTGTCACCTGCCGTGTCACCTGCCGTGTCACCCGGCGTGTCACCCGGCGTGTCACCCACACCGTCGTCGGAATCCTGATCCGGCCGACGGGGCGGATGGACGTCGGGCGTCGTGAACACGGGGCGCGCACGCAACGTGCGGATGCCGGTGCCGGCGAGCACCTCGTCGTCGCGCTGCAGCCGGTCGAGACGGCGGCGGCGCTGCAGCAGCTTCGTGCGGCGACGGCGGATCTCCGGATCGGGGCAGAACACGTCACCGGCGGCGTTCAGGAACTCCGCCTTCTCCACCGGGTCGAGTTCGGCGAGCATCTCGGGCGCCGCCACGACGGCGCGCAGCACGGCCGATGCCTCGAGCAGCCGCTCGCGTACGGCGTCGCTCGACGCTCGATCGTCCACGGTCGGAACCTACCGGTGGGAGCGACCGGATCGCTGGCGTCCGGTGTTCGACACCCGACGCCACCTCGTTCTGGCTGATCAGTCGGCGAGCAAGCCGTAGAAGACGAACTCCGTACGACGGTTGAGGGCCAACGCTTCCTCGGAGTCGTCCTCGAACAGCAGATCCTGTTCACCGACGGCGCGGGCGGCCAGACGGGACGGGTCGATGCCCTGGCCCACGAGGTAGCGGACGACCGACACGGCCCGGGCCTCCGACAGTGCGTAGTTCGACACCTCGTCACCGAGTTGGTCGGCGTGGCCGACCACCGTGACGGAGACGTTGGGCAGCAACGACATCACCGACGCCACCCGATCGAGCTGTGCAGCGTGCTCGGGTGTGACGTCGGAGCTGGCGGTGGCGAAGCGTGGTGAGTTGACCTCGATCACCCGGGTGCCGATGTTCAGCGGCACCGAGGGATCGATCTGCAGATCGGCCTCGACCCGGGCGTCGGGATCGGTGCTGTTGGCGAGCGCCAGAGCGGTCAGCTGTGCCGCCTTCTCCTCGCTGGGCACCCAACCGGTCACCTGGACGACCGGGCCGTTGAAGATCGCCACGATCGGCTGGGGTGAGCCGTCGGGCAGGGTGGGGTAGCTGGGGCCGGCCGGTGTGGTCACCGGGGCCTCGGTGGTGGTCGGTGCGGCCGTGGTGGTGGGCGCCTGGGTGGTCTCCGGCGCCTCCGTCGTCTCGGGCGCCTCCGTCGTCTCGGGCGCCTCCGTCGTGGCCGGCGCCTCCGTCGTGGCCGGCGCCTCCGTCGTGGCCGGTGCCTCCGTCGTGGCGACGACGGTCTCCGATTGCGTCGTCGGTTCCGGAACGACCTCGCCGGCGGCGCCGGCCTCGGCGTCCGCATCGTCGCCGTTGCCGCCCATCACCAACACGAGCAGGCCCACGAGGCCGGCGGCCAGCACGGCGACGAGCGCAACGAGCAGTGACGTGCGTGGACGCGACGACGTCCCCGACGACTCCCGTTCCGCGGACGTCTCGGGGACCACCGGACGTTCCGACTCGGCGGGCGTGGCCGCAGCTGCCACAGGACGCGGCGGGCGCGGCGGGGGCGGGGGAGGCGGCGGCGTGGAACCCGACGGTGGCGTCGGCGGGCCCGAGCCCAGCGGTGGCAACGAATCGGGTGGAGTCGGCGTCTGATCGGTCATGGGAACGGAACCTGCCTGTCGGAGAGCCGGTGAGTCCCGCCGGCCGAAGCCGCCGGAACCTGCTGACAGTCACGGATATCGGCAGGAACCGGCCCGACCTTGAGCGATGAGCGACGCTCAGTAGCTGCGTGGCAGCCCGAGAACCTGCTGGGCAATGTAGTTGCAGGTCATCTCCTGGCTCACCGGGGCCAGCCGTTGCAGACGCGCTTCCCGCCAGTACCGCTCGACGTGGTACTCGCTCGCATATCCCAGTCCGCCGTGGGTCTGCATCGCCTGATCGGCGGCCTCGAAGCTGGCTTCGGCGGCCAGGTACTTGGCCGTGTTGGCCTGTTCGCCGCAGGGCAACCCGTTGTCGTACCGCCAGGCGGCCTCGCGCCACATCAGCCCGGCGGCACGCAGGTGCATGTGCGCCCGGGCGAGCGGGTGGGCGATTGCCTGGTTGGCTCCGATCGGACGGTCGAACACCACCCGCTCGCTGGCATATCCGACGGCGCGTCGCAGGGCCACCTCACCGATCCCACATGCCATGGCGGCGAGCAGGATCCGCTCGGGGTTGAGCCCGTGCAGGATGTGGTGGAACCCGCGGCCGCGCTCACCCACGAGGCGCCAGCCCTCCACCGGCAGGTCGTCGTAGGCGACTTCGCACGATGCCACGGCGTTGCGCCCCACCTTGGGGATGGGCACGATGTCGCAGTGTGCCGGGTCGAGGTCGACCAGGAACAGGCTCAACCCGTCGAACCTGCTGCCCTCCGGAGGGGCGTCGTCGGTCCGGGCGAGCAGCAGGCACACCTCCGACTCGAGCGCCTTCGACGTCCAGATCTTGCGTCCACGCACCACGAAACCGCCTGCGCCGTCGTCGATCGCCCGGGTGGCGATCCGCGACGTGTCGGTTCCCGCATCGGGCTCGGTGACGCCGAACGCCACGTGGAGGTCGCCGGCGGCGGCGCGGGGCAGGAACGCCTGCTTCAGACGCTGGTTTCCGAACCTCACCACCGGATTCAGTCCGAACATGGTGAGATGCAATGCGGATGAGCCGTTCATCGCCGCACCCGATGCGGCGACGCGCTCGAGCACCGTTGCGCACTCGGCGATTCCGCGTCCGCCGCCGCCGAACTCGGTCGGGATCGCCACACCCAGCCACCCACCCTCCGCCATCGCCGCGTAGAACGCCCAGGGGAACTCGTGGGCGCCGTCACACGCCGCCCAGTAGGTGTCGTCGAAGTCGGCGCAGACGCGATCGACGGCGTCGGCGATGGCGAGATGATCGTCGTCAGCGGTGAAGTCCATGGCGGGCACAGTCTCGCCGACCACGCGGGCCGCCGTGCCAGTGGTCGTCGGTGTCGCCGTGTGTCGGGTTTCCGCTCCTGCGCCACCGGGTATACCCCTGCATGTACCAGCGGCCGGACGAGTCGACGCACCCCGACGTACGACGTCGGAGGACGAGCAACCAGGCACTCTGAACGATGAGCGGCCGGGACCCCTGCGTTCGCTCCGCTCCGCCGGCGCTGCGCCTGTCGACGCGCACCGACACGCACAACCTCGAGTGGCTGCGGCGGATGGTGCGGGCGTTCATGAACAGCCATCGCTCCCCGCCCGACGTGGTGGACGACCTCGAACTCGTCGTCAGCGAGCTGGGCACGAACGTGATCCGCCACACGGACTCCGACGTGCTGACGGTACGGCTGGCCCTCGTGGCCGGACACTGGATCCTCGACGTCGCCGACGCCGAGGATCTCGCCGCGCTCGACGACATCGCACTTCCCCCGCCCGACGCGTCCCACGGACGGGGCCTGTACATCGCTGCGGAACTGATGGACGAGATCACGACCGTCGAGATCGACGGCCGGTGCTTCGTCCGTTGCACCCGTGCAGCAACCGACCAGCCACCGGAGACCTGACCGCCGGGTCGGAGATCCGCTTCCCGAGGAGGCCACCACATGTCCCTGCCGTCCCGTCTCGTGTCGTCCGTCGAATCGTCGAGCGCCCTCGACGACGTCGCCTCCACCCTGCGCCGTGCTGTCGAGCCCCTGACGGCGCGGCCGCTGATGCGCGACGCGCTCACGGGTCGCTGGTTGGGCCACAGCGTGCATCCGATGGTGGTGGCACTGCCGATGGGGTGCTGGATCGCGGCGTCGGTACTCGACGTCACACGCGGGCCGGCCACGGCGGCGCGGCGCCTGGTGGGCGTCGGCACGATCACGGCCCTTCCGGCAGTGGCGACCGGCGCCGCCGACTGGCTCGACACCTCCGGCGCCGAACAGCGGGTGGGTGTCGCCCATGCCATCGCCAACGATGCAGCCGTCACACTTTTCGCGGGTTCGTGGCTGGCACGCCGATCGGGACGGAGCACTGTCGGGCGGGTGCTCTCCTTCCTCGGTCTCGGTGCCGTGGGTGTGGCCGGCTACCTCGGCGGTCACCTGGCCTACGGCCGCGGTGTCGGTGTGAGCACCACGGCGTTCCAGTCGGGCCCCGAGGAGTGGACACGAGTCATCCGTCACGACGACCTGCCCCTCGACGCCCCCGCTGCGGTGTCTCTCGACGGCCTGGCCCTCGTCGCGGTCCGCAGGGCCGACCGGGTCGACGTGCTGGAGGACCGCTGCACGCACCGCGGCGGGCCGCTGTCCGGCGGAACCCTCGTCGACGGCTGTGTCGAGTGCCCCTGGCATGCGAGCCGTTTCGACACCGTCGACGGAACGGTGCTCGCAGGTCCTGCGTCGATCCCGCAGCCGGCCTACGACACCCGCGTGGTCGATGGCTGGATCGAGATCCGCCGGGCCGAGCCGGGCGGGCTCCGGCGCAACCCCACCGGCGCCGCCCACGGCGGTGGCTGACGCCGTCGGCCCGTTTCCCCGGCGACCGGACCGGGTACAGCCGGCGCATGTGGACGCTCGTCACGATCCTGGGCATCGTCGCAGCCGTCGTCATCGCCGTGGCACTGCTCGTCCGTCGCTCCCCATCGCGGCCCAAGCGCCTCCGCCAGGACACCGTGGTCGACCCGGCTGCCGACGACTTCCCCGACCCCGGCTCCGACGAAACCCCACGTCGGCCGGACGGCTCGATCGTTCCGGGATCGGAGCCGCACCGCCACCGTCACGGCCGCTCGTGACCGACCTCGCCGTGCACCGCCGATCCGTTCTCGGGTGCACCGACCCACGGTGAGCGAGCAGAGGCACTCCGGTGCCCGACCTCCCTCGGAGCGGGCTCCGGGGGGCATCCGGGCCCCGGTCGCCGACCGCTGGACGAGCCGCGCCGTCGTCGCCGACCTGTGGTGGCGGAACGCCGTGGTGTACTGCCTCGACGTGGAGACGTTCGCCGACTCCAACGGCGACGGCGTCGGCGACTTCGGCGGGTTGATCGAGCACGTCGACTACCTGGCCGGGCTCGGCGTCACATGCCTGTGGCTGATGCCCTTCTACTCCACGGCGAGACGTGACGACGGCTACGACGTCACCGAGCACTACGGCATCGACGCCCGCTTGGGTGACTTCGGCGACTTCACGGAGTTCATGACCGTCGCGCGCGAGCGTGGCCTCCGGGTGATCGCCGACCTGGTCGTCAATCACACGTCCGATCGGCATCCGTGGTTCCAGGCCGCTCGTCGGAGCCGTGATTCACCCTTCCGGAACTTCTACGTCTGGCGGGACGAGATCCCCGAGGACGACACGATGGAACCGTTGTTCCCCGGCCGCCAGGACAGCGTGTGGACCTGGGACAGCGAGGCGGAGCAGTACTACCTGCACCGCTTCTTCGAACACCAACCCGACCTCAACATCGCATCGGCGGCCGTCCGCAGGGAGATCACCAAGGTGATGGGTTTCTGGCTCGCCCAGGGCCTGTCCGGATTCCGTGTCGACGCCGTGCCCTACCTGATCGAGGCGACCGGCATCGACGAGCCGATGACCATCGAGCCCCACCAGTACCTGCGCGACCTGCGGTCGTTCGTGCGGCGCCGTCGCGGCGACGCCATCCTGCTCGGCGAGGTGAACCTGCCCTACGACGAGCAGCGGCAGTTCTTCGGCGACGAGGACGGCGACGAACTCGACATGCTCTTCGACTTCGTGGCCAATCAGCGTCTGTTCCTGTCGCTGGCCCGGCGCGACATCTCTCCGATCGTGTCGGCGCTGGCGGAGCGGCCCGAACTTCCGCATGCGTCGGCGTTCGCGACGTTCGTGCGCAACCACGACGAG
>Ga0102938_10003848_pt1 | contig 11116 bp, 9 predicted proteins | sample SalPonR2_B_D2_MG_FD_84516 | JGI IMG/M metagenome (GOLD analysis project Ga0102938, IMG submission 84516) | Salt pond soil microbial communities from South San Francisco under conditions of wetland restoration - Salt Pond MetaG R2_B_D2_MG | ecosystem: Environmental > Aquatic > Marine > Intertidal... | reverse complement strand
GAGCCAGCTAGTCACGAGCCAGCTAGTCACGAGCCAGCTAGTCACGAGCCAGCTAGTCACGAGCCAGCTAGTCACGAGCCAGCTAGTCACGAGGCACTTCAATCGTCTGGATCAAACGCCGCAGTTCCTCATCCACGTGACGCCCCTCGACTTCAGCTTCGGCGGTCAATTGCACGCGATGCCGCAAGGCGGGCAAGGCGATCTGCACGACATCATCCGGCGTGGCAAAATCGCGGCCACTGAAGGCGGCCAGCGTCCGGGCCGCTTGCATCAACGCGATCCCCGCCCGCGGCGATGCGCCCAGGTAGAACGCCGGCCATCGCCGAGTCGCCCGCACGAGCTGATTGATGTAATCGACCAACCCCGGCTCGATCCGCACCTTCCCACATAACTGCACCGCCTCCAAGATCTGCGACGGGCTGACGACCGTTTTCACCTCGGCGGCAAGTCGCTGATTCAGATCGACTTGCTGGCTGTGCATCTGCAGGATGTTTCGTTCCTCCTCGGCCTCCGGATAGTCGACGAACAGCTTGAACATGAAGCGATCAAGCTGCGCTTCGGGCAGATTGTAAGTCCCCTCGCTCTCCAACGGGTTTTGCGTCGCCAACACCAGGAACGGACGGGGGACCGGATGACTGGTGCCATCGACCGTCACCCGGTACTCCTGCATGATTTCCAGGAGGGCCGCATGGGTCTTGGCGGGCGAGCGATTGATTTCGTCGGCCAACAGCAACTGGGTGAACACAGGTCCGGCACGAAAGCGAAACTCCGACTCTTTCATGTCGTAGACCGGAGCCCCCGTGATGTCCGACGGCATCAAGTCGGCGGTGAACTGGATCCGCCCGAAATCGCAACCGAGGATGCTCCCCAAGGTGCGGACGAACAACGTCTTGCCCAGACCGGGAACGCTCTCGATCAACACATGGCCACCGCTGAAGAGGGCCGTCAAGGTTCCCAACACCAATTCGTCCTGGCCGACATAGAGCTGACGGACCTGACCGGCGATCGCCTCGTAGAGCTCGCGCATCCGCTGGAAGTCGTCGACGCCGGGCGCTGAGGTATTCAACAGTGAGTCTCCTGGTGCCATGCTCATAAAAAAATGCCCTCTCCCGAATCAACGTTGGCGGCGGGGTCCCTTCCCAAAGAGGCCCCAAGATAACCGATTCCCCGTCACTCGCCTTGCTGGGGTGGCGGTTCCTGAAGGGGCGGTTCGGGTTCGGCGGATACCCGATGCTGGCCGGAAATCGCCTCGGAAGCTTGCCTCTCCGACTCGCCAGGCTCGGGCAAGATCCAGGGCCCCGAGGTTTCCCCGCGGACCCGTCGCATGTATTCGCTGATCTTACGCCGCGCATAGCTTTCATCGGACGACCGCTGCATCCAGCTGGCCACCGCATCGAGATGATCGGCGAAATCGCTGGGACTGGGCCGCGCCAAGCGACGGGGCCGACCAAAGATCGGCATCAGGATCAGCAGGACGATCAGTCCCAGCAGGGCCGCATGCATGGTGATCAGGCTGAGCGGCCAAACGACCAACAATTCCATCCCGTTGCGCGCCCCGGCGGCCTCATCCCGGTTGTCGACAAAGACGCCGCCTTCGGTTCGCAGGAAGCCCAGCTGGCCAGCGGTTCCCGAATCGGCCACCAATTGCGAGGCGATCCGGCGGCCCGGCTTGGTCGACAACGCGAAGTTATCGATCAACGTCCCCCCCGCCACGACCAGGATCCGGGAATCGCCCCACTCCGGGCTCCGCACGCGGGCCAGTAAGGGCGGCCCGCCTTGCACCGACAACTGAGGCTGAAACAGCACCTCGGCCGACGAATCGCCCGCCGCCTCCACCGCGGCTTGTTGCCAGGGCGGGATCACTCCGCCGGCGGGGTTTCCCTGGGCGGCACCCGACCCCTGGGGTCCCGAACCGCCGTTCAGCCCCCCGTCGGTCTCCGCCTCCGCCGACTTCGGATCCGGCGCTGGCCTCAAGCCAAATCGCAATCGCAGGCTCGGTTGGCTGGCAGCCGGTCGCGGATCGACCTTGTCCGTCGGCGTGCGCGAATGCTTGTCGTGCGCACCGGACGACGAGCCGGCCACAATCTGCTCAGCAGCGACTGGAGAGGTCTGAGGGAGCCGGCGCCATCGCCACCACCCGTTACTCGCGGGCGTTGGCATCCGCAGTTCCTGCTGGAATTCGGCGAAGGCGGCTGCGGCCCACCGCCGTCGATACTCCAGACGTTGCGGGGGAGCGGCAGCGGGTGCGGCCCGCCGCCAATAGGCCGCATCGCTAACCCCATCGTAGGTGACAAAGACCAACGTTTTATCGCCCTGGCGCAACCAATCTTCTAGCCACTCGGTCGCCTCGGGGGAAATGGCGGTGGGAGTGGCCGGTACCCACACGATCGCCTCCAGACGCCCCGCCCGCGAATTGAAACGATTCAAGGTGCGCGTCCGCCAACCGGCATGTTCGTACAATTGCCGCAGCCCCGCAAAACCATTGATGCTGTCGCGTCCAGCGCTGCCGGTGGAAGCCCCATAGCGTGTTTCCAACGCCTCGCTTCGGCATCCCGCCATCCCTCCGAGCCCGCAAAGGCAGACAAGCCCGACCACGCCAGCCCGCAAGATCCTTCCGTTCATGCGACGGCCTCGTGCTGAGCGGAGAGCAACGATTCCAACCGCTCATTTTCCGACCAAAGCGAATCCCAGCGTTCCCGGGAAACGGGATGGCGGCCGAAATACGAGGCTTCAAACGAGTCAACCGTCCCGCCCAAGACTTCACGGGCAACGGGTTCCGCGGCGGTTTCGCGAAGGTACTGCCGATTGGTCTTCCCGCGGGACAGACGCAGCAGCTGATGCTGGTCCAACAGCAGCAACTGATGGCCGAACAGAAAAATAATGGCCCGGTCCAGCTGCCCGTTTTCCATCGCCAAGGCCGCCGCCCCTCGCAAGTCGCGCGGCTGGTCCTGCAAGGCATCGGGCAGCTGCTCCATCCGTTCGGCCAAGCTGGCCGTATCCCGAGGACCGACCGGATTGCGTCGATTCGCCGCCATGGCATCAGGCTGTTGATCGATTTTGGAATAGGCGTACACCAAGGCCGCCACCAGCCCTCCCACCAATAAGATCAAAACCAGCCAAGCAAACAGATTGGCCGAGGAGAACGCTCCCCCGAGGTTCGCAAAGAAACCGCGCAGCGAGGCGAACCAGCCTTCCCAAAAACCGGCAGACTCCTGCGCCTTCCCAGGGCGTGGCACCCAGCGACTGTCGCGATGAATCGTGTCATCCGACCGTGTCTCGATGGTCACGGGCTTCAGTTCATCGCGGTCGGGATCGTACCAGTTCGTTTCTCCGACCGCTTCCCCCGCCAGCTGTTCGAGCCTGGCAGGATCCGACAGGTCTTGGGCGACGACGGTGGCCGCGAATCCGCCCAGCATTGCCGAGACGATCAGCCAACCTCCCAGCAAGCTCGGCAGGAGACGCGCCCCGGAACACCGCCAGGAACAACGAACCTGGGCTCGTTGGACAACTTGATCGGAGTGATTCATCGCAGTACCTCCGGCGAGGTCGCCCGCCCGCGGGTCTCCGTTGTCGCCGCGGTCGCAGGAGAAACCGCAGCGGGGGTTCGCTGCTCGACCGTTGGCCCCGTATCCGGCTCCGCCCACTCGCCCCTTTGACGCGAGGCTTCGGCGCGGATCGCCAGTTCGACTTCCCATCCTTCCAAGCGGATGCGGGCGTCGAGGTAACCAAGGAAACGCACGAAGATGCTCAGGGCGACAACCGTCCACATCGCCAACGGCATCACCACCAGCTGCACGTCCGGAATGTCCCATTCGCCGATCCGCAACGCCCAGCTCCACTGGCCCGTGGCGATCGCCCGGACAAACAGCAAACTGTAGAACACGGCAGCGGTTAAGAAGAGATAGATCATGCTGCTCAGCAGGCAGCGGACAAACAGCTCGGCTGCCAAAGGTCCGTGCAGCAGCCGACTGCGGCGAGCCGCGGTCACCGGCGTCCCTTGCTTGGCTCGCAAAGGGCAACGCTCCAACAAGAGGATCTCGGGAAGAAACGGAAGAAAGGCGCGAATGCCCCAAGCCCCGCAGACGAGGACGCCGAGCAGGATGCCCTCACGTGCCCAGGAAAACCCTTCTCCCCAGCTCGGCAGCACCAGCAGCATGGCAAGCAAAGGTCCCCGCAGGACACCTAACACCCAGAGGCATCGCCAGGCAACCTGGCCGGTCGCACGCACCACCTCGCGCCAGGGGGGCCGATGCTCGAACACCGCCTGCCCGAGGAAGTAGGTCGTCAAAACCCCGGCGAGCGGCGCCTGCAAGAACACCAGCGCCGCCATCAGCCAAGTGTAACGCACCCGCTGGATGACGGTCACTTCGTCGACCAGCCCATCGATCGCATCCGAGACCGGCATCCAGCCAAGCAGCAACAGATTCAAAACGACCCAGGGGGCGGCTCCCAGGAGCAACCCGATCATCCACGCCTGCGGATAACGCCTTAACAAAATCAACGCCAGATCGCCGATCTCCGACAACTTCCGCGGGCGGATGGCCACGTGAGTCCGGTCAAGCTGCATCGTTTATTTCACCGCTGCGAGGGAAACCGAGCACCACGAAATAGAAGGTGATCAAGCCGGAAGAGCCAATCGCCCAGCCTGCTTTAATCGCATAAGGAAGGCGACTCGGCGAGATGAACCCTTCGGTAAACGCCGCCAAGACGAACAGCAGCGAGGCGGCCACGATCAGGGGGACGGCACGCAACGCATTTTTCCGCAGCGAATCGTAGCGGGACAGTCCGCCGGTGGCGAACAGGCCCAGCCCTAACCGCAAACCGGCGGCGGCCGACAAAGCGATCGCGGTCAATTCAAACGGCCCGTGCGCCGTCACGAATTCCAGAAAATGATCGCCCGAGGCCACATCGGGGCGCGACATGTAGCCAAACACCGCCCCCAGGATCACCGCATTGCTTGCCAGCGTGAACACGCAGGGCACCAACAAGATCCCGAAGGCAAAGCAGCGAAGACCGATCCCCGTATTGTGGGAAATGTAAAACGAGGTCCCCATCGTGTATTGGCCCACATCGCCCCGGGGTGGTTCTTCGTACATCGTCTCCATCGATTCGATCATCGTGTCCCCCAGGATCCCCTGGGCATAATCGGGAAACGCCTCGGCTTGATGCGCCAGGTACAACGATAACGAAAACAAACCAAAGAAAATGATCGCGGCAAAGCGAACGCAGGGGTCCGCAAAAATTCGTTGCGGTGCGTCGCGGAAAAAGAGGTCCACCCAGGTACGCGGCGCAAACGGCTTGCTGCGATACAGGCGATTGTGAGCGCGACCCACCAAACGGTGAAGATAAGCCACCGTCCCAGGAGGAAGCTGGTACGCATCGGCGAGCGCCAGGTCGGCGCAGGCCGAGCGGTAGAGGGCGGCAAACCGGGCCACCGCTTGGGCACCCGTCTGCGGATCTCGCGAGACCGAGCCAAGGGAATCGCAAAGCTGCTCGAGCTCTTTCCACTGAGCCTGACGTTGTTCCAACATCGCCGCCGTCTTCATCAGCACGTCGCCTCCTCGGTCACCCGCTCGTTTGTGCGAGCCGTTCAGCGGGAACCGGAATGGGGGTAGGGGGAAGCTGTTCCGCGTCGCGTGCCAAGGGGCTGAAGCCGGCCAATTCGCCGAGCGGTTCCGGCTCGGCCCGCTCATCCCAGAGATACGCCCGATAGTAAAGCGCATAGAGTAACAGGTCGGGATCGATATCACGGCGGAAGGCAAACCGGTCGATCAAAGGGCCTGCCAAATGGCGTGCTACCTCGCGGCGCCGGGCCGGAGCCAACTGCCCCCGTCGCTCGGCATAGGAAGCCAACGTCCTCGCCAATGTTTGCGAGATCCGGAAATCGGCCGGCACGAATTGGGCTAACGCCATCACGCGGCGATCCTCGACCTTGGCAACCGGCACCCGCCAACTCTTTTCGTCGATCACCACCATCGTTCCCGCCGCCAAGTCGCCCAGCCGCTGCATCCGTCGCGTCAACATCACCGAAGCCAGACCGAGGATGCCGGTCGGAATGAACATGACTTCGGGAATCTCTGGATTGAGCTGTGACAAAGCGGCGTAAGGCGCCATGTCGGCGACGCGGAGCAGATTCCGCAAGATCGCCTGCGTCGCCGACAGCGGCCTGCCATCGGTGCTGATGACCCGCAGACCGCACAGCCGCTTGCCGACCGTCCGACCGTTGTAGAAAGTCTCCAGCAAGGCGCCATAGAACCAATTGACGATGAACGTCAGGACCATGAACGCCGCCACGGTGAATGCGAACAAGATCTGCAGGCCTGTCAGCGCCGAGACGATCATCAGCAGGAAGAACACCAGCCCCAGACCGCCCCAACGAACGACCACGTCGATCAGGTAGGCCGGCAGCCGCCGGAAGGGACCGGCCAGCTGGTATTCGAACGCGATATTCTCCGGCGTCACCACCTCGATCGTGGTATCGATCCGCGATACTGGGGCCATGAACCCTTCCTAAGCGAAGCCGTCGCGACGTTTCCGGCTCCGCAGCGCGTTGGCCTGATCGTCGTCGAGGAAGCGTTCGTTCTTGGGATCCCACTGCAGGTCCCGTCCCAACATCAAGCACAGGTTCAACAGGTGGCAAGACGTCATCGTGCGATGATGCGAAAACACGTCCGAAACCGGTTGCGAACGATCCTCGACGCTGTGGAAGAAGTTCTGCATATGGTTGCCCGGTTGGCCGCCGTACAGCGCCACCATCCGTGCTTGCAATTCCTCTTCATCGGCTTCGGTGAGCGCATCGAGAGGAGCCCCCTGCAGTTTCCCGCGATTGACGAAGATCCGACCGAGCTCCCCTTCGAATAGGATTCCGTTGGGGAAATTGATCTCCTCTTCCGGCCGCTGGTAACGGTCGGTCACATTCATCGTCGCCCCGTTGGCGTAGGTCAGCGTCAGATCGAATTCGGTCGCCGTGTTGTACCCATCCGGCAGCTCGGCTTTGCCGTCGAAGAACGACTGCCAGTTGAAATCGGTAGGGACGATCTCGGGCAACTTCCCCTTCCCGGAAACCTTGACCGGTCCCGTCTGATCCTGGCCCAAAGCCCACTGGGCGATGTCGACATGATGGGCTCCCCAGTCGGTCATCTTGCCGCCCGAGTACTCAAACCACCAGCGGAACATGCGACGCCGTTGCTCCGAGTAGCCTTCTTTTTGGGCCGGCCCCAGCCACATGTTCCAATCGAGCCCTTCCGGCGGCTCGGTCGCTTTGAACGGGCCAGCGCCGGGCGCCCCGCCGATCGCGACGTAGGCGTTGACGTTCTTGCCCAGACGGCCACTTTGCACCAGGGCGATCGCTTTCAAAAATTTGCCGCCGTTTTCGCTGCGCTGCTGGGTCCCCACCTGGAAGACGCGGCCGGTCTCTTCGACGACGGCGCAGATCTGCTGCCCCTCTTCGATCGTCAGCGTCAGCGGCTTTTCGCAGTAAACGTCACATCCTGCTCGCAACGCAGCGATCGCGATCGGCACATGCCAATGATCCGGCGTCCCAATCGTCACGATGTCGGGCTGTTCGTTTTCCAGCAGCTTGCGGTAGTCGGTGTAGGTATTGAGCTCTCCACCAAACGCTTTATTGAATTCATCGCAGTGCAACTGGTCGACGTCGCAAACGGCGATCATGTTGCCGAACTTGGCGGCGTTGCGGGCGATCGAACCACCCCGGTTGTACCGCCCGCGGCTCCCTCCCACTCCGATGGCTGCGATCGTCTTCTGCTTGCCGCCCTCCTGGGCGAAGGCGACTCCATCGGACAGCGCGATCGGCGTGGAAGCGACGGCGCCGGTGGCGGCCGAACGTTTCAGGAAATCTCGTCGTGACTGAGCCATGGGTCGGTAACTCCAGAGAGAAGAAAGGGGGGACAATGGGGGACTGGGTCCGCTGATCGTCCGCGCGGGGTCACGAAATGGTTTTCCGGGGCGCCGGCCAACCGTGAAGCCCTGCGCCAACCTGCGCGAACCTGGCGAAGCACGGACCACCATTGTAGCCGAGTTCCCTCCCTCCAGGGCCGCTGGCGGTCCACAGCCCGCCCCCAGTGCCCCATGCCACTTACATTGGCACCAGCCATGACAGATTTGTTAGCGGAGCGGCGCAAGCCGCCCGGTGTTTCGTCAGGATGTTCTTTGCGAGACCGGACGGCGCGCGCCGTTCCGCGACCAAGTAAAAGCGGCCGAACCCGGGCGGCGGCCGGTTAGAGCTTGTAGGCGAGCAACCGTCCTTGCTCGCGGAGGTAGAGCCGCCGATTGGCGATCACCGGATGGGCCCAGCTTTTCCCTTGCTGGAATTCGGGCACAAATTCGTGGACCAGGGTAAACGCTTGCGGGGTCGCCTTGACCAACAGCACCGTCCCATCTTCGCGTCGCATGATCACGTGGCCATCGCCGTAGACAACCGCGGCCTCGCCCCGTCCCGGGGCGCGCACCGGCCCCCAGGCGATTTCGCCGCTCGCCATCTCCAGACAGATCGGCAACCCATTGCCGTTGCCATGCCCGGCGTAAACGTATCCGTCGACCAAGACCATCCCCCCATGCTTCACCTGGAACTCGCGGCCCTCCAACCAATAAACTTCTTCCGCGTCGACCTCGCCGTCACCGGCGGGAACCAGCTTCAGCAGCGCCGCCCCTGTGTTGTAGCCGGTACTGGTAAAGACATTGTCGCCCGCGACGATCGCGGTGGGAATGTTGGCGGTCCCATTGGCAACCCGGTCGTATTGCCAAAGGACCTTACCATCGGCAGCCCGCACGCCGATCAGCCCCTTGCCGACCAGTTGGACGTATTGCCGGACTCCTCCGCCGTGGGAAATCACGATCGAGCTATAGCCCGCCCCATCCTTCAGCGGTTTGCCGTTGACGCCTGGCCCTTCCCGGGTGTTGGAAAGGTCGGCGGCCCAGACTTCCTCTCCCGTCAGTTTGTCGAGCGCAACGACCATCGCCTGCGGCCCCCCCGGCGTGCAGATCACCCGATCCCCATCGACCAGCGGGGATTCGCTGAACCCCCAACCGCTCATCATTTTGCCGTCCCAGTCGGCGAAATCGCGACTCCAGAGGCGATGTCCATCGGCGACATCGAGGCAGACGATCTTGCCGTTGCTGGTCACCAGGTACAGCCGCTGGCCGTCGACGGTCGGCGTGCTGCGACTTCCTTCATAGCCATGCTTTGGTTTCACCTCGGTGACCGGTTGTTTCCACAGCACCTTGCCTGTCGCTTCATCGATGGCCAAGACCGCTTGGTGGGCGGGAAAATTCCCGGTCGTGAAGATCCGTCCGTCGGCGACGCTGACGCTTGCGTAGCCTTCTCCCAAACCTTCGGCGGACCACTCTAACGGAGGTCCCTCCGCATCCCAGTTGTCGTACAGCCCCGTCTCGGTTGACCGATTGGTTCGTTCCGGTCCTCTCCATTGCGGCCAATCCTCCGCTTGAAGAGGCAGCCAAGCAAGGGCAACAGAAAGGGCCAAAACGGGGAAGGCGAAACGCATGGGGAGTATTTCCTGCTATTCTGGTGAGTCGCAGTCGAGGGGTTCCGAGTCATCAGCGGCTTGGAATGCTCTCTCCCGCCGACGCCTGACGACCGAACGGTCGTTCCCACCCATTATTGCGAGGATTCGATCCCATGTCCCGACCCCAAGTTTCCCATTTCGATCGTCAATCCCCAGGCCGCCGGCCGACCGCCGCGGAAGCGAAGCGAACGCCGCAGCTCGGACGTCGTGATTTCCTGGCGACCAGCGGTGCCTTGGCAGCGAGCGCTTGGCTGGCACCTGGCGTGTCGGCCGAGGATCCTGCCCGTCCCTTGCGACTGGGCATCGTGGGGGTGGCGAACCGGGCGTCGGCGAACCTTTCGGCCGTCTCGAGCCAGTCGATCGAAGCGCTCTGCGACGTCGATGCGAACCATCTGAAGGGCGTCACGGGGAAGTACCCCAACGCCCGCGTCTACACCGACTACCGGGAGATGCTGGAACAGGAAAAGGATCTCGACGGCGTGGTCGTCAGCACGCCCGACCATCATCACGCACCGGCCACCATCCGGGCGATCCAGAAAGGCTTCAATGTTTACTGCGAAAAGCCGCTAACCCACACCGTGGCGGAAGCGCGAGCGATCACCGAGGCGGCCCGCGCCCAAGGCGTCGTCACCCAGATGGGGACGCAGATTCATGCGGGCGATAACTACCGTCGCGTGGTCGAAGCGATTCGTGGCGGCGCGGTCGGCAGCGTCCAGCGGGTCCACGTGTGGGTCGGCAAGGGTTGGGGCGCGACGAGCATGCCGCAGCCGAGCGGCAAGCCGGCCCCCGAACATCTCGACTGGGACCTGTGGCTCGGCCCGGCCGAAGCACGCGGCTACACGCCGGGCCTGCATCCGGCCGCCTGGCGCCGCTATCGTGACTTTGGCGCCGGCACGCTGGGCGATATGGGCTGCCACTATATCGACCTGCCCTTCTGGGCCTTGGGGCTCAAGTACCCCTCGCGGATCGTCGCCGATGGCCCGCCCGCCAGCGAGGAATACTGCCCGACCGGCTTGCGCGTCGATTACACCTTTGAGGCGACCGACCAGCACGATCAGCTCGAGCTGAGCTGGTACGACGGCGATCGCTCCCCCCAGGAGCTCGAAGGCGTCAAGGTTCCCGGCAGTGGCGTGCTGTTCGTCGGCGACAAAGGGATGATGATCGCCACCTACGGCAACTACACCTTGCTTCCCAAAGAAAAGTTTGCCGAGTACCAGCCGCCCGAGCAGACGATCGCCGCCTCGATCGGTCACCACAACGAGTGGTTGCAAGCGATCCGCACCGGTGGAGAAACGCTCTGCAAGTTCGACTATTCCGGACCGCTGACCGAAACGGTCTTGCTGGGCACGGTCGCCCATCGTGCGGGTCGCCCGCTGCGTTGGAACGGCGCCGCTGCCCGCTTCGTCGACGACGCGGCCGCCGATGCGATGCTGACCAAATCGTATCGCCGCGGCTGGGAAGTGCCGGGCGCGACCGCCTCGTCCGTTTCGTAAGCGGTCACCCCAGGCCGAGGACCGGACGACGGCGATGCCTGGCGCATCGGACTGGCGCATCGGACTGGCGCATCGGACTGG
>Ga0102938_10003846_pt1 | contig 11118 bp, 11 predicted proteins | sample SalPonR2_B_D2_MG_FD_84516 | JGI IMG/M metagenome (GOLD analysis project Ga0102938, IMG submission 84516) | Salt pond soil microbial communities from South San Francisco under conditions of wetland restoration - Salt Pond MetaG R2_B_D2_MG | ecosystem: Environmental > Aquatic > Marine >... | reverse complement strand
GAGGCAACCTTCCGCAAGGGGCTGGGGCTCATGCTCGACTCCGCCCGCGAGGTTCTGGCACAATCGAAACTGGCAGCGGAGTAATCGGCATGATCGTTCGCGACTTCAACGAACTCAAGGGCACCGACCGCTCCGTCTCGGCCGAGCGCTGGACGTCGACGCGGATGCTGCTGGCCGACGACGGCATGGGCTTCAGCTTCCACATCACCGAGATCGAGGGCGGCGCGGAGCACGTGTTCCACTACAAGCACCACTTCGAGAGCGTCTACTGCATCTCCGGGGAGGGCGAGATCGAGGCCCTCGACACCGGCGAGGTCTGGCAGATCAGGCCCGGCGTCATGTACGCGCTGAACCTGCACGACCGGCACCGTCTGCTGGCGCGCGAGACGCTGGTGCTCGCCTGCTGCTTCAACCCGCCGGTGACGGGCAAGGAGGTCCACCGCGAGGACGGCTCCTACGCCCCGGCCGAAGAGGTCTCGTGACCTCGGCCGATCACCCGGTGAACGATTCCCAAGACAAGCGAGGCGACCGCCCCGGACGGGCGGTCGCCGGAAACGGGGACCCCATGAAGGACCTGAACGCCTCGGGCCGCGACGGCCGCGGCCACACCGTCGAGAAGATCGGCGGCACCTGCATGAGCCGATCGCCCGAGCTGGTCGAGACCCTCTTCAACGGCGGCCGGCCCGAGGAGGAGGTGTACAACCGCATCTTCGTCGTCTCGGCCTATTCCGGCGTGACCGACGCCCTCCTGGAGCACAAGAAGTCCGGCGAGCCCGGCGTCTACGCCCTCTACGCCAACGAAGGCGACATGGCCTGGTCGGAGAAGCTCGACCGCGCGCGCGACGTGATGGCCGAGGCGCATGCCGGCGTGCTGGCCGAGCCCGGCGACGTCAAGGCCGCCGACGACTTCCTGCGCGACCGGATCGAGGGCGTGCGCTCCTGCCTGATCGACCTGCAGCGCCTCTGCGGCTACGGGCATTTCCGGCTCGACGAGCACATGAGCGTGGTGCGCGAGCTGCTCTCGGGCCTCGGCGAGGCGCATTCGGCCTTCGCCACCTCGCTGCTGCTGCGCCGGCACGGCATCAACGCGCGCCCGGTCGACCTCTCCGGCTGGCGCGACGAGACGCATCCCTCGCTCGACCAGCGCATCGCCGGCGCCCTCGAGGACGTGGACGTGACGCGCGAGCTTCCCATCGTCACCGGCTACGCCCAGTGCGCCGAGGGGCTGATGCGCGAGTTCGACCGCGGCTACTCCGAGGTCACCTTCGCCCGCATCGCCGCCCTCACCGGCGCGCGCGAGGCGGTGATCCACAAGGAGTTCCACCTCTCCTCCGCCGATCCCAAGATCGTCGGCGCGGACGCGGTGCGAAAGCTCGGCCGCACCAACTACGACGTGGCCGACCAGCTCTCCAATCTCGGCATGGAGGCGATCCATCCGCGCGCCGCCAAGACGCTGCGCCAGGCGGGCATTCCGCTGCGCGTCGCCAACGCCTTCGACCCGGGCGATCCCGGCACGCTGATCGACGCCGAACCCGCCGAGGGGCCGCGCGCCGAGATGGTGACGGGCCTGCCCGTCCTCGCCTTCGAGGTGTTCGAGCAGGACATGGTCGGCGTGAAGGGCTACGACGCCCGCATCCTCGAGGCGCTGACGCGCCACAAGGTGCGCATCGTCTCCAAGGCCTCGAACGCCAACTCGGTCGTCCACTACGTCGACGCGCCGCTCAAGACCGTGAAGCGCGCCGCCCGCGACCTCGAGCAGGCGTTCCCCTCGGCCGAGGTGAAGGCCCGCAAGATGGCGCTCGCCAGCGTCATCGGCCGCGATCTGCGCGGCCTCGGCTGCGCCCGCCGCGGGCTCGAGGCGCTCGAGGCCGCCGGCGTCGACGTCCTGGCCCTGCAGGACAACGGCCGCGCGGTGGACGTGCAGTTCCTCGTGCCCTCCGGCTCGCTGGAGGCGGCGGTCAAGGCGCTGCACCGCGAGATCGTGGAGCGCGACGACACACCGGTTCGGCCCGCGGCGGCGCTCACGCCCGCCGTGTGAAGCCGAAGGTCCCGACAGGGAGGGACCGAAGGACCCGTCCCCCAGTCCCACCGGGGGCGGGTCCTTTTTCTCGTCCGGGCGTCCGCGCGTCCTGCGCCCGCCGGCCGATCCTTCAAGCCTGAAACGTCGCCCGGACCCGCCGCCCCGAAACGGCGCGAAAGCCGCCCGACTTCCTCCAAGCCTGAAGGATCGGAGGTCGAACCGCCCCCGATTCCGCACCGAAACGACGCGGCCGCCGGGCCGTTCCTCTCGTCGCCGCGCCGATCCCGGAGGAACATTCCACGAACGCCCCATCATCGGACCCGACCCATGCGGAACAATACCCGAACCCCGCCCGCGCCCGACCCCGGAACCGCCCGGATCCTCCGCGCCGAAGGCGCCGCGGCCCTCGCCGCCGCGCTCCTCGCCTACGCCCATCTCGGCCTCTCCTGGTGGCTCTTCGCCGCCCTGATCCTGGCCCCGGACCTCGCGATGCTCGGCTATCTGCGCGGCCCCCGCCTCGGCGCCGCGCTCTACAACGCCGCCCACACCTACGTCCTTCCCGTCCTCGTCGGAATCGTCGGCTGGTGGGGCGACTCGCGCCTAGCGCTCGGCGTGGCGCTCATCCTCGTCGCGCATGTCGGCTTCGACAGGGCAATGGGTTACGGCCTGAAGCTCCCGCAGGGCTTCAGGCACACGCATCTCGGCCGGATCGGTCGCGGGGCCGCGCCGGGCGGCCCCTGACCGGCCTCAGCGCTGCGGCTCGACGATGATCTTGCCGGTCGCCTTGCGGTCGGCCAGCGCCCGGATCGCCTGCGGCGCCTCGCCGAGCGAATAGCGCTCGGAGATCAGGGGCTTGATCTTTCCCTCGCGGAGCCAGCCGACCAAGGTCTGCATGTCCTTGCGGAAGCTCTGCGGCTCCTTCGCCAGATACGCCCCCCAGAACACGCCGACCAGCGCCGCGTTCTTCAACAGGCAGAGATTCAACGGAATCTTCGGAATCTCGCCCCCCGCGAAGCCGACCACCAGGTGCCGCCCGCGCCAGCCGATCGAGCGGAAGGCGGGCTCGGCCAGATCGCCCCCGACCGGATCGTAGATCACGTCCGGGCCTTCGGGGCAGATCTCCTTGAGCCGCTTGCGGAGATCGCCCTCCGAATAGTTCAGGAGCTGATCCGCTCCATGCGCCTTGCAGACCGCCAGCTTGTCCTCGGTCGAGGCCGCGGCGATCACCTTCGCCCCGGCGGCCTTGGCGATCTCCACCGCCGCGAGGCCGACGCCGCCCGCCGCGCCCAGCACCAGCACCGTCTCTCCGGCCTTCAGCTCGCCCCGGTCCATCAGCGCATGATACGAGGTCCCGTAGACCATCGGGAACGCCGCCGCGACGTCGAGATCGACCCCCTCCGGCAGCGGCGCGAGGCGGCCGGCGTCGCACACCGCCTCCTCGGCGAAGCCGCCCCAGGAGATCATGCCCATGACCTTGTCGCCGTTGGAGAAACCGCTGACGCCCGGCCCCACGGCAGTGACCACGCCGGCGATGTCCGAGCCGGGCGAGAACGGCCGGTCCGGCTTGAACTGATACTTGTTCTCGATGATCAGCGTGTCCGGGAAGTTGACCGAGCAGGCGTGCACGGCGACCCGCACCTGACCCTCGCCCGGCTCCGGCGCCGGCACGTCCTCGACCACGAGGCTCTCCGGCGGACCCCATTCCTTGCAGAGGACGGCGCGCATCGTCTTTCCCTCCCGGCATCCTGTCACGGCGGGGGGACGCTATCCGCCGCCGCCGGCCGCGTCCATGCCCCGCAGCCCGCCCTTGCGGCGGCGCGGGGAGGCTGCGAGCCTGAGGGGATCCGCAACCAGGGAGGACGCGCCGTGACGGGCACCGTGAGCCATGCGATCTGCGAAGGGATGGAAGGTCTCGGCATCGACGCGCTGTTCTGCCTGCCGGGCATCCAGAACGACGACTTCTTCAACATCCTGTTCGACTTTCCGGCGATCCGCCCGTTCGTGACGCGCCACGAGCAGGCCTGCGCCTACATGGCCGCAGGCGCCGCCCAGGCCTCCGGCCGGCCCGCCGCCTATTGCGTGGTGCCGGGCCAGGGCGTGCTCAACGCCTCGGCCGGGCACGCGACGGCCTACGCCACCTCCGCGCGCGTCCTCGCCGTCGTGGGCCAGAGCAAGAGCCCCTACATCGGCGCGATGCACGGTCTGCTGCACGAGCTGCCGGACCAGATGGCGGTGCTCGGTCAGATCTCGAAGCACGCGGCGCCGCTGCGCGACGCCCGCGCCGCCGGCGGTGCGGTCGCGACTTCGTTCGCCGCCCTCGCGGGGGGGCACCCGAAACCCGTGACCATCGAGACGCCGCTCGATTTCTGGGCGGCCGCGACCGAGGCCGCGGAGGTCCCGGCGCCCGCCTTCCCGGAGGTGGACGAGGAGGCGATCGCGAAGGCCGCCGACCTGCTCGCGGCCGCGGAACGTCCCATGATCGTGCTGGGCGGCGGCGCCCATGACGCCGCCGAGGCGGTGGGCGAACTCGCCGACATGCTGGGCTGCCCGGTCTCGGCGCTGCGCCAGGGCAAGGGCGCCTACGACGAGCGCCGCCCCCTCGCCGTGCCCGGCCCTGTGGCGCACGAACTCTGGCCGGAGACCGACGTCGCGCTCGGCGTCGGCACGCGCTTCCAGACGCACGAGATGCAGTGGGGCGTCGACGACGACATCAAGCTCGTCCAGATCGAGGCGGATCCCGACGAGCTGAACCGCCGCGGCCGCATCGACGTGCCGATCCACGCCATGACGCAGGACGCCCTGCCCCGGCTGATCGAGGCGCTCGGCGCGCGCCTCGGCCGCCGCGAGGACCGCTCCGACGAACTCGCCGGCCGCACCGCCGCCTTCCGCGAAAAGGTCCGGGAGAAGCTGACCCCGACCTTCGACGACCTCGAGGTGATCGCCGAGGTGCTGGGCGAGGACGGGATCTTCGTCGACGACCTGACGCAGGTGGCCTACGCGGCGCGCTTCCTGCACCGCGCGCCGCGGCCGCGCAGCTACGTCTGCGCGGGCTATGCCGGAACCCTCGGCTGGGGTCTGCCGGCCGGGCTCGGCGCGCAGGTGGCCTGCCCGGGGCGGCGGGTGCTGGTGGTGCAGGGCGACGGCGGCTTCGGTTATTGCGCGACGGAACTCGCGACGGCGGTGAAGTACGACCTGCCGGTGGTGGTCCTCGTCTACAATGACGCCGCCTACGGCAACGTGCAGCGCATCCAGCAGCAGCGTTTCGGGCACAACCGCACCATCGCGACGGACCTCGTGAACCCCGACGTCCCGCGCTTCGCGGAGAGCTTCGGCGCCCTCGGCATCCGGGCCGAACCGGGTGCGGAGGGGCTGCGGACGGCATTGCAGGCGGCCTTCGCGGCCGGCAGACCGGCCGTGGTCGAGGTCCCGACGCCCGAGCGCTACCCGAGCCCGTGGCGCTGGATCCAGCTTCCGACGGTGCGGGGCCCGGCGCTTCCGAACGTTCTGCTCGCGGACTGAGCGGCCGGCGAGGGGGTGGGCATGACGGGGTTTCGTTCGACGCTGATCGTGCTGCTGTTCGGGGTCTGTTCCGTGCTGCTTCCCGCCGTTGCGGGGGCGCAGGAGGGCGCCGGCGCGGCGGAGCCCGCCGGGACGGCGGCGGGGCCCGTCGCCTCGCTGCTGGAGACGCTCCGCGATCCCGCGAGCCGGGACGCGCTGATCGCCGAGCTCGAGCGCATCGTGGGCGCCGCGGACGAGGCCGATCCGGCGGAAGGCGCCGCAGAGACGGCGGCGGCGGCCGGCGCGGCGGAGACGGCGGAGCCCGACTCCCTCGGACGGCGCATCGCGGAGACGACCCAGGCGGCGGCGGAGGAGATCGCCGCCGAGGCGACGCGGATCTGGTCGCGGCTGATGCGGGCGCCGCGCACCCTCTCGGCGATCGGCTCGGTCTCGCCCGAGCTGCTGCGGGACGCGGCGCTCGACCTCGCGCTGGTGATCGCCGCGACGGTGGCGATCTTCCTTGCGCTGCGGGGCTTCGCCAAGCGGCTGTTCCGCTCCCTCGGCGAGGTCGCGGCGGATGCGGGGGCGGCGCGGACCGCGGCGGTGATCGCGCTTTCGGTCGCGATCGACATGGGCGTCGTGCTGCTGGCCTGGGCGGGGGGCTACGTCGTCGGGCTGACCGCGCTCGGCTCGGCCGGCGAGATCGCGCTTCGCCAGACGCTCTATCTCAACGCCTTCCTTCTGGTGGAGACGGCGCGGGTGGTGATCCGCGCGGTGATCTCGCCGACGACGGGGCATCTGCGCCTCGTGCCGATCCCGGACGCCGGGGCGGCGACCCTCTCGCGCTGGCTCGGCGTCGCCGCGAGCGTGGTGGGCTACGGGCAGCTGCTGGTGGTGCCGATCGTCAACCAGAACGCCTCCTGGTTCGCCGGGCGGGGCGTCTCGACGCTGGCCTCGCTGATCGCGGTCGGCATCATGGTCGCGCTGACGCTGCGCCATCGGCGGGCGGTGGCGGACTGGCTGGCCGGAGGCGCCGGCGCGACCGGCCTGCGGCCCGGCCTCGCGCGGGTCTGGCACTGGGCGGCGCTGGCCTATCTGATCGGACTGCTGGTGATCGTGCTGACACGGCCCGGGGACGTGCTGCTGCCGGTGCTGCTGGCCTCGGCCAGGATCCTGGCGGCGGTCGTGATCGGGGCGGCCGCGGTGCAGGCGATCGGCCGGGCGACGGCGCGCGGCGTGCGGCTGCCGGAGTCGGTCAACGAATCGCTGCCCCTGCTGGAGCGGCGGCTCGACGCCTTCGTGCCGAAGTTCCTTCTGCTGCTGCGCCTCGGCGTCGCCGCTGCGGTGCTGACCTACACCTTCGACACGCTCGGGATCACCGATTTCGGCGGATGGTTCGCCTCGCCGGCCGGCGCGCGGCTGACGGGGGCGGCGGCGACGGTGCTGCTGGTGCTGCTGTTCGCCTTCGCGGCGTGGCTGGCGCTGAGCTCCTGGGTCGACTGGCGGCTGCGCCCGACCAAGGGCCGGCCCGCCTCGGCGCGCGAGCGGACGCTGCTGACGCTGCTGCGAAACGCCGCGACCATCGTGATCCTGGTGCTGACGCTGATGGTCTCGCTGTCGGAACTCGGGCTCGACATCGCGCCGCTCCTCGCCTCGGCCGGCGTGCTCGGCCTCGCCATCGGCTTCGGCGCAGAAGATGGTGCAGGACATCATCACCGGCGTCTTCATCCAGTTCGAGAACGCGATGAACGTGGGCGACGTGGTGACCGTGGGCGGCACCACCGGGGTGGTCGAGAAGCTGACGATCCGCTCGGTCAGCCTGCGGGACCTGCACGGGGTCTACCACATCATCCCGTTCAGCTCGGTCGACATGGTCTCCAACTACAACCGCGACTACGCCTTCCACGTCGCGGACATGGGCATCGCCTATCGCGAGGACGTGACCGAGGCCAAGACGGCGATGTTCGACGCCTTCGAGGCGCTGAAGGCCGATCCCGACTGGGCGCCGCACGTGCTCGAGGACCTGCAGTGGTTCGGCGTCAACGCCCTCGGCGACAGCGCGGTGGTGGTGCGCGCGCGGATCAAGTGCGCGCCCGGCCAGCAGTGGGGCGTGGGGCGGGCCTACAACGAGCTCTGCAAGCGCATCTTCGACGAGCGGGGGATCGAGATCCCGTTCCCGCACACGACGGTCTATTTCGGCGAGGACAAGCGCGGCCACGCCCCGCCGGCGCGGATCGCGTCGGTTCATCCGCCGGAGGCCGACGCCGCCGCGGGCGGGCCGCCGGACGCCGCCGAGGCCGCGACGGCCGAACCGCGGTCCGGGCGCACGGCCCCGCCCGAGGACGAGAGCGACGCGCGGGGCTGAGGCCCGGCGCGTCGCCGGGGGCGTTCAGCGTCCGAAGGGGACGGCGCGCGCGTATTGCGGCGGGGTCGAGGCGGTCGCGCCGAGGACCGTCGCCGCGCGCCAGACCCAGCGCGGATCGCGCAGCATCTCGCGCGCCAGCGCCACCATGTCGGCCTGTCCGGAGCGCAGCACGCTTTCGGCCTGGATCGGGTCGGTGATCATGCCGACGGCGATGGTGGGCAGGCCGGAGCGGCGCCGGATCTCGGCCGCGAGACCGTTCTGGTAGCCCGGCCCGACCGGCACCTGCTGCGCCGGGGAGAGGCCCCCGGAGGAGACGTGGATCGCGTCCACGCCCTCGGCCTTGAGCGCCTCGGCGAAGGCGCAGGTCTGCTCGAGGTCCCAGCCGCCCTCCACCCAGTCGGTCGCCGAGACGCGCACCAGCAGCGGCTTCTCCTCGGGCCACGCGGCCCGCACGGCGCGCGCGATCTCGAGCGGGTAGCGCATGCGGCTCTCGAGGTCGCCGCCGTAGCGGTCCGTCCGCCGGTTCGAGAGCGGCGAGAGGAACTGGTGCAGCAGATAGCCGTGGGCGCAATGCAGCTCCACGGAATCGAGGCCGATCGCCAGCGCCCGGCCGGCGGCGGCGACGAAGGCGTCGCGCAGGCGGGCGAGGCCCGCGTCGTCGAGCGCGGCCGGCCTGTGCCAGCCTTCGCCCGCCGGCACGTCCGAGGGGGCCACGGTCTCCCAGGGCTCCGCCTCGGCCGGAAGCGCGCCGCCGCCCTCCCAGGGCCGCTGCGCGCTGGCCTTGCGGCCGGCATGGCCGAGCTGCACGCCGATGCGCGCCGGGCCGACAGAGCGGCAGAAGGCGGCGACCCGCTCCATCTTCACCGCCTGCGCCTCCGACCAGAGGCCGGTGCAGCCGTGGGTGATGCGCCCCTCCGGCGTCACCGAGGTCGCCTCGATCATGATCAGCCCGGGGCCGGCCGAGGCCATCTGACCGAGATGCACGAGGTGCCAGTCCGTCATGTCCCCCTCTACGGCCGAGTACTGGCACATCGGGGCGACCATGATGCGGTTGGCGAGTTCGAGCCCGGCAAGGCGGATCGGCTCGAAAAGGGCGGCGGGCATGGGCGGGATCCTCCGGCGGCTTCGGGTCGCGGCCATGCATGCCACGCCCCGGCGCCGGGGACGAGAGGGGCGGACGCGAAACGGCGCCCGGGAGGGATCCCGGGCGCCGCAGCCGCCGCGCGGCGGTCGACAGGGCAGGCGATCGGCGCGGCGGCGACCCGGGCCTCAGTCGGCGGCGGGGCGCTGGCTGAGGATCATCAGGCTGTCCGCCGTCATCTCGGCGTCCTCGAAGAGCGCGTCGTCGAGCTCGCCCGTCACGGAGACGTGGTCCCCGACGGTGACGATCTGCGCGCCCTCCGGATCGAGCGGGTCGTAGGGCATGTCCGAGGTGTCGACGGTGATGGTGGTGGCGGAGCCGGTGACGAGGTCGAACTCGCGGCCGTCGATGTCGGTCACCTGGCCGCCGATCGTCACGCCGGGACCGTCCCAGGTGATCGCCGGATAGGCGATGAACACCGCGCCGACCGACTCCTCGTCGATCCCCGAGGCGTAGTGGAAGGTGTTGGAGCGCTCGTTCCAGACGCTCGACGCCTCGATGGTGCGCTCCTCGTAGAAGCCGTCGTCGACGTAGCCGTAGACGGTGACCTTGTCGCCGGAGCGGAGCGGGGCGGCGTCCATGTCGGGGTCGAAGTCGTCCATTTCGACCGTGATCATGCCCTGACCGTGGTCGAGGCTGAACTGGGTGGCCATGGCGCTGGCCACCTCGCCCGAGACGGCGACCCAGGCCCCGTCGCGCTTCGACGCGACCGCGGACTCCTGGGCGGCGGCGGGCGCGAAGAGGGCGGCGGCGCCGAGCAGCGCCGTCGCGGAGGCGAGAAGGCCGCGCAGGGGGCGTCGAGCGAAAGCCATCGAAATCCTCCCTTGGTGTCCCGAGGGGTCGGCCCCGGCCGAGGCCGCTTGCGGTCCGGGCGGCGTGCGGCCCCCGGCGCGGTCAGGGACCGCGCCGGGGTGGGTCGCGTCACTCGGGACCGGGCTTGTCCATGTCGAGCAGCCGGGTGATGTCCTCGGCCACGAACTCGGCGTTCTCGAACACCTCGGGGTCGAGCTCGCCGGTCACGGACACCCGGTCGCCGTCGTCGATCACCATCGTGCCGACGTCGTCGAGCGGATTGCGGTCCATGCCGCCGGTGTGGACGCGGAGTTCGCGCCCCCCGCCGGTGATCAGCGTGAACTGGCGGCCCTCGATGTCGGTCACGTAGCCGCTGAACGAGGCGTCGGCGCCGTTTTCGCCGCTCATCGTCCCGGACGCGGTCGCGAAGCCCATGTCGAACGGCCGGTCGGGGTCGCTGACGCCGGTCTCGACCTCGCCCGTGTCGCGGTTGAAGATCGAGGCGGCCTCGATCGACTTGTCGTCGAAGAAGCCGCCGCCGACCCAGCCGTTCACGGTCACGACGTCGCCCACGCGGGCCTTCTGCGCCTCGGAGCTGCCGCTCGAGGTGCCGAAGCCGGCGCTCTCGACGGTGACGATGTCCTGGCCGTAGTCGAGGCGGAACTCGTTGTCGCTGACGCTGACGATCTCGCCGGTGACGGAGATCCAGCTGAAGGCCGGCGCGTCGATCTGGGCCTGCGCGGCGGCGCCGAAGCCGAGGGCCGCGGCGGCGGTGACGATGGCGAGTCTGGACGCATGAGTGCGCATGAATCGTCCTCCTTTTCTTCGCTCGCGCGGCCGGTTCGCCCGCAGCCGTGTCGGCGGCGGGCATCGGCCGCGATCCGAACGGGGCGCGGCGCGGGACGCGCCGCCGCCGTTCACCCGCATTGACGACGGGACCGGTGAGCCGTTCCGAAGGGAGGGCTTTTTTTTGGCTCGCGGCGGACCCCGGCGATACGGCCGCCTGGCGCCGACCCGCGCTCAGCCCGCGCCGTACCCGCCGCCGGCCGGCGTCTCCATCACCACGAGATCGCCGGGCTCCAGCTCCACCCGGTCGTTGCCCTGCATGGGCTCGATCCGGCCGTCGGCGCGCTCGACCCATTCGCGGCCGACCTCGCCCGGCGCGCCGCCCTTCACGCCGAAGGGGGGCGTGCGGCGGGAGGAGCCGAGGGTGGTGCAGGTCATCGGCTCGAGGAAGCGCAGCCGGCGGGTGATGCCGTCGCCGCCCCTGTGCCGCCCGGCGCCGCCGGAGCCGCGGCGGAT
>Ga0102938_10003845_pt1 | contig 11118 bp, 12 predicted proteins | sample SalPonR2_B_D2_MG_FD_84516 | JGI IMG/M metagenome (GOLD analysis project Ga0102938, IMG submission 84516) | Salt pond soil microbial communities from South San Francisco under conditions of wetland restoration - Salt Pond MetaG R2_B_D2_MG | ecosystem: Environmental > Aquatic > Marine >... | reverse complement strand
TGATCGTGGCGGTCGATACCTTCTGTCTGGGTGTCTTTGTCGTGGAAATCGCGGCGAAACTGTTTGCGCGCGGCGCACGGTTCTTTCGCAGTGGCTGGAACGTCTTCGATTTCCTGATCGTGGGGATCGCGTTGGTGCCGGCCGCACACAGCTTCTCTGTCCTGCGAGCCTTGCGGATTCTCCGGGTGCTGCGCGTGATTTCGGTCGCGCCGCGCCTGCGCCGCGTGGTCGAGGGGTTCGTCACGGCCCTGCCCGGGATGGGCAGCGTGTTCCTGTTGATGGCAATCATCTTCTACATCGGCAGCGTCATGGCGACAAAGCTGTTCGGCAACAGCTTTCCGGAATGGTTCGGTGATCTCGGCCTGTCGGCCTATTCTCTGTTCCAGATCATGACGCTGGAGTCGTGGTCGATGGGGATCGTGCGGCCGGTGATGGAGGTCTATCCCTACGCCTGGGTGTTTTTCGTTCCCTTCATCATGGTCACGACATTTGCGGTGGTGAACCTTCTGGTGGGTCTCATCGTGAACTCCATGCAAGATGCCCATGCAGAGGAGTCCAACGAGCGGACAGACGCCTACCGGGACGAGGTTCTGGCGCGACTGGAAGGCATCGAAAAAAGGCTTGCAGAGCACACAGATGCCAAAGAAGTGAGCTACGCAAATCGCAAGGATTGAGGTATACTGCCTAAAAAAGCGAATGAGGCAGTAAGATGTGGATTTTAAGGGTTCTTGTCTTTTTGGGGCTGGGACTGAGCCTGACGGCATGCAGCAACAAGTTTCCCACCTACCACGGGCCGGAAGTCACCCATGTTGTCGTCAACAAGGAGGCGCGGCGCATGTATCTTCTGAGCGCGCAGGGGGTGCTGAAAGATTACGATGTGGGGCTGGGTTTTGCGCCCACAGGGCACAAGCAGGTGGAGGGTGACGGCCGGACGCCCGAAGGCACCTACATCATCGACCGCCGAAACCCGAACAGCGCCTTTTATCTCAGTATCGGCGTTTCGTATCCCAACCATGTGGACAGGGCCGAGGCCAAGAAACTGGGAAAAAGTCCGGGTGGGGATATCTTCATCCATGGCCGACCGCGCAAGTACCGCGATGCGGGGCAGGACTGGACCGCAGGGTGTATCGCCGTCACCAATCGAGAGATGCGGCAGGTCTATTCGATGGTCAAGGATGGCACGCCGATCACGATCAATCCCTGAAGATCTTGTAAATGTGGGAAGGATTGCGTGGGATGTCCCGTTAAGGGGCATCCATCTGACCGGCGTGCCCGCCCGCCCTTGAGCAGAGCAAACTTGAATGGCCATCCAAGCCGGAGGCGGCGCGGGCCAACACCAAATGATTTTGGAACGAGGCCATCGCCTCACGCGTGGCCAATCGCGCCATCACGGGGTCATTGCATCAGCCGGTGCAAGTCGCATGAGGCCAAGAGATCCTGAAATTATAGCATCAAGTCAGATCGTGGATTGCGGAGTCTCTGACGGGATCGGGTTGGTTCCCGGTGCGCCCAGCACCATGGTCCACCAGATCTTGCCGTTGTCTTCCTGATACCACGAAAACCCAAGATCGCGCGCCGAACTGTCGAGAATCACGTTCCGGGTCGTCTGGGTTTCCATCCAGGCGCCAAGGGTTTCCAGTTCCGTCTCATAGGTTTCCGAGATCGTTTCACCGACAAGTCGCCCCTCATACCCAACCCGCCGCACGCGGTCGATCGGCGAGGATCCGTCAGATCCGAAATGCCATGGTCTGTTCTGAACGGACATGTCCCTTGCATGGGTGGCCGCGGCCGCGTTCAGCTTGGCATCCAGTGCGACCGGCGGTGCGCCTGCTTCTTGCCGAAGAGCATTCACCGCGTCGAGCATGCGAAACTGGATGGGACCGCGATCAAAGCTAGAAATGCGGTAGACTTTGGGCAGGGGTTTGCCATCCGGACCCAACTGTGGCGCCGTGTCGGTCGGTGTCGTTGTGCAGGCGCCAATGGCGGCAACGGAGGACAGGGCAAGGAAGGCACGACGGTTCATATTGACAGCTCTTGAATCTATTGGTGTATCTCTGACTATCGAAGGTTGCGTGGCCAATCAAACCCACATGACCGTCAGCCAGCCAGTTGACGGTCGTTTGAATTGCGACTGAGGCTTTCGCGCCATATACTTGGTGATCAGACATGTAACCGCCCAAGGATGATGCAACATGAACGATTCGGCAGGAAAACCCTTTGACCGTCGTGCCTTCCTCGCAGGTGGGGCTGCTCTGATAGGAACCCCCGCTCTGGCCCAAGACGTGAATCGGGGCACTACGGAAATCGAACGCGACATCAGCGGCGCCGTGCGCCACAATATCTCCAGCTTTAGAACCTTGGCATGGCAGGATTATTTCAGCAACCTGAACAAGGGGGCGATCCTTGTCGACATCTCGTCGAGGGCGCTGCATTTCTGGCGTGAGGATGGCAGCTATTATCTCTACCCTTCTTCGGTGCCGGTGTCAGAGGATCTGACGCGGCGGGGTCGCACACGGGTGACCCTGAAGGATCCCGAACCGGATTGGCGCCCGACCCCCAACATGAAGCTTCGCAACCCAAGCTGGCCCGATTACGTGGCGCCGGGGCCGGACAATCCGCTGGGCACGCGTGCGCTGCATCTGTCGTGGACCTATTATCGCATTCACGGAACCCACGACACGCGCAAGATCGGGCGCCGTTCCTCCAACGGATGCATCGGTTTGTACAATGAACATATCGAACAGCTATACCAGATGGCACGTGTCGGGACGCAGGTGTTGCTAATTTGACGACAAGCGGCTGAGTGGCAAAATCCGCTGCTGTCGTAGCAATTGCAAAGCCTTTGAAATGCTGCTTAGACGAACCTACGAGGTAGTCTTGGGTGCCTGTCGTGTGATTGATAATGACCACGGTGGGCGAATTTCTGGAGGATAACATGAAAAAACTCGCACTCGCAGCCGTGTTCGCTGGCGCAGCATCGACCGCATTCGCCGGTTCCTATGCCAAGGACGAAGTCGTCATGGAGCCTGTCGTGGTCGTGGAAGACACAAAAGAGGCGTCGTCCTCTGCTGCTATTCTGATCCCGCTTCTCCTTCTCGCGATCGTTGCAGCTGCTGCTGCCGACTAAGCCGACGGCCTTAGCGGTCATTTGAAAAAGGCGGTGCGACGGCACCGCCTTTTTTATTTACTAGATATTGTGCGTATGTCATTGAAACCAAGTTTAAAATGGACGTGTTCAGGTAACCCAACCTGACAAATTTTCATCTATGATCCGGGACAATGCCTCTATGTGGGCATCATTGTCGTTGAGGCATGGAATATAGGTGAACTGTTCGCCCCCTGCCTCCTCAAAGCTTTCCTTGATCTCTTCGTTGATCTCTTCAAGCGTCTCAATGCAGTCGGCCGAAAACGCGGGGGCGCAGACGGCGATATGTTTCTTGCCGTCCTCTTCGGCAAGGCGCGCGACCTCTTCGACCGTGTAGGGCTGAAGCCACTCTTCAGGGCCGAATCGACTTTGAAACGTGGTCGTGATTTCCGTTTCGTCCCATCCCAGACGTTCCCGCAACAGGCGCGTCGTCTTCTGGCACTGGCAGTGATACGGATCACCCTCCATCAGGTAACGCTTTGGGACGCCGTGATAGGAGCAGACAAGGATCTCGGGCCGGGAGTCGGCGTTTTCGTAGGCGCTCTCGATCGACTGCGCCAAGGCCTCGATATATTTCGGATGTTCGAAGTAGGGATCTACGACCCGCGCCGTCGGTTGCCATTTTTCCTTCATCAGCGCGCGAAAAAACTGATCGTTCGCTGTGGCCGACGTGGCGCCCGCGTAATGCGGATACAGCGGAAAGAACAGGATTTTGCGGCACCCGGCCTCTGTCATCTCGCGGACCTTTGAGGTGGTGGAGGGGTTGCCGTAGCGCATACAGAAATCCACCATGACGTCGTCGCCATATTGGGCTGACATCTGGCGCGCGATCTTGGCTGTCTGGGATTTCGTGATCGTCATGAGGGGGCTTTCGCCGGCTTCCTCGTTCCAGATCGATTTGTAGTTTTCACCCGAACTGAAGGGCCGCTTGCTGAGGATCACCAGTTGCAACAAGGGCTGCCACAGCCATGGGGAATAATCGATCACCCGACGGTCCGAGAGGAATTCGTTCAGATACCTGCGCATTGACCAGTAGTCATAATTGTCCGGCGTGCCGAGGTTGGCCAGCAGGATGCCCACACGCGCGGGCGCGATTTTGGGGTGGTCTTTCGGGGCGGCGGTCGGCCTGACGGCGGCTTTGGTCGTGTCCAGCATCGGTAAGGTCCCATGATCGCGAGTTGCGATGTAGTTATGGTTTTTCGCCACAGCGTCAATCTTTCAGAGGCGTTTCGGATGTCCCCAACGCCTCTGACAGGCGATGCGCGGCGGAGCCCGGGCGCAAGGGCTGCTGTTGGGATGGGTCCGGCGCCCAGCCCGTCAGGGTAATTACCTCGAACGTGGCGGGAATGCGGCCCTCTGAAAGGCCGTAGGTTTCCGCGTAGATTTCTGCGGCCCGCATGAAGACGGCCCGCCGTGTCGGATGCCGCAGGCGGCCATCCAAGGCGTTGTTTTCCCCCATGGCACGCAAGTCGCGCATCAGATGAAGGGCGCTTTGATAACTGACATTCACCGGCGCGGCATCCGCGACAGGCAGCGAAAAGCCCGCGCGCTGAAGCAGCGCGCCAAGATCGCGGATCTCTCCCATCGGAGCGACGCGCGGAGACAGACCGCCGGTCACCTCGATTTCGGCCTGTCCAAGGGCCGCGCGCAATTCGAACAAGGTTTGCCCGCCAAGGGTCAGGACAATGCACAGGCCGTCAGGGCGCAGGGCGCGACGGCACTGGATGAGCTGGCCCACCGGATCATCGCACCAATGCAGACACAGGCCGTGGATCACCAGATCCTGTCCCGCCTCCTCCAGATCGAGGACATCGGTATCCGGGATGATCTGCGCCTCAGGAAAGCGATCCTGCCACACCTGTGGAAAAGGCGTGACGATCGCGGTGTCCGTAAATGCCCTGTTAACCATCGAAAGCCGATCCTGCGCGTCGTCGCAGGCGGCGTCATGCAGAAACAAGGCATCGCGTCGGGCGCGGGCGCGATGCAACGTCAGGGCGTGCCGGTCTGTAAGGCGCGGAGGATTGGCCATATGGTGGCTCATAGGCTGTGGTCGGCCGGGATGCAAACGCTGGTGCAGGTATTGTATCCGCCGCGTTGCTTGTCCTGCGGCGGTCTGGTGGAGACGGATTTCGGTCTGTGCGGCACCTGCTGGCGCGATACGCCGTTCGTGTCGGGGTTGGCGTGCGATCTTTGCGGCGTGCCCCTGCCTGGGCAGTCAGACCGTGCGGAAATCTGTGATGACTGTGTGACCATCGCCCGGCCCTGGGCGCATGGGCGGGCCGCCCTCGTCTATCGTGACCGGGCGCGGCGGCTGGTTCTCGGGCTGAAACACGGCGACCGTCACGATATCGCCCGACCGGCGGCGCGCTGGATGGCGCGGGTGTCGCGCGATCTGCGGCGGGACAATATGGTGGTGGTGCCCGTGCCCCTGCACCTGCATCGCCACCTGAAACGCCGCTACAATCAGGCGGCGTTGCTGGCCGAAGGGCTTGCAAGGGAATTGACCTGTGACTGGTGTCCCGATGCGCTGCAACGGTTGCAGGCCACGCCGGCGCTGGAGGGGAAAAGCCGGGCGGAACGGTTCGAGACGCTCTGTGGGCGCATTTCGGTTGCCGATGGCCGGGACACCCTCATTGCCGGGCGCGCTGTGCTCATCGTCGATGATGTCATGACAACTGGGGCCACCTTGGCGGCGGCGACGGAGGCCTGTCTTTCGGCCGGTGCGACAGAAGTTTGCGTCACCGTGCTGGCACGCGCGGCAAAAGATACCTAGATCACGGGTAACATCTTTTGTTTGGAGGATCCTGATGCAACCGGTCGAAATCTATTCCTCGCCACTTTGCGGTTTCTGCCACGCGGCCAAGCGTCTGCTGGACAGCAAGGGCGTGACCTACTCCGAGGTGGACGTCCTCGCCCAACCGCAACGCAAGTCAGAGATGATGGACCGTGCGCATGGCCGCCATACCGTGCCGCAGATTTTCATCGGTGAGACCCACGTGGGCGGGTATGACGATCTGTCCTCCCTGGAAAGGCAGGGCAAGCTGGATTCGTTGCTGGCTGGCTGATGCCGACTGTTCAGTTGCTGACCTGCGCAGTGGAGGATCCGCGCGCGGATAAGCGAACAGGCGTTGGAGTCGTGACATGAGCGATGCCAGCGCGCTGGCCATTTCGCTGTTCAGCGAACTTTTGACGGCGGATCAATTGTTGCGCGCGCGCCTCACCCGTGTCCTGCCAAATCGCATGGAGATCTCACATTTTTCCGTGCTGAACCATCTGGCCCGCGGCGGCGAACGGACTCCGGCCCAATTGGCGCGGGTGTTTCATGTCACCCGCGGGGCCATGACCAACACGGTGTCCAAGCTGGAGATGGCGGGATATGTCCATATCCGTCCGGACTGGGATGACGCACGCCGCAAAATGGTTTCGATTTCACCCGCCGGGCAGATGGCGCGGGCCGCCGCATTGGAGGCGATCACCCCCTTTTTCGACGAGATGCTGGCCGAGTTGGGTGAGGACCGTGTCAAAGCCGCGTTGCCGGTCCTGCGTGAATTGCGTCTGCGCCTCGAAGGGTGACGGGACCGATCGAGGCGCCCGCCAGAGAAGGCTATTGGACTCCGCTATCGGCAAAGGTCCACAGGCGCGGGCGCGTGTCGGGACCAACCTCATAAACCGCCCGACCGCATGAGGCCAAGCGCATAAATTCATGCCGAATAGCCGCAATCCATCCCTGCGGATGCCTGTCAGGCGGGTTTCAGGCTGGCGGTCACGTAATTCACGCTGAGATCGCGGTCCGAAAGACGCCATGACCAGCTGACCGGGTTGAAGACAAACCCCTTGCGGTCGACCGGATCCAGTCCGGCGTCCGACAGCAGCGCGTAAAGCTCGTCGGGCGTGATGAATTTCGACCACTGATGGGTGCCCTTGGGCAGCCAGCGCATCACATATTCTGCACCCACGATGGCCATGGCGAAACTTTTTGGATTTCGGTTGAGGGTCGAGCAGATGTGCAAACCGCCGGGCTTCAGAAGTTCACGGCAAGCGGTCAGATAGGCCAGCGGGTTTGCCACGTGTTCGACGACCTCCATGTTCAGCACCGCATCGAATTGCTCGCCATTGGCGGCCATCGCCTCTGCGGTGGTATGGCGGTAATCTATCTCGAGGCCGGATTGCGCCGCGTGGGTCTGGGCCACTGGAATATTGCGCTCGGCGGCATCAACGCCAACCACATCCGCGCCAAGACGGGCCATGGGTTCCGCCAGCAGCCCGCCGCCGCAGCCGATATCCAGAATGCGCAGCCCCGCGAACGGTTGCGCCGCGGTCAGGTCGCGGTCGAATTCGGCGGCAATCTGGCTGGTGATGTAATCCAGCCGGCAAGGGTTCAGCATATGCAGGGGCTTGAATTTGCCAGAGGGATCCCACCACTCTGCGGCCATTGCCTCAAACTTTGCGATTTCGGATGCGTCGACAGTGGTTGTCATGACTTTCCCCATGGTCTTTTGCCCTTGAACGCCAATATAGGTAGGGCATGGATAAAATCCCGGGCCAAAAGCGCGCAGTGCAATATCTATATCCAGCCATTGACCCCTTCGATCAGCAGATGCTGGATGTGGGGGATGGGCATTCTTTGTATGTCGAACAGTGCGGCAATCCGAACGGGATCCCCGTTATTGTGGTGCATGGTGGCCCGGGCGGCGGATGCAGCCCGGCGATGCGGCGGTATTTCGACCCGCAACGCTACCGTGTGGTGCTGTTCGATCAGCGTGGCTGCGGACGGTCACGCCCTCATGCCAGCGTGGCCAACAACACGACCTGGGATCTGGTCGCCGACCTTGAACTCATCCGCAAGACGCTGAAAATCGACTCGTCGATCGTGTTCGGCGGCAGCTGGGGTGCGACGCTGGCGCTGATCTATGCGATCCGACACCCGGAACAGGTGCGGCGGCTGATCCTGCGGGGCGTCTTCATGATGACCCGGGCGGAGCTGGACTGGTTCTACGGCGGCGGCGCGGGGCAGTTCTGGCCGGAACCCTGGGCGCGGTTCACGGACATGATCCCGCCGGACGAGCGTGACGATCTGATCGCCGCATATCACAGACGCCTGTTTAGCGGCGATCTTCAAACGGAAACCCGGTTCGCGCAGGCCTGGTCATCGTGGGAAAACGCGCTGGCGTCGGTCTATTCGAACGGGCACGGCGGAGAGGCGCCCGGAGAATATGCACGTGCCTTTGCCCGGCTGGAAAATCATTACTTCATCAATAACGGTTTCCTAGAAGAGGATGGCTGGATCCTGAAGAACGTGGATCGCCTGTCGCGCATTCCCGGTGTGATCGTCCAGGGCCGATACGACATGATCTGCCCACCGCGGCGGGCCTGGCAGCTTGCGCAGGCCTGGGCGGGGGCGGATCTGCGCATGGTCAGAAACGCGGGACATGCGCTGTCGGAACCCGGGATCAGCGCAGAGCTTGTTCGCGTCATGGACGAACTGGCCACGCAACAGGGCTAGCCTGGCGTCATGATCCGCGTTCCCGAAGGTCCAAGCGGGGTTTACACTCACAGTGCAGACGTTAACTTGCGTGAGATGGTAACAACAGATCGACAGGGATCTTGAACGCAGTTCTGAAAATTGTTCTCCAGCGACTGGCCTTGGGGTTATTGACGCTGCTCATTGTCTCCATCGTCATTTTCACAGCCGTGAACATGCTGCCCGGGGACTTCGCCGAGGCGATCCTTGGACAAGGGGCGACACCGGAGGCGGTCGAGGCGATCCGCCGTGACCTTGGTCTCAATCAGCATCCCGTGGTCCGTTATTTCCAATGGCTGGCCGGCACGCTTCAGGGCGATCTTGGAAATTCCTTTGCCCAAGCCAATTTTGCCTCTTTCGTGGGCGATAGTTCGGGCGTCCGGACCACCGTCGCGCAACAGATCGCGCCGCGATTTGCCAATACGATGTTTCTTGCGGGTGTGACGGCGGCCATCGCGGTGCCCTTCGCGGTGACACTGGGTATTCTGGCGGCGCTCTACCGCAACTCTGTCTTTGACCGGGTGGCCAATGTCTCGACCCTGACCTCGATCTCTTCGCCGGAGTTCTTTCTGGCCTACATCCTCATCCTGTTCCTTGCGGTGCTGAACCCCATTCTGCCATCCTTGTCGAACATCTACGAGGGGATGGATTTCAGTGAGCGTCTGCAAAAGACGCTGCTGCCGGCCCTGACCCTGACCCTTGTGGTCACGGCGCACATGATGCGGATGACACGCGCAGCGATCATCAACCTTCTTGCCAGCCCCTATATCGAGATGGCGCGCCTGAAGGGGATCAAGCCGATGCGCGTGATCGTCCGACATGCGCTGCCCAATGCGCTGGCTCCGATCATCAATGTGATCGCGCTGAACCTGGCCTACCTGATCACCGGGGTCGTGGTGGTCGAGGTGGTCTTTGTCTATCCGGGTATCGGGCAGCTTTTCGTCGATAGCGTCAAGATCCGTGATATTCCCGTGGTTCAGGCCTGCTGCCTCATCTTTGCTGCCGCCTACATCCTGCTGAACCTGACGGCGGACATCCTGTCGATCGCGTCCAATCCGCGCCTGAGGAATCCGAAATGAGCACGTTCCTGTGGGTTCTCTTGGCGGTCATCGTGCTGCTTGCGGGCGGTTGGGTCATGCGATTTGCCGGTCAGAAGGCGACGGGGAACAAGCCTGTCTTTCGTGACATGCCGTTGGCGGTCGCCTTTGGTTATGTCTTGGGCGCGGCGCTTCTGGTCTTCGGCGCATGGTATTATTTCCAACCCGTCGAAAGCGAACAGGGAACACCGATTGCCGGGGTGATTTTCTTTCGGTGGGGATTGCATCTGTTCGCGGTCTTTGCCGTAGCGGCATGGCTCTTTCGTCTGGCCGGGCGCACCATCGGAACGGATGCAACGCGCAAGCTTTTCCGGAAAATGCCGCTGACCGCCTCCTTCGGTCTTCTGATCATCCTGATCTACGCCATTCTCGCGATCTTTGCGCCGCTTCTGGCGCCGCATGGGCAGGAACAGGTCTTTGCTCAGGCCAACATCGTCCCGGGCGGCAATCCGGCCCTTGGTGGTAATCCGGATTTTCCGCTGGGCACCGATCAGATCGGGCGGGACATCCTGTCAAGGCTCATCTACGGCGCGCAGAACACCGTGGGCATCGCCTTTGCCACGACGGTTCTGGCGTTCTTTCTGGGCGGATCGCTCGGGTTTCTGGCGGCGACTTTGCGCGGCTGGATGGATCAGATCCTCAGCCGCGCGGTCGACGTCCTGATGGCCATACCGTCGCTTATCTTTTCGTTGTTGCTGATCACGGTGGCTTCGGCGTGGGTTTCGGGGTTCGGGCTGACGGTGGCCATGGTCGTCATCATCGCCGTGATCGATTCCACCCGCGTCTTTCGACTGTCCCGCGCCGTAGGGATGAATATCGTCGTGATGGATTACATCGAAGCGGCCAAACTGCGCGGCGAGGGAATGCGCTACCTGATCTTCCGCGAAATCCTGCCGAATGCCATGGCGCCCTTGCTTGCGGAATTCGGGCTGCGCTTCTGCTTTGTGTTCCTGACGATTTCCGCGCTCAGCTTTCTTGGTCTTGGCATTCAGCCGCCGCTGGCGGACTGGGGCACGATGGTCAAGGATCTGTCCGCCCTCATCAACTACGCCAGTTTTGCACCCCTTGCGGCCAGCGTGCCCCTGCTGGCGGCGGGGGCCATCGCGCTGTTGACGGTGGCGGTCAATTTTGTCGTGGACTGGATGTTGAATCGCAGTTCTGGCCTGAAGGACTGAGGGATGACAGAGACGCACAAGGACGAATTTCTGGTCGAGATGCGCGATGTCCGGATCGAGGGCCGCGCGGACGAAACCTGGATGCCGATCATCAAGGGCATCGACCTGACCCTGAAAAAGGGGGAGGTTCTGGGCCTCATCGGGGAATCGGGCGCCGGAAAATCGACGTTGGGTCTGGCG
>Ga0102938_10003842_pt1 | contig 11124 bp, 8 predicted proteins | sample SalPonR2_B_D2_MG_FD_84516 | JGI IMG/M metagenome (GOLD analysis project Ga0102938, IMG submission 84516) | Salt pond soil microbial communities from South San Francisco under conditions of wetland restoration - Salt Pond MetaG R2_B_D2_MG | ecosystem: Environmental > Aquatic > Marine > Intertidal... | reverse complement strand
GCGAGACCTTTATCTTGTGGCTGCATGATATCCGTAGTCTCCACAATGTTGTAGCCGCGTTTCGGTCGGCAGATGCATTCGGAATCAAAGAGCTTTGGCTGTCTGGTTTTACGCCCGCCCCTCCCCGGGCTGAAATTACCAAGACCGCCATCGGTGCTGAGGAGAACGTAGAATGGAAAAAGATCGAATCACCGGCCGAGGCAGCTGATGCACTAAAATCAAAAGGGTACCAAATCATCGGCCTTGAACAGACGACCACCAGTTCACTGCTTCACGAATATAAACTTCCAACTGAGAAAATCTGTTTAGTATTAGGCAATGAAGTGACCGGTATCGATGATGTTTTGATTCCACATCTGGACGCAAGTGTAGAGATCCCTCAATTTGGAATGAAGCATTCGCTGAATGTATCAGTTGCAGGGGGAGTAGCCCTGTATGCATTTTTTGAAAAATTCACTCAGCAATACAAGAGTTAATCGATGAAAGCTTTATTGGTAATTTAACGCCACAGACCTTAATTTCAGCGGCCTGAACCAAGTATTAAAAGAACTTATGTCGAAACGAAAATTAGTTACTTCTGCTCTACCATACGCCAATGGCCCCATTCACCTGGGACATCTCGCCGGAGCCTACCTTCCGGCCGATCTCTATACCCGCTTTCAGCGGCTCAAAGGTGAAGATATCATTCATATCTGCGGCTCTGATGAACATGGAGTCCCCATCACCATCGCTGCCGAAAAAGAGGGTGTGACGCCACAAGAAATTGTAGACCGGTATCATGAAAGAAATAAAGCCGTATTCGACAAGTTTGGAATCGACTTCGATTACTATGGGCGAACAAGTTCAGAGACTCATAGAAAGACATCACAGGACTTCTTTCTGAAGCTCTACGAACAGGGCATTTTCAAGAAGAAAAGTCAGGAGCAGTTTTATGATGAAGACGCCAATATGTTTTTGCCCGACCGTTATGTGAAGGGAACCTGCCCGAAATGCGGTCATCCTGAGGCGTATGGCGATCAGTGCGAAAAATGCGGTTCATCCCTCTCTCCCACCGATCTGATTGATCCGGTGAGTGCCTTAACCGGCAACAAGCCTATTGTAAAATCGACCGAGCATTGGTTCATACCGCTTGGAGATTTCCAGGACAGGCTGCAAGAGTGGATTGATTCGCGGGATAACTGGAAACCGAATGTTGTGGGGCAGTGCAAGAGTTGGCTCGATGGCGGACTTAGCGATCGCGCCGTTACCCGCGACCTCACATGGGGTGTTCCTGTACCGCTGCCTGAGGGTGACGGGAAAGTACTCTATGTTTGGTTTGATGCCCCTATCGGTTATATCTCTGCAACGAAAGAGTGGGCTGATGAGAAGGGAGATCCGGATCTCTGGAAAACCTATTGGCAGGATGAAGAAACGTCGCTGGTTCACTTTATCGGTAAAGATAACATCGTATTTCACTGCATTATGTTCCCCGCCATGCTGATGCAGCACGGTGAGTATGTTCTGCCCGAAAATGTCCCTGCAAATGAGTTCCTCAATCTTGAAGGCCGGAAACTCTCAACCTCCAAAGGATGGGCCGTTTGGCTTGAGGAGTATCTCGAACATTTTGAAGCTGATCTGTTGCGCTATGTTTTGGGAACCACGCTTCCGGAATCAAAAGACTCTGATTTTTCCTGGAATGATTTTCAAAGCCGGGTGAATAGTGAACTGGCTGATATTCTTGGAAATTTCGTATTTCGCACACTCAGTTTTACCGAGCGATTTTTTGACGGTGCCGTTCCAAAACTGAGCAACCCCACAGAATTAGATCTGAACACGCTCAAAGAGATTGAAAATCAGAAGCAGAAAATTGAGACTGCTTATAACTCCTATAAATTCCGTGAGGCTATTGCAGAGACAATGCATTTGGCCCGTATCGGAAACCGTTATTTTACCGAAACCGAGCCGTGGAAAACCCGAAAAGAGAATCCGGAGGCTTGCGGCAATACACTGAACGTATGTGTGCAAATTTCCGCTGCGCTCTCTATTCTGTTCCACCCGGTATTACCGGCAAAAATGTCAAAACTGAGAAATCAGTTGGGCGTTCCGGGTACACTTCAGTGGGATGATGTCACTTCAGATCTCATTCCTGCCGGACAGATCGTTGAACAAGGCGAAATTCTGTTTGAAAAAATTGAGGATGAAGCCGTACAGGAACAGATTGACATTTTAGAAAAACGGGCTGCGGAATCCACCGGTAAAAGTGATAAGGATTATGAGCCGCTTAAAGAGACAGCCACGTTTGATGATTTTGTAAAACTTGATTTCCGTGCCGGAAAAATTACCGATGCCAAAAAGATTAAAAAATCGAAGAAGCTGCTTAACATCACGGTAGACCTTGGTTTTGAGAAAAGAACCATTTTATCAGGTATAGCAGAATTTTTTAAAGCTGATGAGATTATCGGCCGATCAGTAGTTGTTGTGGCAAACCTCGCACCTAAGAAGATGATGGGTATTGAAAGCAACGGTATGATCCTGATGGGTGAAGATACCGAGGGCAAACTCCACTTCGTTGAAACCGATTCAGAACCCGGAAGTTCGGTAATGTAATTTTATGAAAAGAACCAGGTTCGAATCTAAACCGGGCGTAACGTTTACCGATAACGCCACCAATTTTTGTATCTACTGTCCGCATGCCTCCGCTATGAGCTGCGTACTTTTTGATGATTATGACGCTGAGAATGGCGTCCCCCACTCTATGCAGCTCGATGCAGATGGATATTGGCATGTGGCCATTCAGGGAGATCAGTCCGGCAGGTGGTACGCATACTCAGCAGAATTTGCGGATGATGAATCAAAGCCTGACTCTCCTTACATAAACGAACATTTTGCGGATCCGTACAGTAAACATGTCACAGTACGAAATACCTATCGTCAGGACGCCCGCAGTTACATTTTTAAAGATGATTTTGATTGGGAAAACGATAAACACTGTTTCCCTGATGATCCCAGGGATCTCATCATATATGAAACACATCTGAAAGACATAACGGCGCATAAAAGCAGCAAGGCTAAGGGAACCGGTTTTTATCAGAAGTTCATCGATCCGAATCAAAACGGAGGAATCAACTATCTGAAACGCCTTGGCGTCAATTGTGTGGAATTTCTACCGCTTCACAAATTTCCTCCAATCGAACCGCCATTCGAGCAAACTACTCCGGAGGGTTTTCAAAACAGCTGGAATCCATACTCATCCAACTACTGGGGGTATATGACCTCCTTTTTCTTTGCTCCGGAAAGTTCTTTTGCATCCGATTATTCAAATCGATTTTCCGGTAAAACCACTGCAGCTGTAACTGAGTTCAAAGAGATGGTTAAGCAGCTCCACAAAGAGAATATAACGGTCATCATGGATGTTGTTTTCAATCACACATCCCTGTTTGATGTTAACCCGCTTACACACCTCTGCCCGGACGAATATTTAAGATCTGATGAAAAAGGCGAGCTTCTTAACAGAAGCGGTACAGGCAATGAATACCGGTCTGAAAATCCCGTAGCCCGCCAGTTAATTGTAGACTCCATACTCTACTGGATTGAGGAGTATCATATCGACGGATTTCGGTTTGATCTTGCTGCTCTACTGGACAGAAAGTCGTGGGATGTAATCCGAAATAAGGTTCATGAGAAATATCCAAACGCTGTTCTTATTGCCGAAGCATGGGGTGGTTACTACTCTCCTCATCATTTTTCAAATCACGACTGGGCATCCTGGAATGATCGTATTCGGAACAGTATCAAAGGATCTGCCCCGGTACATGACAAAGGCTTTATTTTCTCTGAATGGCAGCATGAAACTCGGCGCGAACGACTCGAAAACATTTTTAAAGGAACATTGAATCACGGAGAAGGCGGTTTGTATAACACCTCTGCCCACAGTGTAAATTACCTTGAGAGTCACGACGGATATACGCTGGGTGATTTTATACGCATCAGCCTGAAACCGGAACTGCAAGATGAAAAGATTGGCAATAGAGAAGAACACGTAAAACTTAACCCGGCTGAGCTAAAAATTGCTAAATTAGCAGCGCTTTCCCTTTTTACCGCACAGGGTATTACGATGATCCATACGGGACAAGAGTTCGCTAGATCTAAGATTATAGCAAAAACACCGTATCCGGATGATGAAGTTGGTAAAATGGACCACAACAGCTATCAGAAAGACAATGAAACCAATTGGATTAATTTTGATGATATTCGATTAAATTCATCACTTTTCGATTATTACCGGGGCCTGATTCAAGTACGAAAACATTCTCCTGCCTTAAGAAAGTGCGAACCTCAAGAAATCAGCTTCGAACATTACGGGAATCCACTGGTTATCACTTTTTACATAAGCGGTTATGAAAGCGGAGATTTAAATGATTATTATGTTCTCCTTAATGCTTCAGGTAATGAAGAAGCTAACTGCAGACTGCCTGATGGCACTTGGGAAGTTATTGCAAATAAAGATATTGTATCACTTCAGTCCATTGATATAGCACGTGGAACAGTAAAAATTGAACCTCAAAGCGGAATGTTGTTAAGAAAGTTGCGACATTGATCTTCAGCGAATATTTTAGTGCGTCTCTATTAATCTAAATCTATCTCACTTTGGCTACATCTCCTACCGATAACCGTGGTACCTGGAACACAAAATTTGGATTTATTCTCGCAGCCGCCGGATCGGCCGTTGGACTGGGAAATATCTGGCGATTCCCAACCGAAGCCGCATCAAATGGTGGTGCCGCTTTTCTCATCATCTATATTATTTGCGTTACTCTGATTGGGCTCCCCGTTATGATCGCAGAGCTTTCTATTGGCCGCAGCACTCAGAAAAATCCGGTTGGCGCGTTCAGAGCCTTAAGCTCAAACAAATTTTTCCCCCTGGTAGGATTCTGGGGTGTTTTGTGCGGAGTGATGATTCTGAGTTTTTACACCATCATTGCCGGCTGGACATTTAGCCATGTCTTTGTTGAGATCTTCACATTTGCAGGTTGGAACTCAGCCGCAGAGCTATTAGCTGATTCCGGAAATGGCTACATCAACGCCATTTTTGCCATGATATTTATGGGCTTAACCATCATGATTATTCGCGGTGGAGTAAGTGAAGGTATCGAAAGAGCCACGAAATTGATGATGCCGCTTTTGGTTCTCATTTTAGTGATCATGACTCTTTACGTTGTATTTCAACCCGGTGCCACCGAGGAACTTGAAGTCTACTTGAAACCGGATTTCTCTATGATTACCGGTGAGCTGGTACTTGCCGCCCTGGGTCAGGCTTTCTTCTCACTCTCGTTAGGGATGGGGGCACTAATCACCTATGGATCATATTTGAGCAAAAAAGAGAATATTGTGGAAGCCGCCAGTTTTGTTACGCTTGCCGATGTTGGAATTGCGTTCCTGGCCGGCCTGTTGATTATGCCAACCATTTTCCTTGCTCAGGCACAGGGCGTTGAAATTTACGATGCGTCCGGAAACTTCCTTGCCGGTCCTGATCTCATTTTCCAGATTTTACCGGAACTGTTTTCCCAAATGGGTGGCATATTGGGCTTGACGATCGGAATATCATTTTTCTTTCTGCTCAGTTTAGCTGCACTAACATCAACGATATCTCTTCTGGAAGTACCAACCTCATACATTATTGACGAACACGGTGTGCGCAGGAAAAAAGCAGCACTTTATGTTGGATTAACCGTTTTGGCCATATCAATCATTATTTCATTCAATACCTGGCTGATTGGAGACATCGACTACATATTCAGTGTAATCGGCCTGCCGCTTGGCGGACTCTTGATCTGTATCTTTATTGGGTATTTCTGGAAAACAAGAAGTGCCGTAGAAGAGATGAAGAACGGGTTTAAAGATATTCGAGATTCCTGGTTTACAACCGTTTGGTCTGTTTTTATCAAATATATCTGCCCAATTATCATTCTGATTATACTGGCTCAGACCATTTTTGGATAATTTGATGGCAATAATTCGAATTACTTTGCATCAGTAAGTTGTTATCGAACAGAACCTGCTGTATTTTTGATAAATCAATTAGAACTAAATTTAAATATGGGTAAAGTAAGCACATCCGATTTCCGTCCCGGAATGAACATTCTGCTGGACAATGAAATTTACACGATTGTAGATTTTCAACATGTAAAACCCGGAAAAGGCGGTGCATTTGTTCGCACAAAGTTAAAGGGCATTGAAAACGAAAAAAATATTGAGAAAACGTTTCGCTCCGGAGAATCTGTTGAATCTATCCGTGTAGAAAAACATCCCTACCAATTTCTCTATTCCGAAGGTGATATGTTTTTTTTCATGCACCAGGAAACTTACGAACAAGTTCCCTTGGAACGTAAACGAGTGGAAAATTCGGAGTTCATCTTCGACGGACTGGTTTGCACACTCTCTATCGATGTAGACAATGAACAAATTCTTTTTGCAGAACCACCCGATCAAATAGAAGCAGAAGTAGTTCAAACCGATCCCGGAGTTCGCGGTGATACGGCTCAGGGTGGCAGTAAACCTGCTACGATTTCCGGCGGTGCCGTAGTTCAGGTCCCACTATTTATAAACGAAGGTGAAGTAATTCGCGTAGATACACGAACCGGTGAATATCTAGAAAGAGCTAAATCTAAATAAACAGTTATTATGGACTTAAAACTTGTCAAAAACCTGCTAGACCTTATTTCTGAAACAGAACTCAATGAAGTATCTATTGAGGAAGGAGACTTTAAGATGAAAGTTAAAAAACAGTCTGATGCTCCGGCTCAGTCTGCCCCAATGCAGTTTCAAATGCCTGCGGCTCAGCAAGCACCTGCTCAAACAGCTCAGCCTGCACCTGCTTCTGGAGACTCCTCAGCATCTGAAACAAAAGAGTCACAACCTGAAGGTGAAACCGTTCAATCACCGATTGTCGGTACATTCTACGAATCGCCCTCACCGGATTCCGACGCGTTTGTTAAAGTTGGAGATACCGTGAAGAAAGGTGATACTCTCTGCATCGTTGAGGCGATGAAAATCATGAACGAAATCGAAGCTGAATTCTCAGGTACTGTTAAAAAAATACTTGTAGAAGACGCACAGCCTGTAGAGTTTAATCAGCCGTTGTTCATCATCAAAAAAGCTTAATTAAACAGTATGTTTAAAAAGATTTTAATAGCGAATCGGGGTGAAATTGCACTTCGCATCATTCGTACCTGCAAAGAAATGGGAATTAAAACCGTTGCGGTCTACTCTACTGCAGACCAAAATAGCTTGCATGTAAAATTTGCGGACGAGGCTGTTTGTATCGGACCGCCTCCCGGACGTGACAGCTACCTTAAAATACCGAGTATCCTTGCAGCAGCTGAAATCACCAATGCAGAAGCTATTCATCCCGGTTATGGTTTTTTAGCTGAAAATGCAGAGTTCAGCCGAATTTGTGAAGAACATAACATCAAATTTATTGGCCCTTCTCCCCATATGATCGAAAATATGGGTGACAAAGCTACAGCCAAGGCCACAATGATAAAAAATAATGTCCCTGTGGTGCCCGGTTCAGATGGGATTGTCACTTCAGTTGACGAGGGAAAAAAGATAGCTAATGAAATTGGTTATCCTGTCATTATCAAAGCCAGTGCCGGCGGTGGAGGCCGGGGAATGCGGGTTGTTGAAAATGAAGATAAATTTGAACACGCTTTTAAAACTTGCCGGAATGAAGCTGAATCAGCTTTTAGTAACCCTGCTGTTTACATCGAAAAGTTTGTGGTCAACCCTCGCCATATCGAAATTCAGATCATGGGAGATCAGCACGGAAATGTGAAGCATTTAGGTGAACGAGAGTGTTCACTGCAGCGCCGTCATCAAAAAATTCTTGAAGAGGCCCCTTCTCCGGTCATGACTCCGGAAGTTCGTGAAAAAATGGGGCAAGCCGCAGTAAACGCGGGAAAAGCCATTGATTATGAAGGTGCGGGAACCGTTGAATTTATCGTCGATAAAGATCTGAACTTCTATTTCATGGAGATGAACACCCGAATTCAGGTTGAACATCCGGTTACAGAAGAGATTACCTGGTGCGACATTGTAGAGGAGCAAATTCGAGTAGCCGCCGGTGAAAAAATTGATATGTCTCCACTGAAAATGCGCGGACACGCCATCGAATGCCGTATTAACGCGGAAGATCCGGAACACAACTTTCGCCCTACAGCCGGTGAAATTACTTCTTTCAACATTCCCGGTGGACACAGCGTACGAGTTGATACACACGCTTATGCAGGGTATAGAATTCCACCGCACTACGACTCCATGATTGCAAAATTGATTGTGAGTGCGCCGACCAGAAAAGAAGCCATTGCGCGTATGAAACGCGCTCTTCAGGAATTTATCGTGGAAGGTGTAAAAACGACCATCCCTTATCATCTGCAGCTTATGGAAGACGAAAACTTTCAGACAGGTGATTTTAATACACAGTATTTAGAGAAGCACTTCAAATTTAAACCGTAACACAAATAACCATTTACTTCTATGAACATTCCTGATGATCTGAAATACACAAAAGAGCACGAGTGGATTCGCGATAACGGTGACGGTACCGTTACAATAGGAATCACTGATTTTGCTCAAGGTGAACTGGGAGACATTGTCTTTGTTGAACTCGAGCCTGAAGGATCAGAATTCGACCAAGACGAGGTTTTAGGTACGGTAGAAGCTGTTAAAACTGTTTCTGAACTTTTTTCACCTGTTTCCGGTGAAGTAACTGAGATAAACGAAGACCTTGAAGATGATCCTGAGTTGGTCAATAATGATCCCTATGGAGATGGCTGGATGGTTAAAATGAAACTCTCTGATGCATCTGAACTCGAGAGTCTTCTGTCTCCTGAAGATTACCAACAACTGATCGATTAAATAATTTACAACAACTTTATATAATGCATACTCATCACGATGAGTGGATTCTCATCTTAGACTTTGGCTCACAATACACACAGCTCATTGCCAGAAGGCTCAGAGAACTCAATGTTTATTGCGAAATACATCCCTACAACACTCCAAAATCAGAATTTGAGAATCATCCGCCTAAAGGACTGATCCTTTCCGGCGGACCAAAAAGTGTTTATGATGAGGATGCTCCGGTTTTAAATCTGGACTACTTCAATTTTGATATTCCTGTTTTGGGGATTTGCTACGGACTCCAATCCCTGGCTCACACCATTAAACCGGGCAGTGTAGAAAAAGCTGACAAACGGGAGTTTGGGCGTGCAGAACTTTTAATCAATGATCACTCCGATATTTTTAAAGGAATTGACGACGGTTCTATTGTATGGATGAGCCATGGAGATCATATCAAAAAACTACCCTCCCCTTATGAAGTCATTGCGCACACTAACAATGCGCCAGTCGCTGCTGTAAAACACAGTCATAAACCGATCTATGGCGTTCAATTTCATCCGGAGGTAGTACATACCGAAGACGGAGCTAAAATACTCGAGAACTTTGTCATCAACATAGCTGAGTGTTCCGGAGATTGGACCGCCGCCTCTTTTATTGAAACTGAAATTGAAGCAATAAGAGAAAAAGTTGGAGAAGATAAAGTGATTTGCGGCCTCTCAGGCGGAGTTGATTCCACAGTTGTGGCCACGCTTTTGCATAAAGCCATCGGAGATCAACTGCTCTGTATTTTTGTAGATAATGGACTTTTGCGAAAAAATGAATTCGAAACCGTTCTGCAAACATACAAAGATAACCTGCATCTTCCGGTTAAGGGTATTGATGCATCAGATCTGTTTCTGGATAAACTGGAAGGAGTATCCGATCCCGAGGAGAAAAGAAAGATTATAGGAAATACCTTTATTGAAGTCTTCGATAAAGCAATTGAAGATGAATCTGAATATAAATATTTAGCCCAGGGCACTCTCTACCCTGACGTTATTGAAAGCGTCTCTTTTAAAGGGCCTTCTGCAACTATCAAGTCTCATCACAATGTTGGCGGATTACCTGAGAAGATGAACCTCGAACTTATCGAACCGGTCAGGGAACTTTTTAAAGATGAAGTTCGCAATGTTGGACGTGAACTGAGAATTCCTGAGAACTTACTCGGACGCCATCCTTTTCCGGGTCCGGGAATGGGAATTCGCGTACTGGGTGAAATAAGCAGAGACAAACTGAGACTTTTACGTGAAGCGGATGATATTTTTATCCAATCACTCAGAGATCACAATCTGTACGATGAAGTTTGGCAAGCACTTGCGGTTCTACTCCCCGTTCAATCTGTTGGAGTAATGGGCGACGAAAGAACGTACGAATTTACTGTAGCGCTGCGTGCTGTTACCAGTCTGGATGGTATGACTGCCGACTGGGTACATCTTCCTTACAAATTTCTTGCTATGGTCAGTAACAGGATTATCAATGAAGTGCGTGGTGTTAATCGAGTGGTATACGACATCAGTTCTAAACCGCCTGCAACCATTGAGTGGGAATAGAGAGGAACATTTTTTCATCAAAACTCTTTATTTCAGTGACTTTAAATTGTACGACTCCCAACCGATATGAAAAAATATTTAGCGTTACTCATCACTCTTCTTTTTTTAACTGATTACGCATCCGCTCAATCATTCCGGGACGGAGTTGAGCTATATGAAAGTGAACAGTTCGAAGAGGCTATAGAGATCTTGCGGGATGTAAATTCTGATGAAGCCATACTATTTATTGGTAAAAGCTATCTGGCACTTGGAAATTATCCCCTTACCCGAAACTATCTGAATCAGCTGAAAAACAGTGAGAGAACTAGTATTCAACAAGAAGCTGAATACACAAAAGCTGTTCTCCATTTCAGAACAAAAGATTATTCATCAAGCCTTAACACGCTTAACCGGCTTCTGGAAAGCAGTAACAGATCCGGTATTCAACTCGATGCCAGACGACTTTATAACCAGATTATTCGTTACCTGGATATCAGTGAACAATTTGAAGTTTTACAAAATGCTGAGAGCCGTTCTCTTCGAATGGACATTGCCCAGCAATCTAAGAGACAAATGGATGAGCCACTCTTTCGCTCTATAGTCAACGAGCTATTACGGCTTGAACCGGACACCTCTCTGCACAACCAAATTTTGGAAACACTTGACCTCAATCAAG